>WNGR01001950.1_pt1 | contig 23786 bp, 17 predicted proteins | sample 5407581 | NCBI WGS metagenome assembly WNGR01 (sample SAMN13153383, study PRJNA577476) | soil metagenome | isolation source: 80 cm soil or saprolite under Garry oak tree replicate 2 | place: USA:California | collected 2016-06-15
GGCCAGCGCGCCGAGATCGGCTACCTTGCCCGCCGGCTGCCACGGGCTGAGGCCACGCAGGAACAGCACCTCGGCCTTGTACACGTTGCCGATGCCGGCCAGGTTCCGCTGGTCGAGCAGGGCCTCGCCGATGGGCCGGTCCGGTTCGGCGGCCAGGCGCCGCACCGCCTCGTCGCGGTCCCAGTCCGGGCCGAGCAGGTCGGGACCCAGGTGCGCGGTGACCCGCGCCTCCTCGCTGGTGCGGATCAGCTCGACCACGCCCAGCTGGTACCCGACGGCCTGCCACTGCTCGTTGGCCAGCAGCAGCCTGATCCGGTGGCTGTCGCGCAGCCGCTCGGCTGCGGGCCGTACCCGCCAGCTGCCGTCCATCTTCAGGTGGGTGTGGACGGTGAGGCCGCTCTTGGTCCTGGTCAGCAGGTGCTTACCGCGCGAGACGGTTTCGGTCACGACATCGCCGGACAGGTCGGCGGTGGCCAGCCGGGGGACACGGAAGTCGCTGCGGGTCAGCACCCGTCCCGCCAGCGCCTCGTGCAGGCGGCGGGCGGTCTGCCAGACAACGTCTCCCTCGGGCATGACCCCAGTGTGCGTCAGGTCAAAGCTGGTGCGTTAAACGCTGGTAGTCGTCGCGCGGGTCGTAGGGGGCGCGGTGGCCGTTGCCGCGGCGCCCGGTGCCCGGATACCCGGTGCCCGGATACCCGTTGGCCGGATAGCTGCCATTGCTCTGGTAGCTTCCTGTGGCCCGATGGCTGCCGCGCGGGTTTGCCTGCGGCGCCGGCCTGGTGCCGTCGCCCGGGCCCTCCGGCCGGGCGTGGCCGCCGTTGCCATTACGCCGTCGCGGTTCGCCCGCGGGGGCCGCCGGACTCCCGTTTCCGTAGCCGTAGCTCTGGCCGTACGGCGGCGTGCTCATGGTCTGGGTAGCCGACGAAGACGGATCGCCGTAAGAAGACGTCGAGTGCGGGTACGGCGAGGTGCCGGTGTCGTAGCGGTCCGCTGAGCCGTTCCGGGCCCGGAGGGACGACCGGCCGTCGACCGGACCGCTCGGCCGCAGCGAGAAGGCCGCGCTGGTCAGCGGGTCTTCCTCGGCGCTGCTTGGCCGCCGTCGGCGCGTCTCGGTCGGCTGGGTGCCGGCCCCGCGCGGCTGGGCAGCGGTCCCGCGCGGCTGGGCAGCGGTCCCGCGCGGCGGAGTGACAGCCTCCCGCGGCTGGGTCGCGCCCGGCCGGCTGGCCGCACTCATCGGCTGGCTGCTGCTCGCGGCCACGCGGACCGGCTGCGTTGCCCCCGGGAGCGGCGGCTTCATGCCCTGGACCGGCTGCGTCGCCGGATGGGAAGGCTGTATCGCGGTCCGTTCGGCCGTCGGGTCGGATGCGGCGCGCGGGGCCGGATACCTGCCCCGCCTGCCCCCGCCGGCACCCCGCTCATCGCGTTTCCTATCGCCCGCCGGGGCCTGGACGGCCTGCGGGCCGGTGGCCGCCGCGGTGTCGAGCCCGGGAGCAGGGTCGGCAGCGGGCCCGGTAATGAGCCCGGCGCCAGGCGCGGGACCGGACAGCCGGTTCCTGCTCGGCGGTTCCTGCTGGGCGGTACGCGCGGTGGTGGCGAGCGGCTTGTCCGACGCAAGATCGTCCCAGAACTGCTCGTCGCTGACGCCGCCGAACGACTCGGCCGGCCACAGCTCCTCGTCGAGGTCGGCTCCCTTGCGGAATCCCTTGCGGCGGCGCGGCTTGGCCTCCCTGTCCGCCGCCATGTTGGCGATCGGCCGGGTTTCGCCGGCCTCGCGCGCGACCGTACCCAGCTTCGGGTCGGTGGCGGTCGGGTCACCGGGCATCGGGTCATCCGGCCACGCGTCGTCGGGCCAGGGATGCCCGGCCTCGGCGTCACCCGGCCACGGGTCCTCGGGCAGTGCCTGCGTGTCGGCGAGCCGCCTGGCCCCGACCGCCTCCGCGGTCCGCGCGGCTTCGGCGCGGCGCGGTTTCGGCGAGGCGGCGGGCCTGAAGGTGGTGACCGGCCTGCCGTCGTCGGCGGTCCGCCGCGGATGGCTGCTGAGATTGGGTCTGCCCAGGTCGGGTCTTGTCGACCGAGGGCGCTTGCCGCCGCGGTTGCCTGAGCGGATGCTGAAGTAAAAGGCTGCCGCGATGCCGACAAGCCCGGCAACGGCCAGTCCCGCGACCAGAAACATGGTCTCCATCCACAATGCCGGGCCTGGTGGACGGCGCTCGCTAGGCACACGCGGCCATGACGCGAACCTTCCCTCGTAGTCGCGAGCGCCGTAAACCCGCTTGATCATCGATTGTTACTCACCCGCGGCGAGTGTGTCACCGGATTGAAAAACTTCCGGAAATTGCTGATTACGACGCGTATCTAGGTGATCACGGATTTCCGGTTACCACTATTCGTCCGCGCCCGATTGTGGCCGCCGCGATCGCGGTCCATACGGACTGCAGCGGCGCGCCGGTGGGCAGCTTCAGCGTGGTGTTCAAGGCATAAACGGTAAACCGGTACGAGTGCGGGCGGCCGTGCGGGCAGGGGGCGTCATACGCGGCCGTACCTGCGCTGTTCACCGCCTGGCGCGCTCCGGTGGGCAGCGCGCCTTCCTGGATGTCGGTCGCCCCGGGATTGATGTCGAAAACGAGCCAGTAAATGGTCGGCGTGATCGGTGCCGAGGAGTCATCGACAATAAGCGCGAGGCTCTTGGTGCCGGCCGGCGCACCGGACCAGTTAAGCGGCGGATTCGTTTTCGCGCCGTGACAGGTATAGCGCTGCGCCAGCATACCCGAGACAAACGCCTCGCTGCTGACCGACATGTTGATCGGCGCCACCGGCGCGCCGTACCCGGCGGTGCCGCAGCCGGACAGGGTCAGGGCAGCCAGCAGCGCCGCGCCCGCGGCCCGCGCGCGAAGCGGGCGCCCGGCGCGGCCTGCTCGCGGTGCTGACCGGTTTGCCGTCACCTTCTCGCCTCTTTCCTGCCGACGGTTGATATTAGAACCTGCACCACTAGGAAGCGTAGGGTGATCCGACGCGTTGAATGATCCGGGGGAGTAGGGCCAGATCACGGCGATCAGCGAGGGCAGATGCCGAACGCACTGGGTATCGGGCTACTGGGCCCGCTTCAGGTGCGGGACGAGACGGGGCGCCCAGTCCACGTCGGCGGCCGCCAGTTGCGGGTCCTGCTCACTTTGCTCGCGCTGAACGCCGGGCGTGTCGTCCCGGTCGGTTCGCTGGCCGGGGAACTCTGGCCCGACGATCCGCCCGGCAACCCCGGCAACGCGCTGCAGACACTGGTTTCCCGGCTGCGGGCCGAACTGCGCCAGGCCGGGGCGGGCGACGTGATCGAGTCGCACCCGGCCGGGTACCGCCTGGCCGTGCCGCCGGGCGCGGTCGACGTGATGGCCTTCGAGGAACTGGCCGCGCAGGGCCGCCGCGCGCTGGCCGACGGCGACGCGGCGCAGGCCGCGCGGATCCTGCGGGACGCGCTGCTCGCCTGGCGGGGCCAGCCCCTGGCCGACGCCGCCGGATCGGACTTCGCGGAAGCGACCGCGGCCCGGCTGACCGAGCTGCGTTCCAGCGTCCTGGCGGACCGGATCGAGGCCGACCTGACCCTCGGCGAGGGAGCCAGCCTGGTTGGTGAGCTCCGCGTGCTGCTCTCCGCCGATCCGCTGGCCGAACGTCCCCGGGCCCAGCTCATGCGCGCGCTGTACGCCGCCGGACGCCAGGCCGAGGCGATCGCCGCGTACCACGAGGGCCGCGAACTGCTCGGGGTGGACCCGTCCGCCCGGCTCGAGCAGGTCTATCTCGGCATCTTGCGGGGTGGGGAGCAGGAGAATGATCCCGAACGGGCCGGGGTGCCTGCCCGCGCACGGCCCTCCGCCTCCCGGGCGCAGAGCCCCCTGACCAGTTTCGTCGGCCGCGACGAGGACCTGCCCCGGGTGCTGAAGAACCTGCACGCGGCCCGCCTGGTCACGCTCACCGGCCCGGGCGGAGTGGGCAAGACCAGGCTGGCCATCGAGGCCTCGGGACGGCTCGGCGCGGCGGCGTGGTTCGTGCCGCTGGCGCCGGTGACCGATCCGGCCGAGGTGGCGTACGCGGTCCTGGACGCGCTGGGCATCCGCGAGCCGGTCATCGCCCGCCGCGCCGCCGAACCCGGCACGGGTCCGCCGGACCGGCTGGCCGCCGCGCTCGGCGACCGCGACGATGTGCTGATCCTGGACAACTGCGAGCACGTGATCGAGGCGGCCGCCGCGCTCGCGGGCCACGTCCTCGCCGCCTGCCCGCGGCTCAGGATCCTGGCCACGAGCAGGCAGCCGCTGCGCATCGACGGTGAGACGCTGTGCCCGGTCCCTCCGCTGCCGATCCCGCCGGCGCCCGCCGCCCCGGTGACGATCGCGTCCTACGGGTCGGTCCGGCTGCTGCGCGACCGGGCGGTGGCGGTCCGGCAGGATTTCGAGCTCGGCGAGGCCAACGCGGCCGCCGTGGCCCGGATCTGCCGGGCCCTCGACGGGATGCCGCTGGCGATCGAGCTGGCCGCGGTCTGGCTCCGCACGCTGACGCCGGCCCAGCTCGCGGAGCGCCTGGACGACAGGTTCGGGTTGCTGACCGGGGGCAGCCGGACGGCGCTGCCTCGGCATCGGACGCTCCGGGCCGTCGTCGACTGGAGCTGGGACCTGCTGTCGGCGTCCGAGCAGGTGCTGGCGCGCAGGCTGGCCGTCTTCCCCGGCGGGGCCACCCTAGCCGCCGCCGAGTCCGTCTGCGCCGACAAGCTGCTGCCGTCAGCCGCGGTGCTGCCCGCGCTGTCCGGCCTGGTCGACAAGTCGATCCTGGGCGTGGCCGAGGGCCAGGACGGCCTCTCGCCGCGGTACCGGATGCTGGAGACCGTCCGCGCGTACGGCCTGGAGCGGCTGGTCGACGCCGACGAGGAAGCCGCGGTGCGGGACGCGTTCGCCGCGTACTACCTGGACCTGGCCGAGACCGCTGACCCCCGTCTGCGAGCGGCCGGCCAGGGGCGCTGGCTGCGTGAGCTGGCCACCGAGCAGGACAACCTGCACTCGGCGCTGCGCTGGACGATCGTGAGGCAGCAGGCCGACGGCGCGCTGCGCTTCGTGCGGGCGCTCGGCTGGTACTGGTTCCTGCGCGGGCAGCCCGGTGAACCCGAGGTGCTGGCCCGCCAGGTCCTCGCGTTCGAACCGGGTGAGCAGACGCCGCGGATGGCCGAGGCGCGCGTCATCTGCGCGATCACCGCGGCCGGCGACAGCTGGGAGATCGACACGGTCCAGCCCGCGCTGGCCGCGGCCGTGGCCGATCTGAACCGCTGGTCGCCTGACACCGCGCCCTCCCATCCGATCACCGCGATGGGCGAGCCGATGCTGGCCCTGTACGATCAGGATCCCGACCGCGCCTTCGCCGTCTTCGACCGCTACGTGACCTCGGAGGATCCGTGGGTGCGGGCGGCGGTCCCGCTGCTGCGGGCGACGTTCGGCAGCATGCTCGGCCGGATCGACTGGGCCGAGTCCGACTGCCGGGACGCCCTGGCCGCCTTCCGGGCCCTCGGCGAGGCGTGGGGGACGGCCGCCGTGCTCATGCAGCTATCCGAGTTCGCCCGGCTGCGCGGCGAGAACGCGGCCGCGGTCGCGGCGCTTGAGGAGGCGAGGGCCCTCGGCCAGCGGCTCGGCGCGTGGGGGGATCTGTCCCACATCGGCGGCAAGCTGGCCGCCGTCCGGCTGCGCCTGGGTGACCTCGCGGGCGCCCGTGCCGACCTGGAGCGGGCCGAGCGTGAGGATGCCGCGCGCGGCATCGGGCACAGTGGCTCCGGGATCTGGCTCGGGCTGGTGCGCACCGAGCTCCTCCACCGCGAAGGCGACACTGCCGCGGCCGGGAGCATCTGCGCCGACCTGCTCGCCCGGCTGGAGGAGAAGCACTCGTTCTGGTGGTTCGGGGTGCTAGCGATGATCCAGGCCAGGCTGGCGCTGATCGTGCTGGAAGGCGGGGACGAGGCCCGGTGTCGCGCCCTGCTGGCGGCGGCGCTCCAGACCGCCACCAGCTGGGTGGAGCGCCCGCCGGCCGCCGACGTGATCGACGCCATCGCCGTGCTCGCCCAGCGCTCGGGCGAGTGCGCGACGGCCGCGACCCTGCTCGGCGCCGCCCACGCGGTCCGGGGCTGCTTCGACGAAGGCAGCCTCGACGCGCCGGCCGTGCGGGACGCGGCCCGCACCCTGCTCGGCGCGGACGAGTTCGAGGCTGCCTACGAGCGCGGCCGTTGCCTGTCTCGCGACGACGCGCTCGCCCTGGCAGCCAGCGCGGTCGCGAACCCCGTCACGGCCGGCTAGCCAGCGCCCCGGCTAGGTGCGGCGCCGGCTAAGTGCGGCGCCGGTAGACCCGGACGGCCAGCGGGGCGAACACGACGAAGATGCCCAGCGCCCACAGCAGCGACTGGACCGCGGGAGTGGCCACCGGACCGCCGGTAAACAAGCCGCGCTCCGCGTTAGTCAGCAGGGTCATCGGGTTGACCTTGACGAACGCCTGCAGCCAGCCCGGCATGGTGCCGGTCGGCGCGAGCAGGTTGCTGCCGAACACGAGCGGGAAGAAAGCGATGAACCCGAAGGCCTGCACCCCCTGCGGGGTCTTCACCAGCATGCCGATGAGGGCCGAGGCCCAGCACAGGGCCAGCGCGAAGGCGAGCAGCAGCAGGCAGCCGGCCAGGGCGGAGAGCGCGTTGGTCGTCACCCGGAAACCCAGGATCATCCCGAAGCCGATAGTGATCGCGACCGAGATGAGATAGCGCACCATGTCGCCGAGGACGGCCCCCGCCAGCGGCGCCCAGCGGGCGATCGGCAGGCTGCGGAACCGGTCGAAGACCCCGCTGGTGATGTCCTGGTTGAGCATGAGCCCGGTGCCCAGGGTGGCGAATACCACGGTCATGACGAGCAGCCCGGGCAGCTCGTACTGCAGGTAGTCGTGCGTGCTGCCGTTGGCGATGGCGCCGCCGAAGACGTAGGTGAACAGCAGCAGGAACATGATCGGCTGCAGGCTCAGGCCGATCACGTCCTCCATGTTCGTCCTGATCTTCAGCACGCTGCGCCAGGTGAGCGTGAAGGTGTTCCGCATCCCGCCGAGCGGGCTGACCCTCCGCGCCGGCGCCGGAACGGTGGCGGAAATCGCGGTCATCGTGTACTGCCTTCCAGTGCGCGGGTGCCGCTGTCATCGTCGCTGGCGCGGCGGCCGGTGAGGGTGAAGAAAACCTCGTCCATGCTCGGCTTGCGCAGGGCGAACTCCGCGAGCTCGATGCCCCTGTCATCGAGCTCGCGGAAAACATGCCGCACCAGGGCCGAGTCGCCCACCTGCGCGGTGGCCACGCCGTTCTCGGCGTCGGTGCCCACATCGCCCCGGATCAGCTCCGTCATCAGCGCGGTAACCTCGGCCATCCGGGCCGAGTCCGCCGGCGCGACCTGCAGCACCTGGCCTCCGGTCTTCGCCTTCAGCTCGTCCGGCGTCCCGGTCGCGACCACCCGGCCATGGTCGAAGACGACGATGTCGTGCGCGAGCTGGTCGGCCTCGTCCAGGTACTGGGTGGTCAGCAGGACCGTGACCCCGTCCGCGACCAGCTCGCGGATCATGCCCCAGACATCGGTCCGGCTGCGCGGGTCGAGCCCCGTGGTCGGCTCATCCAGGTACAGCACCCGGGGGTTGCCGACCAGGCTGGCCGCCAGGTCGAGCCTGCGCCGCATGCCGCCCGAGTAGGTCTTGGCCGGCCGTGCGGCGGCTTCGGTCAGCTCGAAGCGGGCGAGCAGCTCGCGCGCCCGGGCCCGGACGTCCGCTCGCGGCATGCCGAGCAGGCGGCCGATCATGATGAGGTTGTTGGTCCCGGACAGGCCCTCGTCCACCGACGCGTACTGCCCGGTGAGGCCGATGAGCTGCCGCACCTGGTGGGCGTCGCGCAGCACGTCGTAGCCGCAGACGCTGACCTGGCCGCTGTCCGGCCTGAGCAGCGTGGCGAGGATCCGGACCGCCGTGGTCTTGCCAGCCCCGTTCGGCCCGAGCACCCCGAGTACCCGGCCCTGCCTGGCCGCCAGGTCCACCCCGTCCAGCGCGGTCGTCTTGCCGAACCGCTTGACCAGCCCGGTGGCCTCGATCGCATTCGCTGTCGCGTCATATCGCATGTGTCCATAGTGGCCCATGCCACTGTCAGAACGCGCACAAGAATCTGTCAGCACCTCCGAGCCGCTGTGCGCGTCCGGCCAGCGCCGCGCCAGCGCCTGTAACACCCGTACCGGATCATAGTGAAAGCCCGGGTTCCATGGCGTCCGGCAGCGGACCGATCTTCATGATCAAGCTAAAAGCGTCAGAACAGCTGGGCTAGTCTCGCTGGCGCGAGTTGCCGAACATGATCTCGTCCCAGGACGGCACCGAGGACCGTCGGCCGCGCGCTGCCTTCCGGCCCTGGCGTGCCGTCTGCTCGCCCCCGGCCTCCGGCTGAGCTGGCGGGGCTGATGGGGTCGGCTCAGCGGCAGGCGCCGACGGGGCAGCCGGCACTGTCGGCGTGGCCGCAGCCACCGGAGCGGCTGCAGCCGGGGCCACCGGAGCGGAGGTTCCGCCGGCCGGCGGCGGCGTCTGCTGGCGCGCCTGGGAATCCTGGGCAACCCGCGACTCCTGCGCGATCCGGGGCTCCTGCGCTGGCCGCCCGTGCCGCCCGGGTGGAGCCATGCGTGCAGGCGGGGCGAACTCGCCCGACGGCGCGACATGTGCCGCTGCCCTGGAGACCTGGGCGGCTACCCGCGCCGGGCTGGCTGGCGGAGCGCTCGGCACCGGCGGCGCGGCGGCAGCCGGAGCCTCGGGCTCGTGCCGCTCTGGCTCGCGCGGCTGGCTCTCCCGCGGCTGTGACTCTCGGGGCTGCGTTTCCCGGGGCTGGGATTCCCAGGGCTGACCTTCACGAGGCTGTGTTTCCCGGGGTTGGGAAGCCTCCCACTCGGCGACCTTAGGCTCGGGGTCGGTCGGCTGTGCGGCGGCGGGCCGCTCATACCGCGGGCGCCCGCCGTTGCCCGCCCCGGAGGGGCCGAAGCCGGATGCGGTGTTCAGCCGCGGTGCCAGTTGCGTCACGGTCGCCTCACCCGGCGTCGGCGCGGCAGGCTGCGGCGGCTCGGAGCCCGGCAGCGACATCCGGGCGGCGTTGTCGTCGGCCGGAAGCACGTGTCTGCGGCGCGGATCGAAGATCCATTCGGCGGCGTGCAGCCGGCCGCCGGTGATGAAGGTGAGCTGGACCAGCCAGCTCCCGTCGCCGCGCTTTTTGGCATCCCATTGCGCGTCGTCCGGCTCGGCATCGAAAGCCTTCATCCGTTCGGCCACGATCTCGCCCAGCCGCGGGCCCGGCGTGGCGTCGCCCTGACGCCGAACCGAGGCTTGCTGGGCCTGATCGGCCATGTAGGCACGCTCGGCCAGGACCGGACCCTCGAACCAGCGCACGCGTTCGACCGCGATGCCGGCCGCGTCCGCGATTTCCTCGACCGTTTCCCCGGCGCGGATTCGTGCCTGGATCTCCTTGGGTCGCAACGGGCTCTCCACTTCGATCTCGTACTGCGCGAGCCTGGAGGTCTGGCCGAGGGCAACCGCCCTGAGCCGCTCGTCGATCGGCAACGTGAAGCGTGCGCTGCGCCCGGGCACTCCGAGGACGGCGTACTGCCCGTCCTCGCTTACCGCGACGAAGCGCAGTTCCTGCATCGTCGTCCCTTCCGCTCCGGCCCGTGCACGTGCCGGTCCTGCCGCCGTCGGGTTTCGTGCTATCGAGGCACTTTCCCGGCGTACTCTAGCCGAGCGGCCGATCCGGAGGCCCCGGACCACTCCACTTCCCTGAGTCTGTCTGGTCCCGAACGCCAAGGCCAGCACCGCGCCCGGCATGTCCGGAGTTAATGCTGGCAAACGTTTCACCGGTAGTTCGCTTACAGAAGCATCTTGTAGTCTTGTCTCAGAATGTTCGCTTACAGAAGTATTTTGCGCGAGCCGCCGAGGCCCACCGTCATCAGGGAGAACCCCCGGGCTCCGTGGCTCGCGGTGAGCGTGGTCTGCTTCGGCGCGTTCATGGGCCAGTTGGACGCCAGCATCGTCACGATCACGTTCCCGGCCATGCAGCGTGAGTTCAGCGCCCCCGTCGCGGCCGTCCAGTGGGTGTCGCTGAGCTACCTGCTCGGCCTGATCGCGATGCTCGCCCCGGCCGGGCGCCTCGGCGACGCCGTCGGCCGCAAGCTCGTGTACACCTACGGCTTCGCCGCCTTCACGGTGGCCTCCGCGGCCTGCGGGCTGGCGCCCTCGCTCGGGGTCCTAGTGGCGCTCCGCCTGGTCCAGGCCGTCGGCGCGGCCATGCTGCAGGCCAACAGCGTGGCCTTGGTGACGACGAGCGTGCCGAAGGCGCGGATGCGCTCCGCGCTCGGTGTCCAGGCCGGAGCCCAGGCCGTCGGGCTCGCGCTCGGCCCGACACTGGGCGGGCTGCTGACCGCGACGGCCGGGTGGCGCGCGGTCTACTGGGTGAACGTTCCCGTCGGCATCGCGGCCGTGGTCGCCGGCCGCTACCTGCTGCCGCGGACCCGGCAGTTCAGTCCGCCGGGCAGGTTTGACGGGCCGGGCACCGCACTGCTGGTGACCTCGACCAGCGCGCTTCTGCTCGCGCTCTCCGCGGTGTCCGGGCTGAGCCTGCCGGCCTGGCTCGCCGCGCTGCTGGCGGTCCTGGCCGTGGCGGCGGCGGCCGCGTTCATCCGGCGGGAGGCCCGCACCGGGCACCCGCTGATCCCGGTGCGGCTGCTCAGGTCCCGGACGCTGGCGTTCGGCCTGGCCGGTGCCGCCTGTGGTTATCTTGCGCTGTTCGGGCCGCTGGTGCTGATCCCGCAGGTCCTGGCGTGGGGGCCGGGCGACGCGGCGCGGACCGGCCTGCTGCTGTCCGCTCTTCCGGTCGGCTTCGGGCTGGCCGCGCTCCTCGGCGACCTGCTGCTGCCGAAAACCTGGAACGACCGGCGCCGCAGCCTGGTCGGCGCGCTGCTGACCTGCGCGGTCATGGGCGCGTCGGTCATCGTGCCGGTGACCCAGGTCACCGTCGTGCCGCAGCTCGCCCTGGCCGGCCTGGGCCTGGGCATCTTCGTGCCCGCGAACAACACGGTGATCATGCGCGGTGCCGCCGATTCCTCCGCCTCCCTGGTCGGCGGCCTGGTCAGCATGGCCAGGGGGATCGGCACTACGTTCGGCATCTCGCTGATGGCGCTGGCCTGGCACCTCGGTAGCCATAGTTATCAGGCCGGCAATCCTGGGTACTCTGGGTCAGAACAGGCACGGCCCGCGTTCGCCGTGCTCGCGGTCGTGGCCGCGACGGCCGCCGCGATCGCGCTGGCCAGCCGTGCGCGGGCGCGGGGACCAGCGGAGCGGCCGAGGGAGGGAGGCCCGTCAGGTGCGGACCACTGATGGACACCTAGCACAGCAGCCCGGCCCAGATCAGCCCGGCCCAGTTGATGTTGGCCCAGATCAGCCCGGTCGGATTGATGTAGGCGCGGATCAGGTCAGCGGCGAGCAGAGTGGCCCGGAGCTGGCCGATATCGTATCCCGGCTGCGCCGGGCCATGCGCCGGGCGGCGCGCGCCACCGACCCCGCCCTCGGCCTTTCGGTGGCCCAGCTCGAGCTGCTTTCCTGCATCACCGAGCACCCCGGGATCAGGCCAGGCCAGCTCGCCCGGATGCTCCGGCTGGCGCCGAGCTCGGTGGCCACCCTGCTCGGCGGGCTGCAGTCGGCGGGGTACGTGATGCGCACGCCGGGCGGCGACAGCGACGGCGACCGCCGAACCGTCAGCCTGAACCTGTCCGAGGCAGGAGCGCAGGCGGTGTCTCGCTGGCACCGGGTGAACGAGGACATCATCCGCGCGGCCCTGGCCGAGCTGCCGGACCGCGACCGGGCCACCCTGCGCGACGCCGCGCCTGCCCTGCGCGACCTGACCGCCTCCATCGACGCCCAGGCCGACTAGCGCCCCCCCGTCCCGCCCAGCCGCCCCCGGGTGCCTTCATGATCATGGGCAGTTTCGGTCGCCCCCCATGTGGTCGAAACTGCCCATGATCATGGCCAGAACGTCACGCCGGCACCATCAGCATCATGATCCGGGTGCGCCAGACCAGCTGGAACGCCATGAAACCCCGGTTCCACTGCGTTCTGACGCAGTGAAAGCCCGGTTCCAGTGCGTCCGGCGGGTGACCGATCTTCATAGCTGATGGGGATCTTGAGGCCCGCGGGACACAGATGATCTTCTGAAGCGATCATCGGCTAACATCCAGGTTACCGAGAGGTAAGTTTCAGTAAATCTCCAGCCAGGTCACTGATTATTCAGATGGCTCCTTCCGGTGCCACGCCTTTCGAGGCGCGCCGGGAGGCGGCCATGAGCGTGCCCCGCCGGTAAGCCCCTCAAGCGCCCTGCCGGTGGGGCACGCTCGCCAACCTGATCAGGGACGGCGGGGCGATATCGTTCGGAACCATGCCGTTGATCAGTGTCGTCATCCCGGTGCACGGGGTCGAGGACTACCTGGATCGCTGCCTGGACTCGGTGCTGAGCGACCGCAGCGCTGCGGTCGAGGTGATCGCCGTCGACGACGCGTCCCCCGACCGCTGCGGCGCGATCCTGGCCGCCCGGCAGGACCCGCGGCTTCGGGTGCTGACCACCACGACCGCGGCCGGTCCCGGGCCCGCCCGGGACCTGGGCGCCAAGGAGGCCACGGGGGAGTACGTCTGGTTCGTCGACGGGGACGACGAAGTGGCGGACGGCGCCCTGGCCGCGGTGGCCGGGGCGCTGACCAGGCTGCGGCCCGACGTCCTGGTGATCGACTTCGAGAGCCTGTACCCGGACGGATCGGTCAGCCCGAGCGGCAGCGCGCGGTACCTGCGCGGCAGCGCCGCCGAGCCGCTGGTCGGCAGCGCCGCTGAGCCGCTGCGCGGCGGGGAGGCCGGGACACTCGCCGATCATCCCGCGCTCATCCACCTGACCATGACGGCGTGGAGCAAGGTGTTCCGCCGCGACTTCCTGGCCGGCCTGGGCGTCTCGTTCGGCTCCGCGGGGCCCGCCCCGCACGAGGACGTGCCGGTCACCACGCTGGCCCTGCTGACCGCCGGGCGGATCGGCGTGCTGGACCGCGTCTGCTACCGCTACCGCCGGTCGCGCCGCGGCTCGTACCTGGCCGCGGTCAGCGACGCCAACTTCAATATCTTCGGGTCGTATGAGCAGGTCTTCAAATATTTTGCCGAACGGGCCGAACTCCGCGCCCCGGTAACGCCACCCGGTGTCTATGCGGCGGTATTCGAGCGCGCCATCTGGCACTACACCACGCTGATTCCGCTGGTGCCCCGGCGCCGTCGCCGGGAATTCTTCCACCGGATGTCGGCCGACTTCCGCCGCTGGCGCCCCGACGGGTTCCGCTTCCCGCCGGGCCCGCGCGGGGTGAAGCTCCGGCTGGCCGCGCGCGATGCTTACTGGGCGTACGCGCTCCTTGACCCGGTGAACCGGCTGCGCGTCGGGCTGCGTTCAAACACATGACAGGCTGGCGCAAGGTCCATGATCTCGGGCGTTCTGCGCCGTAAGCTTGCCGTCGATGAACCTCTAAGGGGTTGAGCGATATGCGCCATCTAGTGGGTGTGATGCTCGCGATCGTCATGGCCGCCGCGGTGTTCTTCGCGGCGTCATGGGGTTACCTGAAGCTGCTCATCGGGCCCGCCGGGCTCGGGCGGCTGCCCGCCGGCGGCGGTTCCCTCCTGCACAACCACGCCGTGCTGGAGGGCTTCGGTGTCCTGCTGGGGGTGGGCCTGCTCGCCGGGCTGCTGATGGCCGTGCCGCGGATCTCCCCGCTCGCGGCCGGGCTGCCGGGTCTCGCCCTGCTCGCGTGGACCGGGCTGTACCTGTTCAGCGTCCGGCACGCGGTCCAGTACATCCCGCTCAAGTCGCGGGCCTACGGCATGGGCTTCGAGGCGCTGCTCTTCGACGGGGTGCTGGCCCTGGCCGGACTGGCCATGGTCGTCCCGCTGTTCGTCCCGTCCCGGTGGCGGGGCCGGCGCGAGGTGAGCGAGCCGGAGCCGTACGCGGGCACCACGGCCAGCTTCCCCGACCTGCAGGCCACCCAGACCATGAACACCGACAGCGGCCTGCTCTCCGACTGGACCCAGACCAGGCCGCAACAGCAGGCCGAGCCGGGAAACCCGAGCCCGCCCAGTTCCTCGCAGGCACCCTGGGGGCCCGCCGACTACAGCTGATCCCGCTGGGCTCAGCGGATGTGCAGCAGTTTCCTGGCCTTGGACAGCGTGAAACCCCGGTTACACGGCGTCCCAACACCGTGGAACCGGGGTTTCAGTACGTTCGGCCGGACGTTGCCGCCCGGGCTGGCCGGGTCAGGCGGCGTGGAACTGCTCGGCCTCGGTGGAGCCGGACAGGGCCACGGTCTCGGCGTTCGGGGAGATCGCCGAGGTCACCCGGTCGAAGTAGCCGGTGCCGACCTCGCGCTGGTGGCGGGTGGCGGTGTAGCCGGACTTCTCCGCCTCGAACTCGGCCTGCTGGAGCCGGACGTAGGCGGGCATGCCCTCCATGGCGAAGCCCTTGGCCAGGTCGAACATGGAGTGGTTCAGGGCGTGGAAGCCGGCCAGGGTGATGAACTGGAACCGGTAACCCATCGCGGCGAGTTCCTTGCCGAACTTGGCGATGGTCTCCTCGTCCAGATGCGCGCGCCAGTTGAACGAGGGCGAGCAGTTGAAGGCGAGCATCTGGTCCGGGTAGACGTTCTTGATGCCCTCGGCGAACGCCCGGGCCACGTCGAGGTCCGGCGTGGACGTCTCCATCCAGAGCAGGTCGGAGTACGGCGCGTAGGCCAGGCCCCGGGCGATGCACGGCTCGATCCCGTTGCGCACCCGGTAGAAGCCCCCGTCGGTCCGCTCGCCGGTGACGAACGGCTGGTCGCGCTCGTCGACGTCGGCGGTGAGCAGGGTGGCTGCCTGCGCGTCGGTACGCGCGATGATCAGCGTCGGCACGTCGCACACGTCGGCCGCCAGCCGGGCCGCGTTCAGCGTCTTGATGTGCTGGCCGGTCGGGATGAGCACCTTGCCGCCCAGGTGCCCGCACTTCTTCTCGGACGCCAGCTGGTCTTCCCAGTGCACGCCGGCCGCGCCCGCGGCGATCATGGCCTTCATCAGCTCGAAGGCGTTCAGCACGCCGCCGAACCCGGCCTCGGCGTCGGCCACAACCGGGGCCAGCCAGTAGGGCGAGCCGGTCGTGGCGCCATCCTCCGACTCCGACCAGGCGATCTGGTCGGCGCGCAGCAAAGCGTTGTTGATCCGGCGGACCACCTGGGGCACCGAGTTGACCGGGTAGAGGCTCTGGTCCGGGTAGGTCTGCCCGGCCAGGTTGGCGTCCGCCGCCACCTGCCAGCCGGACAGGTAGATGGCCTGCAGGCCCGCCTTGACCTGCTGGACCGCCTGGTTGCCGGTCAGCGCGCCGAGCGCGGTGACCGCGTCTTCCTCGGCGAGCAGCTTGCGCAGCCGTTCGGCGCCGCGGCGTGCCAGCGTGAATTCCTCCGTTACCGTGCCGCGCAGCCGCACCACGTCCTCAGCCGAGTAGGCCCGCTCAGTGTCGCCCCAGCGGGGATTGGACTCCCATTCGTTCTGCAGGCGGGCCGCTTGCTGGCTGATCGTCTCCACTGTCGTGCCTTCCTCGGGTGCTGGTTCATCCGGTGCTAACCCAGGTTGGACACGCGGGAGCGAAAAACCTAGGGACCAACGTCCTAAAGAATCTCGCTTTTTTCCAATACGAGAAGATAGACTGACATTCATCATGAAAGATTCGCAAAGTTTGGTCCAGACCGATGGTATAGACCTTGTGACCTTCGGTCAACGGCTGCGGCACCTGCGCCGGATGCGCGGCCTGACCCTCACCGAGCTCGGCGAGCGGATAGACCGCGCGCCCTCGGTGCTCTCGCTCATCGAGAACGGCCGCCGTGAGCCGAAGCTGTCGCTGATCGAGCAGCTGGCGACCGTGCTGTCGGTGCCGACGACCGAGCTGCTCAGCCGGCAGCCGCCCAGCCGCCGCGCGCAGCTTGAGATCGCCGTGACCGAAGCCCAGCGGGATCCCTCGTACCGGCGTCTCGGCCTGCCGCAGCTGAAGATCGGCGCGCGCGTTCCCACCGACGTGCTCGAGCATCTGGTCGCGGTGGCGACCGAACTGCGAGTCCAGCAGTCCAAGCCCGCCGCCACCCCGGAGGAGGCCCGGGCCGCTAACGCGGCGCTGCGCGAGGCCATGCGGGAACGGGGCAACTACTTCGAGGTCATCGAGCGCGAGGCGGCCGGCACGCTGCGCACCGTCGGCTACTCCGGAGGCGCGCTGTCCCAGGGCATGCTGGTCTCGGTGGTGAGCCATCACGGCTTCGCCATCCGGTACGTCCAGGATCTGCCGCGATCGGTCCGCTCGCTGACGGACCTGCGCAACCGCAGGATCTACGTCAAGCAGGAGCCGGTCGGCGCCGATTCGCCGCGCGCGGTCGTCCTGCAGGCGCTCGGCCACTTCCTGCTCGGCCACCAGGTGCCGCGCGACTTCGCCGACTTCCTGCGGCAGCGGGTAGAGGTGAACTACTTTGCCGCGGCCGTCCTCATGCCGGAGACCGCGGCCGCGCCGCTGCTCGACCGCGCGAAAAAGAGCCGGGACCTCGCGGTCGAGGACCTGGTGGACCTGTTCTCGGTGTCCTACGAGATGGCCGCGCACCGGTTTACCAACCTCGCCACCCACCACCTGGGCCTGCCCTGCCACTTCGTGAAGAACGACGCGAGCGGCATCATCTACAAGGCCTACGAGAACGACGGCGTGGTCTTCCCGGCGGACCCTTCGGGTGCGATCGAGGGGCAGCGGCTGTGCCGTCAGTGGTCAGGACGGCAGGTGTTCGGGGCCGCCGACCGGTTCTCCCCGTACTGCCAGTATTCCGACACCCCGTCCGGTACCTACTTCTGCGTGGCCCAGGTCGATCCGCGGGCCGATCGCGGGTTCGCCATCACGCTCGGCGTGCCGTTCGAGCAGTCCCGCTGGTTCCGTGGCCGGGAGGCGACCACGCGGACGCGTTCGGCCTGCCCGGACGGCGAGTGCTGCAGCCGGCCCCCGGTCGCGCTGGCCGAACGGTGGGAAGGGCAGGCCTGGCCCTCAGCCCGGGCGCACTCGCACATCCTGTCCGCGCTGCCGGCCGGCAGCTTCCCCGGCGTGGACGACGCCGATATCTACGAGTTCCTCGACCAGCACGCCCGGGCCGAGCGCGACTAGGCGGAACCCTCCAGGAAGCGGATGAAGGGTGTCCCGGTAGGGTGAACCCGGAAGGAAAACCTTTTCGCTGCGGCGGGGCCGCGGCGGGAGCGGGAGGAAGCGTGCAGTATCGTCCGCTCGGCAAGACGGGCCTGCCGGTCTCCGAGATCGGGTACGGGGCGTGGGGCATCGGCGGATCGGGGTGGATCGGCGCGCAGGAGGACGAGTCCGTGCGCGCCTTGCACCGGGCCATCGAACTCGGCGTGAACTTCATCGACACCGCCCGGGGTTACGGGGAGAGCGAGCGCATCGTCGGCGCGGTCGTCCGCGAGCACCGCGGCGATCCGCTCTACGTGGCGACCAAGGTGCCGCCGAAGAACCGGATATGGCCCGCGCCGGACGGTGTCGACCCGGCCGAGGCCTTCCCCGGCGACCACATCAGGACCAGCCTGGAGAAGAGCCTGCGCGCGTCCGGCCTGGAGGCGTTCGACCTGCTCCAGTTCCACGTCTGGAGCGACGAGTGGATGGGCCGCGGCGACTGGCTGGAAACCATCGAGGACCTCAAGCGCGAGGGGAAGATCAGGTTCTTCGGCGTGTCGATCAACGACTACCAGCCGGGCAACGCCCTGGACCTGGTGCGCAGCGGTCACGTCGACGCCGTGCAGGTCATCTACAACGCGTTCCATCAGGCGCCGGAGGAGCACCTGCTTCCCGCCTGCGCCGAGCACGGCGTCGGCGTCATCGTCCGGGTCGCCCTGGACGAGGGCGGCCTCAGCGGCCGGATCACCCCCGACACCACGTTCCCCGACGGCGACTTCCGCAACAGCTTCTTCGGCGGTGACCGGAAGTCGCAGGTCAAGCAGCACGTCGACGCGCTGGTCGCGGACCTCGGCATCGAACCGGACGAGATCGCCGAGGTCGCGCTGCGCTACGTGCTCAGCCGGGACGCCGTCTCGACCGTGATCGCGGGCATGCGGACGGTCCGCAACGTCGAGCGGAACGCCGCCGTGGGCGACGGCCGCGGGCTGAGCGCCGGGCAGCAGGCCATCGTGGCCAGGCACCGCTGGGAGCGGAACTTCTACGCGTCCTGACGGCACGGCCCGGCCCGCCGTCGCTGGTGCCGGCGCGGGAGCGGGTAACCCGGTCCGTTCGGGGTAAAAAATATTCGACCGCCGAACGGTCGGCTTCCCGCGGCCCGCACCGCAATGTTACTCTCGGGTAACTAAGTACCGGAGGCGGCATTGAGCGATGAGTATCCCGCGGCGTTCTCGCTCGAACTCGGGGATGACCTGGTGGAGATGCGGGAGTGGCTGCACGAGTTCGCGGAGTCGGTGATCAGGCCGGCCGCCGCGGAGTGGGACGAGCGGGAGGAAACCCCGTGGCCGGTCCTGGAGGAGGCCTCCAAGATCGGTCTTTACTCGCTGGACTTCTACGCGCAGCAGTATCTCGAGGGATCCGGGCTGGGTATCCCGGTCGCGTTCGAGGAGCTGTTCTGGGGGGACGCGGGGATCGGGCTGGCACTGGCCGGCAGCTCGCTGGCGGCGCTCGCCGTGGTGGCCAACGGGACGCCGGAGCAGATCGGGGAGTGGTGCCCGCAGATGTTCGGCGGCCCGGGCGAGGTGAAGCTCGGCGCGTTCTGCTCCTCGGAGCCCGAGGCCGGCAGCGACGTCGGCGCGATCAAGACCCGCGCGGTCTACGACGCCACCGCCGACGCTTGGGTGCTGAACGGGGTGAAGACCTGGGCCACCAACGGCGGCATCGCCAACGTGCACGTGGTCGTGGCGTCGGTGGACCCCGAGCTCGGGTCGCGGGGGCAGGCCAGCTTCATCGTTCCGCCGGGCACGCCGGGACTGTCCATGGGGCAGAAGTTCCGCAAGCACGGGATCAGGGCCTCGCACACCGCCGAGGTCGTGCTGTCCGACGTCCGGGTGCCCGGCCGGTGCGTGGTCGGCGGCCGGGAGCGGCTCGACGAACGGCTGGCCCGGGTCCGCGAAGGCCACCGCGGCAGCGAGCAGGCCGCCATGAAGACGTTCGAGGCCTCCCGGCCCGGGGTGGCGGCGATGGCGGTCGGCGTGGCCCGCGCGGCGGTGGAATACGCGACGGATTACGCGCGGACCCGGGTTCAGTTCGGCCGGCCGGTGGGGCAGAACCAGGCGGTGGCCTTCATGCTCGCGGACATGCGCGCCGCGGTGGACGCGGCCCGGCTGCTGACCTGGCGCGCCGCCTGGATGGCCCGGCAGGGTAAGCTGCTCGCCAGCGCCGAGGGATCGATGTCCAAGCTGGTTGCGGGGGAGACTGCGGTCCGGGTGACCGAACAGGCCATTCAGATCCTGGGCGGCAACGGGTACACGCGCGACTACCCGGTCGAGCGGTGGCACCGGGACGCCAAGATTTTCACGATCTTCGAGGGCACCAGCGAAATTCAGCGGATGATCATCGGGCGGGCCGTGACGGGGTTGGACGTTAGGTAGTCTGACCTGCGAATATACCTATCGTTGACGCCGGTCGCGCGATGCCGTCCTCAGGGGCTACCGGTGGCCCGCGCTGGTCGGCTGGCGTAGCCGGGCATGTGTGACTAGCCGGGGCGGGGGCTCCCGGGCTGGCCCGCAAGATTCTCCGCCAGGGCTGCCACATCCTGACCGGGCTCGGCGACGACGCGCTCGCCGCCGCCTGAGCCCCGGGCACCGCGTTTCCGATGGCGGCCTATCCTGACGCGGCCGGGGCCGGCGAGCCGGAGCCGAAGTCACCAGATGGGGCATAACCGCGGCCAGCTCCCGCCAGTCCGCTGTCAGCCGCTACGGTCCTGCCGCGCAGGGTCAGGCGGACGGCCTGTATAGATTGAGCGGCCGCATCCCCCGCAGGCGGGAGGACACCCAATCGATCATCATGTCGCCGGGCGCAGCGAGCGCCCGCGGGCCTAGGTAAGCCTGGCTGTCCCTCGCCGCCCCGTCCCGTCATGGACTACGTCGCCTTCAGCCCCCCGGCAAGAAAGGCCCGCGCCAGCCCCGACCCCCCTGCCCCGGTTGCTCCCTTGCCCCCGGCTGCCGGGCCGTACCGCGACATCCGAGCAAACATGGAGCAAACATGCCCGCGGCAAGGTCTAGACCAATGCGGGCCCGGGAGCGTCGCCAAGCCGGGCCGACGGGCCTGAGCCTATGCGGGAGCGGCAAGCGCGATCCGTGATTTCCGCTGGTGGCGCGCTTAGCGTTAGACACTACCTGTCGCATCGCCAAGGCGATGCTGAACGCTCACAGCTGGCCGTTGGGGGTGTTGACGCGCGCCGGCCCGGCGGCTTGGATGGGCTGGGAGGGGTTTGTTCCTGGGCCTGGCGTTGACCTCTGGTAGACCAACGATGGGATGGGCCGCGCGGCCTTCCCCCGAACCACGCTTGCGCCTTTCAGCGCACGTGGCTCTCCGGTAACTTACGCCGCGGCGTGGGCAGGGTGCCCTGGATGGCGTCGTGGCAGGCGCGGCAGACGATGAGGGTCTTGCGCCGCATCCTGGCCATTTTCGCTGCCCAGGCGGGCTGTCCCGGGCCGGGTTCCCCGAGGCTGGCGAGCTTGCGGACCTGGTGCACCAGCACCGCGCCCGCCTCCTCGCACAGCTCGCACGGTCGTTTCAGGAGCCGGTGGACCAGCTCTTTCTGCGGGTAGGGGACCGGCCGGGATACGGTGTCGTGCAGCACCGCGTTCTTCTTCCGCACCAGCGGAATCCCGCCGAACCGGGTTACCAGGTCCGGCTTGCCGTCACGCTCGATCCTGGCTTCGAAGCACGTGCGCAGCCCGTGCGGTGTCTCGGTCTTGGCCTTGTACCTGGCCGCGGTCTTGGACACCGAGGACTTGTGCTTGGCACCCAGGGTCTTCAGCATGGACGTCTCGGCGCAGCGCGCTGAGCCGCCAGACGTCGCTGGCGAGCAGGTAGTAGCGTGCGATGCCCCGGTACTCGGCCCCGTAGACCCGGACGATGTCGTAGTCGTCCAGGTTCAGCAGGGCTGTCCGGCGCCAGGGTTTGCCGTGGCGCCGGCAGGGGGCCCGCCTGGCCCTGATCACGTCGAGCGGCACGCGCAGCGCGATGCTCCCGTTGGCCGCGCGGCGGCCTCTGGTGATCTAGCGATCGGCGTGCCATCGGCAGAGGCACGTCACGGCAATGGCGGCGTGACGGGCGGGTCAAGTCATTGGCGGCTGACGTGCCGCCACACAGCATCGGGCTTCCGCGGCCCGGTATCACATGTGCATGGGGGCGCCGCCGAGGCCGATGTTGTGGTGGACCGCCACCCACCAGGTCCACACGTTCGCGTGCACCGGCCCGGCCACGTAACCCATGAGGCGGCCGTCGTTCTGGGTCCAGACCATGTACTCAAGGCCCTGGGTGTAGTTGCAGAACACCCGGCCCGCCGCCTGGTCGTCCTTGACCATGCCCATGGTCATCTGATCGACGGTGTAGTTCCTAGTGTGCTGGAACAGGTGGTTCCAGCCGACCTCGCCGTAGGTGCCCTGGGATCCGCAGTCGTTGAAGTTCTGCCTGAACTGGCTGGAGTTGAGCGCCGAGACCTTGTTCGTGTACGCCGCGTACATCGCCTTCAGGCTCGGGTAGGTCTGGAAGACGACCCCGCTGATGCCGGCCGCCGGGGCGGTGCAGGTCACCTTGGCCGGGTTGTCCTGCTTGCAGGACGAAGGCGGCAGCTTGCCCGTGGCGTCCGCGCTGTGGTTCGCCAGGATGAGCGCGTTCATCAGCGCACTGGTCGTGGGCTTGGGCTTGGCGGACATCGACGGCATCGTCATCGCGCTCTTCGCGTGCGAGCCGGATCCGCTCAGGCCGGCCCAGGTGCCCAGGCCCGCGGCGACCAGGATCACGGCCGCCAGCGCGGCGAGCCAGCGGGGGCGCCGGTACCAGCGCGGTTCCCGCGGCCGGCTGGACCGGGGTGGCGCGCCGGCGGGCTGCCCGGGCTCGCCCGGACCCGCCGTGCCGAACTCCCGGCGGTGCGACGTGAGGGTACCGCCCTGCTGCCCCGCGCTCGCCTGGCCGTAACCGGGCTGGCTCGCACCGGGCTGGGCACCCCACGGTTGCCCCGTCCCGGAGACCCCGGCAGGTGACCCGGCGGCGACGCTCCCGGGCGCGATCGGGTCGACGGGTTCGGCCGCGTACGCCTGGCCGGCCACGCTGCTCCAGGAGTACCTGTCCGGCGGCGCACCCGGCTGGCTGCCAGCCGGCGCGCCGGTCCGCGGCCCGGCCGTAGCGCCGCCGTAGCCGAACGACGACTCCGCACCCCGCCCGAAGATGCCGAGAGCGGCGCGGGCGGCGTCGATGAACTCGCGGCAGCTCTGGTAGCGGTCACTGGGCTGCTTGGCCAACACCCGGCGGAACACCTCGTCGATCTCTGGCGGCAGGTCCGGGCGCAGGACGGTGGGCATGGTGGGCGTCTCCTCGACGTGCGCCCAGATGATCGCCGCGTCCAGGTCCTTCTCGAATCCGGCGCCACGTAGTCGACCGTGCCGAGGAACTGGCCGGTCGACGTCAGCCCGGTCCGCGACATCGCGTGCTTGGTGATCCCGAAGTCCGCCAGGTAGACGTGATCCGGATCGGCCTCGTCGGCGCCCCGCTCGATCAGCAGGTTTCCCGGTTTCACGTCGCGGTGCACCAGGCCCCGGTGGTGCGCGGTGTCCAGCGCCCGCGCGGCCTGGCCCAGCAGGAACAGCGCGGTTTCCGGCTGCAGGCGGCCGCGCTTCTTGATCATCTGCCGCAGGTCGGTGCCCGAGACGTACCGCATCGCGATGTACAGCAGCTCGTCCTGGGAGCCCATGTCGTAGATGGGGATCACGTTCGGGTGGTTCAGCGAGGCGGCGATCCGGGATTCCTCCAGGAACCGGGCCCGGAAGACGTCGTCGGCGGCCAGCTCGGGCGCCAGCACCTTCAGCGCGATGACGTTACTGAGGCGGAGGTTCTCGGCCTGGTAGACCACGCTCATCCCGCCGCGGCCGAGCACCGCGCGCATCCGGTACCCCGCGAACTCGTCCCCCACCAAGGGCAGCTGTGGCATATCGCACCCTCCTGGGATCGCGGCCCGGTCCGGGCAAACCGGACTGCGCCCTCTCGTGCTCTCCTGTAAATGCAGAGCTCACAACCGGTGAACTGATACATGCGTCAGCCGTAAACGTGCGGCTAATTCACGGCTGGATGGCGGGATGCGGGCGCAGTCCTGACATGGTGACGGCGAGGAGCCGGCACACAGCCTCCTCGGAGGGCAGGCTTCCGGCGGCGGTCAGGGCGTGCAGGCAGTAGCGGGCCAGCTCGTCGGGTGCGATGTCGGACCGGACCGAGCCGGCCTCGGCGCTCTCGGCCAGCAGCTCGCTGACCAGGTCCTGGAGCTGCCGTCGGGCCCGGGCGACGTGCTCGCCGCGGTGCAGCAGGGCCACGGGCAGCTCGGTGTCGTGGTGCTGGTGCTGGATCAGCGCGAACGCCTCCAGGACGGCCTCGAGCCGGCCGGCCGGGGTCGCGGCGTCCCGGGCCTCGGCGAGCTGGCGCAGGTGGC
>WNGR01003465.1_pt1 | contig 23783 bp, 17 predicted proteins | sample 5407581 | NCBI WGS metagenome assembly WNGR01 (sample SAMN13153383, study PRJNA577476) | soil metagenome | isolation source: 80 cm soil or saprolite under Garry oak tree replicate 2 | place: USA:California | collected 2016-06-15
GCAACCGGACAACGGCGTGGTCGCGCTGGATGTCGCCGACGTCGACGGCGTGCACGTGGCCGGCCTGCTGGTCCAGGCCGGCAGCGAGGTCTCCGACGTGGTGATGCGGTTCGGCCCGGCCGGTTCGCGGCGCAACCACCAGGCCAATCCCAGCACCCTGCACGACGTCTTCTTCCGGATCGGTGGCAACGGCGTCGGCAAGGCCAAGCAGTCACTGGTGATCAACAGCAACAACGTGCTCATCGACAACACCTGGATCTGGCGGGCCGACCACGGCAGCGGGGTCGGCTGGATGGTCAACACGTCCGACACCGGACTCGTGGTCAACGGCGACAACGTCACCGCGTACGGGCTGTTCGTCGAGCACCACCAGAAGGCACAGGTGCTGTGGAACGGCGAGAACGGCCGGACCTACTCCTTCCAGAACGAGATGCCCTACGACCCGCCCAACCAGGCGGCGTGGATGGACGGCACGCATCGGGGCTTCCCGGCATACCAGGTCGGGGCCGGGGTGCGCAGCCACGAGGCGTGGGGTCTTGGCAGCTACTGCATCTTCGCCATCGACCCGACCATCGTGTCCGATCGCGCCATCGCCGCGCCGCAGCGGCAGGGCGTCCGCTTCCACGGCATGATCACCTTCTCGCTGGGCGGCGGGCGGGGCACCATCGCGCACGTCGTCAACGACACCGGCGGCCCGTCGGACGCGGAAACCAACCTCGCCCTGCTCACGTCGTACCCGTAACGGCCCTCATACCCGCAACGGCGCTGCCGGTGCGGGCGGCTGGTTCCCGCCCGCCCGCGCCATGGGCCGTGAGGTGTTGCTGACCGGTAGCAATGGCAGTTGTACTACTGTTGTACTACAGTAGATGCATGGGTACTGTGCCGGTGCGTGCGCTCAACCAGGACACAGCTGGTGTTCTGGCGCGGGTCGAAGGCGGCGAGACGATCGAGATCACCCGGCATGGGAAGGTGATCGGTCGTATCGTTCCGGCCGTCAGCGGGGAATTGGACGATCTGATCGCGGCCGGCAAGCTGACCCCTGCCACGCTTGGCGGTCCGTGGGTGGCGCCGACCGGACCAGCAGCGGTGGGGTTGGAAGCGGGCGAGTTGATCCGACGGCTACGGGACGATGAGCGCTACTGATGATCTACCTGGACACCTCGGCTCTCGTGAAGCTGATCCGGCCGGAGGCCGAAAGCGGTGAGTTGGCCGCGTGGCTCAACGTTCGGCAAGCGGAGCACGCGGTGACGTCGAAGCTGACCGAGGTCGAGCTGCCGAGAGCGCTGCGTCGAGAAGAACCAGCCCGACTCGCCGCGGTCCCCGGTGTCCTGGCACGGTTGGATCGGTTCGATATCGACGACGCGGTCCGGGCGACTGCCGGCGCGTATCCGCACCGGCATCTGCGGTCACTGGACGCGATCCATCTGGCGACTGCCGATCACCTTGTCGCATCTGGCAAGACCCTCACCGCGTTCGTCACCTACGACACACGACTGATCACGATCGCCAAGGACATCGGCCTGGCCACGGCAACACCAGGCCGACCAGCACCACACGGGGGATGACCCCCATCGCGCCGGGAACGGTGTCATGTCGATTCAACCGTGTCGGGGGCGGGCGATAGCGTGTCGGCCATGCCGATTGCCGTTCCGGACACCATCGATCTGGCCAGTGTCGAGAAACTGGTCGGTTCGACACACTACGAGCGGGGCGGGCGGTACGCGCGACAGAGCCGGGTCGTCAAGATCCGCTGGGACGGTGGGAACACCGCGCTGCACGGCAATGTCGTCGGCCAGCAGGAGGTCTATTCCACCAGCGCCTTCTTCACCGGCGACGATGGGGCCCTGTTTCTTGACGAGAGCGAGTGCGCCTGTCCGGTCGGATACAACTGCAAGCACGTCGCGGCGCTCGTACTGGCCGCGGTCACCCAACGGCCGAAGCGGTCCGCACCGTCGGCGCCGCCGACGTGGCAGCAGTCCCTCACGTCGTTGCTGACGGACTCGTCGGCCGATCCGGTGGGCCGCACGGGCACGGAGCCGCTGGCCCTCGAGTTGACGTTGGCCGAGGGTGGCGACTCGAGGGTGCGACTGCCGGCGCGACTCGTGCGGCACGGCCGCACCGGCTGGGTCGGCGGCGGGCTGAGCTGGGGCAAGCTGAATTCGCCCTATCAACTCGGCGAGTTCGTCACCGACCAGGTGCGTCTGCTGCGCGAGATGTACGCCCTGTACCGGTCGGCCAGCGCGCAGCACTACGGGTACTACGGCGATGACCGGACCATCGACCTGTCCGCCTTCGAATCCACCCGACTGTGGCCGCTGCTGGACGACGCCGACGCGATCGGCCTGCGGTTCGTGCACAGCCGCAAGCGGCTCGGCGCGCTGGAGCGGTACCGCACGGCCGAGTTCCGCCTCGACGTCACACGGGACGGCGAGACGCTCGCGGTCCGCCCGCTGGTCGGCATCGACGGCAGCGACATCGACGCGGCCCCGATCGGGTTCATCGGATCGGCCGGCCACGGTGTGGTCTACATCGACCGCGCGGAGGTCCGGACCGAGGCCGACCATGGCAACTGGCACCTGCGACTGGCGAAACTGGCCCGGCCGGTGCCGTCGGCGTGGCGCCGCATGGCACTGGACAATCAGGTCCTGGCGATTCCCGCTGCCGAGCACGATCGGTTCCGCGACGAGTTCTACCCGCGGCTGCGCCGCGCCGCCACGGTCGTCTCGTCGGACGAATCCTTCGTCCCGCCGGCGATCGTGGGCCCGACCCTGGTGCTGCGCCTGGCCTACGGCGATGACCACATGCTGGCGACCACGTGGGAGTGGGACTACCGGATCGGCGACGTGCACCGCCGCGCCGCGCTGGAGGAAACCGGCGATGACTATCGGGACCCGGACGCCGAACGGGCCGTGGTGGCCGACCTCGACCTGCCGTGGCCGATCGTGCCGCGCGCCGAGTTCCGGGGCATCGACACCATGCGGTTCACCACCGAGACCCTGCCGCTGCTGGCCGACCGGCCGGATGTCCTCGTCGAGGTCGGCGGCGACCCGGCCGACTACCGCGAGGCGGGCGACACGCTGGCCATCGCCCTGTCCACCACCGAGGTGGCCGGCGACAACGACTGGTTCGAACTCGGCGTCACCGTCACCGTCGAGGGCGCCGACGTGCCGTTCACGGACCTGTTCGTGGCACTGGCTCGTGGTGACTCCCACCTGCTGCTGCCCGATGGCGCCTACTTCGCCCTGGACAAGCCCGAACTGCGGACGCTGCGCGACCTGATCGAGGAGGCCCGGTCGCTACAGGATTCGGCGGGCGACGGATCGCTGCGGCTCAGCCGGTTCCAGGCCGACCTGTGGGCCGAACTGGCCGCCCTCGGCGTGGTACGCCACCAGGCGGAGGCGTGGCAGCGGCAGGTGGACGGGCTGCTGTCGATCGACTCCGTCGCCCCGGTCGCGGTCCCGGACGCGGTGTCCGCCCGGTTGCGTCCGTACCAAGTGGACGGTTTCCGGTGGCTGGCGTTCCTGTGGGACAACCGGCTCGGCGGCATCCTGGCCGACGACATGGGTCTTGGCAAGACGCTCCAGACGCTGGCCATGGTCTGCCACGCCCGGCAGGCCGATCCCACGCTCGCGCCGTTCCTCGTTGTCGCGCCCACCAGTGTCGTGTCCAACTGGGCCGCCGAAGCCGCCCGCTTCGCACCCGATCTCACCGTCGTCGCCCTGTCCGACACCGCGCGCCGTCGGGGTGCGCCGCTGGCCGGCACCGTCGCGGGCGCACACGTCGTGGTCACCTCGTACACGCTGTTCCGGATCGAGTTCGACGCCTACGCCGAACTGTCCTGGGCGGGGCTGGTGCTGGACGAGGCCCAACAGGTGAAGAACCACCAGTCGAAGATCTATCAGTGCGTGCGGCGACTGCCCGCGTCGATCAAGCTGGCGATCACCGGTACACCGATGGAGAACAACCTGATGGAGTTGTGGTCGCTGCTGTCGATCACGGCGCCCGGCTTGTTCCCCAGCCCGTCCCGCTTCCGGGAGCACTACGCGATACCGATCGAGAAACAAGGCAACACGGAACTGTTGAGCCGGTTGCGGCGCCGGATGAAGCCGCTGGTCAGGCGTCGCACCAAGGAACAGGTCGCGGCCGACCTGCCGCCGAAGCAGGAGCAGGTGCTCGAGGTGGACCTGCATCCTCGGCACCGCAAGCTCTACCAGACCCACCTACAGCGCGAGCGGCAGAAGGTACTCGGCCTGATCGACGACATGAACCGCAACCGGTTCACGATCCTGCGCTCGCTGACCCTGTTGCGCCAGTTGAGTTTGCACGCCGGCCTCGTCGACGACGACCATCGCGACCTGCCAAGCGGCAAGATCGACACGTTGGTCGAGCAGATGCGTGACGTGATCGATGGCGGCCACCGCGCGTTGGTGTTCAGCCAGTTCACCCGATTCCTCGGCCTGGTCCGCGACCGGTTGGCCGCCGAGGGCGTGGGGTACTGCTATCTGGATGGCAGTACCCGCAACCGGGCGGCGGTGCTGCGGCGGTTCGCGGACGGCGCGGATCCGGTGTTCCTGATCAGCCTCAAGGCCGGTGGGTTCGGACTGAACCTGACCGAGGCCGACTACTGCTTCCTGCTCGACCCGTGGTGGAATCCGGCGACCGAGGCGCAGGCGGTCGACCGGACACACCGCATCGGACAGACGCGCAACGTCATGGTGTACCGCCTGATCGCCAGGGACACCATCGAGGAACGCGTGGTTGCCTTGCAGGCACGGAAGAACGCGCTGTTCGCGAACGTGATGGACGACGGTGACATGTTCGGCGGGGGACTGGAGGCGGACGACATCCGCGCACTGTTCGAGTGAGACCGACCATGGTCACTCGCGGACGTCGAGCGCGATCCATCTCGTGGTCACCACGCAGTCGGACCCGGTGCGGCAGCGTAGCCGGAACCGGCCTGCCGGCACGACCGGCCGGATCCGGGTGCGCGACCTGGGATCGTTCGCCGTCGTCCGTGAGTTGCTGGACCGGCTGCCGTTCGTGCTGCGGCGGCTGACCCGGCCGGCCAGCGCCGCGAGCCGGCTGGCCGCGACCGAACTGTTGCGCAGCACCGTTGCGGAACTGGACGCCGTGTTGTTCGCGCCCGTACCGGCAGCAGACCGCCGACTGCCATCCGGGTGGCCTGGCGGCTACCGGTGGCTTCGTGTGCCTGGGTGCCGGTCTGCGGACCTGAGGCTCAGGTGCGGCCAGCTGACAGGAGTCGCAGTTCGCGGCCGCGGTGGACGGCCGCGGAGCGGTCGGTGGCGCCGAGCTTGGCGTAGATCCGGCGGATGTGGGTGTTGACGGTGTTGACCGAGATCGACAGTTCGCCTGCTATTTCGGGCCGGGTGAGGTTGGTCGGCAGGTAGCGCAGCACGCGTAGTTCGCTCGGGCTGAGTTCCTCGTCGGGCAGCGGTGTCCGCGGCGCCGGGGCGCCGCTGTGTGCGGCGTCGAGGATGTCGGCGACGAGCGCGGCATGCGACGTCTCCCGCAACGGCAGGGACTCGAGCAGTTCCCACGCCCCGGTCATCGTGAACGGCAGGATCAGCCTGTCCTGCTCGGCGAGATCCAGCGCCCGCTCGAGGGCCGTCGTCGCGGCGCGCCGGTCGCCGAGGTCGCGGCAGGCGAGCGCGTCCAGGAGATGGGCTTCGACCCGGGTCAGACGGGGGGCGGTGTCCGCCAGGACGGTCCGGAGCTCGCGTCGGGCACCGGCGGGGTCCTGCTCGGCGAGCCGGAGCACCGCGGCCGCGGTGCGGATCTCGCCGGCAGCGGCCTGCTGGTCGTCAAGGGCGGCCAGCGCCGTCCGCGCCTGGTCGACCATCCCGCAGCGGGCCTGGGTGGCGATGGTCCATGCGGTGACCCGGGTGGTCAGCGCGTGCTCACCGACCATGAGCGCCTGCACTTCGCCCGCGGCGGCGAACCCCGCCAGCGCCTGGCGGTGGTGGCCGCGTGCGGCCGGGAGGATCGCGGAGATCAGGTGCACCAGCAGCCGGATGCCGGGTTCGCCGCCGGACCGGGTGGCGCGTTCGGCGCGGTCCAGCCACTGTTCGCCGTGGTCGAACTCGCCCGTCCAGATCAGCGTCCAGGCGAGCGTGGCCTGCGCGGGGGCGATCACCGGCTCGGCGTCCCAGCCGTGCCGGGCGGCGAGCGCGATGGCCTCCGCGCAGCGCTGCCGGGCCAGCGCGAGGGAGTGGGCGGTCGAGGCGAACCCGAGGTGGGCCAGGCAGGCCACCTCGAGGTAGGGCCGGCCGATGTCATGGGCGAGCGCGGCGCCCGCCATGAGGTGCCGCTCGCTGTCGGCCAGCCGCAGCGACCACGCCTCGGTGACGCCCAGGTTCAGCAGGGCGAGGGCCCGCAGGTCGCTGTCGGACCGGCCGGTCACCGACGATGGCAGCGCGCCCACCTGCTCGAACACGCCGTCGAAGTGGCCGCGCAACCGCGCCAGCAGCAGGTCGAGGGACGTGATCGCCATCCGCAGCTCTGGTGTCGTGTCAGCGTGCGACCGCGCGATCTCCAGGCGCGCCGCCGCCTCGGCAAGGCGCATCTGGTCGAGGTCGGCGATCGCGTGGACCAGGGCCAGTTCCGGGGACTCGTCGCCGCTCGCGGCCGGGAACGAGCGCACCAGGGCCGCCACGGTGCCCGCCCGGCCGTCCAGGGCCATGCTGAGCGAGTGGTCGGTGAGCAGGCGGGCTGCCTCGGTCCACTCGCCTGCGGCCTGCAGGTGCCGGATGGCGTCGGCGGGCTGCGCGTGCTCGGCGAACCACCGCGCGGCGAGCCGGTGCAGCGCCGGAATCTCGGCGGCCTGGGTGCGGCGCAGCTCCAGCCGGAGCAGCCCGGCGAACAGGTGGTGGTAGCGGAACCAGGTGCGGTCGGGGTCCAGTGACACGACGAAAGCGTTCGCGTCCTCCAGGTCCAGCAGGATCCGTTCCGATCCGGACGCAGCCGTCAGCAGGTCCGCCAGCGCACCGTTGACCCGGTCCAGCAGTGAGGTGCGCAGCAGCAGGCGCTGCACCTCGGTCGGCAGCCGGTCCAGCATCTCGGCCATCAGGTACTCGGCGACGGTCCGGTCGCTGCCGGAGAACTCGGCCACGAAACGCTCCGGATCGGGATGCCCGGCCAGGGACAGCACCGCGAGCCGCAGCCCGGCCGCCCAGCCCTCGGTCCGCTGGTGCAGCAGGGCGGCCACGTGGTCGGGCAGCGCGATTCGGGCAGCGGCAACGAGTTCCCGGGTCTCGTCCTCGGTGAAGCGCAGTTGCGCGACGCGGATCTCGGCCAGTTCTCCGGCCAGCCGCAGCCGGTGCAGGCGCAGCGGCGCGTCGCGGCGGGTGGCCACGATCGCGTGCGCGTGCGGGGGCAGATTCGTCAGCAGTGAGGTGAGGTGTTCGGCGGAGTCCAGTTCGTGCACGTCGTCGATGACCATGACGACGGGATCACCGGTCGCGCCGACCTCGGCCAGCACCCTGTCCACCATGGCCGGGCCGTTGAAGCCGGGCGTCGCGGGCGGCGGCTCCGTGCCACGGTCCGCACCGAGGGCGTCGCGGACCGCGGCGAGCAGGGTGAGCCAGAACAGCTGTGCGTCATGCTGGCCCGGCCGCACCGACACGAAGGCGATTCGCCGGTCCTGACCTCGGCGGCCGGCCCACAAACGCAGCAGCGACGTCTTCCCGCTGCCGGCGGGCGCCGAGATGACCGTCACCTTCTTCTCGGCGGCGCGGTCCAGCGCGGCGATCAGGTCGGGGCGGTCGATCAGGCCGGACCGGGCGCCGTCTGTTTCGGGCACGCGGTCAGCGTAGCCAGCGGATCACCGGAATCCGGTGACGACTTCTCACCTGCCGGGCGGCGAACCTGAACGCACACGGCAACCAAAGGGAAACAACCATGTCATCAAGCCCAGCCACGAATCGCCGCTCGTTCCTGGCCCGCGCCGCCGCGCTCGCCGCCGTTCCGACGGTCGCCACGCTGGCCGGCGGCACCACAGCCGCCGCGGCGCCTTCCTTACCCGACTTCGCGCCGATCCCCCCGTCGGCGCTGGGCCCCGCCGTCAACGAGCAGGGCTACTTCGTCGGCCGGGTCGAGAAGAACCTCTACTGGGTCACCGACGGCACCTACCAGGCGGCGTTCCTGACCACCCGCGACGGCGTGGTGCTGTTCGACGCGCCCCCGACCATCGGGCACAATCTGCAGCGCGCCATCGACCAGATCGCCGGCGCCAACGGCGTGTCCAACAAGGTGACCCACATCGTCTACTCGCACCACCACGCCGACCACCTCGGCGCATCGTCGCTGTTCGGCAAGAACGTGGTGCGGGTCGGTCACGCCGAGACCAAGCGCCTGCTGGCACGCGACAACGACCCGACCCGGCCGGTACCCGACGTCACCTTCGAAACCCGCCGCACGCTGCTGGTCGGCGGCGAGCGAATCAACCTGGCCTGGCACGGCGCCAACCACACCCCCGACAACAGCTACATCCATTTCCCGGACCACGACACGCTTATGCTGGTGGACGTCAACCTTCCCGGCTGGGTGCCGTTCGACAGCTTCAACCTCAACGAGGACGTCCCAGGGTCGATCGCCGCCCCGGCCAAGGCCATGGCGTATCCATGGCAGCACTTCATCGGCGGCCACATGGGGCGCCTTGGCACCCGTGGCGACATGGTCGTCTACCAGCAGTACGTCAGTGATCTCATCGACGGCGTCACCAAGGCACTGGTGGCGATCGACCCGACCCCGTTCTTCGCCAAGTACGGCAACAACAGCTGGGCCGCCGTCAAGACGTACCAGGCCGCGCAGGTCGACTTCGCCGCAGCGCCGGTCATCAAGAAGTACACGGGCGTCCTCGCCGCCGCCGACGTCTACACGGCAAGCACGGCGTTCGTCCTCCTCGAATCGATCCGGCTCGACCTCGGCGCCGGCTCGCAGATCCATCCGTGACCAGGGTCGACCTCGGCGGCTGTTTCGCACTGGGTTCCTGGCGCGTGGGCCGAGTCGGGTACGGCGCGATGCAACTCGCCGGCGACGGAGTCTTCGGGCCGCCGCGAGATCGCGACGAAGCCCTGCGCGTGCTGCGTGCCGCGGTGGCCGCCGGGGTCGACCACATCGATACCGCGCAGTTCTACGGACCGGGCGTGGTGAACGAGCTCATTCGCGAGGCGCTGCACCCCTATCCGAGCGACCTGGCGATCGTGAGCAAGGTAGCCGCCGGTCAGGACACCGATGGCGCCGCACTCCGCCAGGGCATCGAGGACAACCTCGCCACCCTCGGCATCGGCCGACTGGCTGCCGTGAACCTGCGCATGGTCGACCCGCTCGCACCACCGGACGAGCGATTCGACGCGCAATTGGCAGCGTTGATCAAAGCCCGCGACGAGGGGCTGATCGACGGTATCGGCCTCAGCAACATCTCGAGGCGGCAATTGCTGAGAGCGGTCGACCGGACGGAGATCGTCTGCGTGCAGAACCTGTTCAACGTGGCGGATCAGCGGTCTCTGGACGTCCTCATGGCATGCGCGGAGCGGGACATCGCGTTCGTTCCGTTCTGCCCGCTGGGGTGGCCGCAACAGGTACGGAACCAGATTCTCACCAGCCCGGCGCTCGGCACGCTGGCGGCGCGGCTGGCTGCGACACCAACGCAGATCGTGCTTGCCTGGCTGCTCGACCTGGCGCCGAACGTGCTGCTCATCCCGGGAACCCGCACGCGCGCTCATCTGACCGAGAACCTCCATGCCGCCGACGTGGCTCTGGACGACGCGGCCCGAGCGGCACTGAGGGAACACTTTCCACCAGCACGCCTCGCATAAGGTCTATGCCACATCGAACTGGCCACGTATTGTCCATAAATACGCGGTGTCGCCAATTGGCGCGACGATTTCCACGATCGAGGGAAACGCCACGGGCGAACCGGTCCACGATCGAGGGAAGCGCCGAGGCGACCGGGTGATGCCGGCGCCCGGCCACTGCTTGTCTGTGAAACTGGATCTGTCGGCGACGAAATCACGGGGGTGTGCGCCGACCGATCGGAGACCTCGACGCCGGAGCAAAGACATACCGCCCGGCTCGCGTGGCTCCGGACCGATCCGTTGACACAGAAGGCGAGCAACCCATGTTCTACCAAAACAACCCCGGCGGCCGGGCGGCCGTCACCGGTGCACTCGCGACCTGGTACTGGCGCGCACCGCAGTTGTTCAACGGCGCGTGGCTCCAACTCCATCCGGCAGGAACATTGCTCTACAACTGCGGCGGCGTGAACAACGGCGGCGGTTACGGCATCGACTTCGTCGACAACGCGCTGCACCAATGGCTGACGCACAACCTGCCGGCCGGCTGGGCGTTCACCGCCGGTCCGACGACCAGGTGGGCGGGGAACATCGATCTGAACGGGCAGCCACAGTTCACCCGTGACTACTACAACATCACCCGTCCGTTGCCCGGCATGGTGCGAGTGGGCAATGGTTTCCCCGGAATACCGGCCGGCACCTATCCCATGGTCGTCAACTTCCATCTCTACGTGGACGACTGGCAGGCCAACCCGGCCTATGTCGCACCGCCGCCCCCGCCGCCGCCCGCGCCGCCCGTCCTGCCGCTGAACATCAATGACCTGAACCAGTTCCCGCCGCTGGGATAGCAGTGCGCGCCTGCTCTGTCCCGCCGTCCTGGCGGGACAGAGCATCGCCGCCGCCAACCACGTTCCCTGGTGTTCTGATAGAAAGTGGGCACCGGCAAGGAGGCGTGACATGGCCAGGATCAGCTATGACGAGCAGACCGCCGCAGCGTTCAAGGCGGTCCGCGAGGTCCCACGCGACGGGCTCGCGGAGTGGCGCGATGCGGTACGACGTCACCTGCGCCCGTCGCAGGGAATGACCCTGGTCGACATCGGCGCGGGGACCGGTGCGTTCGCCGCCGCCTTCAGCGACTGGTTCGACCTCAGCGTCCTGGCGGTCGAGCCGTCGGCCGCGATGCGGGATCAGATCCCGCGGACACCGGCTATCCAGGTGCTCGCGGGAAATGCGAGCGCCCTGCCGCTGCCGGATGAATCGGCGGACGCCGCATGGCTTTCCCTTGTCATTCACCACATCCCGGACCTGGGAGTCGCCGCACGTGAGATCCGCCGCGTGCTGCGCCCCGGCGCCCCCGTCCTGATCCGACAGGGCTTCCCGGACAGATACGAGCCGGCGGGGAACCTGAAGTTCGACAGCATCGAACTCGTCCGATGGTTCCCGGAGACCGCTCGGACGGTCGACACCTTCCCTTCCGTCAAGGACACGTGCCAGGCATTCGCGGCCGCCGGATTCCACCAGGACGCTCTTGAGCAGGTTCGCGAGATGTACCCGTCCAGCCTCGCGGATTTCCTCGGCCAGGTGGACACGTTCCGCCACGCCGACACCACGATGCGCAATCTCACCGAGGACGAGTTCCGCCGCGGTAAGGAACGTCTCCGCCGTGCCGTACGACATGCCGGGGACACGGCGAACCCGGAAACCAGAAGCAACTGGCTCGACCTCTTGGTCCTGCGCTGACTGCTGACTAGTGCTTGCCCTGCGCTGACTAGTGCTTGCGCAGTGCGCGTAGGTACTCGCGATTCATGTTGGCGATGCTCAGGAACGGGATCTCCTTCGGACAGGAGGCCACACATTCGCCGGCGTTGGTGCAGCCGCCGAAGCCCTCGGCGTCCATCGCGGTCACCATGTCCAGCACCCGCGACTCGCGTTCGGGCTGGCCCTGCGGCAGCAGGTTCAGGTGCGTGACCTTCGCCGCCGTGAACAGCATCGCCGAGCCATTGGGGCAGGCGGCCACGCAGGCGCCGCAGCCGATGCAGGTCGCGTTCTCGAAGGCGGCATCTGCGGCTGCCTTGGGCACCGGAGTCGAGTTCGCCTCGGGAGCCACGCCGGTCGGCGCGGTGACATAGCCGCCTGCCTGGATGACGCGGTCGAACGCGGACCGATCGACCACCAGATCCTTGATCACCGGGAATGCCTTGGCACGCCACGGCTCCACGTCGATCACGTCGCCGTCGTGGAAGGCACGCATGTGCAGTTGGCACGTGGTCGTCTGCTCCGGTCCGTGAGCACGTCCGTTGATCACCACACCGCACATGCCACAGATACCCTCACGGCAGTCGTGGTCGAACGCCACCGGATCATCACCGGCGAGGATGAGCGACTCGTTGAGAACGTCCAGCATCTCCAGGAAGGACATCTCCGGGGTGATGCCGTCGACCGGATACTCGATCATCTTTCCCGGCGCGTCGGGACCCGCCTGGCGCCAGATACGCACGGTCAGTTTCATGCGTAACTCCGCTGGGTTGGGTGCACGTGGTCGAACTGGAGAGCTTCCTTGTGCAGGATCGGGACGTCGCCGTTGTACTGCCACACCGCGACATGGCTGAAATGTTCGTCGTCGCGCTGTGCATCACCGTTGGGGGTCTGGTGTTCCTCGCGGAAGTGGCCGCCGCACGACTCTTCGCGCACGAGCGCGTCGAGGACCATGAGCTCGGCGAACTCGAAGAAATCCGCCACCCGGTTCGCCTTCTCGAGTTCGGAGTTCATCTCGTCACCCGAACCGGGCACCTTGACCGAACGCCAGAACTCGTCGCGCAGCTCGGGAATCCGGTCCAGCGCCTTGCGGAGACCACCCTCGTTGCGGGCCATGCCGCAGTGGTCCCAGAGCAGCGTGCCCAGTTCGCGGTGGAACGAGTCGACGGTGCGGTCGCCGTTGATCGACAGCAACCGCTGGATACGTTCCTGTACTTCGTTCCGCACTGCCGTCACCTCGGGGTTCGCCGCGTCGACGGCGTCGAGTTCGGTGGCGGCGATGTAGTGGTTCAGCGTGGTCGGCAGCACGAAGTATCCGTCGGCCAGGCCTTGCATCAACGCCGAGGCGCCGAGACGGTTGGCGCCGTGGTCGCTGAAGTTCGCCTCGCCGATCACGAACAGTCCCGGGATCGTGCTTCGCAGGTCGTAGTCCACCCACAGCCCACCCATGGTGTAATGCACGGCGGGGTAGATCCGCATCGGTACCCGGTACGGGTCCTCCGCTGTGATGCGCGCGTACATGTCGAAGAGGTTGCCGTACCTGGCTTCGACCGCGGGTTGTCCCATGCGCGCGATGGCATCGGCGAAGTCGAGGTAGACGCCGAGGCCGCCCGGACCGACACCGCGTCCGGCGTCACACTGGTTCTTCGCCGCCCGCGACGCGATGTCGCGCGGCACCAGGTTGCCGAACGACGGGTAGAGCCGCTCGAGGTAGTAGTCGCGTTCGTTCTCGGGGATCTCGTTCGGCGGGCGGCTGTCGCCGTCTCGCTGGGGCACCCAGATTCGTCCGTCGTTGCGCAGCGATTCGGACATCAGGGTGAGCTTCGACTGGTGTTCACCCGAGCGGGGAATGCAGGTCGGGTGGATCTGCGTGTAACAGGGATTGGCAAGGTAGGCGCCACGTTTGTGGGCGCGCCAGATCGCCGAGGAATTGCTGCCCTTGGCGTTGGTCGACAGATAGAAGACGTTGCCGTAGCCGCCGGTGGCCAGCACCACCGCGTCCGCGAGATACGTTTCGATCTCGCCGGTGACCAGGTCGCGGGCGACGATGCCGCGGGCACGCCCGTCGATGACGATCAGGTCGAGCATCTCGGTGCGCGGGTGCATCTCGACCTGCCCGGCGTCGATCTGGCGCGACAGTGCCTGGTAGGCGCCGATGAGAAGTTGTTGACCCGTTTGGCCGCGGGCGTAGAACGTGCGCTGGACCTGGACGCCACCGAACGAGCGGGTGTCCAGCAGGCCGCCGTACTCGCGGGCGAACGGCACGCCCTGCGCGACACACTGGTCGATGATCTGCACCGAGAGCTGTGCCAGGCGGTAGACATTCGACTCACGTGAGCGGAAGTCGCCGCCCTTCACCGTGTCGTAGAACAGGCGGTAGATCGAGTCACCGTCGTTGCGATAGTTCTTCGCGGCGTTGATGCCGCCCTGCGCCGCGACCGAGTGGGCACGACGCGGTGAATCCTGAAAGCAGAACTGAACGACCTGGTATCCCTGTTCGGCCAGGGTGGCACCCGCTGATCCGCCGGCCAGGCCGGTACCGACCACGATGATCCGGTGTTTACGGCGGTTGGCGGGATTGACCAGTTCGGCGCTGAACCTGCGTTCGTCCCACCGGTGCTCGAGCGGGCCGCCGGGGGTCGCGGTATCGGCGATCGGGTCGCCAGTGAGGTAATCGATCACGTTATTTCACCAATCCGGTCATGACGCCGACGGGCACGAGCACGAAACCAACGGTGATGGCGACCGCCAGCATCGAGCCGATCGCCTTGACGGCGTTGGCCCTGGTGGGCCGGTGGACGCCCAACGTCTGCGCGGCGCTCCAGAAGCCGTGCTCGATGTGGACGCCGAGCACCAACACCGCCGCGATGTAGATCAGGTTGAGCCACCAGACCTGAAAGTCCTTGACGACGTTGTGGTACGGGCTGTTCGGATCGAAATCCGGATTCACCACGCCCAGCGACAGGTCGAGCAGATGCCAGACGATGAACAGCGCCAGGATGACCCCGCCGTAACGCATCGTCCGAGTGGCGAACGTCGCTTGTGGACGTTGCCCGTGCGCATAGCCGATCGGCCGTGCCCGCCGGTCGCGTAAGGACAACTGCACCGCCGCCGCGATGTGCAACACCACCGCGACCAGCAGCACTATCCGCTGGATCCAGAGGAACCAGGAGTAGTGCAGCGCGGGCTCGCCGATGGTGCGCAGCCAGGCCGCATAGCCGTCGAAGTCGTGGGACCCGAAGAAGATCTTCAAATTGCCGAGCATGTGGAGGATCAGGAACAGCACCATGATCAAGCCGGTGACCGCCATGACCGCCTTCTTGCCGATCGTGGTGCGCCACAACGAGCGCACGGACCGAGTGCGCGTCACAGTGCTGGTCATGTCCGCATGCTAGGTCGCTCGCCAGCAGTGGTCAAAGCTACGAAATCTCTCGTCACGATAGGAATTGGCTATCATGGCTCCATGCAGTTCCACCAGTTGCAGTATTTCGTCGCGGTAGTAGACACACGTCACTTCACGCGGGCGGCGGCACAGGTGGGCGTGGCCCAACCGTCGCTGTCGCAGCAGATCCGTGCGCTCGAACAGAACCTCGGTGCCCGCCTGTTCCATCGGACCCGCGGCAACATCGCGCTCACCGATGCCGGCGAGACGCTGCTACCCATCGCCCGGCGCATCCTCGCCGACGCCGACACGGCCCGGCAGGAGATCCGCGCGCTGGACGAACTGGACGCCGGCCGGGTGCGGCTGGGGGCGACGCCGTCGCTGTGCACCGGACTGTTGCCGCCCACGCTCGCGGCGTTCCGGCGGGCGCACCCGGGCATCACGCTCATCGTCCACGAGGGAGGCTCGCGCGACCTGCAGACCGCACTGTCCGAGGGCGTCCTCGATCTCGCGCTGGTGATCGACTCGCGCCTCACGAATGACCCGGTGCTGGAGGCAATTCCGTTGTTCGTCGAGGAACTCGTCGTGGTGTCGCCGCTGGGCGCGCCACGACCGGTGCGCCGTTCCCACATCAGCATCGGGGAACTGCAAGGACGTCCGCTGGTGATGTTCCGCCCCGGCTACGACCTCAGGGAGTCGACCATCGCCGCGTGCCGCGCCGCGGGTTTCGAGCCCACCCTCGCCATCGAGGGCGGTGAGATGGACGCTGTGCTCGAATTCGTCAACGCCGGCATGGGTCTGGCGGTCGTGCCGGCGACCGTGGTTCGAGACCGGTTCCGTGCCACGCCGATCGCCGCCCCCGGCCTCACCCGCACCGTGTACCTGGCGCAACGGCGCGGCATGGCGCCGCCACGAGCGGCACGAGCCCTACAGGACGAGATCATCCGTTTCCTCGCCGAGACCTCGGCTACCGGGCAGTTGCCGCGCGGCGTGCGGCTGCGCCCTCTATTGTGAGCCATGCACAGTGACCATGGGGGCGGGCGATGATCGAGGCCAGAGGGCTCACCAAGCGTTACGGCGACAAACTGGCCGTCGACGACCTGTCCTTCACCGTCGAACGCGGCAAGGTGACCGGATTCCTCGGCCCGAACGGGGCCGGCAAATCGACCACGATGCGCCTGATCCTCGGTCTGGACCGGCCCAATTCGGGTGACGCGACCATCGACGGCAAGCACTACCGCGACCTGGCCGCGCCGCTGCGCGTCGTCGGTGCGCTGTTGGAGGCCCGCGCCACGCATCCGGGCCGCACGGCATACAACCACCTGCTGTTCCTGGCCCAGACCCAGGGACTGGACCGCAAGCGGGTCGACGAGGTCATCGACCTGGTCGGGCTGCACGAGGTCGCCCGCAAGCGGTCCGGCGGTTTCTCGCTGGGCATGGGGCAACGGCTGGGCATCGCGGCGGCGCTGCTGGGCAACCCGTCGGTGCTGGTCCTGGACGAACCCGTCAACGGACTGGACCCCGAAGGTGTGGTCTGGATCCGGAACCTGATGAAGCACCTGGCCGGTGAGGGCCGAACCGTCTTCGTGTCCAGCCACCTGATGAACGAGATGGCGGTCACCGCGGACCACCTGATCGTGATCGGGCGCGGGAAACTGGTGGCCGACTGCTCGACGGAGGAATTCATCGAGCGCAGCACCGAACAGACCGTGGTGGTGCACAGCCCGGACGCGGCGAAACTGGCCGAGGTCATCGCCGCAGATGGCGGCACGGCCACCCCGGACGGTGACGACGGCATGATGACCGTCGCCGGCATGGCGGCCCGCCGGGTCGGTGAACTCGCCGCGCGTGACGGCCTCGTCCTGTACGAGCTCACCACGAAGCGCGGCTCGCTGGAGCAGGCGTTCATGGAACTGACCAGGGACAGCGTCGAATACGGCAACACATCCGTTCCGCAGCCGCAGGTAGGTGCCTGATGACCACGACCACCGCGCCCGCTGTCATCCAGCGGCCCGGGTTCGGCCACACCATGATCGCCGAGTGGACCAAGATCCGGTCGGTTCGGTCCACAGTGTGGTCGCTGATCCTGCTCGTCGTGCTCGATCTGGGATTCACCGCGCTGTTCACGGCGCTGACCGTTGCCCAGTGGGACCGGACGGGTGCGACCGAGCGCGCGGCGCTGATCGCCGATCCGACCAGCGTGATTCTGGGCGGCGGCCTGCAGTTGAGCCAGTTGACGGTATGTGTGCTCGGGGTGATCGTGGTCGCGTCCAGCCTGCTCGCCGTGCCGCGGCGGATTCCGGTGCTCGCGGCCAAGTCCGTGGTGTTCGGGCTGCTGATCTTCGTGCTCGGCACGGCCGTTTCGTTCGCGTCGTTCTTTCTCGGCGCACCCATTCTGCACAGCAGGGCGCCGGTGTCGCTGGGTGATCCCGGGGTGCTGCGGGCGGTCATCGGCGGTGGGCTGTATCTGACGATGCTGGGGCTGTTCGCGCTGGCCGTCGGGGCGATCGTGCGGCATGTCGCGGCCGGTATCACGGTGGTGATCGGGCTGGTGTTGGTGCTGGCCCCGTTGGCCCAGTTGTTGCCGGGGACGCTCGGCAAGCATGTGCACGCCTATCTGCCGTCGGAGGCGGGTCGGCTGATCGGCCAGACCGTGCAACGGCCGGATGACCTGCTGTCGCCGTGGCAGGGGTATGCGGTGTTCGGCGCATGGACGGCGGTCTTGTTGATCGTTGCCGGCATGCTGCTGACCCGTCGGGACGCGTGAGCTGGGGTTCCGGTCCCCGGTGCGGGGTGCGACGGCGTGGCCGTCGACCAGCACGTAGAGTGCGGTCAGGCGGGCGTTCACGACTCGGAAGGTGCTGGACATGGGACAGCCCTGGCAGGGCGGCGGCGGGTACGAACAACATCGCCCGCCGGTGAATCCTCGCCCGCAGACCAGGGGGATGCCCGACCAGCGTGGCTATGCGCCCACGGCCAGCTACCGGCCGGGTGGCCGGCCACCCGGTGGTGGGCCGCCGCCCGCGCCGCCCCGCCGCCGCAGGCGGTGGCGGATTCGCCGGATCATTGGCGTTCTGCTGGTGTTGTTGCTGGTCGGCGCGGGTGTGATGTGGTTCTACATGGACTCGTCGCTGCATCGGGTGAACGCGCTGGTTGAGTACCCCACCCGCCCGGTGCAGGGCTCCGGCACGAACTGGCTGGTCGTCGGGTCGGACTCCCGGCAGGGCCTGACCGACGCGCAGGCGGCGCAGTTGCACACCGGTGACGCGGCCGCGGTGTCCGGTGGCCGCACCGACACGATCATGCTGGTGCACCTGCCGGACAACAGCACGAAGCCGACCATGGTCAGCCTGCTGCGCGACTCGTTGGTGTCGATTCCGGGGCACGGCAACAACAAGATCAACGCGGCGTACGCGTTCGGTGGTCCTGCGCTGCTGGTGCAGACCGTCGAGCAGGCGACCGGGCTGCGGATCGACCACTACGCCGAGATCGGCCTGGGTGGTTTCGCCAGTGTCGTGGACGACGTGGGCGGCGTGACGATGTGCCTGCCGCAGGCCGTGCAGGACAGTTTCGCGGGCATCAACCTGCCGGCCGGCTGCCAGACGTTGAACGGGGCCAACGCGCTGGGCTACGTGCGCAGCCGCCACGCCTTCGCGACCAGCGACTTCGCCCGCACCCAGCACCAGCGCGAGTTCCTCGGCGCGCTGGCCGGCCGGATCACCAGCCCTGGTGTGCTGTTGAACCCGTTCGAGCTGTTCCCGGTGTTGTTCGACCTGCCGGGGAACCTGACCGTCGACAACGGCGACCATCTGCAGGACCTCATCGGCCTGGGGTGGAGCATGCGTGGCATCTCCAACGGCAGCCTGGTCACGACGGCGGTGCCGATCGGCGGGTCGAGCGGCGGCTCGCTGTTGTGGGACAAGGCGAAGTCGAAGGAACTGTTCAACGACCTGAACACCGACCAGGCCGTACCCAGCAGCCTGATCACCAACGCCTGATCATCGACACGTGCATTCGCATTGGCGCTCGCGCCGATGTGTGTGACCTTCAGCGCAGGTGACGCGCTGTCGATAAAAGTGCTTCCGATCATTACTCTGTTGTGACACTATTGGCCCGTTCGGGGACAGAACAACTGTCGACAGTGAGCCGCCGCAACAGTATGCGGCGTCGAGATCGTCCATCTGGGGAATGAAGATCGTCTGGGGGAAGAAACCGATCATGACCACCACGGATACCAGTTCGGAAATGGACGCGACGGTGCCACCGACCACGTCGGATGTCACTAACCAGGGCCACAACCACGACATGCAGGCCGCCTGCACGACGGGTTGCCCGGAGTACCCGCCACCACCCAAGTCGGTTACGCCTGGCAAGTGACATTCCCGGATGGAGCCCGCCTGATCAGATCGTCACCGGGGGCGGGCTCCATCCGGCTACCGTTTGTGATGTCATGGTGGAGTGCCGGTAACGAAGACGAGCCCGTCCGAGATCATCCGTACGGTAGAGGAACTGCGCCAGGCCGGCGCGGACGCCTCGTGCGCGTCGCGGCACAGTGACGCCCTCCGGCTGCTGCGGCTCGGGATGGAGCGGCTGGATTCGATTCATCCGGTCGCCCCGGAACACCACGACGACTGGCTGCGCACCAGAATTCGGCTGTCCACTTTGCTCGCCTTCGTGGAATCCGAGGAGCTCGGCTTCGCCGAGGGGCTTGCCCGGCTCGACGATGTCCGTGGGCTGATCCAGACATTCGCCGACCCGTCGACGCGAGCTGAGCTGACCGGGTCGCTCGACCACAACGCCGGCCTGCTGCTGATGGGCGCGGGGCGCAATGAGGACAGCATTGCTTACTTCGACGCCGCTCTCGCGCACAAGGAATCCCGCCTGGCGCGCGTCGCGGACCCGGCGACACTGATCGAACCAATACTGAACACTCTGTCGACGAGGGGCTGGGCCTGTACCCGTCTGGGCGATGTCGGCCGGGCCCGAACAGACCTGGACAGGGCGAGGGGGCTCGCCGAGCAGTACGAATTGCCGATCCCGGCGGCCGACGTCCAGCGCTCGCTGGGCACGCTGGAGTTGCGGGTCGGGAATGTGCCCGCTGCCCTGCGCTACTACAACGACAGTGAACGCGCCTATCGGCAACGCGGGCTCGATGTGCCGGCGCCGCTGCGGCTGGATCACTCGGAGGCGTTGCTCACAGCCGGTTTGGCGGACGAGGCCAGTGAGCTGTTGGACATCGTGATCGCCGCGATGCGCGAGCAGCGCAGCGCTCCCAGGGAACTGGCCTACGCGGAGCTGTTCCGCGCCGCAGCCGGGCTGTTGCGGGACGAGGTGGGCCTGGCGCGGCGGCTGGCGCGGTCGGCGCAGCGACGGATGCGGCGGTGGGGTTGCCAGACCTGTGTCGCGAACGCGGCCATCCTCGGGCTGCGCGCGGACGCGCGGGACGCGCTGCTGTCGGGTGACGTTCCCGCCCGGCTACCGGGGCGCGCGGTGCGGTTGGCCGAGTCGATGTCCGCACCCAGGCTCGCCGATCAGGCGGCCGTCGCGCGGATGCTGGCTGCCCGGTTGGAGACCTGCCGTGGGAATCTCGAGCGCGCGGCGGAGTTGTTGCGACAGGTTCCCCGGCCCGGCCAGCTCACCCCGATCGACTATCGCATGCTGCGCCGCCTGTGCCGGGCGGAGCTGGCGGCCACCCAGGGCCACCGGGCGAAGGCGCTGGCCGAGATCTCGTCGGGGCTTACCGAACTGGACCGGGTTCGGGACCGGATGGGCGGGCTGGAGCTGGTCTCCGGCACCGCAATGCACGGCGAGCAGTTGGCGGACCTCGCCGTGCGGCTGGTACTGGCGGACAGCAACTCCCGGCGGCTGTTCGACTGGTTGGAGCGCACCAGGGCGCAGACCTACCGGTACGAGCCCGTCGCGGTCGCCGTCGCCGACCCGGAACTGGCCGAGCGGGTCGCCGAACTGCGCAGCCACCCGATCGCGGAGTTGCGGGCCAAGCACGCCGAGCGACTGCACGAGGTGCAGCGGCTGGGCTGGCACGCCGGGCAGCGCGGGAAGCCCCGGCCGGCGGCCACGCTGCCCGATGTGGCCGAGCAACTCGGCGGGCATGCCCTGGTGAGTTTCGCCGCGTCGAACGACCGGTTGGTCGCGGTGGTGGTGATCGACGGCGCGGCGCGGACCGTCCGGCTCGGCTCGGCGTCCGATGCGGGCAACAGCGCGGGAATGCTCAACGCGGACGTCAACGCACTGGCCCCGGACAACCATCCGGCCCAGCTCGCCGAGGTGATCGCGAGATCGGCCAGGAAGCAGGCCGGCCTGCTGGACGCCCAGTTGCTCGCGCCACTGGCGGGACTGCTCGGTGACCGGGACCTGATCGTCGTGCCGACCGGCGCGTTGTACGCGGTGCCGTGGGGTGTGTTGCCCAGCCTGCGTTCCCGGTCGGTCGTGGTGGCGCCATCGGCGACGGCGTGGCTCGCCGCGCGACGTGCCGGCTCGTCCCGGCCACCGAAGGTGGTGCTCGTCCGGGGGCCAGGGCTGCCGGCCGCGCGTGGCGAGATCGACAAGCTCGCCCTGCACTATCGCAATGCGACCCAGAAGTACGGCCCGTCCGCGACGATCAAGTCCGTGCTGGTGGCGTTGGACGGCGCCACACTCGCGCACTTCGCGGCGCACGGCGCGCACGAGCCGGAGAACGTGCTGTTCTCCCGGCTGGAACTGGCCGACGGGGCATTGTTCGCGCACGAGATCGCCGGGCTGCGCCACCCGCCCCGGCAGGTGGTGCTCGCCGCGTGCGAACTGGCGCTCAACCGGATCCGGGCGGGCAACGAGCCGCTCGGCTTCGCCAGCGCGCTGCTGGCCAGCGGCTCACAGACGGTGGTCGCGCCGTTGAGCAGGGTCGGCGATCAGGCGTCGGCCGCCGCCATGGACGACTATCACCGCGGGCTGGCCGGCGGCGCGAGCCCTGCGGTGGCACTCGCCGACGCGGTCGCGGTGGATCCGTTGCGACGCCCGTTCGTCTGTCTGGGCAGTGGCTGATAGGCGGGCTGACAGGCGCGATGACGTATCCCACACTCCGCTCAGTGGAACGGGCGACGACCGGGCCGGTGGTCACGCATAGAGTACGTACGTACGACTAGAGGATTGCCGGCCCGCCAAACCATATGTACACTGATACTCATTCGAGTCCATATCCTGGGGAGTGCGCCATGTCGGCCAACGGGGTGGCCTTGGTCACCTTTCTGAAGCTGTTGCCCATCAAGAGATCCAGCGGTCGGAGCTGACAATGCGCGTCAGCTTCGACATCTACGTCGCAACTTCGACCGCGTGGCTACCCGAGCGGACGGAAGACGTGCACGAGGCCGTGCACCGTGGCGCACTCGATGAGGAGACCGCGGCCAAGAATGGTTACCTCGAACTGACGGTCGCCACCGGAGTGGCACCGCCGGACATGGCGGTCAACGCCGCGAGGACAGCACTGAGCAGGGTCGACCGGCACGCCGACGAGATCGGACTCGTCGCGCATGCCTGGATCCACCACCAGGGGCACGATTTCTGGTCCCCGGCACACTACGTGGCAGCACGGATCGGCGCGGATTCCGCAATTCCCATCGGCATTCAGCAGATGTGCAATGGTGGAGCCGCTGGTATCGACATCGCCATCGCGCGAATGCTCGTCGACGGCGACATCAGCAGTGCGCTCGTGACCACCGCGGATCGATTCGATGACAGCGCTTTCGACAGGTGGCGCGGCGACTACGGCGTCTGCTATGGCGACGGTGGCACCGCGATGCTCCTGAGCCGGGACGCCGGCCGGTTCCGGGTGCTGTCGACGGCGGCCGTTGCCGCTTCCGGGCTCGAACGAATGCATCGTGGCGACGACGAATTCGGCCCATTTCCACGCTGGCATTCCGACCGGATCGACGTACGCCGCACCAAGAAGGCGTTCCTGGTCGCGGAGGGCGGCGAGAAATTCGCGGTCACGGCCGCGGAAGGCGTCGCGCTGGTCATTCGGCGCGCGCTGCGCGACGCCGGCGTCCCGAGCGACAGCCCCCGCATCAAGCTGATCTGCCTGCCCAGGCTGGGCAGCATCGTCCTGGACTCGGCTTATCTGCCGGCGTTGGCGGACCTGCGGGCCGCCGAGATCCTGGATCTCGGTCGGCGCACCGGGCACCTCGGTGCTGGCGACTCGGCGGCCAACCTTGCCGAAATCGAGGAAAATGGCATGCTCGACGCTGGCGAGTTGGTCATACTTGTCGGTGCGGGCGGCGGGTTCACCTGGTCGGCTCTTGTTGTCGAGGCATGCTGACCGGATCGCGATAATATTTCGCTGGTGTGTCGTCACGGGCGACGAGACGTATCTGAACCTTCTTCGAGTCATGGGCGCCTCGTCGTATTGGACAAGTCGGCTGCCGAGCCTTTCTGTGATATCTGCTACACCGCTCAGACGATACGTGTTCGTATCTAACGGACGCTATCTTCGTCTTGTATGCGTCGGCAGCCACCGTGGGGACGGGTGGAATGTGCTAGGGGAGGAATACGCGATGTTGAGTGTGCCGCTGACGGTGCCGGTGGTGGATGTCGTCGTCTGTATCCGAAACGACCTGCTGCGCTACGGGGTCGAACGGATGCTGCAGGGCATCGGTGGCATCAGCAAGGTCGAATGCCGGCTGGAGCTGCCGATGCCGGTCGATGTGGTGACCGACCAGGACAATGACAGCGTCGTGATCGTCGTACTGCGGGAGATCGACGATCAGGCCCGCGCCGGACTCCGGCGGATCGGCGAGTTGGGCGCCAAGATCCTGCTGCTGCTGGACGAGAGCGAATTCGTCGAG
>WNGR01010655.1_pt1 | contig 23776 bp, 20 predicted proteins | sample 5407581 | NCBI WGS metagenome assembly WNGR01 (sample SAMN13153383, study PRJNA577476) | soil metagenome | isolation source: 80 cm soil or saprolite under Garry oak tree replicate 2 | place: USA:California | collected 2016-06-15
TCACTCCTGAGGAGCTGCATCATCACGATGTGGTGCACTTCGCTCTGAATGAGGTCAAACAGGAGTTGGCGCAAGGGAAGGAACAGGATGTCGCTCAGCGGCTCAAGCAGCACCTGATCCAAAACAAAGCGCAGCGCGACCCGCCGGCGCCCTGAAGTAGAAAATCCCTAGGCGGCTGGTTTCAAAGATTGGCTGGGAGGCCTGGACTCGAACCAGGATAATCAGATCCAGAGTCTGATGTACTGCCGATTGTACGACCTCCCAGCCGTAGGGAGGCAATCTGGAATCGGCTGCAGACAGGCAAACCAGCATTCGCAGCCGGCCACTTTACTTTATTCAGGAACCACGTACGCGTCAACCACGGGCCCGGCCGCGACAGGCGCTCGATTCACGCCCCCTGCGACCGAGATGCCACGGGGATCATGCGGCCTTTCTCCAGCGTAAAAACCAGCCCTCGCCATTCGATGCGATTGACGGCAAAGCTCGCCAGCCACAGGAAAAACGAAAAGAGATCATGCAGCGGAAGCAGCCATAGCTTGCGCCGCACGACCGGATCGTGGAGACCCCACACGCCGATCAGGTAACCGCTGGACAATCGAATGGCCAGGTATGCCAATACCCATTCCGCACCTGCTCTCCACGAATGCGCCAGGAGAGCTGCGGCGGCCGTCCACGCGATCCCCTGCGTCATCAACAGCCCGAAATGGCCGCCAGGCCGGATATGCCGCAAGCCGACGAGCCAGCGCAATTCGTGCCGCAGATAATCGCGCAGGCTTTCTGAGGGAAATTCCATATCCACCGGGTCCGGCGCAAGCTCGACGCGATATCCCTTTTCCGCGATCCGCCGGCCCAATTCGTAATCATCTGAATGCAAATCCAACAGCGGGGCAAACCCTCCGATTTCCTCGAGCCGTTCGCGTGTAATCGCCGCCGTCGAGCCCATGGTGAATTTCAGGCCCTCGAGCGAGCGCGCCACCAAAGCCGAACCGGAAAATGACAGCGAACCCATCGTGTCCATGACCGCGCCGAATGAAGGCGCCTCGATTGCGCGATAGAGCGCCGTCGCTGCTCCCACTTTCGGGTCCGTGAATATTGCCGCCACCTGGCGCAAATAATCGGGCGCGACGCGCACGTCGCTATCCGTGATGACCAGCAAAGGGTTACTGGCCTCTTGCACCAGAAGGCAAAGCTTGCCCACTTTATCGTTGGCGCCTTTCCGTTCCGCATCCACGAGCAGGCGGATGGGAATGTCGGGAAAGTCGCGCATCAGACGGCGCACGACCGGAACCGCGGCATCGTTCTCGTCGCTTACCGCGAAAAGAATTTCGTATTTGGGATATTTTTGACGGCAAAAGCTGGCGAAATTTTCGTAAGCCCCGCGGTCCAGACCGCGCAGAGGCTTGAGAATACTGATGGGCGGAGTGAAATCACCGGTCGGCGTAGCAGCGCGGGCGCGTGACTTTTGAAAAAAGCGCCATGCGGCCCACCCGCTGAAAAGATAAAAAGCCAAGGGCGCCAGCGCGGGCGCAAAGATAAGCTCGCGCGCGAGACCATACAAATTCCTCAAGTGCGGCAATGGCGGCATCGGATCCGCCCAAGCCAATGCCACGCCAAAAGAAATGCACGCCACGCCTGCCCAGCGTGTGGCACTGAGGCGTTCCCGCAGCAGGAACCTTGCGCCCAGCGCACCCGCAACGTATGCAAGCGAGGTTGCCGGAACCACAAAGCTCACCGGATACCACGAAAGCATGGTCAAAAACGCATAAAACGACAAGGACATCAATCCCACCGCGATCCACAACCACACCTGCCGCAAAGAATGGAGCAGCACCCGCGAAATCGCCGCCGGGGAAAAATGCCGCACCTCGCCGATCTGCTTCATGGCGTGGGTGAGGCTGATCTCGCCGCAGGTCCCCGTCAATACCACGAAAGCGAGGATCAACGCTGTGCGCATTTAACCCCAATCAGCTTACAGAGCGGTCCGAAATGGGTTGAGTGGTTCGTGGCGGAGTGCGGCTGACCAGAAAAACTCCAAAAACGATCAGGACAATACCAATTCTGCGCGCGGGCGGCACGTATTCTCCCAGCCAGATATATCCGAGCACAGGAACCAGCGCGTAAGTGATGGCCGAAAATAACATCACAAAGCTGTAGTCCGCCCAGGAGAGCACCAGCATGTGGCAGACCATAAAAAGCAACATGCAGCAAATGCCCAGCCAGATGGTGCCGTTTGTGAAGGTGTGGGAGGCTCCTCGCCAAATCGCGGAACGTGTGGAAAAATCGATCGGCCCCAGGCTTTTCATGCCTTTGTCTAGAATCGTGTTTCCCAACGATCCCAGCACGATCATCAGAAATAGGAGGATGTAGGTCTTCGCCTTCAGCGTCCTAGTGGAGGAGACGATCTGTTCCATATTCGCGGGGGAAGATGAAGTAACAGAAATGCCCCCTAGTGCCGTTCCAACTATTTGCACCAAATTCTCTACTAGGTCACCTCACAGCCAATCGCAGGCTCTTTGGGCCGAACCTCTCGCCGGATCAAGTTGGAACGGCACTAGTTTGCCGGGCTGCCGATTGCCGCCGGAGAAGGCTCGGCCGTCTTCTTGCGTTCATGGAGGAACCTGAAAAACTCCACTCCTTCCCGCAAGCGCCGACGCATCACTTCCGGACTGCGGACCATTCCGCCCACCAAGGAGAAAATCTTGCGCGGCCGGAAATAAAACTTCCGATAAAAGTCTTCGACCGAATCGAAGATCAGCGTGGAAGACAACCTGGGATAGCTCAGGGCAGCGACTTGCACGCCGTGCGTATCCACCAGTTCGCCGGTTTGAATCTGCAGCCAGCCTTGCTCTTGCGCCTGGCGATAAAGCTCCGTGCCCGGATAAGGCGCGGCCAGCGAAACCTGAATGGTTTCCGGCTCGATCTCGCAGGCGAAGCGGATCGTCTCTCGAATCGTTTCCGGCGTCTCGCCCGGCAAGCCAAGAATAAACGTGCCGTGAATGGTGATTCCCAGTTCTCTGCAGTTACGCGTGAATTCCCGGGCGATATCGAGGCGCGTGCCCTTCTTGATGTTATTCAGAATCTGCTGATTGCCTGATTCGTAGCCGACGAGAAGCAGCCGCAGCCCATTGGCGCGAAGGATCTCCAGCGTTTTGCGCGGAACATTGGCTTTGGCGTTGCACGACCAGGTTATCCCCAGCCGCCCCAAACGGCGCGCAATTTCCTCCGCGCGCGGCAAATCATCGGTGAAAGTATCGTCGTCGAAGAAGAATTCCCTCACTTCCGGGAAATACTTCTTCGCACAAGCCATTTCGGCTTCCACGCTATCCGCGCTGCGCACGCGATAGCGGTGCCCGCCCAGGGTTTGTGGCCAGAGACAGAACGTGCACTTCGAGCGGCATCCCCGGCCCGTATACAGCGAGACGTAGGGATGCTGCAGGTAGCCGATGAAGTAGTTCTCGATCGTCAGGTCCCGTTTGTATACGTCCACCACGTTGGGTAAGGCGTCCATATTCTCGATCGTCGGCCTTGCGGGAGTCATACGAATCTGCCCGCGGTCACGATAGGCTATGCCCTGCACCTCGTGCAGCGGTTTTCCCGCGGCGATCTCCGCGCAGGTGTAATCGAATTCACCAAGCGCCACCCAATCCACCGCCGGCGCGCCGTTTAGCGATTGCACAGGCAGAACGCCGACGTGAGCCCCAACCATGCCGATTTCGATTCGCGGATTTTCGTCCTTCAGGCGCGCAGCGAACCGCGCGTCATTTCCGAACGACGGCGTGCTGGTGTGCAGGACGGCCAGTTCATAATCCCGGGCCAACGGGGCCACCTGTTCGACCGTCAGCCCGTCGGGAGGAGCATCGATAAGGCGGCTTCCCGGTACCATCGCGGCCGGCTGCGCCAGCCATGTGGGATACCAGAACGAGCGAATCTCGCGTCGCGCCTGGTAGCGCGATCCGGCGCCGCCATCAAATCCTTCATAGCTCGGAGGGTTGAGAAAAAGGGTATGCTTCACTCGCCGGCGTCCTTTCCAGATGCCCTTTGCAAATGCCTGGTCCCCTGCAGACCTCAGACTACGAGTTCCAGTTTAGCCCGGTATGGCTACGCGCTGGAAGCAGCCCATTGTATCCGACTCCGGGCCGGCGTACGACTGAATCCGTCGGTTCGTTCGTCTACTGGAAAACTTGCGCCAATTGGCCCGTGGTCCGCAGCAGATCGAGTTCAGCCTGCTGGCGCGCGAGATCTGCATCAAGGAAGGCGAGCCATTTCTCATTTTCGTCAAGCTGCGCCATTTCCAGATCGCGAATGCTGGCGCGGCCCTGTTGAAACTGCGATTGCAGCACCTGCAGATTCTGTTGTGCCAATTCGAGCTCCAGGCGCGCTACCTCGCGACCCGTATCCCTTTCCCTGGCTTGGCGGGCCTTATGACGCACATCCAGCGAGATCTGCGCTCGCTTGCTCTCCACTTGCATTCGCGAAGCCGTCAAATTGGCTTGCGCGAAAGCCACGGATGCGCTGGTATGCGACGCAAAAATGGGAATCTTGATATCGACTCCGATGATGAAGTTATTGCGCTGAAATTTATTGAAGAATTGATCGTAGTTGTTGAATTTCGCCAGGAGATTATATTGGCCGATCAGTCCGAGTGTGGGCCAATAGCCTCCACGCTCCCCTTTCAGGCGTAGCTCGCTCGCCGCGCGTTCCGATTCCGCCACCTTAACTTCGGGATTACTGCGCAGGGCCTCTTCCACCAAATTGCTGATCGTTTGATCGGCGGCCGGCGGGATATTTTCGGCGGTGACTTCGATGGTCTGATCCGGTTCCAGGCCGAGCAGAAATCGAAGCTGGTCGGCTGCGGTCTCCTCCTGATCTTCGAGTTGTGCCAATCGCTGCTCCACCTGGGCGGCGGTCAGTTGGGCGCGGGTTACCTCGATAGGCAATTCATAACCGGCCTGCATCCGCTGGCGGGTGTAGTCCAGGATCTTTTGCGCGCTCTCGCGCTCGCTGCGCAAAAGCTCGAGCTGGCGCCGAACCTTCGCCAGTTCCAGATAAGCGGAAACCGTGCGCTGAATTACTCCATCGCGAACCGCATCGATGGTCAATCGCTGCTGCTCGGCTTTTTGTTCTTCCGCGCGCACGTCGCCTCGTGCCGGAAGGTTGAAGAGTTCCTGGTTATAAGTCAGGTTGAAAAGAGCCGGGGCGCCGCCGCCCGCCAGTAACGGGAAACCGCTGGTGTAGGCCACTCCCGAACCGGTGTACAGATTAGGAAGAAATTGGGAGCGCGTGAGGCCGGCCTCTTGGCGCGACGTCTCATATTGCAGGCGGGCCAGCGAGATTTCGCGGCTTTGTTGCAGAGACGTCGCCACAGCCTGCTTTAACGTGAAGCGCAAGGGCGCAAGCTCTTCGGTGTTCTGCGCCATTGCCGGGCAAACACCCATGGTGAAAATAAGCAGCGCGATAAGCGCTCCCTTGATTCGCGCGGAGCGCCACAACTGCGTTTTCGGGCCATCGTGCTCTCGGTAGAAGGACTTCTGTTCTCGCTGCATCGCGCCTACGCCTCCTGAAATCGATCACTCATAGCGAAGAGACTCTGTGGGTTGCAACCGAGCTGCTTTGTCGGCGGGCAGATAGCCGAAGAACAGCCCCGTCGAGCAAGCCACCACGAAAGCCACCACCACGGACAGCCACGGTACGGGAACGCGCAGATTGCCCGGCAAGAGCGGGCGCACCATCACCGGGATAGCCAGCGCGATCAGAACTCCCATGAGCGACCCAATGCCGCTGATCAGGATCGCCTCCATCAAAAATTGAAAAAGAATCTCCTGCCGGCGCGCGCCGATGGCCTTGCGAATCCCGATCTCCCGGGTGCGCTCGGTCACGGTCACAAGCATGATGTTCATGATGCCAATGCCGCTCACCATCAGCGCGATAAACCCGATCACCAGCAAAACGACGGTCAGCGCCGTGCCGATACGCCTGGCTGCATCCAAAATCGCGCTCAAATTCTGCACCACGTACGTGGCGGTTCTCGAATGGCGGCTGCGCAGCAGTTCTCCCACTTGGCTGGTCACTAAGACGACGTCTTCGGGGCCGTCCGCCTGAGCGTACAGAATTTCTACAGAATCATCGCCCGTGTAGTACTGCATCAGAGAGAAGGGCACCAGGACCGTGTATCGCTGTATCTCGGAGAGGCCAAAGGTTCCCACGCGTTCCCTGAAAACACCCACAACCGTAAAGCTGATCTGGCCGACGCGCAGATTCTTTCCGATCGGATTTTCATTAGGAAACGCAAAATTTGCCAGTTCATCGGTGATCAGGCAGAACTTGCTGCGCGACTGCTCGTCAATGGCGTCCAGAAACCGGCCCTTCAGGATCAGCAAGTTGCGGATGATCTGGAACCCCTCAGTGGCGCCAAACAGAGTAACTGCGTGTTCGGTCCCGCCGGTCACCACGTTGCGCAACAACCCCTGCGAGGTGGCGGCCACGGCAACCACGTTTGGCAGGGCGTTCTTTACCGCCTCCATGTCTGCGAGCGTGATCTCGTCGCTTCGGACCACCGCCTGTTGCGGATTGACTTCATAATTGGCGTAAACGAGGTTTGCTCCCACTCCCTCGATCTGCCCGATGACATAGCGCCTGCCGGTCACCGCCACGGTCACCACCAACACGATGCAGGCACTGCCTATGACCACGCCCAGCGTCGTCAAAATCGCGCGCAGTTTATTCGACCACAGCGCCTCAACCGCAACGCGCCAAGTTTCTCGAGGCAGCATCCGATCACCCTCGGCAGCAACCAGCGATGACTGTAGCAGAAATGGAGGGCCTTGCGACGGGTCTGCGACTTGTCGTAACGCGACTTGGAATCGAGCGCCGGGCCGCCACTATCTCCTCTTCAGTGCTTTCAATAACTCGCCGGCCTCCTTATTGCGAGGATCAAGTATCAGAGCAGCTTGAAATTCCTGCGCCGCCCGATCCAACTGTCCTTCTCTTTCATAAAGCCGGCCTAGCCATTCGTGCACCGTCGAATGGGAGGGGACATTCGCATTGTCGGGCACGGTATCAAGGTAACGGCGAAGGTCTCTCTCCGCTTCCGCCGGAGCCTGATTCCCTAATATCAAGGCGATTCCACGATAATAGTCCAGGCGGTGATCGGATGGGGCCAGTGGTGCGCCTGCCTCAATGGCCTCTGACATCCGCGCGGCATCTCCACGATCCCGATAATACTCGGCAATTTCAAAATAAACTCCGATGCGGTCCGGCTTCATACCCAAGATTTTTCGATACTCCCCGTCGGCCGCATCGTGCTTCCTACGAGAAGCGAAGAGCTCGGCCTGCGCCAGCGTCCCTTCGATGGAATCCACCGCCGCAAGCGCATGTATGCGCTGCTGCGCGGCTCCTTCGCTCCCGCCCACAATGCCTGGAGCGGTCAGCAGATAGCGGATCAAGTCTCGTTGCGCTTCCAGGTTGTTGGCGTCCAACCGCACGGCGGTCTCGAATTCGCGATGAGTCTTGTGAGCCAGCGAAATCGAGGAAAAAGCGCTGAATCGGTTGGTCTCCTCCGCCTTGCGGCCATAGGACTTGCCCAGCCAGTCGTGATAATCGGAGCGATCGGGTTCAAGGGTGATGGCGCGTTCCAGGCTGGAAATGGCGCGGTTATAATCGCGCAGTTCATAAAGACAGCGGCCAAGCCAATAATGCAGCGAAGATTCCCGCGGCTCGCGCTGAATCGCGGCATTCAGCGCTTCGGCCGCCTGGCGGTAAAGACCCCCGTTGTAGAGCCGCCCGATATCGGGCGGCAGTTCGCGCACCGCCGCGCTGTAGAGCCGCCCGATATCGGGCGGCAGTTCGCGCACCGCCGCGCCCGCATACGGCGGCGCGGTCATCAGCAATCCGGCTGCGAGCACAGCAAGGAGAAGATAACCAAGGGAAAGGGAAAGCGTGATCTGCCTCATTCCGATTCGGATTCGGGAATCGCTACGCGCACGGCCATATTGTCGCGCAGGGGCGTGTCGCCCGGGAGCGCCAGTGTATCCCCCTCATTGATGCCCGAGAGCACCTCGAATTGCGTGGCATTCGACAGGCCCACGCGGATTTCCGTGCGATGTAACCGGCTTCCATCGAAGCGATAAACGTAACGACGCGTGCCGTCGATTTGAACCGCCCCCCGCGGCACGACCAGGGCATCCGCTCGTTCATTAATTTCAATGCGCACGTCGACGGTAGTATTGGGGATCAACTCCATACCCTGGTTTGCAATCGTGCAGAGCAATTCGCCCACGTTGCGCGTGCCAAGCGCCACTACTTGCCCCGGCAGGATTTCCGTCTTTCCCGTCCATGTGCGCCCGGGCAACGCATCCCAGGTGACTACCACGGTCTGGCCCGCTTTTAGTTGTCCAAGTTCCGGTTCATCGATATACGCCCGTACTCTTACCTCGTGCAAGTCCGCAATAGCAGCCAGCAAATCGCCGGTGTGTACGAAATCTCCCGTATGCACCGGGAGGGAATATAGAGTTCCGCTTCCTAGCGCCGCCGCACGCGTCGAATCCGCTTTGTCCTGCAGATTATTCACCAGGGCCTTGGAGTGCTCCACCAACAGGTCCAGCCGCTCTCGATCCAGGCCCGCTTGATGCTCGAACTCCTGCTTCGTTTTGCGCGCCTGATCCAGTGCGGCCTCGGCGCGCTCGAGTGCAGCGCGATTTTTCTCCAGTTCCTCGGCAGTCGCGGCATTTTGCGCGGCCAGTTTCGTAAGTGTTTCCTGCTGTCGTTGTAATAGGTTCCGTTCCGCTTCCGCGGACCTAAGATCGGCGCTTAGTTTTGCCGCCTGATCCGCGCGGCCTCCGGATCGCGCCGCGCGGAGATCGTCCGCCTGCAATGCCAGCTGCGCCCGCGCTTGATCCAATTGCGCGCGAATATCGCGGCCATCCAACGTCAGCAGGAGGTCGCCCTTCTTCACGTTCTTCCCTTCTGCCGCCACCACACGCTCCACAAAGCCATCGAACTTGGCGCGCAGCGAATACGGCATGATCGGCTCGACCTTGCCGTTGCTGGAAATGGATGAGCGGAAAGTCTGGTGTGATGCCTGTACTACCGCCACGCGGGCCGACGGGCGCCGGCTATTCAGATAGAGAAGAACCACTACTAATGCGACTGCCAACGCGAGCAGCAACCACACCCGCCTGCTCAGCGTTCGCATGCGAACCTCATCCTGCTTCTCTCCCTCACCGGCGGATTTCGGGCAATTCTAGCAAAATTCGGCAGCCAGAGGTGTGTCGGCAACGACCCTGACGCGTTATGCGAGATGCTATATTCTGCAGCCAAGATGCCGGTCGTCTTCATCGTTTCCGGCGAATGGGATTTGCGGGGCGCCGTGCGAGCCGAATTGCGGGAGGTAGGCATGGAAGCCCTGGGCATGGAAACGGTGGAAGATATGGCGCGGACGATCGCCGGCGGCATCGCTCCGTCGCTGGTGGTTGTGGATGGCGAGCAGTTACACAAGCCCAAAGCGCGCCAGGATCTGCAAAATCTAACTTCTCGCTTGCCGCTCCTGGTGATTGATTCCCGCGTGAGTCCGTCGCCTCCCCTGCCTGGCGCCAAAACGATTCTGCGGCCGGTCCAGGTGAAAGAGATTGTGGCACGCGTCTTGGCCATGCTCTCCTCGCCGGCTTCCTGAGCGCATCTCCAATACTATGTTAAAATGAGGCCATGAGTGAGCATCCTACGACATCGCCGCACGCCGCCGAGAACGCTGCGTTGCCGCGCGGCACCCGGGTGATTCATCGCGTCTGCATTCAATGCAACAACATGTTTCGCGTCACGCCAGACCGTTTCGACGCCAAACAGTGTCCCAGCTGCCATAAAGGTTGATCTCGCCGGCGAATTTCCTTCCGCCCCTACATCGGCTAGAATCTCCGCCGCCCATCGGAGAAGCGCATGCGTATTCATAGCGATTACGTGACCGTGCAAACCAAGGAGAGGCGCGAGTTCCTGAATATCACGCCTAACATAAAGGCCGCCGTGGAGAAAAGCGGTATTCGCGACGGCATTATCCTGATTTCCTCGCTGCACTCCAATTCGGCTCTCTTCGTCAACGATGAAGAGCCCGGCCTTTTGCAGGACATCACGGAATGGGCCGACCGCCTGGCGCCCTTCGGGCCCGATTACCATCACAGCGCGCGCAGTGAAAGCAACGCCGGCGCACACCTGCAGAATCTTCTTCTCCATCATCAGGCCTTTGTCTCGCTCGCGGATGGAAAGCTCGAGTTGGGTCCCTGGCAAAACGTGATTTATGCCGAACTGGACGGGCAGCGGCCGAAACGCATTCTCATCAAGATCCTGGGCGAATGATGCTTCCTCGGAATCGAAAGTTACCGTACGCTCGCCTGGGTTCCGGGGCGCTCTCTGGGAGCCAGCGCGCCAGAAACTGGGCCAGAGATTCGGCCAGAGACATGGAATGATCGTAGCGGAAAATCTGGGCAAGGAATTTCGAGCGAAGAAGCGGGGCGCAATTCGCGCTGTCGAGAACCTCAGCTTCTACTGCACCCCGGGTCAGGTTTATGGCCTGCTCGGCGCAAACGGAGCGGGCAAGACCACCGCGCTGCGCATGCTTGCGACGATCCTCGCGCCCACTTCGGGCACCGCTACGGTCGCGGGTTTTGATATTCGACGGGAGCCGGAAAAAGCCCGCCAGAATTTGGGCTTTCTCTCCACCGCCACGGCCCTCTACGGCCGGCTGACGGCGCTGGAAATGGTGGTGTACTTCGGCCGTCTTCATGGCCTGGATCAGGCGAACGCCCGCCGGCGCACTCGTATGCTTTTCGAGCGGCTGGACATCGCCGCCTTTGGCGATCGTCGCTGCGAAGATCTTTCTACGGGTATGAAACAGCGGGTTTCCATTGCCCGCACACTCGTTAATGACCCGCCGGTGATGATCTTCGACGAGCCGACTTCCGGACTCGACGTCATCAGCGCCAGGACCATCGTGGCCTTCATTCGTGAATGCAGAGAGAGCGGCAAAACCGTTGTTTTCTCGACGCATGTCATGAGCGAAGCCGAGAAGCTTTGCGATACGATCGGCATCATCCATGACGGCAGGCTGCTGGCCGAAGGATCTCTCCAGGAGCTTCGCGTGCGTTACGGCCGCGCCGATCTCGAGGAAATTTTTATGCGGGTAGTGGGCGGGTGAATCTGCGCAATATTGCCGTCGTCTATCGCAAGGAGCTCACCGACTCGCTCCGCGATCGTCGCACGGTCATTTCCATGATCGTCGTGCCGATCTTCCTGATGCCGGTGCTGACGATCTTCGTGGGAGCGCTGTCGGCGCGGCTGATCGGCCGGGCGCTGCTGCAAGTGCCTTCGGTCATGGTGATCGGAGGAGAAAACTCGCCGCGAATTGTGGCCGCCCTGCGCGCGCTCCCGGAGCTGCAGGTCGTGCCCGCAACTTCCGATTACGCCCAGCAGATCATCGACAAGAAAATCCGCGCGGCGGTTGAGCTTCCTTCCGATTTCGACGCCATCATCGCGCGCGGTGATACCGCCAAAGTCCGCATCGATATGTATCAGGGCGAAATCAATTCCGGATTCAGCGCCGATAAGTTGCAGAGGTTTTTTCGGGATTTTCGCGCACGCACCATTCGCGAGCGCCTCGATGCGCGTCATCTGCCCGAGAATCTCGCCGAGCCCATCCTGGTGGAGGAAACCAACGTCGCGCCGCCGGAAAAGGTCGGAGGCGTCGTGCTGGGTGGATTGGTGCCCTACTTCGTCATCATTCTCTCCCTGACCGGAACCATGTACCCGGCCATGGACCTGACCGTTGGCGAAAAAGAACGCGGGACGATCGAGACGATCCTGTGCAGCCCCATCTCGCGTATGAGTCTCGTGCTGGGGAAATTCTTGATGGTGCTCACAGCGTCGCTTTCGACCGCCGCTCTCGCCATAGCCTCCATGGGAGCGACGCTCGCGGCGGTCAGCAGGATGGTTGGCGGTCTTTCGCAAATCGGCGGCATGGGCCTGCAGTTCCATATAAATCCGCAGGCCGTAATCTGGGTCTTTGTGATGGTCGTGCCGCTGGCGGTCCTGTTCTCCGCCGTTCTCTTGGCCATATCGCTTTTTGCCAAGAGCTTCAAGGAAGCGCAGAGTTACCTGTCTCCTCTAACCATCGTGGTCATCGCCCCAGCGATCGTATCGATCCTTCCGGGAGTGGATTTGAACGCCACCTTGTCGCTCGTTCCGATCTTGAACACGAGCCTCGTCTGTAAGGAGATCGTGAGCGGGACATATCACTGGAACTATGTCGCGCTGATCTTCGCTTCCTCCTGCGTGTATGCCGCGGCGGCGCTTTGGGTGGCTATCCGGCTCTTTCAGCGCGAAGACGTACTCTTCCGTATTTGAAAATCGAATGTCAGAGCGTGGGCACTGACGGCCGATTGAGCTATTGCTCCTACGATCCGTCCGCCTGTCTTAATTCCGCAGCGCTGCTCAACCGTCGCACGATCTCACGCAGCCGCACGGCGAGATGCGCGATGGTCTCCAGGCGTTCAATTGCCGATGCCGGCAGACGATCGCGTCTTGCGAGCAGCATCTCGGCATTGCCCAGAATTCCAGTGAGAGGATTGTTTACTTCGTGTCGAAGGATTTCGCCGAAATCGGTGCTCCATTCCTCGCTGGGACTGACCAATGGGCCCAGCACGCCCGCAGCGTACAGCCGTATGCGCCGCTCCACCAGACCTACCGCAACCGGCACGAAGTTGCCCGTCCGCGCGACAAAGTCTGCCGCCCCGGAGCTAAGCAGAACGCTCAGTTCAGACTGCCGTTCCGGCGCGGCAACCACGATCACCGGCGCTGCTTCCACCAGGCGTTCGATGGCGCATTTCAGCGTCTCTCTCGATTGCTCCTCGACGCCCGATTCGTCCAGAAGAAAAACGGAAGCCTCGGCGCGCACTTGCCGAGCTTGCGCAAGCCAGGCAATTGGCCGGAGGTGAAAAGACTCGCTCGCATTCTGGAACTCGTGGATATATTCCCGCGTCAATTCCGGGTTCGCGCAGATAATTTGGATCAGATGTTCAGCGTTCATAATGCTTCCAGTATTGCCGATTGGATTGCTCATAGCCGCGCACCCCTTCGTCCCGTTGCGGAGCCCCGGTCGAAGTGGCCGGCAGGCCGTTTATCTGTTCCAATGTGCGGCCTACCACTTCTTTCAGTTCCTCAACCAGAAATGGCTTTGCCAGATAGGGCAGGCCACAGGTCTGCAGAAAGTCCACGGTTCGCGGTGCCAAGGTGTCGCCGGTTACGAAAATCAGCCTGTGCTGGAGGGGGTTTTCGTCTCGGACCAGCTGCCGATAAAAGGCGCGCCCGTCCAGATGGGGCATTCGTAAATCACAAATGATCAAATCGTACCGGCGTCCGCGCGCGAGGTCGAGACCCTGACGGCTATCCAAAATGGTGTCCACCAGGAACCCTTCTTCGCGTAGGACATCCGCGATCAGCTGCGCTACCGTGGGCTCATCTTCCACCACCAGAATTCGGCCGCCCCTCGCCTTGTCCCGGGTGACCTGATCTTCCGCGTTCGATGAATTGATCAGGCAGGGCTTCTCATCGCCGGCCCCAGACTTTGTGGCCCTCGGCAGTTCCAGCGTGAACACTGCGCCTCCTCCCGGCCGGTTTTCCACGGAAACCTCGCCGCCATGCTGGTGGACGATTCCGTACAAAATCGAAAGACCCAGGCCGGTACCCACGCCGGCCGGTTTGGTTGTGAAGAATGGATCAAAAATTCGCAGGATCACCTCCGGAGGAACGCCCGGACCATCATCGGCGACTTCCACAGCGATGTGATCCCCGGGAATCTGTTTCGTCCGGATCCAAATGTGGCCGCTTTCTCCGGTTTGCCGGATGGCCTGCTCCGCATTCACGATAAGGTTGAGCAAAGCCTGCTGAATCTGTGCGGCATCCGCGATCGCCTCCGGGAGTTGCTGGTCCAAATCGAGCTCCACGCGAATATTCTCCAGGCGCAGCTCGTACGCACGGATCTCCAGTGTGCGCTCTACGACTTCGTTCAGGTTCACCGGGGCGCGTTCGCTCTCGCTGCCGCGTGAGAAGAGCAATAAGTTTCGGGCAATGCCTCTCGCGCGCTCGGCCTCTTCCAGGATGTGCCGGGCCTCAGCCTCCCACTCGAACCCTCTCGTCCGTTTCTGCACCATCTGCGCGTAACCAAAAATGCTGGTGAGCGCATTATTAAGTTCATGCGCGACGCCGGAAACCATCTGTCCTAATGCGGCAAGCCTCTCGCTATGGAACAACCGCGACTCGATTTGCCGCTGGCCGCTGATATCGCGATAGACTTCCAGCCATCCGAGCGGCTGTTTGTAACGATTGAGCACCGCACGCGTGTGGCGTTCCAGAATCTTTTTCTCCGGCTTGGCCAGCTCCAGTTCATCCCGAGAGGCCTCGCCATTGCGAAACCGCTGCCGCCATCGCACGGCCTCACTATCGGCATGGGCAAATTGGGGGGCTACCTTTTCCACAATCTGCTCGAAATTGCTTAATTCGCGCAGCCTCTCCGGTTCGACTCCCACCATTCCGCCGAACCGGTCGTTGACGGCCCACAGATCTCCTCTCAGCCCGAACAGGACGATTCCACAGTCAGCCGATTCGAGTACGGTCGCCAGCACGGCTTCCAGCCGGGACTCTACCTCGGGCGAGCGCCCTGCGGCCCGGCTGGAGAGACCTGCGCCCTGAATCGTCTCTGTTGTCCGGGAATCGTTTGGCGCAAGATGGCGCATTTGTCACCCAGTTCGGTCGGCATTCGCCAACCATCGCGATGCCTGCAGAACCCACTAACCGATCAGCGCCGCCGTTCCGAATGTCGTGAAGATTTCGACGTTCAACTTACTCGCGCTGTAGCCGGACCTTCCGGCGGATCATGCAGCTCTCCCGCATAACCTCCTGCACAGGGTTAGCCAACCCGTGGGAAATTGTTTTTGCAGAATCAACGTGTTGGAAAAGTGATGTGACGCTCAGGTGTGTGCGGATTCCCACTCCGACACACAACGAGCCCCAACACGTCCCCGGACGGGAATGAGGCATGGTCCTGGTACCGCACACACCGTCAGCCGTTCGCCGGAAGATTTTGTCAGTTGGGAGGGCTCTCGGGGCCGTACTGTTTGAGCTTGCGATAGAGGGTCGTCTTGCCGATACCCAGCAATCTCGCCGCGGCGAGCTTATCGCCGTTGGTTTCGCGCAGCGCGCGCAAAATGAAGCGGCGTTCCATTTCTTCAAGCGTCGTGAGTTCGTTCGATTCGAGCAATTTGTCGCTCGAACCCTGTTGCAGGTTGGAAGGAAGATCCCCGATGTGCAGCATCGGCCCGGAGCCGAGCGCCACCGCCCGCTCCACCGCGTTCTCCAGTTCGCGCACATTTCCCGGCCAGTCGTAAGTCATCAGCCGCCGCATGGCATCTTCAGAAATGGTGCGAATGGGCCTCAGCGGATCGCTGAATTTCTCCAGAAAAAAACTGACCAGCAGCGGAATATCGCTCTTGCGTTCTCGCAGCGGAGGCAATTTGACCTGCACCACGTTCAGCCGGAAATAGAGGTCCTGCCGGAAGGTGCCGGCGCGAATGGCGGATTCCAGATCGCGATTGGTGGCCGCAATGATGCGGATATCGATACGCAGCCGGTCGGTGGCTCCCACGGGCCGGATCTCGCGTTCTTGTAGTGCTCGTAGCAGTTTGGCTTGCAAATCCACGGGAAGATCGCCAATTTCGTCAAGGAAGACGGTCCCGCCATTCGCCGTCTCCAGCAATCCGGTGCGGGAGTGCTGGGCCCCGGTAAACGCGCCCTTCACGTAACCAAATAGTTCCGATTCGATGAGCGTGGGCACCAGCCCCGAACAATCCACGGGCACAAACGGCTTGTTCTGCCGCACACCTAGAAAATGGATGGATCGGGCCACCAGCTCCTTGCCCGTTCCGCTCTCCCCCAGAATCAATACCGGATAATTGTGCTGGCTGACCTTCTCCAGCATCTTGTAAACGCGCTGCATTTTCGCCGAGACACCAATTAATCCGCCAAAGCCAGGCCGCGTCCGCAGCTGCTCGCGAAGGACCCGATTTTCGTGGTCCAGCTCGAGCGCCTGAACCAGCCGCTCGATCTTGGTGCGCAATTCGTCCACGTGAAAGGGCTTGGTCACATAATCACGGGCCCCCAGCCGGGTGACGGCAACCGCCGTCTCTATCGTTCCGTATTGGGTCAGCACCATCACCGAGGTATTCGGCTGGCTCGAATTGATGCGCTTCAGAAGCTCGAGCCCTCCCAGTTGCGGTACTCGGAGGTCGGTAACCACGATATCGACGGCTGACTGCTCCAGTATCTCAAGCGCCTCGCTGGTGGTAGAGGCCGTGTGTACTTCTAGACCTAGTTCCGCAGCAATGTCTCGGCACAAATCGCGTGTGGCGTCCTCGTCGTCTACGATCAGAACGGAAAAACCAGCGGCGTTGGTTTTCAGATTAGCGGGCTTGGCTTCAATTTCCACGGCAACGCTTGCTCAAAAACGAGCAAGAGCTGTGCCAAAACGACCCAGCAAAATGCTTGCCAGAACAGTACTTGCCGAATCGATAGTACAATTTACCAGGAGGTGTATACCGAAAAGGGAATTATGTCAACCGGCAATCCCAGCCATTCGTAAGCAAGTCATGAAAATTCCGCGAGTTGCAAAAATGGGAAGCCCTTCGGTTCTGATATGGGAGGCCTGCGGCAGCAACATCTTTTTGCACCTGTGGATCCACGCCAGCCGAGATGTGCTTTTTGACCCTAAAAGGGGGCTCCCTTCCGGCTAGAACGGCCAGCTACTAATGCCCAGCCGACCATCCCGATTCCAGTACCTGCCTGTCTCCAGCGTGAAAAGCCCCAGGGTGCCGCTTGTCGTAGGGATAGGGTTCACTTCGATGTTGGGGAGCCCCGTTGTCCCGCCCGGCTCCTGCTGAGCCAAGGCCGGAATTGCAGTCATTAGCAGCAGAGCCCCAAGCACCACGGTAAGCGCCTTGCGGCGCACGCTGGCCGCGCGGGCCCGCCAATTCCGCAAGTGCGGCTCATCACCAATGAACATAACGATAAATTGGGCGCTTCGGCTTTTCGGGTGGCGCCATGCAGGCTGGAGATTGGTGTGGCCACTACGCCAGCTTGGCATTCCTGCCTCTGGCTGGTAGATTCAATTCATATAATCGAAAGGAATTATGCCCACAGATCAGAATAGATCGACTGATCGCGTGCTGATCGTCGAAGACGAGGAAAACGCCCGCCGCGGCTATGAAGCCCTGCGGCTATGAAGCCCTGCTCCAAAAATGGGGGTTGGACGTTCTGGGCGTCTCCAGCGCGGAAGACGCCCTGGCTCGGTTCTCCGATTATCATCCCTCCGTACTGATTGCAGACGTCGAACTTCCCGGCATGGACGGCTTAAGCCTTCTCGAGAAACTTGGCGACGACCTCGCCTCTGTGCCGGCCATTATCATCACCGGAAAGGGCAGTGAGGAGCGCGCCGTTGCCGCGATTGAGGCAGGCGCCTTCTGGTACATCGAAAAGCCGCTCAAAGGAGCGATCCTGCGCTCCCTGCTCAACCGTGCTCTGGGGAAGGCCCGCGATCAGCAGCAAGTAGCTGCACTGAGGAGGCAGTTGCGGGAGGCCGGGCGCATCGGCGAACTCGTCGGCGCGGCTAAGCCCATGCAGGAGGTCATGCGCTTGGTCGAACAGGTCGCTCCTTCCTCGGCCTCCGTGCTGATCACCGGGGAAACCGGCTCTGGAAAGGAGATTCTCGCCCGCACTCTCCACCAGCTTTCACCGCGAAACGACCGGCCCTTTGTGGCTATCAATTGTTCCGCCATTCCGGAATCGCTGATGGAAAGCGAAATTTTTGGGCATGAACGCGGCGCTTTCACGGGAGCCGCGGAGCGCCGCATCGGCTGTTTTGAACTTGCCGACGGCGGCACGCTGCTCTTGGACGAGATCGGCGAAATGCCGGCGCCCACGCAGGCCAAATTGCTGCGCGTCCTCGAAGACAGAAAGGTCCGGCGCCTGGGCAGTAAGGTGGAGACGCCGGTGGATGTGCGCGTGCTCGCGGCCACCAACAAGGATCCCGAGCAGGCCGTCGCGCACGGCCAGATCCGGCAGGATCTGTATTTCCGCCTGAACGTCTTTCATATTCATCTGCCCGCCTTGCGCGATCGCAAGGAGGATCTCGCCCTGCTCGTCGAGCACGTTCTGCGCGACCTCAATGCCAAACACGGCCGCCAGGTTCGCGGCGTCAATGCCGAAGTCAGCGAGCTTTTCCACAATTATGCTTGGCCGGGAAACGTCCGCGAGTTGCGCAATGTACTCGAACGCGCCGTGATTGTGTGTGACCGGGACCTCATCGGCCGCAGCCATCTTCCTGCGGACTTCGGCCGCACCCACGCTACCGCCGCCTCCGAGCTCTCTTCTCTGCGTTTCCCTCTTGGCACCACCGTGGACGCCATGGAGCGCGAGCTCATCTTACAGACGCTCGCGGCTACCAATAACAAAACACGTGCAGCGGAACTTCTCGGAATTAGCCTGAAGACACTGCATAATAAGCTGAAAGAATACGAAGCGGACCGGGCGGAGCACCGCTGAACTTCGAGATGCGCCTGCGTTTAAAAACAAAAATCACGCTGATCATCGCCCTGCTCGTGCTCACCGTGGTGGGGGTCACCTCCTGGCTTCACGTCTTGACTTTGACGCGCCAGGTGATCCAGCAAGCTGATGGCCGCGCAAACCTCGTAGCGCAGCAGGTCTTTTTCCAGGCCCAGAATGCCCTGGCCGAGGCGGCCAATGAGGGACGCGTACCGGCCTCGAATCGCCCCGAAGATGTAAGGGAATATGTTCGCAACGCTTTGGACCAGAATTCGGCGCTCACATCATTGATCGATGCTGAGGTGGGCAACTCGTTTCTAGTCTACGAAGTCACCATCGTCGATCACGATGGAACCGCGCTAATCTCGAGCGATGCTTCCCTGCCCGGCCGCAAGGTGCTTCCGCGTCCGCCCTTCAGCGAGCTCGTCAATTCCGGCTTCATTCAACAGCTTCGATTGATCTATCGCTCGCCGCAAGCCTACGATGTTTCCGACCCCTTTAAACTCGGACCTCCCGGACGCCAGGTACCGTTCGGCGACATTCGCGTCGCCTTGCACACCGGTCTGCTGGCCATCGAGATCACTCCGGCGCTCCGCTCCGCCGTCTTTCTGGCGCTCATTTCCGTGCTGGCCTCCGTGCTTTTCGCCGCCATCGTGAGCACCGCGATCCTCGCGCCGGTCGAACGCATCTCCGCTCAACTGGACCGCATCTCACGAGGCGAATTCGACCAAAAGCCGCTCGAGCGCGGGGATGAATTCGGCCAGGTAAGCACCAAAATCAGCCAGATCGGATTGCAGTTGCGCGGAGTGCGCGAAATCTTCAGTACGCTCCGCGAGAATCTGGACCAGATTCTCGGCGGCCTGGAAGACGGGCTGCTTCTGTTCACCCGGGATGGCCGCGCCGTGATGGTCAGCCCTGCGGTGGAAAATTTCCTCGGCGCGCCCGCTGACCAGTTGCTGGGCCGCAAAGCGAGCGAGATTTTTCCGCCGGACCATCCCCTGCGCTCCGTTCTCGTTCTCATCGGTGACGAATTTGAAGCTCTAGCTGCCGCGGAGGCCGATGTTCCCGCATCCGATCCCAGCCTGCCCCCGCAGCGCGTCGGCGTCAGCGTGCAGGTAATCAACGAACACGGTACACGCATGGGCGCTCTGGTCACGTTGCGCGACCTCCAATCGCTGGAAACCATCAGCCGTCAATTGCAGGTTTCCGAGCGCCTTGCGGCGCTCGGCCGCGTCACCGCGGGCGTGGCCCACGAAGTGAAGAACCCGCTGAACTCCATGCGGCTTTGGCTGGAAAACCTCAAGGAACACCTCCCCGCCGGTGATGGCGTGCCCCGGCAAGCCGTGGCCGTGCTGGATAGCGAAATCGACCGCCTGGATTCCGTCGTGAAACGATTCCTCGATTTCATGCGCTCACAGGAGTTGCGGCTCGAGGAGACGCACCTCGACGAGTTGCTGAACGAAGTGAGCGGACTTGCCCGGCCCCAGATGGAACGCGCGCACGTGCAGCTCGAGAAACAGTATGCGGATCTTCCGCCCGTGCGTGTCGACCGGCCTCTTCTCACGCAAGCGCTTCTCAATCTGATTTTTAATGCCATCGAGGCCATGCCCTCGGGCGGCACGCTAACGCTCGGTCTGGAGCGCCGCGGAGAAACAGCCGAAATTCGCATCGAAGATACCGGACAGGGCATCGCTCCGGAAAATCGCGCTCGTGTCTTTCAATTGTTTTTTACTACGCGGCCGGGTGGCAACGGCATTGGTCTCGCCAGCGCCTACAAAGCGATACAATTACATGACGGCTCCATCGATTTTGATTCTCAAATAGGACACGGAACGACTTTTCGCATCGAATTACCGCTGGCGCGCCCCGTGGAGCCCGCAGTTTCACGCTCACGAGAGGCCAACAGCGCGCTGGCACGGAACGCATCGTGAAGCTACGCCGGAATATTCTCGTCGCTCTCTTATGCCTCGCTGCTGCCGGACTTTGTGGCTGCCGCCGAAACATCGTTCGCGCCGCTCCTCCTTCGGTGGCCTCTCCGCCGGACACCGAGCCCTTCCCGCAACCTACCGTGGTAGCTCAACCACCCGCGGCCGCTCCTGATGAGCCGCCGGAAGTCAAGTCGCCGGCTCAACCGGTGCCGGTGGTAGGTGAGCAGCCGCGCCCACGGCCTCCTGTCGAAGCCGAAGCGGCTACACCGAAATCCGAACCGGAGCCCGAGCCAGTTCAGATCGCGCCGCAACTTTCGGCAAAAGATCAGGCCACCGCAGTTCGCACCACCACTGACGATATCCGCATCGCGGAACGCAATTTGCAAGTTGCTTATGGCCGCCAGCTGAATGCCTCACAAAACGATCTCGTCGCGAAGATCGGCGGATTCCTGGGTCAGGCCCATGAGGCGATACGCACAGGCGACTGGGTCCGTGCCCAGAACTTGGCCCAAAAGGCCCAGGTCCTGTCCGTCGAACTAGTTAAATCTCTCTAGAGGTTGGCCCGCTTCTGATTGTTCGTTCTCTTGACTTGTAGCTGTCGTCGGACCCACAAAGCGACAACCGCCCTCAAGTGCTCGAGGCCTCCGCGCCCAGGAGAGCCACGCAAGCGCCACCTGAATAGTGGCAAGGCTGCTAAGATGGATGCATGCGCTCCCATGATGCACTTGTTATTGGTGCAGGATTGGTTGGCTCAGCCATCGCCCTGCGCTTGGCGCAGGAGGGCCTTCGTGTTGCCCTGCTCGAAAAAAATATGCCCGGCCGTGAAGCCTCCTGGGCTGGGGCCGGTATGCTTTCCCCGGCGCCCGACGCTCCCGCGTCGATTCCGCTGGTGCCATTTGGCCGCGCCAGCCTGAGCCTCTATCCACAATTTATCGCTGAGGTCGAGGAAATCTCCGGATGCCGCACCGGCTATCGGAGCGACGGCGCCATCGAGCTGCTCTTCTCTGCCGATGCGGAACGCGAGCTCAGTACGCTTATTGCTCTGCATCATGCCCTGGGCCTTCCTAGCGAGCCGCTTCCTCTCGACGAAGCCGCCAAAATCGAGCCTGACGTGACGCGCCGCGCTCAGGCGGCGGCCTACTTCCCCTATGAGGCTTGCGTAGACAATCGCGCTCTTATCGAAGCTCTGCTGGCGGCAGCTTCGATTTCCGGAGTGGAGTTGTTTTCGGGTACGCCTGTGTGCCAAATCCTGATCGAACATGGCCGCTGTACCGGCGTACGAACCGAGAATGGAACCATCTTCGCAGCGCAGGAAGTAATTGTCGCAGCGGGCGCTTTTTCCAGCCTCCTCGAGGGAATTGTTCCGCGATTGCCCACGCGCCCCATTCGCGGACAGATGGCGGGCCTCAAGTCTGAGCAGCCCATTCGGCACGTCATCCGTTGCCAACGAGGTTACATCGTGCCGCGCGACGGCGCCGTGCCGCAACGGCTGGTTACGGGCAGTACGCTGGAGGACGCCGGCTTCGATAAATGCGTCACCCCACGTGGCATCGAAAAGATTCTGTCCACCGCGCAGGAACTGGTTCCCAAGCTCGCGAACGCCGAAATCGTGGAGCTTTGGTGTGGTCTGCGTCCCGATACGCCCGATCATCTCCCCTTGCTTGGCCCCGCAGGGGTGGACGGACTTACGATCGCCACAGGCCATTATCGCAACGGCATCTTGCTTACGCCCATAACCGCAAAACTCGTGCGCGAATGGATCGTGGAGAAGCAAGTCTCGATGGACTGGGAGATCTTCGACCCGCTGCGATTTGCTGGCGGAGGGAATATCGCTGACGGAGGCGATTCCCTAGCGGATAATCAAGCCCCTGGGAACCCCGCCGGCAGCGAATTCGCGCACAAATAAATCCAACCGAAATTCGACCTTCCAAAATTTCAACTGGCCCGCTAGTGCCGTTCCAACTTGTCTCGCCAAAGAATGCCTGTCCGCGACCTTGGACCGAACGAAACTTGTATCCCGACCGGTCCCCGTTCGGGGACAGGTTCGGTTTCGTTCGGCCCTTGTTGAACTTTTGCGTCGTCAGGGGCTGGGCGGCCCCGGCATCGGCGAGGCGCGCCCCGGATCGGTGAAGTTAATTTTTGTTGGATCGAGGTAAAGAGGCCGGTCCAGCATGATATCCACGCTGCTTCCCCGTGGCAGTTCCAGGTCCGGTCCCCGCGTCATCATGACGGTCGCCAGACCCGCAGCGGCTCCTATGCCGGCGCCAATCCCAGCGCCCCGTGCGCCTCCGGCAATCGCGCCGAGTCCAGCTCCGGCGCCAGTGGTCTTGATTACGGTGCCGGCATCCGCGGCTTTATCCCGATCCTTATTGATCTGGCCTTCTTTGTCGGCATATTCACCGCCGCCGGTTGCCGTGTTGGTGGGTACGGCATCGAATTTGACGGTATAGCCATTGGGTAGAATCAACGTCGTCAGGCGAATGCGTACCTCACCGCCGCCCTTTCCTTTTGCCGGCCGCTTTGCTTCGGTGATTTCACCTTGCACGTACGAGCCCGCCGGAATCACGATGCGGTCGTTCACGACTACGGGAAAGGTGGTTTCCAGGTAGAGTGGTTCGCCGGGCTGCGCATTGCGAGTGGTGATCCCGTTGTGAAGCACAAGCGGCAGATGCGTTCCCGCGGGCACAACGATTTGCGCAGGCGCGTTATTGGGCGACGGGCTGGTTGCGGCCGGTGCGGCGTCTGGCTGTGAACCGCTTTGCGCCGCCTGGTCCGGCTTGGCTTGATCGCTTTTGGTCTGGTCGGGCGCAGATTGCTGGCCGACACGCTTCGCAAAAAGAGGGGCCGTGATGAGCATGCCGCCAAGGGCCACTAGAGCGAAGTTCCTGGGATTCATTCCGTAGCTCATAACCATCCTCCTGCCGTCATGCCGGTAAGATGTCGTTCAGAGGAAATCCGGGCGCCCAAGTATAGCCCTGAGTCGGCGCGTTGGCGCCATGCGTAATTGCCGATCATTGGTTGAGGGTTGAGGCCGGAGGTTGAGGCCGGAGCTCGGCAGTTCGGGACTCGAAAAAAGGGAGGGGGTACCCCCCACCCATTCTCTGTAAGTGTTCATTGTACGTGACTTCCAATTTGACTTATTCGTACGTGCATACTCAGAAGAGTTCCTCCGTGGTAGCCCGTCACGGCTCTGGAAAAACTTAAAGTAAAACTCTAAG
>WNGR01006714.1_pt1 | contig 23768 bp, 18 predicted proteins | sample 5407581 | NCBI WGS metagenome assembly WNGR01 (sample SAMN13153383, study PRJNA577476) | soil metagenome | isolation source: 80 cm soil or saprolite under Garry oak tree replicate 2 | place: USA:California | collected 2016-06-15
TGCCCTGTCCAGCTCCTGTGACAATAGCGACCTGTCCCTTTACAGGCTGTTCCATAGTAGAGACTCCTCTCTTTGAGTCGGCTTAGTAGCCGAGTTCACGTTGTACAAGGTTGATTAACGGTTCCCCGGTGAGATAGCGGCGCAAATTTTCACGCAAGAGATCGACAATGCGGTCATTGTAATGCGCACTCAGACCGGCGATGTGTGGCGTGACAATGACATTGTTCATGGTCCAAAGCGGACTATCGGCTGGTAATGGTTCAGGATCGGTGACATCGAGGGCCGCCCCGCCGAGCCGTTGTTCCTGAAGTGCCGCGATGAGTTCGTTCTGATCGATCAACGCCCCTCGCCCGATGTTGACGAGGAAGGCATGTGGGCGCATGACCGACAATTCCGCTTTGCCGATGATACACTGCGTCTGCTTGCTCAAAGGTAATGCGAGGACGCCGTGCGACCTGGCGTCCAATCGCGCCATAGCCGACAACGCCGAGCGTTTTCCCGCGAATTTCAGGTGTTACAAACGCTTCGAGTTGCTGACCGCTGGCCCACTCTGCCCGTTGCTGCAAACGAGAGGCCAGCGGCAGGCGATGAGCATGAGCCAGCAGCATGGTCAGGACATACTCGGCGATTTGCACCGTGTGTACGCCGTTCGCGCTAGTAATGGGAATATCGCTCTTCCAGAGCGGCGTATTGTGCAGGAGATTGACGCCCGCGCTGTCTACCTGCACCCAGCGCAGTTTGGGTGTCAAGCGCACATCAAAGGGGGCTGTATGAGTATAGAGTATTTCTGTCTCGGGTGAAAGCACTTCTGCGAACTGCTGCTCGGATGCTCTGAGCCACTGTTCCTCTGAGGGAAGAGCATGCTGCTGCACCACCAGACGCGGTGATACCGACCTCAGTTGTGCCAGGTGGCTCTCACTGAGATGGAGAACCGAGACGACATGTACAGGTTTGTTCATTGGTTCCTTCCTTGTATCTCTCACTTCATGCTTGACAAACTACGAGGGCTCTCTCTCATTGTAGATGTGTCATGGCGTTCTTCACCTGATATCCTGTGAATGTGTTTCAGGTCCCTGCGATACGTTTCCGGTGCCAGGTAGACGGATACCAGGCTTATCAGGGCCATGACCATCACATAGACGGCGACCGGCCACACTTGGCCTCCAGACCATACAAGCAGCACGACCGCGATGAACGGTGCAATACCTCCTGCGATTGGAGCCGACAGTTCACGAGCAAGCGCGACTCCGGTGTAGCGCACACGCGTCGGGAAGAGCTCGCAAAAGAACGCCAGTTCTGCAGCGAGCATGCCCATCGTTCCGATAGTATAGCTCAGGATCATAGCGACAACGATGAGGAGGGGCGATTTGGTGTTCAGCAGCCAGAAGTAGGGGAAGGCGAAGACCAGCATGAATGCCGCAGCCCCCATAAACACTGGGCGGCGTCCAATGCGATCTGACAGCATGCCGAAGAGAGGAAGAGTGAAGACTGCAACAGCCGAAGTCAGTATCACGCCTATCAGTCCTATTTTACTCGGAACCCCAAGTTGCACGAGGTAAGCAAGCACGAACGTCAGGAAGATATAGGAACCACCGTTCTCACCTATTCGTGCGCCGAAAGCGAGGAAGAAGTCCTTAGCAGAGGTCTGGAAGAGCTGCGCGATAGGAGCCCGTGCTTCAGCATGAGCGCGCTTCACTTCCGCGAACGCCGGGGTTTCTTTGAGGTAGAGTCGAAGGTACAATCCTAGCCCCACGACGACAATACTGAGCAAGAAAGGCACACGCCAGCCCCAGGAAAGGAACTCCGCCTTCGGAAGAGACGAGAAGATGGCCCAAACCCCTGCGGCAACCAGGATACCGATTTGGATGCCCACCAGTGGGAGGCTTGCGTAAAAGGCCCGCCTCTTTTCGGGCGCGAATTCCGACACGAAGATCACGGCGCCACTCTGTTCCGCGCCACCCGAAAGGCCCTGAAGCAGGCGCAACAGAACGAGCAGAATCGGAGCACCAATGCCAAAGGCAGCATAGGTAGGTAATAATCCCATGCAAAACGTCGCTATACCCATCAGCACTACGGTGAGAAGAAGAACGGGCTTGCGCCCAAGCTTATCACCCAGGTAGCCAAAGATAATGCCCCCGAAAGGGCGTGCGAAGAAACCAACCGCGTAAGTCGCAAATGCCGCGAGCGTACCAGCAAGCGGGGAGAACTTTGGGAAAAACAACTGACCGAAGATAAGGGCCGCTGCATTTCCGTAGAGGATGAAGTCATACCATTCGAGGACTCCACCAGCCATACTCGCCAAGACAGATCGCCTGATCTGCGTGCGCTGCTCTTGATCAGCTACCGTGATGTGTGCCATAGTGTTTTCTCCTTGTTGTTGCTTGTCCTCCCGTTTCTTAATCGGGGAAAGAGAAGAGGGATAGGCTTGATGACCATCCCAAATGTCGCACTAAAACCCTTCACCTTTGCAATGATGAAGTGAAAATAGTTTTCATATTTTCACTTCATTTTCATAATAGTACCATAGCAATTTGTATCTGTCAAGGGGTTTTTCTATCAAAATATCAGCTTCGTTGACAGGAGAACACGTTGATGGTATCCTAACAGTGTCTCATGTGAGTAGAACAACGATTGAGAGAAAACGGTATTGCTGAGTAGAAAGTTTCAGGAAATATCATGAAAGATGTAGTGAGGAAAACACCATTGCCTTCTCCAAAATTGGTGGATGTGGCGCGGTATGCGGGCGTGTCACCGGCGACAGTCTCGCGAGTTCTCAATAAGACAGCACCTGTGCATGAAAGCACTCGTGAGCGAGTTCAGGCGGCTATCGCTCTGTTAGGGTATCAGCATCCACTGAATACGCCTGATAGTCATGCGACGAGCGGCACGATTGCCCTGCTCATTACCGACATTCTCAATCCGTTTTTCCTTGAAGTCATCCATGGCGTCGAGGATGAGGCCGAGTCGAGTGGACTGATGCTGCTGCTGTGCACCACATCCGAGGACCCGCTGCGTGAGAAAAAAGCCTTGCAGGCTTTGTCTGAACGACACGTTGACGGGATTATCGCCCTTGCAGGTCAAGCACGCATTCCCACAGAAGATTTGATCGCGTTACACGAGTACAAGAACATACCTCTTGTTGTCATTAACCGCCGTGTAAACCGGCCCGATATTCCCTGCATCGTGGTGGATTTCGAGGACGCGGCCTATCGTTCCGCACAGCATTTGCTCGATTTGAACCACACGCGCCTGGCATACCTGGCCGGTCTCGATACCTCGGAATCTTCGCGTGCCCGAAGGCTAGGTATTGAGGCAGCACTCAAAGAGGCAGGTCTCACGCTCCCGCCTGAAATGTGTCCTGCAAGCTTTCCTAGTATTGAAGGAGGCTTTCAGGCGATGTCCGCTTTGCTCAGTTTCCCAGAAGAGAAGTGGCCTACAGCAATCATTGCGTATAACGACATCATGGCCTTCGGTGCCCTTCATGCCATACGCACGCAAGGCCTGCATGTTCCGAATGACATGTCAGTTGTCGGTTGTGATGGTCTTTTGATGGCTGCGCACTGCAATCCGCCGCTCACCACCATTGACCAGCCCAAATATACCATGGGCCGCCTCGCCATGCAGACGTTACGTCAGATGCTCAATCACCAGCATCCCCCTATGGGAGGATATACCTTAATGGAGAGTCCTCTCATCATCCGCGAGTCGAGTGGCCCATGCTTGCGCAAGTAACAATGAGGGGATGGTGGTTCACATAAGCATGAGACCCCCCTTGACATTTCCATAAATATCGTATAAAATATGACTAGGAAGTCATAAAATTTATTAGAAGTCATAAAATATTATATAAGTCACCCAATTATGTGGGGAGGTCAACGATGACACAAACAACAGCTCCTCGTACACTCAAAGAGAAACAACGCCAGGAACGCAAAGCTCTGATCCTCCAGGCGGCCGAAGAAGTCTTAATGGAGAAGGGCTATCATGAAACATCTATCGATGAGATAGCCGCTCGTGTAGGCATTGCCAAAGGGACCGTCTACCTGCACTTTGCCAGCAAAGAAGACCTGGTAATCGCTCTCTTCGCGCAAGACCTGGAAAAATTTCAACAACTCGTAGGCAGCACCGTTGCCTCAGAGTTGACCGCGCGTGCGAAAATGGAAGCCATCTTGCACGTTCTCTATGGCAGCTTTTTTAGCAAGCGCTATCAATTGTTGTACTCATTATCCAACAGCGCAGATCTACGCAGGATTTTTGTTGAGAAAAAAGGCTGTATGCGTGAGATGTGGGAACAGATTTCTGCACTCATCACCATTCTGCTTGAAGAAGGCAAGGCAGCCGGTGAATTCGATACAACGATCCCAACTTCCGTCATGTTGAGCGCATTCTTTAGCCTCTTATCACCAAAAAGCTATGATCGCCTCATGATCGAAGGTCAGATGTCCCAGGAAGAGGTCTCCAGGCAACTTGGGCGCATCTACTTCAAAGGAATTGCCGCCGTTGATACATAGGATCAATCTTAATCAATCAATCTTAAAAGGAACTGTTAACCATGAAAACTATAGCATCTCCTTCTGATGTTGCTGATTTGACATCGAAACAGCCTGATACATCCCAGGAGTATGAACAGCCGCGCTATTCACGGCGCGACACAGTGTTGACCATGATCGGCGTTTTGATGGTCATGCTACTTGCATCGCTAGACCAGACCATCGTCTCGACGGCAATGCCTCGTGTAATCGCCGAACTACAGGGTTTTGATCGCTACACCTGGGTCTCAACCGCTTACTTACTTACATCGACTGTCACGGTGCCCATATATGGCAAGCTTTCTGATCTTTTTGGCCGCAAACCAATTTTCCTTTTTGGCGTTGTGGTGTTTTTGATCGGGTCAGCGCTCTCAGGTGCCTCTCAAAACATGAATCAATTGATCGCCTTTCGCGCTCTTCAGGGCTTTGGAGCCGGTGCTCTTATGCCTATCGCCATTGCTATTGTGGCTGACCTCTTCACACCACGCGAACGCGGGAAATGGCAGGGTCTCACAGGCGCTGTCTGGGGATTTTCAGCCATCATCGGCCCAACTCTAGGTGGTTGGATTACGCAGAATGCCTCGTGGCGCTGGGTCTTCTATGTCAATATTCCTATCGGCATCGCTGCCTTGTTGGTCTTGATTTTCTTGATGCCCTGGCTGCGCAGCGCGTCCAGGAAGGTCTCCATCGACTACATTGGTGCTGCCTTACTCGTTGTTGGCACTGTCCCTGCTCTACTCGGCTTTACCTGGGCCGGCAGCCAGTACGCCTGGCTCTCACCGCAAATTATTGGACTTTTCGCCGGAGCGCTGGTTGCATTGACCACCTTTGTCATCTATGAGGCAAGACTGCAGCGGCTTGGTGGGCAACCGATTATTGAACCAGGCTTGTTCAAAAATAGCATCTTTACTGTCTCTACCATCGTCACCGTCATCTTTGGTATGGCCTTGTTCGGAAGTATCTTCTTCATTCCCCTGTTTGTACAGGGCGTTGTCGGAACTTCTGCCACCAATAGCGGCCTCATCCTGACGCCATTGATGCTGACCTCGATTGTCGGAAGCGTCCTCTCCGGTCAGTTGGTCTCACGCCTGGGCAAATACAAATGGATCGCCATCACGGGCATGGTTATTAGTGTAGCAGGTTCATTGCTACTGGTGCGCCTGGATGTCAATGCTACAAACAATGACGTCCTGATTGCCATGCTGGTACTCGGTCTTGGTATGGGCTTTGGTATGGCCCTGTATACCCTGATCGTCCAGAATGCCCTGCCGCAGAAAATCGGTCAGGCGACTTCGGCGCTGATCTTCTTCCGATCTATCGGTGGAACGATAGGCCTGGCGGCTATGGGTTCGTTAATGACCTCGGCATACCTGCCTGCGTTTAAAAGTGCTTTGAGCAGTGGCCTGGGCAAACTGTCCATTCCGGCGGCGGCCTTGCAGCCTATACAGGCGCGCTTCGTGGCGCTTTTCAGTAATCCACAGATTTTGCTCTCGCCAGATGTATTATCGAAAATGCGTGTAGCTTCGGCTGCACATGGTCAGCAAGGCCTGGCACTTTTCAACATTGCCATTGACGCGGTCAAAACTGGCCTGACGCAGGGCATTCACAACGTCTTCGTACTGAGCTTTGGTTTCATGATCGTCGGCCTGATCGCGGTACTCTTCCTCAAGGAGATTCCTCTGCGGGGTAAACGCAGCAGCGAGGAAGTTTCTGGCGAAGTGGTAGATGCTGTTGAGTCAGAGAACAGCATGGCTGCTATGGTCTAACGTTACTGCAGGCCAATAAAAATCAGCGTACCCAAACAAGAGGAACGCTGATTTTTATTGGCCTGCTTTTCCTATTATTCCATTTGAGCGTAACTTATACACCTTAATAGCAACCTGCAGCGTCAGCCAGTTGCCGCGTTCTTGTAAATCAATGTCACACAGCGACTGTAACCGCTCTAGTCGTTGAATTAACGTGTTTCGATGCACAAAGAGACGGTTAGAAGTCTTGGTAAGGTTTCCCGCACATTCAAGATATGTTTCCAGTGTATCGAGCAAATCAGTTCCTTTGCGACGATCATAGTTTGCAATACGCGCCACCTGGTCCTGGTACATATCGCGTAAATCATCCATGCGCGCAATTTTATACAGGTAGCGATAGACTCCCAGGTCATTGAAATGGGTAACGCCACCTTCGCGGTTGAGATTCTGCCCCATTTGTAGTGCCTCGCTGGCCTCAGCAAAGCCACGGCGGTAGTCGCTAATACTCTGGCAAGGGTTTCCAACGCCAATAGATAGGCGTACATTATGCTCACTGCGCATCTGGCGAGAGAGATCTCGTAGCCATACTTTGAGGCGCGCGGCGGCCGGATCTTTGCTCAAGCACAACAGAGCGGTAAGAATATTTTCATTCTCGTAGAGTATCGAGCCAGGGTAACTATCCTGAACGCGGCGTCGAATAATACCCCCTATGCGTTTGTGGGCTGCCAGGCGATCCTCCTCAGTCTGTAGCATTTGCGTACTGCCCAGTGCAGTGCCCACTCCCTGCTGTCCGTTTTTTTCGTCACTCTCTCCATCTATCTGTGAAATTTCTATCAGGGCCATAAGATGCGGCTTGAGCAGGTCACAGCCCAGGAAGTTAGCCCTTTGCCGTAGTGAATCTTCCGCGTCATACGTGCCATACAGAAGATCTTCGAAGAAGCCCTTCACCAGGTTTTTCTGTGCCAGCATATCTACCAGGTGGCTGTTCTTAATCGCGATTGCCGCCTGGTTGGCTATCGTGCTCAGGAGTGTATGGTCTTCAGATATATAGCGGCGAGTTTTACTTGCGTAACAACTTATCAGACCGAGATGTTCGGTGCCCGCGATAAGCGGGGCGGAGAGCAAGGCCTTGTATTGTGTATCTTTCAGCGGGTTCAGTCGTTCGAGCGCGGGAAAACTTACATCAGTGGTTTGGCCGCGCGCATTGTCTTTGTAAAACGAGGCTTCATTTGTTTCACGCAACCTTTCCCAGACATTGCGGTCAACCTCGATAGGTTGAAAATTCAAAGCTCGATCATTGAGATTAGGTGAGGAGGCGCGTACCGCTAATCGTCCTCGTGCCTGATCCATCAGCATAATGACGCAAAGATCGACCTCCATTATTTGCACTGTCAACGTTGCCAGGGAACGCAGCATATCATCAAGGTAGAGGCCGGAGCTGATTGTTTGACTCAAGACCGACAGTGACGTGAGGATACTGAGCTTGCGTTGTGTATTTTCATAGAGCTGGGCATTCTCGATGGCGGAGGCGACCAGTGTGGCCGTATTGCTCACGAAGGCCTGGTGTTGCTCAGTAAATTCGTAGGGAGCGACTGTATGCATCGTGATCACACCGATGAGATTGCGTCCCTTACCAATGATAGGCACCGTCATAATCGATTGGAACTTTTCCTCTTCCAATTCGGGAACATAGTGGAAGCGGGGATCCTCCATTGCCTCGTCTTTCAAGATCACCGGCTTCAGTGTCAGTCCCACCCAGCCTGCAATACCTTCGCCCAGGCCCAATTCGATTTTCCCTACCAGGTGTTCATACTGTTCGCTGGTGCTTGCCAACACAAGTCTGTCTTTATCCTTGTTATAGAGATAAATGAAGGCAGCATGACAAGAGATAGCGCGAACGATGATATCGACCAGGTGGCTCAGTACTTCATCGAGCTTCAACGTTGAGCCGATCGTCGATATAACTTCATTCAGCAATATATTTTCCTCTCGGCTGGTGGAAAGCGCCGTGCGTAGCTCACTGTTTTCTTTTCCAAGCTGCTCAACTCTGAGTAACTGCGTTTTCTCATTAATGCTGGAACTACCGTGGGCTACTTTGTGTGAATGCGAGGAAGACATGTCAACCTCCAGATGAAATCCTGTAAGATGATAATATGTGTCAAGCTTGCGATCCAGGAAAGCGGTTATAGTAAGAATCTTATATCTACCACACAAACCAGAGAAATATGTATGATATGCATATATGCGCTATTGTACATACTTTTCGGCACATAGTCCAGTGTATTCATCTTCTGTACCACTGATTAGCACAAATGATGGCATATACATACGAAAAATATGGCATTATATGACGTTATGCTAATAAATTCGCAAAAAATTGTAGTATTTCTTTTATTTTTCGTATGAGAAATCAGGACTCTGGCTACTTTGCGCTGTTTCTGGTATACTTGGCGTATCTCAATTGTAGTGTATGCCGCTGTGTAACCTCATTACGTATCACTTATACAGCGCAAATTGTCACACACGAAATTGACTGAGCAATTGCTGAACATTCTCAGAAGATGCGGAGAACTTCTGAGCGTCAGCTATCTCCGATGAGATAGGGCTTCGACTGACAAAACCCCTACCAGGATGTGTTCATCAGTTTTTTCTCCAGGAGGATGAAAAAATGGCTACCGATGTCGTAACCATCCCAGAAGAACAGGGTATAGAGACACACGGTATTGAACGTGTCTCTCCCACTACGCGCACGCATGTTCGTATCTTCGACAATTTCACCATGTGGCTCTCCGCCAATCTCGTGATCTCTACAATCGGCCTTGGTGCTCTAGCTATCCCCATCTTTCAGCTTGGTTTTTGGGACAGTGTGGCTGTTATCATTGTTTTCAACATATTGGGCGTTCTACCTGTTGCCTTTTTCTCCACGCTTGGCCCGAAATTGGGCTTACGCCAGATGACCATCTCACGCTTCTCCTTTGGCTGGGTGGGTGGCATCATCATGGCATTGTTCAATGTCGGTGCCTGCATTGGCTGGTCTGTTGTTAACGTCATTATTGGCGGCCAATTGATCGCTGCACTGAGCGGTGGTATAGTTCCCAGTTGGGCAGGTATTCTCATCTTAGCGGTACTCACCACCCTGGTCAGTATTTATGGCTACAGGTACGTGCATCGCTATGAACGCTGGGCCTGGATCCCCATGGCTATCATTTTTGCTATCATGTTTTTTGTAGGCGCTCCTCATTTTAGCTTTATAGCTTCATCTAATACAACAGCGGCTGCCGAAATTGCTGGCATCCTCTCCTTTGGTGGCGCCGTTTTTGGTTTCGCTACAGGGTGGAGTTCCTATGCTGCTGACTACAACGTCAATCAACCGGAGGAAACTCCCGCAAGTCGCGTCTTCTGGCTGACCTTCCTGGGCGTCTTCATACCATGTGTGTTGCTAGAAACGCTCGGCATGGCCTTTACCACTTACTCCCCATGGGCGAAGACATTTGCGAATGGACTTGTCGGTGATCTACTTGCCGCGGTCGTTAAACCGTTGGCAGGTTTTGGAACGCTTATTCTGGCGTTGCTTGCTCTGAGTGTCGTTGCAAATAATATCCCGAACGACTATAGCCTGGGCCTGTCCGTACAGGTGTTTGGCCGTCCCTTCCAGCGCGTCAAGCGGTACGTCTGGACGCTTATCGGTGCAGTGCTTTACGTTCTGATCGCGCTTCCTGCCTCAGCTAACTTTGCGCACACGTTGACTGACTACTTGCTGATCATTGCGTACTGGCTAGCTCCCTGGTCGATTATTCTCATTCTGGAACACTTTGTTTTCCGTCATGGACAGTACAATGTCGATGATTGGAACACTCCCAGCCGGCTTCCAATTGGTTGGGCCGCCCTCGTATCCATGGTGTTCGGTCTGGTAGGTGTCTTGCTTGGCGCCGCGCAGTTCTACTACGTCGGGCCTATCGCCAAATTAGTCAATCCTCCTTTCGGGATGGACATTGGCTTCGAGCTAGGCCTTATCTTCGCAGGTATCGCCTATCTCATCTTGCGGCGTATCGAACTGAACGCCAATCCAGGACGGTAATCGATTCAACCTTTTTGGTCAAACGTCTATATGTGAGGTTGCGGGTTTTGGAGACGCAGTCTGCAAAACCCGCAACCTCACATATAAAAATCTTGCGAAGAGCGTGTAGCGATGAGGCCCCTTCTATATGCCGTCCCTTGTGTTGAAAGAGGAAACCTCAATGCAGTACGATCTCATCATCCACAACGCCCAACTTCACCGTCACAGCGGACTGGTAAAAATCGCGGTCCAGGATGGACGTTTTGCCAGGATCAGCAGCGAAATCCCCCCCGGCAGTAGCGCAACACGTGAAATCGACGCAGGAGGGCGACTGGTAATCCCACCCTTCATCGATGCCCATGTCCATCTCGATGCCGTTCTTACCGTTGGGCAGCCGCGCTACAATACGTCGGGCACCCTGCTCGAAGGGATCCAGATTTGGAGTGAGCGCAAGCCGAGCCTGACCCGCGAAGATGTCAAAAAACGTGCCCTTGAGGAGATCCGCTGGGAAGTCGCGCAGGGAACCTTGCATATCCGCAGCCACGTCGATGTCTGCGATCCCAGTCTGACCGCGCTGAGGGCACTGATTGAGGTCCGCGCTGAAGTGCGCGATATCTGCAATTTGCAATTGGTCGCTTTCCCACAGGATGGAATCTTCTCTTTTCCTGATGGCCGTGAGTTAATGCGACAAGCCATGGAACTGGGCTGCGATCTCGTTGGAGGCATTCCACATTACGAATGGACACGCGACATGGGCGTCGAAGATGTCCATTATGCCTTTGCTCTTGCCAAAGAGTTCGACCGCGATATCGATTGCCACTGTGATGAAACCGATGATCCCCATTCGCGCTTTACAGAGGTCATGGCAGCGGATACCATGCAACAAGGTTGGCAGGGACGTGTCACAGCAAGCCATTGTACCGCTATGCACTCGTATGATAACGCCTATGCCTTCAAGCTCATTCGCCTGCTGGCCCGTGCCCAGGTCAATGTCATCGCAAACCCCTTTGATAACGTCGTCTTGCAGGGCCGCTTCGATACCTATCCCAGGCGCAGGGGCATCACCCGCGTGAAAGAATTGCTGGCGGCTGGCGTCAACGTCGCTCTCGGGCATGACTCCATCATGGACCCCTGGTTCCCTCTAGGGAAAGGTGATATGCTCGCGGCCGCGCAGCTGGCCCTCTTCCTCTGCCATATGAGTGGCTACGAGGAAATCAGTGACGTTCTCGACCTGGTCACCACCAATGCGGCCAAAGCGCTGCGTCTTCAGGATAGCTACGGCATTGAAGAGGGAAAGCCCGCCGATTTCCTGGTCTTAGACGCCCCGTCAGCCTTTGAAGCTCTGCGTCTTGTGCCCGTTCGTCTCCACGTCTTCAAGACAGCCAAAGAAGTCACCTATCGCTTGCAATAAAATGTTTTCTCAAACTCCCGGTTTTTCATACCCTACATCTGGTGTTGATATGCCTCGTCCGGGAGAGTAAGAAGTTCCTCTTCTATTTGCAGCCATACTTTTTGTTCCGCCTCGGTATTGTTGATACGTAACCTTTGGTTCGTCGCACTGGTTAGCATCCGAGAGACCCGTTGTCGAAAACTATCCAGTATCGGTCGTTGAAAAGCGGGCGTTGGCATCACGCGCAGTTCTACCAATTTAGGGTCGTAGAACTCCTCTTTGTCGAAGGCCAGCGATGCGAGATTGCTAAAAGCCACCAGCATTGCTTGTCGTTGCTGTGTAAAATAACCCACCTGGGTGCTCGAGGTCGCGAGACATCCAGCGATCTGCCCTCCAAGCATAATGGGGTGTGCTGCCGCGCTCACCTCATGCTCAGTTCTATATGCCGGCAGCAGTTTTTCCTTCGTCAGGTCGTCGACATTGACTGTGCGGCGCGATTCTGTTGCATAGCCAGCCAATGATTCCATGCCAAGAAAAAGGGCAATCGGTTCAAGATCGGCTGACCAGGGGAATGTACCTCGTCCTGCTCGCTCGCGCAAAGAGCGAATCTTATTGCCATGTGCTTCGGAGGGAGGCATACATTGCACCAATGTCACCGCCATCCCTAATTGATTGGGGTCTAATTGAGCGAGAACCTGCTTCAAAACCATATCACTGATGCGCCAGAAACGCAAAGAATCGGTCGTTGTAGTGCGCACACTGAGCAGTTGAGCAAAAAATTCAGAGGGAATATTTTCCTCTGAATTATCTTTCTGCCATGAGTGAATATCTGGATAAGTGTCTTCAAGCGCTTCCAGCATTTGATCTCGATATGCAGGTGGAATGACCTGTAACAAACGGGTAAGATGAGGTCGTTGAGGGTTGGACTCTCCTTTGGCCCAGCGGGTGAGCGTCATCTGAGATAGCCCAATAGCTGCTGCCATTCGTTGTTGTTCGCCTGGGATCCTGAGAATTTGCTGTAGAATGCTTTGCCAGATTGGAGCTACGTCCATGTCTTTCCACCTCAACAATGCATTAGCCTGAATTTCTTCATTGCTGCTTTCTGGCGCTTATCATAACAGGGGGAACGAATCGAGTCAACTATCTCAACTTACTCATTTTGTACCAATAATCGAAGAACAGATTAAACTACCGCCCTGCCAAATTTGCCGATATTCCTGAACTTTTGATAGCGCAGCTCAATCAGTTCATCTAGAGGATGCCGCCGTAAATCCGCCAGCTGCTTCACCAGTGCCTCTTTAAGATTGTCTGCGGTAGCCTGGTAATTGCGATGTGCTCCCCCTGGTGGCTCTGGAATCAACTCGTCTATAAGCTCGATTTCCTTGAGTTCACGTGCACTAATCCGCATTGCTTCGGCGGCTTGTGGCGCAAATGAAGTGTCACGCCAGAGAATGTTCGCTGCTGCCTCTGGAGGAGCAACGGAATAGATACTAAACTCTAACATCAAGATGCGGTCGGCAATGCTAATGGCTAACGCCCCACCACTGCCTCCTTCCCCGACAACTACGGCAATAATAGGCACACGCAGCCGCGACATCAAATACAGATTCGATGCAATTGACCCGGCCTGGCCGCGTTCTTCGGCTCCTAATCCAGGGAATGCCGCTGGTGTATCGATCAAGCAAATAATGGGAAAATCAAACTTCTCAGCCTGCTGCATCACACGAGCCGCCTTGCGATAGCCTTCTGGATTCGGCATTCCCAGGTTACGTAACTGTTTTTCCTTCGTGTCGCGCCCTTTCTGGTGACATACGAACATCACGGTCTCGCCATTGAGCGTGGCTGGCCCGGTCATGATTGCGTGGTCATCACCAAAAGTGCGATCTCCGTGCAGCTCGAAAAAGTCATCGCACATCAGGCGAATGTAATCGGCCGCGTATGGTCGATCTTTGTGGCGTGCCACCAGCACCGTTTGCCAGGCTGTCAGTTTACTGTAGATCTCCTCGGTGCGGCGTCGCAGCTCACGCTCCGCCTCTTGTAACTGCTGGTGTTCGTCGGCTTTCATGCGCTCGCCTTTACGTTGCAAGGCGCTAATCTTTTTCTCTAGCTCGGCCAGCGGTTTTTCGAATTCCAGATCGTATGTCATTCTCTCCCCCCTTTACTTCGTTTGATGAACGTGTGAATGACTTTCCTCTAGGAATTCGCTGCTCTTCCTATCGGTTTTCCCATAGAAATGGAGTAGCCTTGCCAGCGTCTGCCGCAGCTCGCGCCTATGCACGATCGCATCGATCATCCCGTGCTGCAGCACAAATTCGGAAGTCACCGCGTCCTCGGGGAGTTTCACATGCATGAACCCCTCGATCACACGCGGTCCCGCGAAGCAGATCAACGCGCCAGGTTCAGCGATAGTCACATCGCCGAGCATCGCAAAACTGGCCGTTACCCCACCAGTTGTCGGATCCGTCAACAGGCTAAAATAGGGCAGCCGGGCCTCTCCTAGTTTTGCCAGGGCCGCCGTTGTTTTGGCCATCTGCATCAGCGAATACAGTCCTTCTTGCATCCGCGCGCCGCCAGAAGTAGAAGAGATCAGTACGGGCGTGTTTTTCTCAATGCCCAATTCAATAGCTCGCGTAATCTTTTCTCCCACCGCTGAACCCATGCTGCCGCCAATAAAGCGAAAATCCATGACCGCCAGTGCCAGGGGATAGTCCTCGATGGTGGCATGACCGATAATCACGGCCTCATTCAATCCTACATTCTCACTCTCTTCCCTCAGCTTGGCGTCATAGGCCTGCGAGCGGCTAACGAAGTTGAGCGGGTCAACAGAAATAATGTCTGAGTCTACTTCGACGAAGCTGTCGGTGTCAGTCAATAACTCTATACGCTCATAGGCAGTAAGCTTAAAGTGATAACTACAGCGTGAGCATACCTTCAGATTTTTTTCCCAGTCGCGGCCCACCAACATCTCTTTACATTCTGGGCACTTGAGCGCCAGGTTTCCCGCAAAAGGTTTGCTAGGCCTGGCTTGGTGTTGCGAGGATGACTGCGTCGTGGACGGTACTTCGGCTTCTTTGACCATAAACAACCTCCTCGTCAATCTTGCGCGAAGAGCGCAGCCACAAAACTCTGTGGATCAAATGGCGCCAGGTTCTCAACTTTCTCTCCAGTGCCGATAAATTTGATGGGAACACCGAGATCATCGGCGACAGCAAAGGCAAAGCCTCCCTTGGCTGTACTATCCAATTTTGTGATCACTACTCCAGTCAAACCGATATCGGCAGCAAATTGGCGCGCCTGTAAAAGCGCATTCTGGCCCGTCGTCGCATCCATCACAATCAGCAACTCATGCGGCCCTTTTGGGATAAATTTCTGAATAACTTTACTGATCTTCTTCAGCTCTTCCATCAGGTTGTACTTCGTTTGCAGACGACCCGCGGTATCCACGATGAGAACATCACAACCCCTCGTCGTTGCTGCCTGGATGGCATCATAGACGACCGCGCCTGGATCGGAACCAGGATTCTGGCTTATTACCGGTACGCCAATGCGCTCCGCCCACACTTTGAGCTGGTCAATGGCTGCAGCGCGGAATGTATCGGCAGCGGCAAGCACCACCCTGTGCCCTTCTCGCGTGAGACGATAGGCCAATTTCGCGATGGTGGTCGTTTTACCTGAGCCATTGACGCCAATAACCAGGATCACCGTCAGTGTGGAATCTGGGGCGAAGCGAAGACCAGCAGACTTCCCAAGCAGTTTTGTCAACTCTTCGCGCAAAGCACGCTGCACCTGTGCCCCGCTTTTCATCTTCTCTTCATTGACTCTCTGCTGCAAACGCTCAATCAGCCACATCGTCGTGCTGGGACCAACGTCGGCTCGCAAGAGAGATTCCTCCAGCTCATCCCACAGCTCGGTAGTAATATCGTTCTGTCTGAATACATCCCCCATCCGGCTAAAAATTTGCCGGGTGCGGCTCAGGCTGTTCTTTAATGGATTAAAGCTTTGTTCAGACACAGAATCACTTTCTACGCGCTCCTGAGAAGCCACTGTATCTTTTTTCGGTTCTTCTTGAGGTTTCTGCCCAAAGAATCTGTTGAGCACGTTAGCTTTGACTCCTTTATCTACCCGCTTTAACACTGAAAAAAAGAGGGCGACCCACCAGATAGCTCATCTGATAAATATCCCTCCGCATAAAATAAAAGGCAAAAGGTACAAATACATGCCTTTTGCCTCCTCGTCCTGTCGTACAACAACAACCGTAACATAGGGCTTCTCAGGCCAGTGACAGAATCACTACCCTCTTAACAACCTTATTGGCGGCTGCCGCGATACGAATGAAGTGACCCGTCGCTAATGGGTTCGTTAATGATAATATCGCCATTACGGATCTTGATATTGTACAGGCAAGAGGGATTAGTGCACACCCAGGCCTTGTACTCAATGGAAGCTCCCTGGCTACCGAAATCCGAGAGCGGAACCAGATCACCTTCACTACATTTGCGACACCGGGGAAATGCGTTTTCCACGAAATCGCCTCCTTCCTTATCCTTGGAGGATAGTATTTACCTGCTTTACTATGTAGCAAAGCGAAGCAAATAAGTAAGCCGAGGGGGAGCCTCCGCCGCTGCATCCGCATCCCCACAGCAGGTTGGTATCCATGCTGTCGCTATCATACCACAAATTGCGTCTTGTGTCAGCTACCTTGATGAAGAATTATTCATCTTTCTTCTGCCATGACCTACCTTGTACCTTCTTTTTCATCTCTGGGTTAGCAGTCTCTTCTACGGTGACGTAGATGAAGGGCAAATCGGTAGAAGCCACGCCAGTTGCTCACAATTGGCAACATCCTATGGTCTAAGGATAACAGGTGTTACACATTCCGTCAAGCACAAATGACGCCGAAAAATGTGATAGGGTCGCGCCCTGGCACATTTTTTAGCGTCATTCAGCATCATTACGTATCTCCTTATACCTCTGCTGTTACGCCCCCTGCCCTGGCCTGCAGGTACGCGTAAATGAACGGATCTATATTTCCCGCCAGGTAACCCTCTGTATCACTCGACTCATAGTTCGTACGGTGATCCTTCACGATATTGTAGGGGTGAATTGTCACCGAACGAATCTGTGTACCGAAGTCGGCCTGCACATGCTCACCTTTGAGTCGCGCCGTCTCCTCTTCGCGTTTCTTCTGCTCCAGTTCGTACAGGCGAACCTTCAACAATTTCATCGCCACCTCGCGATTCTGAATCTGTGAGCGCTCATTCTGACAGGTCACCACAATCCCGCTAGGTATATGGCGCATTCGCACCGCGGAGTCGGTCTTGTTGACGTGTTGCCCGCCAGCGCCAGTTGATCGGTACGTGTCCACCTCAATATCCTCTGGACGTATCGTAATCTCGATCGTGTCCTCGATATCGGGCAGGACCTCGACTTTCGCAAACGATGTATGTCTGCGATGTGCGGCATCAAACGGCGAGAGGCGGATCAATCGATGGGTTCCTATCTCTGACCGCAAGTAGCCATATGCGTAGCGGCCCTTGATTTCGACAGTGACACTTTTTATGCCAGCTTCTTCGCCTTCGCTGTAATCATAGATTTCCGTACGGAACTTATGCTGCTCTGCCCAGCGCAGATACATGCGCAGCAGCATCTCAGCCCAATCCTGTGCGTCAACACCGCCACTGCCAGCGTGAATACTCAGAATTGCATCGCGCTCATCGTGCTCTCCACTTAACATCAGCGAGAATTGCAGTTGCTCAACTTTTTTCTCGATTTCGGCCACTGACTGCGCCACCTCGGCCTGCATTTCTTCATCTGGCTCCTCCTCCAATAATTGAGCCAATCCCAGCAGGTCCTCCAGTTGCGTATCAATCTCCTCCCACGTGGTGACCTCTTCGCGCAGTGCATTCAATTGCTGCATTTGTGCCTGAGCCTTGCGGTTGTCGGACCAGAAATCCTCCGCCATGCTCTCTTTTTCAAGCGTGCTTATTTGTGTTTTCTTCGTAGCCAGGTCAAAGACGCACCATAGTTTTCTGGACACGTCCCTGCAGGCGTTCAATTTGAGATGTTAGTTCATTCATGTCGCTATTGTAGCACTTTTTGGAAACCCGGTACACCTCTCGCCATTCTTGGCACAGGCTTATCCACGACATCCCCCTGTCTCATCTCATCCACTTCGACCAGCAGAGGGGCCTCATGTAAGGCCACCGCAATCACGCTGTCCATCCGTTCCACTGGCACAAAGCGCATGTCGCGCAGAATGTCACGCGGCACATCTTCCAGGTCTTTCATATTCCGTTTTGGCAGAATAAACGTTTTAATCCCCGCTCTATGTGCCGCCAACACCTTCTCTTTCACTCCACCGATGGGCAGCACGCGCCCACGCAGGGTAATCTCCCCGGTCATAGCCACGTCGCGGTGCGTGGCCCGTTTGGTCAGCGCCGAAATGAGCGCTACCGCCATCGTAATGCCGGCCGATGGCCCATCTTTTGGAATACCCCCGGCCGGCAAATGCAGGTGAATATCATACTTCTCATAAAAACGTGGCTCCAGGCCAAATTGACCGGCGCGCGATCGTGCATACGAAAGCGCAGCCTGGGCTGATTCCTTCATCACGTCGCCAAGCTGTCCCGTCAGTGTCAGATTGCCTCGTCCATCCATCAGCGTCGCTTCGACAGTCGTCAGGTCACCGCCCGCACTGGTCCACGCCACCCCCGTTGCTACTCCGACTTCGTCCTCTTCTTCCGCCTGTCCGTAGAACTGCTTCTGAGGCCCCAGGTAATCCGGTATCTTCTCTGCCGTCACTTTCGCCTTTGTGCGCCGTCCCTCTGCTACTTTGCGCGCTACTTTGCGCATCACCGCAGCTATTTCACGCTCCAGATTACGCACTCCTGCTTCAAAGGTATACTCGCGAATAATACGGTGAATTGCTTCATCCTGTATCTCTACGCGCGTAGGTTTGAGACCGTGCTCGCTCATTTGCCTGGGTATGAGAAACTGGCGTGCGATATGCAGTTTCTCTTGCTCGGTATAGCCCGGCAACTCGATGACCTCGAGTCGATCGCGCAGCGCGGCAGGGATAGGATGTAAGACATTGGCCGTTGTGAGGAAGATTACCTTTGAAAGATCATAAGGGACCTCCAGGTAGTGATCTGAGAAGGCATGATTCTGCTCGGGATCCAATACTTCTAAGAGTGCCGCGGAGGGGTCGCCCCGGAAATCGGCTCCAATCTTATCGATCTCGTCCAGCACAAATAGAGGGTTGGTCGTCCCTGCTGTCTTCATCGTTTGTAAAATGCGCCCCGGCAACGCTCCAACATACGTCCGGCGGTGCCCTCTGATTTCAGCCTCGTCATGTATACCTCCAAGCGATAACCGCACAAATTTACGATTGAGCGCCTCGGCAATTGAACGGCCCAGGGAGGTTTTCCCTACTCCCGGCGGACCAACAAAGCAGAGGATCGGGCTGCGCATCGTTTGCGAGAGCTTACGTACCGCGATATACTCAAGAATTCGCTCTTTGACCTTGCCCAGCCCATAATGGTTCTCTTCAAGGATGGTTGCAGCTTCCTTGATATCCAGGCGGTCAACCGTCGCCTGGCTCCATGGCAGGCTCACCAGCCAATCGAGATAGGTGCGCACGACAGCCCCCTCGGGTGCCATCGAAGGGATGGCAATGAGCCGCTCTAGCTCCTTTGTGGCTCGCGCCTTGACCTCCTCGGACATACCGCTGCTCAATATCTTCTCACGCAACTCTTGATTTTCGCGCGTAGTCGGGTCGAGCTCGCCCATTTCCTTTTGAATGGCCTTGAGCTGTTCGCGCAGAAAGTAATCGCGCTGCGTCTTATCCACCTCTTGCTGTACCTGGTCATGAATGTGGCTCTCTAATTCCAGGATATGTAATTCTTTTGAAAGCAAAATGCTGACTTTTTGCAGCCGTTCTTCAACATGAAACGCTTCCAGGATATCCTGGCGTTCTGCGATCGGTGGCTCAATCGATGAGACGATAAAGTCTGCCAGCCACCCCGGATTATCGATATTCATCGCGGTAATGTAGGCTTCATCGGGGAGCGAATGGCTCAACCTGATACATTTCTCAAAGAGCGCCAATACCGCCCGCACCAGTGCCTCAAGGGCAAGCGTCAGTTCAGCCTCCTCATGCACAGCTTCTACACGTGCCCGCAGAAAAGGCGCCTGCAGCGTATACTCAATACTCCGTAATCGTCGCTGACCGCGAATGAGCACGCTTGTTGTGCCGTCCGGCATCTTCAAATGACGGTCAATAACCCCTTCTACTCCAACGCTATACACATCCTCGGGGCCTGGATCTTCTGTATTCTCGTCAAGCTGTGTCACGACAAAAACGCTGCGGCCCTTGCTCATCGCCTCGTCAATAGCCTTCATCGAATATTCTCGCCCGACCATCAGTGGCACAACAATATTCGGCATTAGCACGGTGTTGCGTATGGGTAATACGGGCAATTCCATGATGTCCAGCTTGCTCTCTTCCGCCACAATACTTTCCTCTTCAACTAGGTCAGGTGTGCCTTTAGGCTGCTTTGTAACAGCAGCTCGAGTGGCTTTCTTCATAACAAACTCTGTTCTTCCCTCTCAATAGGGTAGTATATATCATTCCGGTAAAATGTTCTCCAATTATAACGTACGAGCACCTGTCAGGCAACACACGATGTGCATTTATATATTCTTCGAAAGAAGTCAATGTACAATTTGGGCAGCCAAAGTGGTATAATTCACGATTATCGACTCTCGTGTACGAGACGCGATATCGGATGGATTTGTTGACCAGGGCAGGAAGAGACGGGAATGGGAAAGAGATTGAGTCACAGCAATCAAAATGTTTTGAAAGGTAAATCACAATGAATGAGTTTCCCGCCTGGCTTGCCTCTGCGCTCGCATCGGACGCGACCGAAGGGCGAAACGTCCTCCCTCCCTGGATCGGTCCTCTTAAGCCCGCTGCGCAAGTCGTCGGACCAGCCTTCGTTGCCCTCATGAGCCAGGACGACAACCTCTCTGTGCGCGAGGCGATGCAGGTTGCACACTCGCCCGGATCGGTGCTGGTTGTTGCTGGTGGTGGCACCTCCCGTACAGCCACCATCGGTGGGCTGATGGCACTGGAGATGCAGAATAAGGGCATCATTGCCCTCGTTACGGATGGCCTGGTACGTGATGCCAGGGAAATTCGCCAAATGCAACAATTCAACGTGTGGTGTCGTGGCGTCACACCGGCAGCATCAAACAAACAGGGTCCTGCGGTGGTCGGCGGTTCGGTCTCTATCGGATGGACCCTCATCCGCGACGGCGACCTGGTCATTGCCGACGATGACGGCGTAGTGATCTGGCCGAAGGAGCAGATCGACGCCTTGCTGGTCAAAGCCGAAGCGAAGTGGCAACAGGACAATGCCCGGCTTGCACGGCTGCAACAGGGATTTCGCGCTTGACATCATCGATGAACTGGATTTGTGAGCCTGGGACACCGGTCAAGTCAGCGAACATGCTGCCTGTCACCCTGGTTGCCTGTCACCCTGAGCGTAGCGAAGGGTCTCACTCGATGGGCGCAGAGATGCTTCGCGGAGTTTACACTGAGCGTAGCGCATGTGCTCAGCATGACACTGTTAGATTACTAGAAGGAGTATTTTTCACATGGCAATTCAATTAAGTGCACGCAACCAACTGAAGGCAAAAGTAAAATCGGTCAAACTTGGTACCGTCATGGCCGAAGTCGTCGTCGAGTTGTCAGACGGTCAGCAGATCGTCTCAGCCATCACCCGCACCTCCGCCGAGGGCTTGGGACTCAAAGAAGGCGATGACATCGTTGCCATCATCAAATCCACCGAAGTCATGATCGGCAAAAATGTCTGATCTGTCAGGCAGCGGCATCAGCATGGAATGTCCTTCTTCGGCGTTCGGTCAATTTATCGTAACCCCTGACGAATGCATTTCCAGCAAGGAGGAGGCAAGGAAGGAGCAGTAATGCTGGAATACAGGAGAGCCAGAATTTCAGACTCAGGTTGACAAACAATGCCCCCTGAGGAAAGGCCCTCCAGGCCACCAGTACGAGAAAGATGGCTATTCCAGCAATTACTGCGCCTAAGACACTATACCGCTCTGCTATAACAAAAGAGTGCGCAGTAAAGTAACGCCCCGATGTTTTGAAGAAGGCAAAACCGGCTACAAACCCCGCCAGGGCAAGGCTCAGATTAAAGTAACTGGTGAGAATAGGATACCCCGGTGTAGAATCCAGGGATTGATTCCCAGCGTAATAGAAGCCGATGTAATGCCAGAGCGAACCCGGATTGTTTACACCGGTGATAAAGGAGATGTACCCCCCCAAAAAGAAACCCACCCCGCCCACAACAAGACCAGCCAGAGGGCCAAATCTGGCTCCTAAAAAGAATGTGATAGTTAAGAGTAAGCACCATATACAAATAGAACCTACTGGTATCATGGGCTGGTAGACCCATGCGCCAACGCTCACACTAATCTGTAAGCTTTTCTGGCTGTAGACGATAATAGCGCTACACATAATTGTCCCCAAAAGCATTGCTGCAAGCTGGTACCTGCTCAATCTGAGAAGTTGCCCTCGTTTTGGACGCTGCTGTACCGGGAGGTCGGGCTCCAGCACACTCTTTTGTGTAGGAACTGTTTCCTGGAGAGAATCAGTCCCCGTTAGAGGCATGCCAACGCCCTGTAGAGGAGAAGGGGAAGACATCATCGCCTCCATAAAGGCAGAGACGTTGGGGTACCGCAAGTTGCGCTGCTTCGCCAGGGCCTTGAGTATGGCCGCCTCTACGGATCGAGGTATCTCTGGATTGAGTTGAGTGGGAGGAATGGGAGCTTCGGCTGCATGTTTGTATGCCATTGCAAGGAAGTTCGGCGCAGCAAATGGTTTACGACCAGTGAACATCTCATACGCAATACACCCGAGGGCATATTGATCGCTCTCTTTGCTGATTACACCTTCAAACTGCTCTGGAGCCATATACGAGGGCGTTCCGCCAGGAAATTCAACCCGTTCTATACTGGCATTTGCAAGCACCATAGAAATGCCAAAATCGGCAAGCAATACTTCCCCTTTGTTGTTAAAGAGAATATTTTCTGGCTTGAGGTCACGGTGAATAACCTGACGTTGGTGCGCATACTGGAGCGCCTTACAGATCTCTGAGAGGATGGTCAGAGCCATATCCTGCGGCAATCCAGGTGCTTGATGTTGTTTGAGCAAGTCTCGCAGGGAACCACCAGCGGCAAATTCTGTCACCAGATAAGGAAGATTGTCACTGACGCCAACATCGATCAGGGGGAGGATGTGTGGATGCTTGAGTTGTTCGAGAAATCGAGCCTCTTGCAGGAATTGATCGCGCTCCTCCTGGGACGATAGAAAGGTATGTAAGAGTTTGATGGCAACCTTACGTTCGGGCAATAAGGTATGCTGAGCAAGGTACACATTGCCAAATCCACCGCTCGCAAGCCTGGTAATGAGACGATAATTACCAATCTCTTGTCCGATAAGGTCAGCCATACTCTCAATCCAGAAGTATATTGACTAGACGCCCGTAGACCAACGTAAGAGGTTCTTGTAAACTATATCATACTTTCCATAGCGAGTCGCATTTGGTTGCGTACGAAGACGAAAAACGATTGACGTCTGCCTCCGTAGCTCATAGTGCCCTTCCGAAGAAGCGCTCAATGGCACGCTGAATATCCCGCGCATGCTGATGAGCATCGACAGCCTTCGGCGTCACCTTCTCCAAGATAGCGCCTGGGATGAAGTGGGCGAGAACTTCGCCATATCCAAAAGGATGAAGAGGATCGTATTCATTCGCCAGGATCAATGTCGGAACAGGGATGCGCGTCCAGTCTTCTTGCTCTCTATTGGGAGCATCTTGAGGCAGGCATTCGAGTATGTCCACAGCTTCCTCAGCCTGTGGTCGGATAAATTGTCTGCGCAATGAGTCCGCCGTCATTGAAGAGGTGCATTGTACCTCCAGGTACTCCTCGGTGCGTTTAAAGTGTTCGAGTCCTTGAACAGCTCC
>WNGR01003562.1_pt1 | contig 23767 bp, 18 predicted proteins | sample 5407581 | NCBI WGS metagenome assembly WNGR01 (sample SAMN13153383, study PRJNA577476) | soil metagenome | isolation source: 80 cm soil or saprolite under Garry oak tree replicate 2 | place: USA:California | collected 2016-06-15
TGAACTTCGTCGCCTTCAACCATTACGTGACGGGCGGGGTGTCGGGGCAGGTGTTCGCCCTCTTCGTCATCGTCCTCGCGGCGGCGGAGGCGGCGGTGGGGCTCGCCATCGTCCTCGCCGTCTTCCAGTCCTTCCGGAGCATCGACGTCCGCCTCGCGGACACGATGCGGGAGTAGCGATGGAACACGCGCCTCACGCCCTGGTCCCGCTCCTCACGGAGCACGCCAGCTACCTCTGGCTCATCCCGCTCTTCCCGCTCCTCGGCGCCTGCATCAACGCCGTCTTCGGCTGGCGCTTCGAGCGCGCGGGCAAGCAGTACCTCGTCCACGTGGTGGGCGTGGGCGCCATGGCGCTCGCCTTCCTGACGGCGGTCGCCGCCTTCATCCAGCTCCGCGCGCTCCCGCCCGAGCACCGGTTCCTGCAGGACACCCTATGGAACATGTTCACGGCGGGCCGGGTGACGGTGGACCTCGCGTTCGCGCTCGATCCGCTCTCGATGATGATGGTGCTCATCATCACCTTCATCGGGACGCTCATCCACGTCTTCTCCATCGGCTACATGTGGGACGACGAGGCGAAGGCCTACTGGCGCTTCTTCGCCTGGCTCAACCTGTTCGTGTTCTCGATGCTCCTCCTCGTCATGGGGGACAACTTCGTCATCATGTTCTTCGGGTGGGAGGGGGTCGGCCTCTGCTCCTACGGCCTCATCAGCTACTACTACACGGATCGTGAGAAGGCCGCCGCCGGCATGAAGGCGTTCGTGGTCAACCGGTTCGGCGACTTCGGCTTCATCGTCGGCCTGCTGCTCCTCTTCTGGGGGCTGGGCGGCGCCTGGGCCGCGAGCGGCAAGGCGGGCGGCCCCGACTACCGGCCGGCGCCGGCGCTGAACGCTTACTCGCGCGCCGCGACCGCCGAGGAGTCGCGGGCGCTCGCGCCCGGCGGCGAGGTCAAGGTCGGGCCGACGCTCAACTTCCGCGAGCTGCGCGACCAGGTCGTCATCGAGGAGACCGGCGTCGCCGAGCACCTCAAGGGTCAAAAAGTTTGGGGCTTCGGGCTCCTCGCCCTCATCGGCATCTGCCTGTTCGTCGGCGCGATGGGGAAGAGCGCCCAGCTCCCGCTCTACGTCTGGCTCCCCGACGCGATGGCGGGCCCGACGCCGGTCTCGGCCCTCATCCACGCCGCCACCATGGTCACCGCGGGCGTCTACATGGTGGCGCGGCTCAACTTCATCTTCGCGCTCTCACCGGCGGCGATGGCCTGGGTGGCCTTCGTCGGCGCCCTGACGGCCATCTTCGCCGCCTCGATCGGCTTCTTCCAGTACGACATCAAGAAGGTCCTCGCCTACTCCACCGTCTCCCAGCTCGGCTTCATGTTCATCGGGGTCGGCGTCGGGGCCTACTGGGCCGGCGCGTACCACCTCCTCACGCACGCCTTCTTCAAGGCGACGCTCTTCCTCGGCTCGGGGTCGGTCATCCTGGGCTGCCACCACGAGCAGGACATGCGGAAGATGGGCGGGCTGAAGGAGCACATGCCCATCACGCGCTGGACCTACCTCATCGCGTGCTGGGCCATCGCCGGCTTCCCCTGGGCGAGCGGCTTCTACTCGAAGGACGAGATCCTCTGGAAGGCGTTCACCTCCGAGCACCTCGCGCTCTTCGGCTTCCCGACCCCCTGGCTCGGGCAGGCCATCTACCTCGCCGGGATCATCGCGGCCACCGGCACCAGCTTCTACATGTTCCGCAGCTATTACATGACCTTCACCGGGAAGTACCGGGGCGGCGAGGGCCACGCGCACGAGCACGGCGAGGACCCGCACGCCTCGGTGGCGTCACCCCACCACGCCGATCCCCGCGGCTATCACGACACGCACCCCGACCCCGATCCGGTGGTGGGCCACGTCCACGCCGCCCACGGTGCGGCCCCGCACATCGGGCACTCGGCCGCCGACCCCGCGGCGCACGGCGCCCACACGCCGCACGAGTCGCCCTGGACCATCACCGCGGTGCTCGCCACGCTGGCGGGCGGCGCGGTGCTGGTGAGCCTGCTGGGCATCCCCATGGCCTGGACGGGCCACGAGCCGCTCCTCGAGCAGTGGCTTGCGCCGGCCCTCACGGCCGAGGTGTCCTTCGCCGAGAAGCCGCACGCGCTCGAGTACCTGTTCCAGGTCATCGGCGTCGGCGCCGGAGCCGTGGGCTGGTTCTTCGCCATGCTGCTCTACAAGGACGGGAAGAGCGCGGTCCCGGCCCGGCTCAAGGAGCGCTCGCTCCGTGCATGGACGGTCGTCTACGACAAGTACTACGTGGACGAGCTGTACCACTATGCCGTCATCCGCCCGGCGCTCGCCTTCGCCCGCGCCATGAGCTGGTTCGACGGGCGCATCCTCGACGCCTTCGTCAACGCGGTGGGCGCCGTCACCCGCGGCCTGGCCCGCATCGACGGGCTCATCGACACCTACCTCGTCGACGGCGCAGTGAACGCGGTGGCGGTGCTGATCGGGGAGGCGGGCAGGTCGCTGCGCCGCCTCCAGACCGGGCGCGTCCAGACCTACCTCTACGGCGCGCTCGCAGGCGGGCTCGCCGTCATCCTCCTCAACTTCCTGATCCCTTAGCCAGGAGCGGCGCGCACATGTTCGGACCCAACAACGTTCTCGCGTGGGCCACCTTCCTGCCGCTGGCAGGGGCGGTCCTGATCGTCCTCCTCGCCGGGCTCCGCTTCTCGCTCGGGCTCCCGAAGCGCACGCTCGACCAGGCGGCGCGCGGCATCGCGCTCGTCGCGAGCGGCCTCTCTCTGGTCGCCGCCGTCTACGCCTGGTCCTTCTACGACCCGCACGCGCCGGGGCTGCTGGTGGCGGGCAAGGAGACCGGCGTCCAGCTCGTCCAGCGCGCCGTCTGGATCAAGGTCTTCAACGTCGAGTGGTTCGTGGGCGTGGACGGCCTCTCCATCTCGATGGTGCTCCTCTCCGGCCTCATCTCCTTCGTCGGCACCATCGCCTCGATGCCGTGGTGGTCGGGGGCGAAGGACCGCGAGATGGCCGGCATGATCGAGGACGACGGGCACGGCGACGACCCGCACCACCCGAAGCACTTCTCGGTGCGGATGGTGCCCGGCTACATGGTCATGCTGCTCATCCTGCAGACCGGGATGATGGGCACCTTCGTCTCCCTCGACATGTTCCTCTTCTACGTGTTCTGGGAGGTGATGCTCCTGCCGATGTACTTCCTCATCGGCATCTGGGGCGGGCCGCGCAAGGAGTACGCGGCCATCAAGTTCTTCCTCTACACGCTGGCCGGCTCGGTGCTGATGCTGGTGGCGATCATCGGCATCTACTACAACAGCGCCGGCGCGACGCTCATCGACGGCACGGCCACCCAGCACACCTTCAGCCTGCTCGAGCTCGCCGCGCAGGGCCACGCCGGGCAGTTCGCCCAGGCCGGCCCCATCCTCGGCTTCGAGTTCACCAAGATCGTGTTCGTCGGACTCTTCATCGGGTTCGCCATCAAGATCCCGATGTTCCCCTTCCATACCTGGCTGCCCGACGCCCACGTCGAGGCGCCCACGCCCATCTCGGTCATCCTGGCCGGCGTGCTCCTCAAGATGGGCATCTACGGCATCCTGCGCTTCAACTACGGGATCCTGCCCGAGGCGACGCGCTGGGCGGCCAACGCCATCGCGCTCTTCGGCGTCATCAACATCGTCTACGCGGCGTTCGTCTGCCTGGCGCAGAAGGACATCAAGAAGATGATCGCGTACTCGTCCGTGTCGCACATGGGCTTCTCCCTGCTCGGGATGGCGGCCATGACGCCCACCGCCATCTCCGGCGCAGTGCTGAACCTCTTCACCCACGGCATCATCAGCCCCATGCTGTTCCTCATCGTGGGCGTCATCTACGACCGCGCCCACCACCGTGAGATCGAGCGCTTCGGCGGGCTCGCCCAGGCGCTGCCCGAGTACACGGCGATGATGGGGCTCGCCTTCTTCGCCTCGCTGGGCCTGCCCGGCCTGTGCGGCTTCATCTCCGAGTTCATGGTCTTCTCGGGCTCGTTCCCGGTCTACATGACCTACGTCATCATCTCGGCGACGAGCGTCATCATCACCGCCGCCTACTACCTGTGGGCCATCCACCGCATGTTCCTCGGCAAGCTCAACGAGGCCTACCGCGGTTACCCGGACCTGAACTGGCGCGAGCGGATGATGCTCTACCCGCTCGGCGCCATCGCCATCTTCCTCGGCTTCTACCCGCAAGCGATCCTGGGCACGATCAACTCGACCCTGCACGCGCTGGTCGAGAACGTCCGGCTCTAGGAGACCGGCCCTCCCCATGGAACAGCTCCTCATCGAGAACAACCTGGCGAGCGTGGGCTGGTTCAGGCCCGAGCTGGCGCTCACCTTCGGATCGATCGCGCTCTTCGTGCTCGACCTCGTCTGGCGGCGCTCTCCGCTGCGGCGCCAGCTCCTCGCCGCCTCGGCGGTGGCGGTGCTGGTGCTGGCGGGCGCCTTCCTCGCGCAGCAGCCTGTGGAGAGCATGCCCATCTTCAACGGGCTCCTCGCCAGCGACGGCTTCGCCACGTTCTTCAAGTGGCTCTTCCTCGCCGCCGGCCTCCTCACCGTGGTCATCGTCGCGCAGGGCGACGACTTCCCGAGCCCGCGGGTGGGCGAGTTCTACGCGCTCCTCACCGCGGTCGTGCTCGGGATGTTCATCATGGCGAGCGCGACCAACCTCCTCACCATCTACCTCGGCATCGAGCTCGTCTCGATGACGAGCTACGTCCTCGCCGGCCTGCGCCGCCGAGATCGCAAGGCGACCGAGGCTGCGCTGAAGTACGTCATCTTCGGTTCGGTCGCCTCGGGCGTGATGCTCTTCGGGATGAGCTACCTGTACGGCCTGCTCGGCACGGCGGACGTGCTCGCCTTCGGGCCGAAGCTGGCGGAGCTCTCGGCGGCCGGCGGCGCCGGGGCCGCCGCCACCAAGCTCGCGCTGGTGGTGGCGGTGGTCTTCGTCTCGTCGGGCGTCGGCTACAAGATCGCGAGCGTGCCCTGGCACATGTGGTGCCCGGACGTGTACGAGGGCGCGCCCACCTCGTTCACCGCCTTCCTCTCGGTGGGGCCGAAGGCGGCCGGCTTCGCGGTCGCGCTGCGCTTCTTCTACGGGGCGCTGGCCGGTCCGGCCGGCGCGGACGGTCTCTCGCAGTCGCTCGCCGGCATTCCCTGGCCCGCCGTCATCGGCGTCCTCTCCGCCGTGACGATGACGCTCGGCAACTTGACCGCGCTGGGACAGACGAACCTCAAGCGGCTCCTGGCGTACTCCTCGATCGCTCACGCGGGCTACATGCTGATGGGCCTCGCCGCGGTCTCGGCGCTGGGGACGCAGGGTGTCATGATCTACATGCTCGTCTACCTGGTCATGAACCTGGGGGCCTTCCTGGTCGTGATCGTGGTGGCGCAGGCGACCGGCTCGGAGTCGATCCTCGACTACCGCGGCCTCTCGCGCCGGCACCCGCTGGCGGCCGTGACCTTCGCCATCTTCCTCTTCTCGCTGACGGGCCTGCCACCCTTCGCCGGCTTCACGGGCAAGTGGTACCTGTTCTACGCCGTCATCGAGCGCGCGTCGGCGCCGAACGGCTTCTGGTACGGCGCGCTGGCGCTGGTGGCGGCGCTCAACACCGCGGTGTCGCTCTACTACTACGCGCGGATCATCAAGGCGATGTTCATCGACGCTCCGTACGTCGAGGGCGGGGTGGAGCCGAAGGTCGGCTACCAGCTCATGCTCGGCGCCTTCTCGGCCGCCATCCTGGTGTTCGGGATCTGGTGGACGCCCATCGTCGATTGGTCGCAGCGCTCGCTCACGATGCTGCGCGGCTGACGCTTCCCCGCTGGCGAAACGGAATCCCGGGGCCGGTGCCTTCGCGCGCCGGCCCCTTCCACTTCGTAGGGCGGGGGCTTGTCCCCCGCCGCCCGCTGCTCCCCCTTCCCCTGTCAGGGGAAGGGGGCCGGGGAGAGGGGTGTGTCCCCCGGTCGCCGTGCGGCGCCAGCGTAGGGCCGCGCACGTTGGCGCTCCCCGGCTGTCGCCGCCGAGTCGCTCACGTTCGATTTCCTGGTTCGAGGGAGCTCATGACTTCTGGCCCGCGCCCGAGCGCCATCACCGCCACGCCGAGCAGCAGGACGGTGGCCGCCATGGCGTATGGGAGGGCCACACCGGGGGCCGCTGACGAGCCGAGCGACGTCACCGTGAACGGCCCGACGAGCTGCCCGACCGCAAACGCCGCCGTCATCGCCGCGATGAGCCGCGGCGCCGACGCGCCCGCCAGCCGACGGGCCTCCTGGATCCCGGTCATCGTCACGACCATGAACGTCCCGCCGACGCAGACCGCGCACCAGAGCAGGGTCGAGACGTTCATCCTGAGGGCCGGAGCGAGTACGCCCGCTGCCATGACGACCTGCGCCCGCGCCCAGAGCGTTCGCGGCGGCACGCCGCGCCACCATCGCGATGCCGCGGCCGTCGAGGCAGCCGCCGCGAGCCCGAAGACAGGCCACGTCCACGCGAACACGGCGGGATCGGGGACGACCTGGCGCGCCGCCGCGGGCAGGAACGTCGCGGGGACGATGTAGCCGAACCCGAACGCCCCGTAGGCCACCACGAGCCGCCAGGTGCGCGGCGGCAGCGCCGCCGCCGCCGCGCGGCGTGGCGATGCCGCGACGGAGGACCTTGCGCCGAGCGTGCCCCAGCAGAGGCTCGCGACCACCGCCGAGCACGCGGCGAGGAGGAGCCACGCCGCGCGCGGCGGGACAGCCAGGACGCCCGTCGCGAGCCCGATGAGCCCGCAGACGAAGATCCCGATCCCGACGCCGGAGTACACCCAGCCGGACCACGAGGCACGGCCCCGCGCGGCGAGGAGCGGCAGGGCCCACGACGACACGCCGACGAGGACGAACGCGCTCGCCACGCCGGCGAGGAGCCGGAGCGCAACCCAGGCCGGGAACGCCTCCGTCAGCCCCATACCGCCCGTGAGCGCCGCCACGCCCGCCAGCCCGATGCGCGCGTCGCGCCCGGGGGACGCGCTCCGCGCCATGCAGAGGACGGCTCCGATCAGGTAGCCCAGGTAGTTGGCGCGCGCGAGCGAGCCCCCCTGCGCGAGCGAGAGCGTGCCGGCCTGCTGCATCAGCGGCAGCAGCGGCGTGAACGCGAACCGGCCGACGCCCATCGCCGAGGCCAGGCCGAAGAGCCCGATCAGGGCAGCAGGGGCGGCGGCCACGGGGCGAGCAAGGTCAGGCATCACCCGGAGGCTAAGCTCGCGCGCGACGCCGCGAAACCGAATCAATCTGGTTCGCTTACGACAGCGGGGACCGCTCGCCAGGAGCCGGGAGCGCCAGCGTGCGCGAAGGCCGCATTGCGGACCCCTCACCCCGCCCTCTCCCCTGGCAGGGGAGAGGGAGAACCGTCCTTGCGGCACGGCACCCGACGAACACCTCTCACCCCGGCCCTGTCCCCTGTCGGGGGAGAGACCCTATCCCCTCGTAGCCTCCAGCCGCTCCAGCTCTTCCGGCGACATGGTCACCATCGCGAGCTTCCGGTCCGGCGCGATCGCCTCACCGTGGAAGTCGGAGCCGGCGGTCGGCACGAGGTCGAAGTCGGCGCAGGCGCGGAGGTACTTCTCGCGCTGCGAGGGGACGTGGTCGGGGTGGTACGCCTCGACGCCGGAGAGGCCCCACGCCTTCATGCGCTCGAGGTCGATGCGCTCGATCTTGTTGACGCCGGGGTGGGCGATGGTGGCGGTGCCGCCCGCGCCCCGCACCAGCCGGACGGCGTCCTCCACCGGCAGCCGGTGCCGGCCGACGTAGGCGGGGCGGCCCTCGCCGAGGAACCGGTCGAAGGCCTCCTTGACGGAGGCGACGATGCCGCGCTCGACCATCGCGCGCGCGACGTGCGGCCGCCCCAGGGTCTTCCCACCGCTGAAGGCCTCGATCTCCTCTGGAGTGAGCGCCACCCCGAGCCCGGCGAGCTTCTGGATCATCTCGCCCATGCGCACCCGCCGCTGCTCGGCGAGCAGGTCCTCGAAGCACTGCAAGGACTCGCTCCCGGGGTCGATGAAGTGCCCGAGCACGTGCACCTCCCGCCGATCGAGGTGCGCCGAGAGCTCGATGCCCGGCACGAAGCGCAGCCCGCGCGCGTGAGCGGCGGCGGCGCCGGCGCGGAGCTGCGCGATCGAGTCGTGGTCGGTGAGCGCCCACACCGCCACCCCCGCCGCGGCGGCCCGCTCGGCCACCTGCTCGGCCGGATACTGGCCGTCGCTGGCGGTGGAGTGGGAGTGCAGGTCGATGGCGCCAGCGCGCGCTGTCATGAAGGGCCCCTTCCCTGCTACTATACAGCGACTTTTCGCCGCGGCCTGGGCCGCGGCGCCACCGCCGGAAGGTCCATGCAGCACGTCCTGCGCATCTCCCGAAAGATCGATTACGGCCTGCGGGCCATGATCTACCTCGCCTCCATCCCGACGGCGAAGGTGGTTCCCTTCCGGGAGATCGCGCGGCAGATGATGGTGCCCGAGGACTTCCTGGCCAAGATCCTGAAGACGCTCGTCGACGAGGGATTGGTGAAGTCGAGCCGCGGACCGCACGGCGGCTACACCCTCGCCAAGCCCCCCGCCGAGATCAGCTTTCTCACCATCATCGAGGCGGTCGAGGGCCCCATCGCCATCAACGTCTGCCTCGACGGCGACGACCCGTGCAGCAAGGCCGACTTCTGCACCATGGTGGACGTCTGGCGGCGCGGGCAGGAGAAGATGCTCGAGGTCTACCGCCACACCCCGCTCGCCACGCTCGCGCTCAAGCCCGACGCACAGGGCCAGGTCGGCTTCGTGCAGCTCCGCGGCCCGCAGGAGCTGAAGACCGTCTGAGGCCGAAGCACCCCCGAGTCACCCGGCGTTGACGGGCTCCGCCGGCGCGGCTAACTTCCGCGCCCTCATGGCCCCCAAGACCGCGAAGCAGCTTCGGAAGGCTTACCTCTCGCGCCCGCCCGTCGAGCCCATGCGGCTCCGGCCGGGCATGACGGTGGAGGAGCTCGTCGGCGTGTACCGCAAGGCGGGCGCCTTCAACGGCGGGCGGCTCGCCGAGGCCTGCGACCTGTTCGGCCGCATGATCGACTCGGGCGCCACCATCGCGCTCACCGTCACCGGCGCCATGACGCCGGCCGGCATGGGCGGCGCGATCCAGGCCATGATCGAGGCCGGCTTCGTCGACCTCGTCATCTCCACCGGCGCCAACGTCTACCATGACCTTCACTTTGCGTTGAAGCTGCCGGTGGTGCAGGGGCACTTCCAGGTCGACGACAAGGAGCTGTACCGGGCCGGCATCGAGCGCATCTACGACATCTTCATCACCGAGGACTCGCTGCTCGACACCGACGCGTTCGTGCGCGAGGCGCTCGAGAAGGCGCCCAGGGCGCTGCGCGGCCGCATCTCCACCCCGCGGCTGCACCACTACCTCGGCCAGCTCGTACGGCAGCAGGCGCCGCTCCCGGAGAAGAGCTTCGTCGCCACCGCCGCGGCCTGGGACGTGCCCATCTTCACCAGCTCGCCGGGCGACTCGTCCATCGGCATGAACGTGGCCGCCATGAAGCTACGCGGCGGCGAGACCACCATCGATCCCGACCTGGACGTCCTCGAGTCGACCGCCATCGTGTACGACGCCGACGTGAACGGCGTCGTCATCCTGGGCGGCGGCTCGCCCAAGAACTTCTACCTCCAGACGCAGCCCACCCTCTGGCAGATCCTCGACCTCAACCGCGGCGGTCACGAGTTCGTGCTGCAGATCTCGACCGACTCGCCGCAGTGGGGCGGCCTCTCCGGCGCGACGCCGTCCGAGGCCATCAGCTGGGGCAAGGTGCAGGCGGACATGCTGAAGAACCACGTCGTCGTCTACTCGGACACGACCGTGGCGGCGCCGCTCGTCTTCGCCTACGCCCTCTCCACCCGCAAGAAGCGGAAGCCGAAGCGCCTCTTCCGACGCCTGCCGGCGCTGTACGCCGCGCTGGAGAAGGCACATCTCAAGAAGCATCCTGGCTCGGGCGCCATGCCCGAGGTGAAGGACTCGGCCAAGGCGAAGACGGTCGGGCCGGGCCGCGCGCTGCCGCGCCGCTAGATCCCGACGATGGCTCCCTTCGACCCCTCCGCCGCGGCGCTCGCCGGCTCGGGCGTGTTCGGCCTGCCCCACTCCGAGGCGGAGGCGGCGGTGGTGCTGGTGCCGGTGCCGTTCGAGGCCACCACCTCGTACGGGGGTGGCGCCGCGCGCGGACCGGAGGCGGTGCTCTCCGCCAGCCGCCAGGTCGATCTCTTCGACGTCGAGACGGGCCGACCGTACCAGGCCGGCATCCACATGCTGCCGCTCCCGGAGCGCATCGTCGCCCTCGATCGCGCCGCGCGGGCGGTGGCGGCGCCGGTCCTCGCGGCCGGTGGCGTCGCGAACGGCGGCCAGGAGCTCCTCGCGGCGGCGGCGAAGGTGAACGCCGCCTCGGACGAGGTGAACGGCTGGGTGGAGAGCGAGGTGTCCCGGCTGCTGCGCGCCGGGAAGCGCGTGGGCGTCGTCGGCGGAGACCACTCGGTGGCGTTCGGCTCGGTCGCCGCGCACGCCGCCGCCTGGCCGGGCCTGGGCGTCCTGCACCTCGACGCGCACGCCGACCTCCGGCAGGCCTACGAAGGGTTCCAGCACAGCCACGCCTCGGTGCTGCGGAACGTGCTGGACCGCCTCCCCGGCGTGGCGCGCCTCGTCCAGGTGGGCATCCGCGACGTGTCCGACGAGGAGATGGCCTACGCCGAGGCGTCAGCGGGACGCGTGGTGGTGCACCACGACGCGCTCCTGGCGCAGGCGCGCTTCGAGGGGGAGACCTGGGCGGCGCAGGTGCGGCGGATCGTCGAGCCGCTGCCGCGCGAGGTCTACCTCACCTTCGACATCGACGGCCTCGACCCGACGCTCTGCCCGCACACGGGCACCCCGGTGCCGGGCGGCCTCTCCTTCCAGCAAGCCTGCGCGCTCGTGGCCGGCGTCGTGAAGAGCGGGCGGCGCATCGTCGGGCTCGACCTGGTGGAGGTGGCGCCCGGTCCCGAGGGCGACGAGTGGGACGGCAACGTCGGCGCGCGCCTGCTCTACAAGATGATCGGGTGGATGCTGAAGGCGGGCGGCTGACGCCTCACTTGATCTTGTAGGGATCGACCTTCGGCCTCGACTTCTCGACCTTCGCCAGGAGCTCCTTGAAGCGGGCATTGACCGGCTCGTACATGAGGGCCGCCTTGAGCGCGCGCTCGGCGGCCTCCCAGCGCTGCGCCTCGACGTCCTTCAGCGCGGCCGCGAAGAGCTTGCGGCCGTTGGGGGTCGTCCCGAGCTGCTCCTCGACCTTCTTCTTCTGCTCCTCGTGCAGCGCCGACTCCTCGGCCTCGGTGAAGCGGAGCTTCTTCGGCCGGTCGGGGCCGGTCACGTCGCCCAGGTAGCGCAGCCGCTTCGCGTCGTCGCGCAGGACCGTGTAGGCCTCGTTGACGCGGCGGTAGATGCGGCCGATGACGTCGCGCAGCTCGGGCGCGGGCAGCGCCGCGAAGCGATCGGGGTGGTAGGCGCGCGACTCGCGGTAGTAGGCGGCCTTCACGTCCGCGGCGCCGGCGTCCTGCGGGATGCGCAGCACCTCGAAGTAATCCATCCCGTCGAGCGCCGCGGCCCGCGCCTCGATCTCCATGATGAAGTCGATGTCCATGGCACCCCTTGCCTACGCCGCCTGGTGCCCCGCCAGCTCGATGTCGGCGTTGGCGTCGATGGCGGTCTGGATGTCCTGCTCCGTCAGCCCGGAGGAGAGGCTGATGGTGGTCGAGGCGCGCTGCCCGGTCTCGAGGTCGGTGGCGGCGACGTGCACGATGCCGTTGGGATCGATCTCGAACGTCACCTGGATCTGCACCTCCCCGCGGTAGGCGATGCGGAAGCCGGAGAACTCGAACTCGCCCAGGAGCTCGCACTCGTCGGCCTTGTTCGACTCGCCCTGGTAGACCCGGATCTTGACCCGCTCCTGCCCGTCGCGGCTGGTGGTGAAGGTCTTCGACTTCTCGATGGGGATGGGCGTGTTCTTGTCGATGATGCGTTCGGTGAAGCCGCTCACCGTCCCGACCCGCAAGGAGAGCGGCGTCACGTCGAGCAAGTAGCTCGCCTGGCCGGCCGCGGCGGCGCCCTCGTTCATGAGCGCGGAGGCCTGGATGCTGGCCCCGAGCGCCACCACCTGGTCCGGGTCGATCCCGGCCATCGGCTCCTTCTGGAAGTAGTGACGGACGCTGTTGCGGATGACCGGCAGCCGGGTCGGTCCGCCCACCAGGATGACGGCATCGATGTCGCTGGCGGTGAGCCGCGCCGACTGGAGCGCCTCGTCGCACACCTTGAAGGTGCGCTGCACGAGGTCCATCACCATCCGGTTGAACTGGTCGGCGCCGAGCGACTGCTTGAGCTCGAGCACCTCGCCCTCCGGGGTCTGGCAGATGTTCGGGACGTAGATCTGCGCCGTGCCGTCGCGGCCGACGTCGATCTTCGCCTTCTCGCCCGCCTCCTTCAGCATCTGCAGGCAGAACTTGTTCTGGCGCAGGTCGAGCTGGTGCGCCTCGAGGAAGCCCTGCGCCAGCCAGCCCATGATGCGATCGTCGAAGTCGTCGCCGCCGAGGTAGGTGTCGCCCGCGGTGGCGAGCACCTCGAAGACGTCCTTGCCGATCTCGAGGATGGAGACGTCGAAGGTGCCGCCGCCGAGGTCGTAGACGCAGATCTTCTGGTTGATGTCGCGCCCGAAGCCGTAGGCGAGCGCGGCGGCGGTCGGCTCGTTGATGATGCGCAGGACTTGAAGGCCGGCGATGCGGGCCGCGTCGCGGGTGGCCTGGCGCTGGTTGTCGTTGAAGTAGGCCGGGCAGGTGACGACCGCCTTCCTGACCTCACGGCTGAGCGCCGTGTCGGCGATGGCCTTCATCTCCTTCAGCACCAGCGCCGAGATCTCCGGGACGGCGAGCACGCGCCCGCCCACCTCGACCCGCACCGCGTTGTTCGGCCCCTCCACGATCTTGTACGGCATCACCGCCTGCGCCTTCTTCACCTCGTCCGAGAAGAAGAAGCGGCCGATGAGGCGCTTCGCCGAGTAAACGGTGTTCTCGGCGTTCGTGATGATGTTCTTCTTGGCGTTGTTGCCGACGAGGACCGTCCCTTCCGGGAGGAAGCTCACCACGGAGGCGTGGGTGTGCTCCCCCCATTCGTTGGGGATCACCTGCGGGGTGCCGTCCAGCACGGCGGCGACGCAGCTGTAGCTCGTGCCGAGGTCGATGCCGATGGCGATGTCGTCGCTCATTCCGAGTTTCCAGTCGTTCGCCCGCTTGGGCCGGCCCGTTCCCGGCTCGGGCTGCTTGCCGGCGGGATCGCCATTATAGAATAGCCGGGCGCCGGGATATGGGGGCCCAGGAGTCACCACTTCCATGGGAGCGCTGTTCGCAGTCCTCCAGAGCGATCCCAACCTTCTCCCGTGCCAGGTGAGCAGGTTGGAGGGGCACGTCGCGCTCCGCGAGGGCGACCGGCTGCCCGACGCGTACGGGTTCGGTTACTACAAGGGCAACGACGTGCTGCTCGGCAAGCGGCCGAGCGGGGCGCCGTCCACCTTCACCTTGACCCAGCTCGCGGGCGGGATCGAGAGCGAGGCCGTGGTCGCGCATGCGCGCGTCGCCACCGTCGGGGCGCAGAAGGACGAGAACACCCACCCCTTCCGCTTCCGACGCTGGCTGTTCGCCCACGATGGGACGGTCGAGGCCTTCCGCGACGTCAAGCCGCGCCTGCTCGCCGCGCTGCCCGAGTTCCTGCGGCGGCAGGTGGAGGGGGACACCGACTCCGAGCACGCCTTCATGCTGTTCCTGAAGCACTTGCGCGCCAGTGGGCACCTCGACAACCTCGACGTGGACGCGCGCACGGTCGGCCACGCGCTGTCCGTCACCGCCCGGGACCTCGAGACCTGGAGCCGGGAAGCGGGCGGCGCCCGGCCGAGCGCGCTCAACTTCATCGCGACCAACGGGCGCGTCCTGGTGGCGATCCGGCGCGGCCGGCCGCTCCACTATGCGCTGCTGGAAGGCATCACGCCCTGCCCGCGCTGCGGCCTGGAGGCCGGGGCGGCCGACAATGACCCGCGCACGCGGCCTCACCGGCAGGTGAAGGCGGTCTGCTTCGCCACCCTGCTCTTGCAGCCGAACGGGTTCATCGAGGTGCCGGATGCGAGCGTGGTGTCGGTGAGCCGCAGCCTGCAGGTGTCGGTGTCGAGCCTGACCGCCGCCTGAGCTGGACGCCGAGCTAGACGATGGCCCACGGCCGTGGGACCGTGATCGACTCCCAGGTCTCGAGAGCGAAGCGATCCGTCATGCCCGACACGAAGTCGGTCACAGCTCGTGAGACCGTCTCGCCGGTCCGAGGCGCGATCGCGAACCGCTGGCGCAGCCGCTCCGGGTCGGCGGCGAGGAAGGCGAAGAGATCGCCGAGGATGCGCTGCGCCTTCTCGAGCTCGTCGTTCACGACCGGGTTCTCGTAGACGCGGCGATAGAGGAATTCGCGCAGCGCGAGCAGCGCCTCGTGCACCTCGGCGCTCATCTCGATGTGGCCGCCGCGGTCGAGGTCCGAGGCGCGGATGACGTCGCCGACCAGCGTGGCGTGCCGCTCGGCGTGCCGGTGGCCCAGCACTCGCCGGATGTCGGCCGGCACCTCCCCCTCCTCCAGCAGCCCGCCGCGGACCGCGTCGTCGAGGTCATGGTTCACGTAGGCGATGATGTCGGCCAGCCGGACGACCTCGGCCTCGAGCGTGAGCGCCTTGGCGCCCGAGCCCTGCATGAGGACGTTCCCGCGTCCCTTCGAGTGGCGCAGGATCCCGTCGCGCACCTCGGCGGTGAGGTTCAGCCCATTCCCATCGGCCTCCAGCACCTCCACCACCCGCACCGACTGGCGCACGTGGTGGAAGCCGCCCTCCACCACCTGATTCAGGAGCCGCTCGCCGGCGTGCCCGAAGGGGGTGTGCCCGAGGTCGTGCCCCATGCAGATGGCCTCGACCAGCATGTCGTTGAGCCGCAGCGCGCGGGCGATCGACCGCGCCACCTGCGCCACCTCGAGCGTGTGGGTGAGGCGGTTGCGGTAATGGTCGCCGCGCGGGGCGAGAAAGACCTGCGTCTTTCCCTGGAGCCGCCGGAAGGACTTGCACTGGACGAGCGCGTCGCGATCGCGCTGGAAGGAGGTCCGGAGGTCGTCCTCCGGCTCGCTCCGCTCACGGCCGCGCGTCGCCGAGGAGAGCGCCGCGCGCGCGTGCTGCGTGCGCGCCTCCTGGTCCTCCAGCATGTGGCGGATCGAGGCCGGCATGAGGTGTGTCTACCATCCCTGACGTAGGCCGGGGGCCTGTCCCCCGCCGCCCTATCCGTAGAAGCTCGCCTCCAGTATCGCGATGAACACGTTCGAGAGCGCGTGGAACAGCACCGGCGCCGCGAGCCCGCCCGTCCGCTCGCGCAGCCAGCCGAAGAGGAGCCCGGGGAAGAAGGTCCCGAGCCGCCAGGCCTGGAACACCACCAGGTGCCCCAGCGCGAAGAGGACCTGCGTGGCGAGGAAGCCCGCCCCGAGGCTCGCCCCGAGCACTCGCACCCGCCGGCCGGGACGCGTGGCGGCCCAGGTGGTCTGCATCCACCCTCGGTAGAAGAGCTCCTCCGGAAGCGCCACGACGAGCACCTGCACGAGCACGAAGAGCGGGAAGCGAGGGGGGAGCCGGAGCCGCGGCGAGGGCGGGAACGCGTACGGCGCGAGGTGAGCGGCGAGCCAGGATGGGAGCGAGGGCAACAGGCGCCCATAGGCCCAGAAGCCCACGAAGAAGAGCGGGAAGACCACCGCGCAGGTGGCGGCGGCGAACCCGAGCCCGTGCGCCCAGGCCCGCCAGGTGGCATCGCTCCTCCACCCCCACCACGGCAGGCCGAAGTCCGCCCAGCGCTCGCCTTCGCGGTGGATGCGCCGCTCCGGCAGCACCACGAAGAGGAAGGCGGCGACGCCGGCCAGGTTCCCCGAGAGGTACCCGGTCGGCTCCACCAGGGCGAGCGCCTTCGCCGCCACGAGGAGCGCCAGCGCGAGGGCCCAGGTGGTGACGAGCTCGCGCCGGGCGTGCTCGGGCGCGCGGCGCGCGAGGTGGAGGCTCACGCCGGCATTGTAACGCGGCGCGCGGGGGCGCCCGCTACGGACAGCTCGCCTGCACCACGATCGACTGCGGGTTGGAGTCGAGCGGGCCGGGGTTCGTGACCGTCAGCGTGTAGGTGCCGTACGGCACGGCGCGCGGGTCGACCGTGACTCCGAGCCCACTCTTGCACTGGCCGAGCGCGTCGGTGCCGGCGATGCAGGTCGTGTCGGCGGGGGGAATGGTCGCGTCCACGCCCAGGGCCGCATTGCGGATGTGCACCACCGAGAGGGGATAGAGGTAGCTCCCCGTCACGGCGCCGGAAAGGACCTGCCCACCGTTGACGCAGTTTCCGACGGTTCCGACGATAGGGTTGATCTGGGCCTGTCCCTCGCTCACCGTGAACGTGAGCGCGTTCGAGGTTGCCCCACCCGGATTCGTCACCGCCACGCGGTACCGGCCGAGCGCCAGTGCGCTCGCCGCGGGCGCCGTCGCCTGGAGCGTCCCGGCGTCCTTGGGAGTCGTGGGCAGGACCTGCGCCGTGCCACCCGCCTCGGGGCTGAAGGCGAGCGTGGCGCCCGGCAGGAAGCCGAGGCCCTTCACCTCGAGCGTCACCGGGGCGGTCTGGTCCTGCTGCACGAGCGCCGGAGAGAGCGTCCGCGCCACGAGCGCGTCCACCACCTGGATGTGAACGGAGTTGGAGACCAGGCGCCCCGGCATGTTGAGCAGGCGCGCCTCGATGGTGCCGGTCGCCTCACCGTCCAGCTTGATCGGCGCGGTGAGCGTGGCCGTGCCGGTGCCGTCGACCGGTGCCGTCGACGGTGAGCGGCAGCTCCTGGGCCGCCACCACGCCGCTCAGCCGGACCATCAACGTCTTGGGCTGCGCGGCGAGTCCGTCGAAGGTGAACTTGAGGGTGGGGGAGGCGTCGCCGAGCCCCACCGTGGCCGGCTCGACCGAGACGAGGTGCGGGTTGCCGGTCGGGAACGCACAGCTCCCGGCCGTGCACTGGAAGCCGGTGGCGCAGCCGTGGCCGCACTCCCCGCAGTGCAGCGTGCTCGTCTCGAGCGCGGCGCACTCGCCGCCGCAGGCGGTCTGGCCACCCGTGCAGGCGACCGGGGTGGTGCCCTTCTTGCCGCAGGCGGAGCCGAGCGCGAGGAGGGCCACCAGCCCGAGCGGCGCAGCCCGGAGGAAGGCCGGCGCCAGGCGGCGCCGCCGCAGCAGCAGGGCCGCGGCGCCGAGGGCGAGCGTGGCGAGGTCGGCGCCACCGCCGGTGCCGCAGCCGCCGCCGCTCTGCGGCAGGGCCTTGAGGGGCGTCAACTGCGAGGTCGTGATGTTGCCGCCCACGCACTGACCGTCGACGCAGCTACCCACGGAGCACGGGTGCATGAGCCCGCACGCGTTGTCGCTGCAGGCGCCGGCGTGGCACCCCTGGCCCACCCCGCACTGCACCGCCGCGCAGAGCGCGTCCGCGACGCAGGCGCCGGCCTGGCAGGTCTGTTCCGGCTCGCACGCGGGCGAGCAGTTGCTCTGGCAGAACCCGTCGCTCCCGCAGGTCTGTTTGCTCGGGCAGCCGACGTAGCTGCACGAGCGGACGCAGTCGGCGACGTAGGCGCCGTTCACCTCCGGCCCGACGCGGCAGAAGGTGCCCTCGGGGCAGGCCGGGGTGAGGTTCGCGCAGGGGTCCGCGACGCAGGTCCCGGAGACGCAGAGCTCGCTCGCGGTGCACTTGGTGGGGTCGATCGCGCAACCACCGGCCAAGCACTGCCCGCCGGAGCAGCTCGCGCCCGAGCCGCAGACGACCTTGTCACAAGGGTTCTGGCACGCGCCCGTCTGGCAGACCTGACCCGGTCCGCAGGCGAGCCCGCCGTTGCCCGCGCACGGCTGCCCGACGCACTTCTGGGTGCCGTCGCAGGTGAAGCCGGACGGGCAGCGCGCGGACTCGCTGTTGCAGGCGATGGGGAGACAGATCCCGGTCTGGCACGAGTAGCCGTCGGCACACAGCTTTCCCTGATCGGGCGTGCCGCCGGTGCAGGCGTCGTCGAGCCCGTTGCAGACCTCGGGCTGCGGAAGCTTCTGGTCCATGCAGGGACCCCACAGCCCCGTGGAGGCGGGACCGTCGTAGCACTCCCGCTGCGAGCCCTCCAGGCACGCCGCCGGCTGACAGGCCTGCTCCTGCTGGTCCGGGTTGCCGTTGCAGTTGGCGTCGGCGCCGGGCGTGTTGCAGTCCGGCGTGGCGGACTTGGGGACGCTCTGGACGCACTGCGGGCTGCCACCGACGCACTTCATGACGCCGGCCGAGCACGCGCCGAGGCCGCCGGTCGTGCAGGCCTCGTTGTTGGTGGAGCAGCCGAAGCCGAGGTTGAAGAGGGTGTTGAGGACGATGCGGGTGCCGGCGGTCTGGCCGCCGCTGCCCGGCGTGTTGCCGACGTTCGGGGAGTAGTTGTGACCGCCGAGGTAGGCGACCGTGCCGCGCACGGATCCGTCGGTGCCGCTCAGCTGGATGGTGCTGCTCGCGTCGCGGATGGGCGCGGGCGAACCGGTCGTGTTCTGGGTGATGAGGCGCTCGACCGCCGGCAGGTATGCGTCCGCAACCGCCTTGGTGGAGTCCGGGTAGTAGGTCTCGATGGCGCCCGACTGCAACACAAAGCCAAAGTCGCCGATCTGCATGTTGGGGTGGGCTGGCTTGAGGATCTGCGAGGCGGTGCCGGCGCCGAAGGTGTTCCACTTCAGGATGCCGGAGCCAGTCTGGAATCGCGTGGCGGGAATCCCGAGCGGAGGCGTGTTCAGGGTTCCCCCGTTCACATTGTCCTGCCCGACGATGCCCTCCAGCACCTGCATGCCCATGCACTCGACGAAGAGGTTGTTCCCGGCGTTGACGAACGAGCTGAGCGACTTGAGCTGCCAGGCCAGCGTATCGCCCGCCGTCACGGGAGGGAGCGGGACGACGGAGTTCGGGTCGCCCGAGCCGGTGGGGGTGGTGCCGGCCGAATCCCAGTGCGGGATCCAGAGCATCTTGTAGTTGCCCTTGGCGAGCTCGGTGTCGGCGTAGGTCTTGCCGGCGCCCGGCGGGACGAAATCGCTGTCGCAGAGCAGGTCGTAGATTTGGCCCGAGCCCGTGCCCTGATTGAAGTTGGGTGCGCAGAGCGCCCCGTTGCAGAACTGCGGGATGGCGGTGTCACCTTGCGGGCTGGCCAGGTAAGCCAGCACCGCCGCCTTGCTGCAGCCGTTTCCGAGCCCGCCGGCGCAGTCGCCGGTGCCGGCGCAGGGCCAGGAGAGGCCAGCCGCCACCGCGTACTGGTACATGACGTTCGAGGACGTCTTCTTGCCTCCGGGATTGATGTTCAGGATTCCGAGCTTGGGCGGCGGACCATTGAGTGGCCGCACCTGCGCCACCTCGAACCCATTCTGCACCCGGTGGATCTCGATCGTGTTCGCCTTCGTCGCGGCGTTCGCCTCGTCCCGGAAGCGCTTGAAGTCGGGATCGTTCTGGAGGAGCGCCAGCGCCGTCGGCGCCTCGGTCGAGTCGATGACGTACGGGCCGCCGATGTAGTTGATGCCATTCCCGCCCAGCGCCAGGTCGGTGAACGTGAAGTCCGCCCAGCTCAGCTTCTGCGCGGCGGCGGCGCTGGCCGGCTTCGCCACGGCCACGTCCAGGTTCGTCGCATCCGCCGACGACGTCTTGGTATTGTTGATCGCCCAGTAGACGGTGACGTTGTGCTTCAGGAGGAAGTAGACGAGGCCGTAGGCGCGGAAGACGCCGTCGTCGGCCGCGGCGTTGCAGGGAGCGACCCCCGCGCCGCCTTCGCGTCGCTGGTAGCAGTTGTCCATCGGGATGACGAGCGAGCCGGACGCGAACGTCCTCCGTCCCGGCCCCTGCGGACCGCACGTCGACACCCCCGTCAGCGCCAGTCCGGCCGCGGTGATGAGCGAGGTGGTGAGCAGCGTCCGGCGCATGGGGGCGTCTCCCGATCGAGTGACGCTCGGATGCTAGCAGGGCAGGCAGGCTGGCTGCGCCGTGCGTCCTCGACGTACAGGGGCCCATGTCGGACCGAAGCCCTTGATGGTCGCCGGCTCGAAGGGCTTGCGCATGATCTCGTTCGCGCCGATGCGACGGTACATGTCGATCTCGCGATCGGAGATGCGCGCGCTCATGAGCACGAGGAAGGTCTTCTTCCAGTGCGGGTGCGTCTTCACGAGCCGGCACACGTCGGCGCCGTTGATCTTCGGCATGTAGATGTCGAGCAGGACGGCGTCCGGATCGAGGGTGGCCATCTTGCGGAAGACCTCCTCCCCGTCCATGGCGGTCCCGACGGCGTAGCCGGCCTCGCCGAAGGCGGCCGAGAGCGCGTCGACCAGCGCGTTCGAGTCGTCGACGATGAGGACCGTCTTTCGCTTGCTCATGCCGCTCCCGTTATAGCTCAGCCATCGTGGACCGTGAACCGGCCGTCGCTGGACGCTTCTACCCGGGCAGCGAGGAGCGGCTGTGGGCGGAGGTGGCCGCGCTGCTCGGCCCGGCCGGCCGCCCGCGGCCGGCCCTGGGCTTGCTCTCGCCGCATGCTGGCTACCTCTACTCGGGGAAAGTCGCGGGCGAGACCTGGGCGCGGGTGGAGGTGCCGACCCGGGCCATCGTCCTCTGCCCCAATCACACTGGCCTCGGCGCCCGGGTCGCGCTCTGGCCGGACGGCGGCTGGCGCACGCCGCTCGGGCGCGTGCCCATCGACGCGGACCTCACGGCCGCGCTGCGTGCTTGCCCGCTCGTCGAGCCCGACCGCACCGCCCACCTGCGCGAGCACGCGCTGGAGGTCCAGCTCCCCTTCCTGCAGGCGCGCCGCGCCGGCGTGGCGATCGCGGCGCTCTGCCTCGGCCCGCTGTCCGCGGACGAATGCGAGGAGCTCGGCCGCGCCGTCGCCGCGGCGGTGCGCGACCGCCCGGCGCTCCTCGTCGCATCGTCGGACATGAGCCACTACCTCCCCGCCGACGTGGCGCGCGCCCTCGACGAGCGCGCGCTGGCGCGCTTCCTCGCGCTCGACCCCCGCGGCCTGCATGAGACCGTGCGGCGGGAGGACATCTCCATGTGCGGGGTCATCCCCGCCACCGTCATGCTCGCCGCCGCTCGCGAGCTCGGAGCGACGAGCGCGGAGCTCGTCCGCTACTCGAACAGCGGCGACGTGAGCGGCGACCACGAGAGCGTGGTCGGTTACGCGGGGGCGGTGGTCTACGGAGGCGGCGCGGTCTAGTTCGCGGTCGAGCTCGAGGTCGAGGTCGAGGTCGAGGTCGAGGTCAGGGCCGGGGCCGGGGTCGGCGTCGCCCCGCATGCGGACGGTTGACTGAAGATGAAGCGGTCACAGCAGTGAAGTGGAGTGTGCTGTCTGGCGGGCGCCGAAGCGCCGGCGGCTGGCGCAGGCAGGCTGGCGCCGCTCGCGAGGCGGTACCGACCTCCTCGCGGCGGCTCCTGCAAGATCGGCTTACGGGCACCGGTCGAGGGGCAGTCGCCGGACACGGGCGAGGCCGCGCCGCTGGAGGCGCCCTACCCGACCGGGAGTAAATCTCCCATTGACACCCTACTGCTCAAATCACGCTGCGAGAGTGCGATCCACGCTAGACACCCTCTCCCGCAGCGCCAACAGCCGGCGGGTGGGCACGAAGGCGTGGTGAACCCGTTCGCGAGCCCCGTCATTCGATCGCGCTCCAGCGAGCCGCTGCGTGCGTTTGGCGGAGGCCGAAAAACGCGTGCGACACTCACCGTCATGCACGACACGCGAGACCTCACGAAGCACCTCGCCGAGCTGCTCCGCCACGAACACGGCGCGCTGGCCGACTTCCTCGTCGCCCTCGCCGACTTCGACCGGGACCGGCGGTGGGTCGAGTTGGGCCATACGAGCCTCTTCTATTTCTTGCACCGAGAGCTAGGGCTCTCGAAGGGCGCGGCCTTCTACCGGAAGACCGCCGCCGAGCTCATTCAACGCTACCCGGAGGTCGTGGAGCCGCTCCGGGACGGACGACTGTGCATCACGAGCGTGGTGGAGCTCGCGAAGGTCATCACCCCCGAGAACCGGGGCGAGGTTGTGGCTCGCTTCTTCCACACATCGAAGCAGGAGGCCAAGGCGGTCGCGGCAGAGCTGCGGCCCGCGGAGGCTGCGCCGCATCGGGACGTCGTCACGGTCCCGGCGCTAGCGGCACCGGCCAAGGCTGTGACTCGGCTCGAGGTGGCGGCCTGCCACGCGACGCCCGGTACACTGGTTCAACCGGATGAACTACGCGGTGAGGTCCCCTCCAGCCCGAGGCCGCCTGCGCCTCTCCCCGCCGCCAGGCCCGACGAGGTCGAACCGCTCACCGGCGACCTGCGCCGGTTCCACACCACCGTGTCCAAGCGCTTCCTCGACAAGCTGGCGGCAGCTCGCGATGCGCTGTCCCACAGCCATCCCGGAGCCGACACAGAGACGGTCCTGGAAGCTGCCCTCGACCTCCTCCTCGCGGCGAACGACAAGAAGAAGGGGATCGTGAAGAAGCCCCGGCCGTGCCCGGCGCGCCCCTCCGCTAGCCCGCGGCACATCCCGGCAGACGTGAAGCGGGCCGTCTGGACCCGCGATGGTGGGTGCTGCCGGTGGCCGCTTGCGTCGGGAGGCGTTTGCGGGTCCACGACGCGCCTGGAGTTCGACCACATCGTGCCGCTCGCGCGGGGCGGGACCTCCACGGTGAGCAACCTTCGGGTGCTCTGCGACGCGCACAATCAGCTCGCCGCGCGGCAGGTTTTCGGCGAGGCGTGGATGGACCGCTTCGCCTCGAAGGCGCGGGGCACCCCTGGCGCAGCGGTTCATCCCAAACCGCGGTGAGTGGTGGGCACGGCCCGCCGCCGCCCGTCTCGCCGCTCAGAGCCCTACCGGGGGCCGCCCGCCCCGGCGCGAGGCCGCTCGCGCCGGTGGTGCCACAGCCACCGCCACCGCTCTTGGCCGGGTAGACGGTACACACGCCGTTGATGTCGTCGGCTTTGAGCGTGCGCTTGTCGGTGTCGCCCGCGCCCGCCGTCGGCTCCATGACGGCGCCACCCGCCGGGCAGGCACTCGTCGGGTCCGAGGAGGGAATGTTCTGCACACACACATGGTCGAGCCCGAGCATGTGGCCGGCCTCGTGGGTCGTGGTGTTCCCGATGTCCATGAAGATGCAGCCGCTCTCGCTGTAGAGCTGGGGACTGCTGGTCGTGCCGGTACAGGCCAGCGCACCCGGCCCGGGGCAGGTGAAGTACCAGCCGGTCGGCGCGCTCGGGTTACCGTTCCAGTCGTGCAGCTCCATGTCGGCGTCGAAGATCTCGCCCGTGTTCTGGTCGAAGGTCACGGTGGTGAGCGCGATCGTCCCACCGGGGCCGACGTTGCCGTCGTGCTCCCAGCAGTTGTTCTGGGCGACACAAGCGGCGAGATCGGTACCGCTGCAGTGGGTGGGATCGCTGGCGGCGAACTCCGAGCAGAGCCCGCTCCGGAAGATCACCAGGTTCTCGTTCTTCGCGCCGGCAGTCTGGTCGAATCCGAGGGCCGTCGCCGTCGTATCGCCCCCGTCCACGAACTGGAAGCTCGTACAGACGGCGCTGTCTCCCGGGTGCT
>WNGR01002009.1_pt1 | contig 23759 bp, 19 predicted proteins | sample 5407581 | NCBI WGS metagenome assembly WNGR01 (sample SAMN13153383, study PRJNA577476) | soil metagenome | isolation source: 80 cm soil or saprolite under Garry oak tree replicate 2 | place: USA:California | collected 2016-06-15
CAGCCTCGCCATCCGGAGCGAGGCGGGCCGGGGCACGCGCTTCCTCATCAAGCTGCCCCTGACCCTGGCCTTGCTCGACGTCAAGGTCTTGCGGGTGGGGAACCAGATCTATGTCCTGCCCCTCGTCAGCATCACCGAATCGGTCCAGCCCGCGCCGGGCAGCGTCCATGCCATCGAGGGAGCGCTCGAGGTCATAGTGGTCCGTCGGGAGACCCTTCCCATGCTTCGCCTCGGTCGGCTCTTCGGTGTCCACGCCGACGCCGAGGATCCCACGGAGGGACTCGTGGTCATCGTCGAGCACGAGGGGCGCCGCACCGCGCTCCTCATCGACGGTCTCCTCGGCCAGCAGCAGGTGGTGATCAAGAGCCTGGAAGCGCACTTCCGGAAGGTCGAGGGCGTCGCCGGCGCCACCATCCTGGGCGACGGCAGCGTCAGCCTCATCCTCGACGTCCCCGGACTCATTGCCCTCGCCCGCCCGGGAGCCGTCCGTGACGTGTCGACGGCCGGCGCGGGCGCCCGCGCCGCCGACTCGGCCTGAGCACGAGGGCGGGAATGGCGAAGGCCGCATCCCGCAGCGCCCTGGAGCATTCCCGGATCGTGGATCCTGCGGGGATCACCCCTGATCTCTCGAGGCCGGAGTTCGAGGCATTCCGCGCGCTGATCCTCGCCCGCACGGGCATCGCCCTCGGACCGCACAAGCGGGCGCTGCTCCAGGTGCGTCTGGGGACGCGTCTGCGCGCCCTCGGGCTCGCGAGCTTCGGGAACTACCGGCACCTCCTCGTCGAGCAGGACCCCGAGGGCGACGAGCTCGCCCGCCTCGTCAACGCGGTGACCACGAACAAGACGGAGTTCTACCGCGAGGCGCGCCACTTCACCTATCTGGCCCAGCAATGGGTGCCGGAAGCGCTGGAGAGGGCCGCCCGTGACGGGCAGCGGATCATCCGGAGCTGGAGCGCGGGCTGCAGCAGCGGCGAGGAGCCCTACACGATTGCCATGACGCTGGCGGACGCTCTCCCCCAGGCGGCGGGCTGGAGCCTGCGCATCCTCGCCTCGGACATCAACACGGAGGTGCTGAGCCGCGCCGCCGCCGGGATCTACCGCTTCGACGACGTGCGCCCGATTCCCCGCGCGGTGCTGAGGCGACACTTCCTGCGGGGCCGCGGGACCCAAGTCGGCCTCGTGCGGATTCGCCCCGAGTTTCGTCAGCTCGTGAGGTTCCGAAGCATCAACCTGATCGAGGACGGCTGGCCGATCGAGACGCCCTTCGACCTTATTTTTTGCCGGAACGTCCTCATCTACTTCGACCAGCCGACCCAGCAGCGCGTGCTCGAGCGCCTCGTGGGGTGCCTGAAGGAGGGCGGCCGTCTCGTCCTCGGCCACTCCGAAGGCGTGCACGGGATGGTGAGCGGGCTTCGCCACGCGGGCAGCACCATCTATCACAAGGAGAGCGACCATGCCGGCGACCATCCTGATCGTTGAGGACTCCAAGCTCGTGCGCGCCATGGTCCGGGCCGCCCTCCAGGCCGACGATCACCGGGTCATGGAAGCGCCGGGGGGGCGGGAGGCCCTGGCCACGCTCGACGACACGCCGGTGGACCTCGTCATCACCGACGTCAACATGCCGGACATGGACGGCCTCACCCTCGTGCGCGCCCTGCGCGCCCGCCCCCGCGAGCGCTCCACCCCCATTCTCGTCCTGACCACGGAGGACGGCGAGGCCATGAAACAGCGCGGCCGGGAGGCGGGGGCCACCGGCTGGCTCGTGAAGCCCTTCCATCCCGACCAGCTTCGCCACACCGTGCGTCACGTCCTCGGGACCCCCGCGTGAAGAGCGGCGAAGTCACCATCCACATTGGCGGCGTGTACGCGAGCGAGCGGCCGACGATCATCAAGACGCTCCTCGGCTCGTGCGTCGCGGTGTGCCTGCACGATCCCGAGCGGGCGGTGGGCGGGATGAACCACTTCATGCTCCCGCGCGGCGACGGCGACGACGCCGAGGCCGGCCGCTTCGGCGTGCACGCCATGGACCTCCTCATCGGCGCCATGATGAAGGCGGGCGGGGACCGCCGCCGGCTCGTGGCCAAGGTGTTCGGGGGCGCCAACGTGCTGGAGCTCTCCGGCTCCGTCGTGGACGTGCCCCGCCGAAACATCGATTTCGCCAAGACCTTCCTCGAGGAGGAAGGCATCCCCGTCCTGAGCGCCGCGGTGGGCGGACGGTACCCGCGCCACGTCCACTTTCACACGGACTCCGGACGCGCCTTCGTCAAGCACGTGCGCCGGGTCCGCCCCCATGCCCTGGCCGAAGCGCAGGCCCGGGCGGCGCCCCCCATCAGCTATGGCTCTATCACGCTCTTCGACTAGCTCGCGTCAGGCCGGGCCCACCGGGCCCGGCCTCATTGCCCTCGGCGCCTCGGCCGGGGGCACGGACGCGCTGCGCCTCGTCCTCTCCTCCCTTCCCGTGGACTGCCCGGGCGTGGTCATCGTGCAGCACATGCCCGAGCACTTCACGCGGGCCTTTGCCGAGCGGCTGGACGCGCTGTGCGCGATCTCGGTACGGGAGGCGAGCGAGGGGGACCGCGTGGCCCCGGGCAGCGCCCTGATCGCCCCCGGGAACCAGCACATGCGTATCGCCCGCGAGGGCAACGCCTACAAGGTGGTGCTCGGCTCGGATCCCCCCGTGCAGCGGCACCGCCCATCCGTGGACGTGCTCTTCAGCTCCTGCGCCCAGGTCGCGGGGGCGCGCGCCATCGGCATCATCATGACCGGCATGGGCCACGACGGCGCCCGGGGACTCCTCAGCATGCGGCAGGCCGGCGCTCACACCCTCGCGCAGGACGAGGCGTCCTCGGCGGTCTTCGGAATGCCCAGGGCGGCCATCTCCCTGGCGGCGGCGGAGCAGATCGTGCCGCTGGAGCGCCTGGCCGAGACGGTGCTTCGCCTCGTCAGGTCCGCGCGGACGGTCGTGTAGGGCTACATCGCGACGCGGTACACCTCGGCGAGGGTCGTCTCCCCGAGGAACACCTTGGCCAGCCCATCCCCGAACATGGTGCGCATGCCCGCGGCCGCGGCGGCGGCCCGGATGCTCCCCCCGTCCTGCCGCTCCATGATCCTCTGGCGCATCTGGTCGTTGATCTCGAAGAGCTCGAAGATGCCCACGCGCCCGCGGAACCCGCCGCCTCGGCATTGCTCGCAGCCCTTGCCGCGGAACGTGCGCGCTTCGGCGAGCGGATCCGGGCCGGTCCCGAGCACGCCCTGCTGCCGCAACAGCTCGATGGTGTGCTCGTAGTCGGGCCGCGCGCGCAAGAGCTTCATGGTCGCCTCGTCGAGGCTCTCGCTCTCACGGCAGCCGACGCAGATCCGGCGGGCCAGGCGCTGCGCGACGACGAGGACGAGGGTGGAGGCGAGCAGAAACGGCTCCACGCCCATGTCGAGGAGCCGGGGCACGGCGGCGGTGGCGTCGTTGGTGTGCAGGGTGGAGAGGAAGAGCCGGCCCACGAGAGCGGCCCGCACGCCGATCTCCACCGTCTCCCGATCGCGGATCTCACCGACCATGATCACGTCGGGGTCCTGCCGGAGGAGGGCGCGGAGGGCGCTCGCGAAGTCGAATCCCGCCGCCACGTTGAGAGGTATCTGGTTCACGCGGGGCATCGTGTACTCGATGGGGTCCTCGACGGTGGAGATGTTGACCCCGCTCTGGCGCTCCACGGAGATGCGCCGCAGCATGGCATAGAGCGAGGTCGACTTTCCCGCCCCCGTGGGCCCCGTGACGAGGATCATCCCGTGCGGGCGCATGAGGTTGCGCAGGAGGATCTCGTGGTCCGAGGCGGCGAGTCCGAGGTCGTCCAGGTCCGCGCTGGCCGCCTCCCGCGAGAGCACGCGCATCACGATCTTCTCGCCCCACTGGGTGGGCACCGCCGACACGCGCAAATCTATCTTGAAGCCGGAGAGATCGGCCTCGAAGCGTCCGTCCTGGGCGATCCGGTGCTCGTCGATGCGCATGGCGCTCAGGATCTTGATGCGGGCGGTCACGGGGGCCTGGGCGGTCGGAGGCAGGCTCAGCACCTCGTGGAGGACGCCATCGATGCGGTACCGGATGACCATCTCCGCCTCGTAGGGCTCGAGGTGGATGTCGGAGGCTCGCGTCACCACCGCATACTCGAGGAGCTGGGTCACCATCTCCGAGGCATCCGTGCCCGCGCCCCACTGGCTGCGCCCCGTCCCTCCCCCCGTGCCGGCCGTCCACTGCTTGCCGGGCTGGCCGGGTCCGCCCGCGGCCAGCGGCCGCTTGACCTCGGTGGAGGCCTGGACGGTCGAGCGCTCGAGCAGCTCGCGAAGGTTGCCCTTGTACAGGAGCTGCGCGCGCCGGATAGTTCCCTCCGGGGCCAGGAAGGGGACGACCTCGAGACGCGTCATCTGCTCCATGTCCTTGATGAGCACGCGATCGCGCGGATTGACCATGGCCACCTTGAGCTGGCGGCCGGCCTGCTCGAAGGGAACGACGACGTGGCTCTTGGCGTACTCGTCGCGGATGGTCTTGAGGGCCTCGAGATGCACGTCGCTGACCTTGAGGTCGATGAAGCCCACACCCCACGCCTGGGCGAGCTGCTCGAGGAGGAAAGCGAAGGGAAAGCGCCCGCGCTCGGCGACCGCGCGCTCGAGCGGCATCTTGAGCCGCGTGGCCATGAGGCGGGCGCGCTCGAACTCGGCCTCGTCGACGAGCCCGAGCTCGCCCACGAGCAGTGCCTTGAGCTCCTCCTCGGCGACGAGCACGTTGCTCACGGCTTGGCCCACTTGCCCACGCGCGGCTCTTCGGCGGCGGCGGGGACGGGCGCGGCCTCGAGCCCGAGCACCTGCTTCACCTGCTTCACGAGATCGTCGAGGGACAGATTGGCCTTGATGCGATAGGCCACCGCCCCCCCTTCCATGGCACGCTGCACATCCCGCTCCTGGCCGAGATTGCTCAGCACGATGACGGGTATGGCCGCGGTGGTGGGGTCGGCCTTGATGCTCCGCAAGACCTCGAAGCCCTGGATCTTGGGCATGATGAGGTCGAGAAGCACGAGGTGAGGATTGCACGTGCCCACGGCCTGCAGGGCCTCCTCCCCATCCGTCGCCGTGATCACCTCGAAACCGTTCCGCTTGAGCGTGGTCTCGGCGGCCTTGCGCAGGAATCGGTCGTCCTCCGCGAGCAGAATCCGGTACGTCTCTCCGGTCATGGTCTCAGTCTCCCAGGAGCCGTGCCACGTGCTCGCCCAGTGCCTGCAGGGACAGGTTGGACTTCACGAAGTAGCCGGCAATTTCGAATTGGTCGATCTGCGCGTGATCCTGTTCGCGCGAGGAATTGGAGAGGACGAGGACGGGCACCGCCTTGGTCCTCGGGTTGGCCCGGAGGGCCCGGAGGACCTCGATGCCCGTCAGCCTCGGCATCAGGAGGTCGAGGAGGATGAGGTCCGGCAGCGGGCTGTTCCACCCCTCGAGCTCGGCGAGGGCGGCCTGGCCGTCCACGGCGATGGTGACGTGGAAACCCAGTCGGCGCAGGCTGGCCTCGCAGGCGCGGCGCAGCACGCGGTCGTCCTCCACGAGCAAGACGCGCTTCGCTTCCCGAGTCATGCCGTCTCCGCGTGCAGGGGCAGGGTGAACGCGAAGGTGGCGCCCTCGCCCTCCACGGACTCGCACCACACGCGACCGCCCAGCTGCTCCATGATGAGGCGGACGAGATACAGGCCGAGCCCGGTGCCCTCGGTCTCCATGGACGTGACGTTGTCCGCGCGGTAGAACTTCTCGAACAGCCGCCCTTGCGCCTCCCGGGGGACGCCGAGGCCGCTATCGCGGATCTGCCAGCGTCCCAGGCCGTCCGCCTGGCCCATCTCGATCTCGATCTTGCCGCCATCGGGCGTGTACTTGATGGCGTTGGAGACCAGGTTCAGCACGACCTGGCGGAGGAGCTGGGAATCGGCCGCCACCACGGGACCCTCGGCGACCGCGGTCATGTCGAGGCGGTGCTCCTTGCCCTCCACGAGCACCCGGGTCTCTTCGAGAACGCTCTGCGTGAGGGCCCCGAGGGCGACGGGCTGCGGCGCGATCGAGAGCTTGCCGCGCTCGAGCCGGCCGATGTCGAGAAGGTCATTGACGAGCCCGATGAGTCGCTGCGCGGCGGCCTGCGCGTCCTGGACATAGGAGGCGGCCTCGGCGGGCAGATCCGCTTCCTGGGAGGCGAGCTCGAGCATCCACTTGATGCCGGCCAGGGGCGTGCGGAGCTGATGGGTGACGAAGCCCACGAAATCCGACTTCATCTGGCTGATCTGCCGCTCCTGCTCGTAGTGGCGGGCGTTGTCTATGGCGATGCCCGCGTGGTCGGCGAGGGTGCCCAGGAGCCGGATCTCGTTTTCCGAGAAGTCGTGAGGCTCGAAGAAGTAGCTCATGAGGACGCCGAGGATCTCGCCCCGAACGATGATGGGCACGGCCAGGTAAGCGCGCGGCGACTGCCGCCGGATCAGATCATCGACCCCCTGGGCGTAGCTCAAGGACGGGTCGCTCAGGCAATCACGCGTCCACGCCGGCTTCCGGCTCTCCATGGCGCGGCCCACCAGGCCCTCTCCGGGCTTAAGCACCAGGTTGTCCTTCAGCTCGGCGGGAAGATTGATCTCGCGGCGGAGGGTCAATCCGCCGCGCGCGGGGTCGGGCATGTGGACGCCGAAGGCATCGCAGTGAAGCAGCTCGACGGCGCGGGCGCAGATCTGGTCGAGGATCCAGTCCGCGTCCAGGCTGGAGGCGAGCAGGCTCGTGACTTCGTGGAGCTGGGTCGCCTCCCGCTCGCGCGCCTGCGCGTCGGCGAGGAGGCGGGCCTTGTGGATCGCGAGGGCCGCCTGGTCCGCGAGGGCCGAGAGCAGCGAGATCTCGTCGGGGGCGAACTCGCGATGGCGCTTGGTGTAGACGTTGAGCTCGCCGATCACCTTGTCGTGCAGGCGCAGGGGCACGCCCAGGAAGGTCTGGAAGCCGTGCTCTCGCGCCCCCTGTCGGTCGTCTGGATGGAAGGACTCGTCGGCGGGGAGATTCGTGACGAGGACGGGCTCGCCCGTGGCGACCACGCGTCCGCTCAGGCTCTCGCCCACCTTGATCCGCGGCGCCACCATGACGGGGGCGGCGGACAGCGTGCGCGCGGCGACCACGAGGTCGTCCCCTTCCAGGAGCCGGATGCCCGCCGCCTCCACGCCCAGGAGGTTCATGGCCTCGTCGACGAGACGCGCGAGCACGCTCTTGCCGTCGCGGGCGGCGGCGAGCCGGCGGGAGACCTCGTAGAGCACGTCGAGGCGGCGACGCTCGCGCTCCGCCTGCTCGAAGAGGCGGATGTTCCGCAGGAGACCCGTGGCCTGCGCGGCCACGCTCTCCAGAAGCCCCAGCTCGCGCTCGCTCAGCCGCCGGCGCTCACTCCACCACACGAGGTAGAAGGCCCCCGCCACCTCGTTGTCCATGATGAGGGGGAGGACGAGTCCGGACTGGTGTTTGAAGCGACGGAAGAGCTCGTGGCTGAAGCGCGGGTCCGCGGCCACGTCGTCCGACATGACGGGCCGGCGCTGGCTCCAGATCGCGGCATGGAAGCCTTGCTCCTGGAGCGGGAGCGGAGTGGCAAGCAAGGTGGGCAGGAGATCTGGCGGAACCTTGTAACCGGCCAGGGGTACGATCTGATTCGAGCCTGCGTCGTGTAGATATACCGCGCCCGTATCGGCGCCGATGAGTCGAGTGAGCTCCCGGCAGATGCGGCGGAGAGCCTCTTGCGATTCGAGGGTCGAGCTGCTGGCCTTCGAGATGGCGAGGACGGCCTCGGTCTCCTTGAGCCGCTGGTTCATCTCGAACTGGAGCCGCGCGTTTTCCCCGGCGAGCCGCCGCCGCTCGAGCACGCGCCGGACGATGCCGGCCAGGCGCGGCAACTGGATCGGCTTCAGGATGTAGCCGACCGTGTCGCCTTCCACGGCCTCCATGGCGGAGTCGGCGGAGGCCTGCCCCGTCATGATGAGAATGTCGGGATCGCTGCCCTGGCGAAGGGCCGCGCGCATGACCTCGATCCCGTTCATGTCGGGGAGGCCGAGATCGAGGAGCACGAGGGCCACGGTGGTGGAGCGGAGGCAGCGCAGGGCCTCGGCGCCGGTGCCCGCGATGAGACAGCGGTGGCCCTGGCGCTCGAGACCCTCCTTGAGCGTCTCGGCGACGAGCTGCTCGTCGTCCACGATGAGAATCGACTCGCTGTTCGCGATGGGCATCTCGTGCGCGCCCGGGCGGGATCAAAGGCACCAGCCTGGGCTCCACCGGTAGTTATCGGCAGAGGCCGGCAGAATCGTAGGCACCCCCTGCCCATTTGTGCGTCTCTATTGGACTTCCGGGCCCCTGATCGTGCCGTTTGAGGGGGGATCCGAGGGGTCCCCGCCGGCCAAGGGGGTCCGGGGCACCCGCAGGTTGCAACCTGCTAGGCGACTGCGCCCGGGGAGCGAGACCGACGCACGTGCGCCTGGAGATCGGTCACCAGGTCGCCCTCGAAGTCGATGGTGACCTCGTGGTGCTCGATGTCCCAGTGGCTGACCGTGGCCAGGCGCCCGAAGGTCCGGCGCTGGTGAGGGACGGTGCGCCGGCCGCGGTAGATGAGGCTCCGTCGACCGGGCGTCTTGAGCTGCTCGTGCTCCTCGCCATGCGGTCCGCACAGCGCGAGGACCTGCTCGTACGTCGTCTCGCCAGGCATGATCCGGCCCAGCGTGTCCTTCGACAGCACGACCCCGCTCGTGTGATCGGACGTGCCTCGGCGGGAGGCGATGTGGACCCGGCGGGCCATGGCCGCCGCGCCGCGCCGGAAGAGCGCCCCCACCAGAGGACCGCCCAGATGGCCCAGGCTGAACACGGCCACCGTCAGCACGATGGGCAAGATGGCGTGCAGGCCGTCGAAGTAGGCGAAGGAGGCGCGGAGGAGCTGGGGCTTGAGCCCGTCGCTCTTGTCGAGAACAAGCGTGACGGACTCCGTGTCCTTCCGCGTCTGGCTCCGCTGGCTGCTCGCCCCGGGCGGGCTGATCTCGTCGAGGCGGAGATGATTGGCATCGCCGAAGCGGAGGGTGAGCTGAGAGAGATCGCCGGCCATCGGGACGAGCCGGTCGCGCCACTCGAAGTAGAGGCCGTAGAGCGAGGAGAAGCGCACGTCCCCGAAGGTCAGAGAAGCGATGTGGCGCTTTCCCCAGAAGAGCTCGTCGAGCCAGGTCTGCGGCTTGTCGCGAATGACCCGGCTCGAGATCAGCTGCAGCGTGGCCATGCGGGTGGGGTCCCCGAGCCACTCGTGCCACGGGATTCGGATGACGGTGCCCGGATTCGAGAGGCCTCCGCTGTTGGTCCTCCGCACGAAGGTGACGAAGGGAGCGCCGTCACCCATGGGCTCGGGGCTCGACCGCCCGGTGTGATCGACACGGCGCGAGCCGAGGGGGACGCGGCCCGATCGCACGATCGTCATGGCGTCACCCGCGATCATGCGATCCAGGTCCGGGTCGGGCCGGCCCTCGGGCGCCGGGCTCGTCACGGCGTCCGGCCAGAGGAGATAGAGATCCTGGGCGATGTTCGCGGAGCTTCGCTTCGCGGGAAAGACGAGGCTCCACTGCACGTCGATGGGCGTGGGCCCGAGGGCCTTGGTGATGCCGGCCACGATGAAGAGCGAGCCCACGCTGAACTCGGGCTCGGGCTTCGAAGCCAGGAAGACCTGCGCGAAGGACGAGGGTGGCCCGATGAGGAGCGCGCCCAGCAGGCATCCCAGGGTCAGACCGCCGACGCGCCTGGCTCGGGACATGACCTCAGGCTACTGGCAGCTCCCTCGCCTGGCAAGACGCCGGAGTACAATGCTCGCCATGCTGGCGCGAGCCGCCACGGTGGTGGTCCTGGGGCTCGCGCTCGTCTCTCCGTCTCTGGCGCAGGCACCGCAGGTGTCGCTCCCTCCGGGCTTTCATCTCGAAGTCTTCGCCTCGGACCTGGGCGGTCCGCGCTTCATGGTCCTCGACCCGACGGGCACGCTCCTCGTCTCGATTCCCAGCCGGGGCCGCGTGGTCGCGCTCCCCGACAAGAACGGCCACGGCAAGCCGGACGCCGTCGTCACCGTGGCCGACGGCCTGACCCAGCCGCACGGGCTCGCCTTCAAGGACGGGCAGCTCTACGTCGCCGAGACGGGCCGCGTGCTGCGCTTCCACTACGACGCGGCGACGATGAAGGCTTCCCAGCCCACCGTCATCGTCCCCAGCCTGCCCACGGGCGGGCACTGGACACGCACGCTCGCCTTCGGCTCCGACGGGCGGCTGTACGTCTCCATCGGCTCCTCGTGCAACATCTGTCGCGAGAGTGACTCGCGACGCGCCGCGATCATGCGGTATCGGCCCGACGGCTCGAGTGGCGAGCTTTTCGCCTCGGGGCTCCGCAATGCCGTCGGCATCGCCTTTCATCCGGGCACGGGCGTGCTGTGGGCCACCGTCAATGAGCGCGACTGGATGGGCGACGATGTCCCGCCCGACCTCATCACCGAGGTGCGGGAGGGCGGATTCTACGGGTGGCCGGACTGCTTCACGGCCGGAGGGAGGCGGGTCCCGGATTCCCGCGTGCTCAAGGGCGAGCGCTGCCCGGCCATGATCACGCCTTCGCTCGAGATCCAGGCCCACTCCGCGCCGCTCGGGCTCGCCTTCTACACGGGACAGCACTTCCCCGCCGAGTACCGCGGCAGCCTTTTCGTGGCCTACCACGGCTCCTGGAACCGCTCGGTGCCGACGGGCTACAAGGTAGTGCGGGTCAAGTTCGACGGCGGCAAGGCGACCGCCGTCGAGGACTTCGCGACGGGCTTCCTCTCCGCGGGCACGGTGTCGGCCCGGCCCGTCGATCTGCTCGTGGGGCGCGACGGGGCCCTCTACCTCTCCTCCGACCAGTTCGCCCGGGACATCTTCCGGATCACCTACCGGCCCCGCTGAGGCCGCGTGTCCAGCATCTCGCGGACCTTGTCCAGCATGGCCACGGGCTGGAAGGGCTTGGGCAGGAGGACGATGCCGGGCTCGAGCACGCCGTGGCGGCCGAGCGCCTCCTGTGTGTAGCCTGACACGTAGAGCACCTTGAGGTCGGCCTGGAGCGCCCGGAGGCGCTCGGCGAGCTCGCGTCCGCTCATCTTCGGCATCACCACGTCGCTCACCAGGAGGTGGACGGGCCGTCCCTGGTCGCGGAAGACGCGCAGGGCCTCGTCGCCGTCGCGCGCCGCAATGACCTCGTAGCCGCCCCGCTCGAGGACGGTCTCGGTCAGGGCGCGGACATCCGGATCGTCCTCGACGAGGAGGATCCTCTCGGCGCCCCGGGCGCCTTGCGCCCCGGAGGCTCCCGCCGGCGCGGCATCGAGCGGCTCGTTCGTCTCGGGCAGGTAGATCTTGAACGTGGTCCCCTCGCCCGGCGCGCTGTACACGCGAATGCTTCCGCCGTGCTGTCGGACGATGCCGTGCACGGTGGCGAGCCCGAGCCCTGTGCCTTTACCCACTTCCTTGGTCGTGAAGAACGGCTCGAAGAGGTGCGACTGGACGCTTCCGTCCATGCCCACCCCGGTATCGGCAACCATGAGCATCACGTACGCTCCCCCGGGCACCCCCTCGGGGAGATCGGCGAAGTCGGCGGGAAGATCCACGTTGGCCGTCTCGATCACGAGCCGCCCGCCCCGGGCCATGGCGTCGCGCGCATTGACGGCGAGGTTGACGATGACCTGCTCGATCTGCGTCGGATCCGCCTTCACGCGACGGAGGGCCGCCCCGGGTCCGATGGTCAGCTCGATGTCCTCGCCGATCAGGCGTCGGAGGAGGGGGACGATGCCGGCGACCACGCCGTTGAGATCGAGGGCCTTCGGCTGCAGAAGCTGCTTGCGGCTGAAGGCGAGGAGCTGCCGGGTGAGGGCGGCCGCCCGCTCTACCGTCTGCTGGATCAGCTCGAGATCGCCCCGGATCGGACTCATGGCTGGGATGTCGTCGAGGGCGAGGAGGCTCCGGCCGCCGATCACGGTCAAGAGATTGTTGAAGTCGTGGGCGATGCCGCCGGCCAGCCGCCCGACCGCCTCCATCTTCTGCGATTGCCGGAGCTGCGCCTCCAGCCGCTTCTGCGGGGTGCTGTCGAGGATGAAGGCCACGCCACGCTCTTGCTCGCCAACCAGGGCGGCCCCGCCGACCACCACCCACACCCGCCGGCCGTCCTTGCGGATGTATTCCTTCTCGAACGGTGCGCAGAACCCGGAGGCCTTGAGCTCGTCCCGGGCCTGCTGGGTCCGCTCGACGTGCTCGGGCGGAGTCAGGTCACGCCATCGGAGGCGGCCCGAGTCGAGATCCTCGCGCGTGTATCCGAGCATTCGCAGGAGCGCATCATTGACATCGACCGCGTTGCCGTTCTCGTCCCACGTCATGAGCCCGAGCATGTTGGACTCGAAGATCCGACGGAACCGTGTCTCGCTTTCGCGCTGGGCGCGCTCCGAGGCCTCGGCCTGGGCGCGGGAGGCGCGCTCGGCGGCGAAGAGCTCGGCATTGCGGATGGCGATGGCGGCCTGGTCGGCGAAGGCCTGGAGCACCCGGATCTCATTGTCGGTGAACACGCGGCCGGCGCGGTCTCCCACGGCGAGGACCCCGACCACGGCGCCCTTGCTGCGCAGCGGCGCCGCCGCCAACGCTCGCGTGTCGAATCGCGCGACCCAGGCCCGGAAGTCCGCGGGGGCGTAGAGGCTCGGATCATTCGTGACGTCCGCGGAAAAGACAGGGCGCCCCTCGGCGACGGCGCGCCCTGTGACGCTGACGCCGGGGGCGAGGACATGCCCCAGCTCGAATTGCTGCTGAGAGGGACCGCCGACGGCGATGAGGCGGAGACCGCCACCGGGAACGAGCAGTCGCACCAAGGCGTACTGCGCCCCGAAGAGCGGCAGGACGTGCTCGACGATGCGCTGCCCGACCTCCTCCACGTCGAGGGTCTCCGTCAGGCGCTGGGCGACCAGGGCCAGTGCTTCGGCCTCTCGTCGGCGCTGCTCGCTTTCTCCTCGAACCCGCGCGCTCTCGAGGGCGAGGGCCGCCTGGTCCGCGAACATGGACAGGAGCCGCTCCTCCTCGGGGGTGAGGACACGCCCGTGCGAGTACCCGACGGCTAGCACCCCGAGGGATCGCCCGCCCACCCCCAAGGGCACGGCGACCGTCGCGCCGTGGCCCCGGGCGACCATGTGCGCCCGGTACTCGGCGGTGAGGCTCACCCGTGGATCGGTGAGGATGTCGGCGACGGACACGAGCCGGCCTTCCCGGAGGGCGATCGATGTGACGCCGGAGCCCGGGGGCACCCGGATGCCGAGCCATCTGGGCTCCTGGGCCTCCCCGGCCGTCGCGATGCAGACGAGCCCATCGGGGTCGGTCTCCAGGCGATAGAGGTTCGCCACGCGCGCGCCGAACAGCGTCACCACCGCAGAGACGAGCCGGCTGGCCACCTGCCCGAGATCCAGACTGCCCGTGAGGTCGCGCCCGACCTCGGCCAGGGCCCGCGTGGCCTCCTCCGTGAGCTTGCGCTCGGTGATGTCGGTGACCGTGGTGACGATCGTGGGCTCGCCGGAGAGAGCCAGGCGCTCGGTGGACAGCAGCGCGTGACCGATTTCGCCGGAGCGCTTCCGGAAGCGCACCTCGACATTTCGCACGGTGCCCTGCTTTTCCAGGAGCCGGATGATCTCGTCGCGCTCCTCGAGCGTCACCCAGAGGCCGAGGTCACCGACCGGCCGCCCGATCATCTCCTCTCGGCGGAATCCGAAAAAGCGGGCGAACTCCTCGTTCACGTCCAAGACCCGGCCCTCGTGAAGCGTGCTCATGCTCATGGGCTGCGGGCTCGAGTGAAAGACGACGGAGAACCTTTCCTCCGAGCGGCGCAGCTCCTCCCTGGCCGCTTCGAGGAAGTCGGGCACGCCGGCGGTGGGGGGCTGAGCCGGCCGCCCTTCATGGTCCCGGGCGCCGATGTCGGACCTCATGACTGGACAGATCGGCACTTCGGCGGCCAATCCGGAGGAGGAGAATCGGCCATGGTTTCCGGGGAAGTGCGGGAGCCAGATCGAGGCTCTCGCAGACACGCGACTACTTGCCGGCGGTCCCCGATGAGGGGAGGCGAAGCCCCTCAGCTCGTGTCGAGTGCAGCCGACGCCACAGGTCGCGCCAGCCCCCCACGCGCTCCCGCAAGCCCTCGAGCTGCAGATAGATAACCGGAGTGATGTAGAGGGTGAGGAGCTGGGAGAGGATGAGCCCGCCGACCACCGAGAGCCCGAGCGTGCGCCGCGAATCGCCGCCCGCGCCGGCGCCGATGGCGATGGGCAGGGTGGCCATGAGGGCGGCCATGGTGGTCATCATGATGGGCCGGAAGCGGAGCAGGCAGCCCTGGAAGATCGCGTCGCGCGGGGACTTGCCCTCGCGCTGCGCATCCACCGCGAAGTCGATCATCATGATCGCGTTCTTCTTCACGATACCCACGAGCATGATGATCCCCACGAAGCCGTAGAGGTTCAGCTCCTCGTGGAAGATGAGCAGCGTCAAGAGCGCGCCCACGCCCGCCGAGGGCAGCCCCGAGAGGATGGTCAGGGGGTGGATGAAGCTCTCGTAGAGGATGCCGAGGATCAGGTAGATCACGAGCACGGCGGCGAGGAGCAGGAGGCCGAGCCCCTTGACGGAGGCCTGGAAGGCCTGGGCCGTGCCCTGGAAACTCGTGGTGAGCGTGGCGGGCATCCGCAGCTCCCGCTCGACCTTCCGGATCTCGCTCACCGCGTCGCCCAGCGCCACCCCGGGCCTGAGGTTGAAGGAGATGGTCACCGCGGGGAGCTGGCCGAGATGGTTGACGGTGAGCGGGCCCACCGTCCGCGTGAGCTTGGCCACCGCGTTCAGAGGCACCAGCTTGCCCGAGCTGGAGCGGACGTAGAGCATGCCGAGCGCGTCGGGGTCGTCCTTGTACTGGGGCATGAGCTCCATCATCACCCAGTACTGGTTGGTCGGCGTGTAGATGGTCGAGATCTGTGGCGCCCCGTAGGCGTTGTTGAGGGCGGCCTCGATCTGGGTGGCGGTGACACCGAGCGCGGAGGCACGGTCCCGGTCGATCTCCACGAGGACCTGCGGGCTGGTGACTTGAAGGTCCGAGTTGACGTCGAGCAGGCCCGGGACCTGACGGATCTTCTCCTGGAGGACGGGCGCCCACTGGTAGAGATTCGTCAGGTCGGCGTCCTGCAGCGTGTACTGGAAGGCAGCCTTGGTCAGGTTGCCGCCGATCCTGATGGTGGGCAGCTTCTGGGGGTACACGTTGAAGCCGGGGATCCCGGTCAGCTTGGTTCTCAGATCCTGGATGATCGCGTCCACGCCGGGCCGCTCGGCCCGTGGTTTGAGCCGGATGAAGAGGCGTCCCGTATTCGGCACCACGCTCGTGTTGCTGGCTCCGATCGAGGACATGAACGAGCTCACGTAGGGCTGCTTCAGGACGATGTCGGCGGCGGCCCGCTGGTGGGCGACCATACTGTCGAAGGAGATATCCTGGGCGGCTTCGGTAAAGGCGAAGACCTGCCCGGTATCCTCGTCGGGGATGAAGCCTTTCGGGATGCCCGCGAAGAGTCCTGGAATACCTGTGAAGAGCACCGCGGTTGCCATCAGCGTGGCAACGAAGACGACGATCATCGCCGAAGGATGGCGGAGGGCGGCCTCGAGCGTCCACCGGTACGTCCGGAGCATCCCATCAAAGACCCGCTCGGAGGCCCGGTAGAGGCGGCCGTGGCTCTCGGCCGGAGGTTTGAGGAACCGGCTGCACAGCATCGGCGTCAGGGTGAGCGATACCACCCCCGAGACGATGACGGCGACGCCGATGACGGCGGCGAACTCGTGGAGGAGCCGGCCGACCACGCCCCCCATGAACAGGACCGGGATGAACACGGCGGCCAGGGACAGGGTCATGGACACGATGGTGAAGCCGATCTCGCGCGAGCCCAGCAGGGCCGCCTCCATGCGCCCCATCCCGTGCTCCATGTGGCGCACGATGTTCTCGAGCACGACGATAGCGTCGTCCACCACGAAGCCCACGGCCAGGGTCAGGGCCATGAGCGAGAGGTTGTCGATGGTGTAGCCGAGCATCTGCATGGCCGCGAACGTCCCCATGATCGAGAGGGGCAGAGCGAGGCTCGGGATGATGGTGGCCGAGATGTTCCGCAAGAAGAGAAAGATGACCAGGACCACGAGCGCGATGGCCAGGAGCAGGGTGAACTGGACGTCCTCGACCGAAGAACGGATGGAAACGGACCGGTCGTACAGGATGTTGAGGTTGACGGAGGCGGGCAGCTGGGCCGTGAAGGTGGGCAGGATCTTCTTGATCGAATCCACCACCTCGATGGTGTTGGTGCCGGGCTGGCGCTGGATGGCCAGGATGACCGCGCGCTCGTCCTTGTACCATGACGCGACCTTGTCGGTCTGGACGCTGTCGATGACCCGGCCGAGCTGCTCGAGCCTGACGGGCGAGCCGTTGCGGTACGCGACGATGAGGGGCCGGTAGGCCTGGGCATTGGTGAGCTGCCCCGTGGCCTGGACGCTGAAGGACTGGTACTGGCCGTAGATCGTGCCCGTGGGCAGGTTGACGTTGGACTGGGCGATGGCGTTCTGCACCTCGTCGATGCCCACCCCGAGGGTGGCCATAGCCCGCGGGTCGAGCTGGGCGCGCACCGCGTACTTCTGCGAGCCGAAGACCTGCACCTGAGCGACCCCGCTGATGGTGGAGATCCGCTGGGCGAGCATGGTCTGGGCGTACTCGTCCACGGTGTAGAGCGGCAAGGTGGGCGAGCTCAGCGCGAGGTACAGGACGGGCTGGTCGGCTGGATTCACCTTCTTGTAGGAGGGCGGCGTCGGCATGCCGGGGGGAAGGAGCGGCAACGTGGCCGCGATGGCGGCCTGGATGTCCTGGGCGGCCGCGTCGATACTGCGATCGAGGGTGAACACCACCGTGATCTGGGTCAGGCCGAGGGCGCTCGTGGAGGTCATCGAGTCGATGCCCGCGATCGTCGAGAACTGACGCTCGAGCGGGGTGGCCACGGCGGAGGCCATGGTGTCGGGGCTCGCCCCGGGCAGGCTCGCGGCGACCTGGATGACAGGGAAATCCACGTTGGGCAGGTCGCTCGCGGGAAGCTGCTCGTACGCCATGAAGCCGAAGATGAGGAGCCCGGCCATGAGCAGGGTCGTCATGACGGGACGCCGGATGAAGAGATCGGTGCTCATCGAGGCGTCGAGGCGGGCGCCGCCGCCGGTTGAGCCGGGCCTGCGGGCTTCACGTCCACGCGTGAGCCCGGCACCAAGCGCATGTGGCCGTCCGTCACCACCCGCTCGCCGGCGCGTACGCCCTGTCGCACCACCGTCACGGGCCCGTTCGCGAAGGCGACCATCACGGGCCGCGACTCCACGGTCGAATCGGGCTTGACCACGAAGACGTACTGCCCCTGCTGGCCGGCCTGGATGGCCTGCGAGGGCACCACGAGCGCGCCCGGCTCGGTGCGCACGGTCAGGACCACCGTGGCGAACTGGCCGGGCCAGAGGACGTCGTCCGTGTTCTCGAAGGTGGCCTTGAGCTGGATGGTCCCCGTGGTCGTGTCGACGGTGTTGTTGACGAAGCTCAGGCTGCCCCGAGTCGTCGCCGTCTGCCCCTGGGGGATGGCGTCCACCACGAGGGTGCCCCGGGCCCGCTCCACTTTGATCTGACCGAGGAAGCGCTCGGCCACCGCGAAGGTGACGTAGATCGGGTGGATGCGGTTGATCACGACCAGCGGATTGCCGATGTCGTTGGCCTTGACCACATTGCCCTGGTGGATGAGCAGGTTCCCCGTCCGGCCCGCGATGGGGGCCCGGATGCTGGTGTAACTCAGCTGCACCTTCGCGTTCTCCACCATGGCCGCGTCCGCCTGCACGAGCGCCTTGGCATTGGCCAGGACGGCGCGATCGGCGTCCACCGTCGCCTGCGCCGTCTTGAGCGTCGTGGCGTACTGATCGTACTGCTCGCGCGCGACGAACCCGCCCTCCACGAGGCGCCGGTAGCGCTCCTCGCCCACGCGGGCGTTCTCGTACTGCGCCTGGTCTCGGACCAGGTTCGCCTCGGCCTGCGCCACCTGCGCCTGATGCTGCCCCATGGTCGCCTGCGCCTGCGCCAGCGCCGCTTCGAACGGGCGCGGATCCATGGAGAAGAGGACGTCGTTGGCCTTCACGTCCTGGCCTTCTTTGAAATGAACCTTGAAGATCTGGCCGCCGACCAGGGAGTAGACGGACACGGTGGCGGCGGGCTGGACGTTACCGATGGCCTGGATCTGCACGGGCACGTCGCGGATCTCGACCGGCGCCGCGGTGACAGCGACGGCAGGGGGGCGAGCCGCCGCCTTGGCCTTGCCCGCGTCATCGCTCTTGGAGCACGCGAGAGCGAGCACGGGCAGGCAGAGGAGAAGCGCGACGAGCAGGCGCCGGCTCATGAGCCCGCCTCCAGCGTGGCCGTACGCGTCTGCGGCCGCAACGCGCCCGCGAGCCGCCGCAGAAAAGCGCCGTGCTGGGCGACAAAGGCCGGGTCCGTGGGCTTGAGCCCGGTGAGCAGACGCGTGAATTGCGGGAAGGCGGCGGGAAACGTGGTCAGGGCAACCATGGCGAGCAGAAAATGGCCGGCATCGAGGTCGGCGCGCAGGAGCCCGCGCGCCTGCCGCTCGCGCACCTGGGCCACGCCCAGGGCGAACGCCGCGCGGCGCTCCGCATCGACGGCCACCACACCCTCGGCCGCGCTCAGCGCCTCCCATTCCATGAGCCGCACCCAATCGAGATCCCGGCAGGCGGCGTCGAACCAGAACGCGAGGCTTTCCGCGGCATCGTCGGGGGCGGTGACGGCCCAGGCGGACCGCTCGCGCACCTTGCGGGTCAGGATCTCCCGAAAAAGGTGCTGCTTGTTGCCGAAGTAGTGGTAGAGCATGCGCTTGTTGATACGCGCGCGGCGGGCGATGCGGTCGACGCGCGCCCCTGCAAAGCCCTTGGCCGAGAATTCCTTGAGGGCGGCCGCGAGGATGCGCTCACGGGTGCGCTCGGGGTGGCGCCCGGTGGGATGCAGGCGGGATCTCAGGACGGACAGGACGGCCATCGGTAAGTAACCAACTAGATAATAATGTCAGGGGCACCCAAAGCGCAACCCAAAGGCGTCACCATCGCCCGTGCCTCGGGGCTGCCCCCCCGCAGCTCGAGATATCACGCGTGGCGAAGCAAATTGACCCAGGACCGCTTCATACTTCTTTACACTGGCCACATACCGGCTTCACCGGTTCCCTCGAAGCTCGACGATACGTGAAAGGATAACCGCGTGGCCCACCGGATCTCCGCCCTGCTCATCGACGACGACGCCCGCCTGGGCGCCCTCGTGACGGAATATCTCGGCAAGCACGATATCGACGTGGCGGTGGCTGCCGACGGCCCCCGGGGTCTCTCCGCGCTCACCAAGCACCGGCCCGAGCTCGTCCTCCTCGACCTCATGCTCCCGGGCATGGACGGCCTCGAGGTCTGCCGACGGATCCGCGCCACTCCCGATCTGTCCGGCCTGCCCATCATCATGCTGACGGCCAAGGGCGAAGACGTGGACAAAGTGGTCGGGCTCGAGCTCGGCGCCGACGACTATCTCGCCAAGCCCTTCAACCCGCGCGAGCTCGTGGCCAGAGTGCGGGCCGTGCTTCGCCGGACGAGCCCCGCAACGACGCCGCCGCCCCCCAAGCTTCGCGTGGGCCGGCTCGAGATCGACTTCGCGGCGCGCGAGGTCACCGTGTCGGGCAAGCGCCGCGTGCTCACGCATCACGAGTTCGAGCTCCTGGCCACCCTGGCGCGGGCGGCGGGCCGCGTCCTCACCCGCGAGCAGATCCTCGACGCCCTCAAGGGGCAGGCGGAAGCCTTCGACCGCTCCATCGACGTGCACATCGCCAAGCTCCGCGCCAAGCTCGAGGCCGACCCCAAGGAGCCGCGCTATATCAAGACGGTGCGCGGCATCGGCTACATGTTCGCGCGCGAGGCCGACTGAGTGCGGCGACTCTTCGCGCGTATCTACCTCCACTTCCTGGGAGGGCTGCTCGTCGTGGCCGTCGCCGTGAGCCTGCTCTTCGCCTTCAGCGCGCGCGGCGCCTTTGTCCAGGAATCCTCCGGCCGCACCTCTCGTCACGTCGCTTCGCTCGTGAGCGAAGCCTTCCGCGATCCCCCGGCTCTCACGCGCCGCGTGCAGCAGATCAACAGCGAGCTGGAGCTCGACCTCGTGGTGCGCGACCTCCAGGGGCGTGTCCTCGCCCGCGCGGGCGCGGAGCCGTCCGCCTTCACCTCGGAGCAACTCGCGCAGGTCCGCACTGGACTGCGCATGGTCCAGCCGAACCCAGAATGGTCCGTGGCGAGCCCCGTCCGCGATCCGAAGACGGGCGCGGTCATCGGCACCGTGGAGACCATTGCCCACCGGCGCGCGCGCTGGCGCGGCTTCACCCGCCCCGCCGTGATGCTGGGCCTCATGGTGGTCATGTTCGCGGGCGCCGCCGCGCTCCTCGCGCGGCGCATCTCCCGTCCCCTCGAGCGTCTCACGGGCACCGTGCGGCGACTTGGCACGGGGGATCTCACCGCGCGCGTGCCCATGGATCAGTGGACATGGTGGCGTCGCCGCGGGCCGTCCAAGGGTGACGAGCTGGCCGAGCTGACGCAGGCCTTCAACGACATGGCCGAGCGCATCGAGCGGCTCGTGGCCGGGCAGAAGGAGCTCATGGCCAATGTCTCGCACGAGCTCCGCTCGCCCCTCACGCGCATCCGGGTCGCCCTCGAGCTCCTCCCGCGCGACGAGGAGGCGGACGCGCGCCTGCGTGACGTGGAGGCCGATCTCGACGAGCTCGAGCGACTCATCGAGGACGTGCTGACCACGGCACGCCTCGACGCCACGGGGCTGCCTCCGCATCCCTCGAAGATGGATGCGCGGCAAATCATGGCCGATCTCGCCGAGCGCGCCGGCCGCGATCCCGCCACGGCGGGACTCTCGGTTTCCCTGGCCGGCAGCGCTGCCGTCGAGTGCGTGGCCGATCCGGCGCTGCTGAAGCGGGCGGTGTGGAACCTCATTGAGAACGCCGCCAAGTACGGGGCGCCCCCCATCACCCTGGCCGCGGAGCGCCAAGGGTCAGACGTGGTGCTGTCGGTGACGGACGAAGGCGCGGGCATTCCCCCCGAGGAGCGGGAGCGGGTGCTGGCGCCGTTCTACCGCCTCGACAAGGCCCGCACTCCCGAGGGACCCGCCCACGGCTTCGGGCTCGGCCTCACCCTCGCCCACCGGGTGGCCGTGGTGCACGGCGGGCACATCGTCATCGGGCCCGCCAACGGCCACGGCGGCGAGCACGGTTGCCGCGTCTCGTTGATCCTCCCCGCAGGCTGCTAGCAAGCTGCGGCGCGGTACTTGCGGATCAATCAGGCGTTGAATTGCGCAGATCCGCCCTCGGGCGTGGTCGCCGGCAGATCATCGAGGAGCTCCTGGACGACCGAGTCGCGCGCCAATCGACCCATCCCGTGTCTCCGGCTCGAGCTTACTCGACCTCGCGCAGACGCAAGACCTCGGCGCGGCCGTCCATGTACTCGCCCATCTTGCGGCCGAGGGTCTTGAAGTGCTCGCTCGCGCGGTGCGCCTCCACGGCCGCCTGATCGGCGTAGCGCTCCATGAAGACATAGGTTCCCGGCGTCTCTCCATGATGGTGGAGGGCGTAGAGCTTGCAGCCCGGCTCATGGGCGTTGACCTTGGCCACCAGCTCCTTGGCCACCGCCTCGAACTCCTTCTCCATTCCCGGTTTCACCTTGATCGTGGCGACCACTCCCAGCATCTCGAGTCCTCCTCTTGAGGTATGCTCACCCGCGAGAGTCGACACCTTACCACGGGAGGCATGCGTCATGGCCCAGGGCGTGAAGATCGACACGGTGCGGTCCTCCTCGAGCGGCACGCCGGGCCGCTCCCTCAACAGCGCGCGGCAGCAGCACTTCATCCTCGACTCGCCGTCGGGACCGAACGAGGCGGTGACGAACGGCGAGGCTTTCCTTGCCGGCATCTCCTCGTGCGGGGTCACCCTCATCGAGAAGTACGCCATCGACCAGAAGGTGCCGCTCGAGAGCATGGAGGTGACGATCGAGGGCGTTCGCAGCGACGCGGAGCCCAATCGCTTCCAGTGCATCAACGTCTCGTTCGCGCTCAGGGGGGTGAGCCAGGGGCAGGCCGAGGAGCTCGTCGAGGTCTGGAAGAGCCGCTGACCTCTCTATCGCACGGTCGCGGCTGCGACCGACGTGAAGGTCGACGCGCTGGCTGTGAAGGCGTGATCGAGGGCATTCTTCGCTGCCCCCCTCACCCTGCCCTCTCCCCGGGGCCGGAATTGTGACCGCCTAGAAAGCGGCGGTGCAGGCGACGGGGGACTGGCGGACGACGCTGCCCGTGTAGGTGTTGATCACGAGGTCGAAGCAGCCGGCACCCTGGCGGACGCGCTGCTTCAGGAGACCCGGCCGGAGCCAGCGCTGACTGACCACGCTCTGCGAGACCTGAGTCACCCCCATGTCTCGAGGCGCCGCATATGCCGGCGCCGGACGCAGCAGGGCGCTCACCTGCCGCTGCTCGATGGTCTTCGCGCTCACCCAGTGAAAGCTCGCCCGCTCGGCGTCCGGCTGCTTCATCTGAAGAAGGACGTCGCCCGTGGGGCAGACCCGGGCGCCCACCTCCGCGTTGTGGTTCGTCCTGATGCGCTGGATCTCCTGGACCTGGGCGCACTCGAGGTTGGCTTCCCACAGCCGCCTCTGCTCCTGCGCCTGGGCGAGGTCACGCGAGCTCACGCCGATCTTCATGGCCTGGACGTGATCGATCCATGACGGCACCGCGGTGACGATGGTGACGGCGAGAGAGGGATAGAGCAGCATCCATTGCCACCAGCGTGTGGCGCTGGTCGAGGCGGAGGTCTTGCTCGTGTCAGGAACGGTTCCGGCCGCCGCGGGCGAGTGATTGCGCATGGCGTCACCTCTTCGGGTTCGAGCGTGCACTGCTTCCCCCGCGGAAATGCAAGGCGACGGCCAGAGGAGAAGGACGGCGATTCAGCGCCTTGGCTCCGCCATCCCCGGTGAGGCGCCAGGCAATGTGGTCGGAGCGCGATGGTCAGGCGGCACAGAATGGGCTGTGTCTACTGCGTCCGCGTCGAGCTACTCCGTGCGGAACGCGTACAGCGTGAGATCGTCCGTGCTGACGAGGAGCTTGCCGTCTGCTGTAAGGACAGCACCGAGCGGCCAGCCGTTGAGCATCACGCTCCAGAGCGGCGTGCCCGTGGCCACGCCGAGTGCGTAGAGCCGTTTCGGTCCCTGCCCGGCCACGTAGAGCGTCTCCCCTTTCAGGACCGGCTGGACGGAGACGGTGCCCACGCGCGCCTTCCACACGGGCGCGCCCGTCGCGCGATTGAATGCGATGAGGCTCTCCTTCTCCGCGCTCGCCCCCGCGAGCACCAGCGAGGGGAGAACGGCCGGGGCCATGGGCGCGCGCGAGCTGAGGCTTTCCCGCCAGCGATCCCGCCGCGTCGCCACCTCGACGGCGCGGAGCCAGTAGCCGCCGCGGGTCGGATCCTGAGTCGTGACGTAAAGGACATCGTCGGTGACCGTGAGCGGCGCCTCGAGGGCGCTCTCGAGCGGGAGCGTCCATTCGACGCTGCGCGTCCTTACATTGAT
>WNGR01003517.1_pt1 | contig 23747 bp, 21 predicted proteins | sample 5407581 | NCBI WGS metagenome assembly WNGR01 (sample SAMN13153383, study PRJNA577476) | soil metagenome | isolation source: 80 cm soil or saprolite under Garry oak tree replicate 2 | place: USA:California | collected 2016-06-15
CGTTCGGCACCGGCCGAGTGAGCGACGAAGCCATCGAGAAGGCGGTCGGCGCGGTGTTCAACTTCAAACCCGCCGAGATTATCAAACAACTCAACTTGCTCCGTCCGATCTATTCCAAAACCACCAACTACGGCCACTTCGGGAAGGTGGACGACCTCGATAGCATCACTTGGGAACGGACCGACAAGGCCGCCGTCCTCAAGCGGGCCGTGAAGTAGTTTCCCCAGCCGCAACTGAGAACTCCGCACCCAATTATGCCCACCGTTAAACTCTCCCGCCCGCGGGCCGTCAAACGCGCCAAGCCTGGCGCTCTCAAAATTCTCGGCGGCAACGGCGAGGCTGACTTCAAAGTCCGCGACCTCAGCCTCGCCGAATGGGGCCGCAAAGCCATCGAGGTCGCGGAGCACGAGATGCCCGGCTTGATGGCGATTCGCAAGCGGTATGCCGCCAGCAAGCCGCTCAAGGGCGTGCGCATCACCGGTTCGCTGCACATGACCATCGAGACCGCCGTGCTGATCGAAACGCTGATTGACCTGGGCGCTTCCGTGCGCTGGGCGAGCTGCAATATTTTTTCCACGCAGGACCACGCTGCCGCCGCCATCGCCAGGAACGGCGTGCCCGTCTTCGCCTGGAAAGGCGAGACCCTTGAAGAATATTGGGACTGCACTCTTGCCGCCATCATCCACCCCGGCGACCGCGGCCCCGAATTGATCGTCGATGACGGCGGGGATGCGACGCTCCTCATCCACAAAGGATACCAACTGGAAGAAGGCGACACGTGGGCGAACGCTCCCGCCGCCAGCCACGAAGAGCAAGTGATCAAGAACCTCTTGAAAAAAGTTGCGAAGGAGCGTCCGGGCTTCTGGCACAAGGTCGTCAAGGATTGGAAAGGGGTCTCCGAGGAAACAACCACCGGCGTCCACCGGCTTTACCAGATGAAAGAGTCGGGCAAACTCCTGGTCCCCGCCATCAACGTCAACGATTCGGTCACCAAGTCCAAGTTCGACAATCTCTACGGCTGCCGCGAATCGCTGGCGGACGGCATCAAGCGGGCCATGGACGTGATGGTCGCCGGCAAAGTCGCCGTCGTGTGCGGCTACGGCGACGTGGGCAAAGGCTCGGCCCATTCGCTGCGCGGTTTTGGCGCCCGCGTCATTGTCACGGAGATCGATCCGATCAATGCCCTCCAGGCCGCGATGGAAGGTTTCCAGGTCACCACGATCGAGGAAACCCTTGGCCAAGCCGACCTTTACGTCACCACCACGGGCAATTGCGACGTCATCACGCTGGAGCACCTCGAAAAGATGAAAGACCAGGCGATAGTTTGTAACATCGGCCACTTCGACAACGAAATCCAGGTGGACCGGCTCAACCAAGCCAAAGGGGTAAAGAAGTTGAACATCAAACCGCAAGTGGACAAATACACCTTCCCCGATGGCAATAGCATCTACCTGCTGGCCGAAGGCCGGCTGGTGAACCTGGGTTGCGCCACGGGCCATCCGAGCTTCGTAATGTCGAACTCATTTTCCAACCAGGTCCTCGCCCAGCTCGACCTCTGGCAGCACCGGGACACCTACGAAGCCACCGTTTATCGACTCCCCAAGAAGCTCGACGAAGAAGTTGCCCGGCTGCACCTGGACAAGATCGGCGTGAAGCTGACGAAGCTCACCAGGAAACAGGCCGACTACCTCGGAATCTCCCCCGAAGGCCCCTACAAGCCCGACCACTACCGCTACTGATTAAGTTCGGCGGGACGAAGACTGCGGCCTGACGCGGATAATTACTCCCTCCTAAGCCCTGCAGCAGAGCACGGTCGTAAGGCAAAACGACATTGTTAACAAGCCCTTGGAAATTCAGTTTCATAACGAAGATTCAAAATTCCGAAAGCAGCACCGGTTCTACGATGCGGTCGTATTCGCCGATTTGTTTTCCATACAGCGGACGCAAATCGAGAACCGCGCCGTAGCGGATAAAAACTTCGAAGAAGCGGTCGTAATTTTTCCCCCAGTAAATCATCGCACAGGACATCGGCGCGCCTTTGCCTTCATCACGCCCATCGACAAGAAATCGCAGGCGCGTGTCATATAAGAAGCAAACACCGCTCGCACGGCCAAAGACGTAATTCTTCCAATGCCCGGTGTTCGTAGCGACCGGAACAAGCGCGAGGACTTCTGAATCGTGACTGCGATTTGCGGTCGCGCAGCGGTAGAGCCAATGCTTGATGGACGTGCCTCGTTCTTGGTCAATTCCGTATGGAGGATTGATAAAAATCGTCGGGTAATTCCAAGACGCTTTGAGTCCGTCCCGAATCGGCAATTGATACTCGACTTCGGCGCCAACAATCGAATGTTCGTTCGAGCAAGGGTCGAGATGGATTTTGCCGGCGAAAACTTTTTTGACGGCGGCCACGTATTTTTGAGGCGTTCCCCATTCCTGACTTTGCGAGATGATGGTTCTTCCGGCGCTCATAAGCCGTATATTCTATTCCAATCTTTTTTGTGCAATGTCAAAAGCTCTTTTTGCAGAAGGCCAAGGCTGCGGTTGGCCGGGGAAACCACGTTGAACCAAGAATCCACGCGAGGTTCATTTATTTGAAAATACTTCTTCAACACAATGTCAGCCTCAACGTCCATCGTCTTTTTCGTGAAGCGGTTGCCCTTGCCGGTTGGATAGCTGGCGAGAAAAGCATCGCGAGCAGGTTTGAGTTCCGGCTTTGGATGCAAGAGAAGTTCGTTGATGAACTCGGCCAGTCCTTTGTCCGAAAGAAAAATCAGCCAGTCGTAGGATTGAGCCAGCACTTTCAATTCTTTGTTGTGGTCTTCGGCGGTGAACCAGTTGCCGTGATTGCTGACGACGCCGACGGTGAGGATAAAGTGCGTGAGGAGGTCGGGACCGTTTGAATCAATGACCTCGCGGAGAAGCGTATGATATGGACCGTGGTAAAGCTGTCCATTTGCGCGATGAATCACCCCGGCCAGACTGCCGTCGCGCAACCGAATTTTCTGCAATGCGGAAACGGAGCGCGCAACATACGCGCCTTGCTTCGCTTTCTCGATGCTCTGCGGCCCTTTCTTCATGCCTTCTTCCACGCCGACGCGCTTGCACTCGAAAATCGCGAACGCGTGTTTGTGCAGGTGGGCGATTGTCAGCGTGAGCGCCGTTTGGGTGCGTTCGTCAACGCTCGCGACGTATGGGCCGACTTCAGATTCGCACAAGGCACAGGCGTTTCGCAAAACTCCGGTGCGCGAAAGAATGCTCGCCGTTTTGGTAACCAGCTTTTCAGGCGCGGCGCTGGTCTTGAACAGCTCGCGGCACAACTTCGAAGCGGTAACTGGAAGAATGTATCCCTCCAACCGCAGCGTGGTTTTCTCAATCACCGGATGCAGCGAATACTCGACGTTGTGAGAAATGCCTGCGTTCGCGTATTCCGGCAGCGGGCGCTCGATGGCGATGTTATTACGAAATCCCCAGGACTTGAGCGTGTAGAACGTGATGATTTCGACGAGAGTACCGAGCGCGCGACCAGCTGCTTTCTTCTTGTCGGCAGCGTATTTGAACACAGTGTCGGCAAGAGTTCTTTGCAAGGCATCAACGGATGGATAACTCACAGCCGGGATTTAACAGCCGGCAGAAAGAAATGCGAGTTGGAAATCCTGAAACGCAAAAAAAGCGGCCTCCATTCCCGAAGACCGGTGCCTGGCATCAATGGCCCTCCTCTGAAGTGTCCATCCACGGGCGCGACGATGGGCCGCAGCGATGTCGCTTGTTAAGGTTTCGCGGGATAAGTAAATTGCCGGCCGTCACCTCGACAATTATGAACACAAAAATTGACCTCAAAAGCTCCGTCGGCGGGCTTTGCGTTGGCGTGCTGACCACATTCGCCATTGGAGCGGCAACCTCACCGAACTCGGTTGGCCGATACCATTTTGGCGGCACCGGGCCACAATACTTCCTGGTTGACACCTCAACCGGTCAAGTCTGGACGTTTGACACGCAGCAGGCAGGTGTCCCGCGCCGAGGAACGGATCCAAACTTCTTTGAGCCGAAAATGTAAGCGCGTGTTTTAAAAATCGCCCGGTCAGGGGACCGGGCCTACAGGGCTTCAGGATTTTGGCCATTTCCCGTAGGCCGCGTGCCCTCACGCGGCGTCCGCCGACAATCTTAAAACACGCTCTGAAGGTGAGCCAATTGTCGGCTCGCAGCCTGTGCAAAAGGTAGCAGCCGACGTGAGGAGGCTCTCATATCGCTTCTGTTTCCGAGGACGTTTGAGCCTCGTTACCTCGGCTGCTACGGGTAGTGGCGTTTTTCAACGGGCTGCCAGGCACCGCAACCACGTTCAGCTTGAAAGGCACGAAGTGGTCGAAGCAGCCGCCGGAACAAAGTGGAGGCGGGTCAGGCCAGGGCCAGCTTGGACTCGGCGCGCGTCGCTTCGTCGTGGATGGAGATGATGAGCTGGATGTCCGGGCCGAGCTGCGCGTTGCCCATGGTGGCGAGCAGTTCGCACGTGGCGCGCTCACCGCAGGCTTTGAGGTAACGGACTTCCCATTGGTTGAAGCGCGTTTCCGCTTTCGCATCGGGCCAGGGCCAGCGCGACGGCGGGTGGCGGACGCCGCATCGCCACGGCTTGGGAGTGAGGCGGGCGCGGAAACAATTTTGGGTCTTGCAGAGCTGGCGATAAAGCGGGTCAGCGCCCAGCTCGTCAAAGACCGGTTCGGCGGACACGGCGGCTGGATCGAATAAGCCGTGCGTGGCAAGCAAGCGCAGACCGGCGCGCGTGCGATAGATGCGCCAGCCCCAGTCCGGATGCGCTCGAATCCACGCATCGGCCTTGGCCAGAGCCTCATCCTGCACATTGTTCGGGGTGGCTGGCTGAGGCCGGCCCAGCAGCCGCGCCAGCCATACGCCGGCGCTGCCCGAACCCCGCGGCTGGGCGAGATCGACATCCACAAACATGACCCGGGCGGCGTTAAGCACGAGACAGCCGCAAGCATTTCGCGTGATGACGGCGACAACGTCGCCGGAATTGCTTTTCAATTCGCGCAAGACCGGTTCGCGCAAGGGACGATCGCCGTAGGCGTAACGGTTGAGCCGGCCACCGCCGCTGGCGAACCGCTCGGCCAATTTGAGGGCAGCCTCTTTGGCCAGGGCTTCGGCTTCGCTCAAACTGCGCTGGGACCATCGCCAGCAGGAGAAGTTCTGATGGGAGCCTTTAGCCCAGAATGGCGGGAAGTTCATGCGCGAAGGATTAGTGGCGGTTGTCAGCCGTCGGGCACCGCCAGCCAGCCGGGGTCGAATCAAAACCGGGCACTCTGAGGTCCTCTATCCATGTCAGGTTTCGTGGTGCTGGCAAGGGGCCTTTCAATTGCTGCATATCTGCTGGCGCAGCCGCTTCAGCCAGGTTTCGCGGCATTTTCAGAAAGTATATTTCGTATCCAACTGCTCCTGGCGCAATCGAAGACGGATTTGCCTTTGCTGTCCTTGAGCGCAGGGTTTAGGCCAAAAGAAAGAAACTCGTGGATGATCTGTCGCTGTGCGGCTCTGGCTGCTTCCGCGCCGGTTCCACCGCGGCCAGTGTCTTGCACCGCCAGGTGAAACGGCGTGGACCCTGGTTTATTCTTCAGCGTCGCATCACTACCCCCTTCGAGCAGGCATTTCACAGCGGCGGCGCATCGCGTACGGACTGCCCGGTGCAATGGTGCGGCGCCATTCTTGTCCTGGGCATTAATTTCGGCTCCGGCGTCGAGCAGGCATTGGATGGTTTCGACCTGCCTTTTCGCATTCCAATCGGGGCCGTTTATGTAGCCATCCGCCGCGTAGTGTAATGGGCCACTTTGACGATGATTCGTTGTGGAGTTTGGGTCGGCGCCGGCGGCCAGCAATAATCGAACAAGTTCAACGCGATAACCGGCAGCAGCCAGGTGCAGCGCCGTATCGCCGACGTAAACCCAGTGGACGATTTTCGATTCGTACAGTCGGGCCGCATCGATGAGGCATGTTGCCAGCCGGGGGTCCGCCTTTAGCAGTTTCTTGACGCTCGGTCGATCATCATCAAGTATGGCTGTGAGAATTGCATCCATCGAGGTTGGTGGCTGATCAGGCGGTCAGTGGGACTGATTTGTGTGTTTCAATAGCGAACCGGGGGCTACGCCCCTCCGACTCGTCTGCATTTTCAAACCGGCGCGCTAATACCATGCGGTCGATATGGCCGATTCGCGGCGAAAATCGAGCGTTGTCCAAAACGCGTCAGCAGCAAGGTAAAACCAGCAGAACCGGATAACGTGCCATTCAGCTCGCCGGCTCTGACTCCGCCCTTGAAAGCAATCTGCTGACGGCCCGGTTGATGACTACACGCCGCCAGGAGCAACAAAATGACCACTTAGCCGCCGGCCTTGGCCTTGAGTTCCGCCACCTGCTTTTCCAGTTCGCGCGTGCGGCGGATCAACTCCGGCAACTGTTGTAACGCGATCATCTGCCGCTTCGCCCGCTTGTCCGGCGCGGCGGGGATGCCGAGCACCGTTCCCTTGTCAGGAATGTCGCGCATGACGCCGGACTTCGCGCCGACCGTGGCCTGATTGCCGAGGGTGAGATGTCCGGCAATTCCCGACTGCGAAGCGATCACGCAATAATCTCCCAGTCGCGTGCTGCCGGCGAAACCCACCTGGCCCATGACCAGGCAATGTCGGCCAATGATCACGTTGTGGGCGATGTGCACGAGGTTGTCAATCTTGGTGCCCTGGCCGACGACCGTGGCGCCGAGGGCGCCGCGGTCAATGGCCGTGTTGGCCCCGATCTCGACGTCGTCGTGGATGATCACGTTGCCGACCTGCAGCAGCTTATGGTGGCGGCCCTCGTCGAACACATACGGCGTGGATGGTGACGCGGTGGCCAATCTGGGACTGCGCGTAGATGACGACGTTGGGGAACAGACAGCCGTCGTCGCCGATCTGCGAGTCGCGACCGACATGGTTGCCACCCATGAGCACGGAGCGCGCGCCTAATCGCACGCGGGCGCCGACCACGCAGTTCGGCCCGATGTGCGCCGTGGGATCGATCCGCGCCGAGTCGGCGATGATCGCGCTGGGATGAATGCCGAGCGGGTGTTGGTCCGGCGGGAAAAAGACCGGCAGCACCCGCGCCACCGCCGCCCGCGCATTGGGCACGCGGATGAGGATTTTCTTCGCCGAGGTAAATGCGCCTGTCACAATGATGGCGGCGGCCTGGCTTTGCTCGGCGGCGGCGAAGTACGTGTCCTTATCGGCGAAGGTGAGGTCGCCATTTCGGGCGTGATCGGCCGACGCGAAGCCGGTCAATTCAACCGAGCCGTCGCCCAGGACTTCGCCCCGGAGTTGTTCCGCAATTTGAGAAACCGTAAAAGGCACGGCGTGATGGGATGGGCGTTCTGATTTTGCTCAGACATCCCGGAGACTTACCATCTGTTGAGCTTCGACATCCCAAACCTTCAAACGCAGACAACGGATGATTTCGACCGGATGGAGCGAAGTGGTTTTGGGCGTATTCAATTCGGGTATCTCAGTGAAGACCTCCGGCAATCGGTAAAAGGGGACGCGGGCATTCAAGTGATGGATGTGATGATAGCCGATATTGGCTGTGAACCAGGCCCAGAGCGGGCCGGTTTTGATATAACAGGAGGATTCCATCGCGGCTTTCTCGTAAGTCCAACCCGCATTGTCGTTAAAAGAAACGCCGGGAAAGTTGTGCTGGGCGTAAAACAGATAAGTTCCAATGGCGCTGGCGATGAAGTGAGGAATGACTTGCGTCAACAACAGCGCCGGCCATCCAAGGAACCAGGTAAGGGTCGCCGCGATCACGAAGTGCAACACGAAAGCGATGAAGCAATCATAATGTGCCCGCAGATTAGTGACGAACGGAGAAAGACACATCCCGTAAACAAACACGATCGGATACCCAAACAAGATGGTCAGCGGATGGCGCATAAACAGGTACTCAAAGCGCTTGGCCGCCGACGACTTCACGTACTGGGCTTTGGTCATGATGGGAAAGGAGCCAATATGCGAACCCCGGAGCTTGGAGTTGTGAGTGTGATGATGGTTGTGCGAGCTTTGCCAAATGCTGCTGGGGCTGAGAACCAGAATCCCAAAGATCCGCATCAAGCCCTCGGCCAGGCGGGAGTGGGGCAAGATCGCCTGATGCTGTTGATCGTGATAAATCACAAACAACCGGAGAATGAGCAGCCCGGCGAAAACACTGCACACGATCTTGCCGGCCCAATGAAAATTCCAAAGCGTCCCCGCCAGGGAAACCGCCAGGAGAAACGCGGTGGAAAGAAAATACCACCAGCTCCGCCCCGGGGAATCCGCGGCGTACGGCTTGGTTGCGAAGATGAGTTCTTTTCCTGTTCTCATACGCTTCAGTTTTCTCGCTTTTCGCTTCCGCTGTCAACAATTACTTCGCCGCGGCTGGGACACACAAAAACCTCCACTCGCCCGACGACGCGGCTGGTGGCCGACTTCCCCGCTCTATTCGGCGGCTGGGATTCAACATCCGGACAGCCGCCAGCCATCCCTCAAATCAGGCCGCCACCCGAAATTTGACGGCTTGGCGCTGGGATGGACGTGACGAGGGTGGGTGGAGTCCGACGCCGCTGACGCTTGTGCCGCCAGTATGTCGAAATTCCTTCGGTGGCCTTGTGCAGCCGGTCCTGGTCAGCCGCGCGGCGAATCATCCCAACCGCGGCAAACCACTTGGGCGGATTGGGGGCGGGATCGCAGGCAGGAGTGCGTTGATCGAACATTAGCCAACGCGCACCTTCCCAAGAATGCACGTAATGGTTGAATCACGGTTGAACGATTCGGTAGAAGCGCCTGGGCTGATTAGCCGAACTCGTGTCCTGCAAAATCAACGAACCGCCCGACACGGCCAGTGAGTTTGGCAGTGTCACCCAGTTTACCAGGTTCGAGCTTGTCTGAGCCTCAAAGCCGGCAAGTTCACCGGGAGAGACCGGCCATCCGTCGGCGTAATCTGAAATGAGTTGGAAGGCGCCGGATGGAACGAACCGCGGGTGGCTCAGCAGTTGCGGGACTTGCACGGTCAGTGCCGCGCTACTGCTGGCGCTGCCCACGGAATTGCTGACCGAAACCGAATAGACGCCCGCATCGGCACGGACGACATTGGCGAGCGCAAGCGTGTTGCTGGTGGCGTTCGAAACCGGCTGCCCATCTTTATACCAGGCGTAGGTGAGCGGCGCCAGCCCGAGCGCACTTGCCCGGAACACGGTGTTGCTTCCATAGGCCGCCGTCTTATTCACCAGCAGGCTCAGCACCAGCGGACTGTTCGTGCTGTAGGAAACGGAACCGCCCAGCGCAGCAACATAGTGATGCACTTTACATTCACAAAAGGCGGCGGAAGGATCCACTTCCCGCGGGGGATGCGGCTTAATTTCATAGCTCGTGTCGGAAAAATCAACCTCGTTCCAATTGGTTGGAGCGGTTCTGGCCTTATCGGCCGGGCAGTAAACTTGGACCGGCCATTCCAACCAGAAGGATCCATCGATATTCACCATCTGGTTCAAATTCGTAACCGATTGACCGGGATAGCTGTCTTCCCACACAGCGCCGAGAAGCGTTATTTGCCTCAGATTATTCTGACATCGGACAGCAAACCAGTAATCATTGGTGACTATGATGGCGGCAATGGGGTCAACCAGCAGGCGCGCATAATACGAAATAGCGACGCCCATGGAGTTAGTGATCGCGACACTATAATAATCGCTCTGGTTGGTTTGGGCGTTCGCGATGGTATAAATCGAATTGGTTTCTCCCGGGAGGATGGTCACCGTGAAATTGGCCTTGAAGTTGGTTCGATAGAACCCGCCGCCGGGGGCATTGGTGTCGATCATGAAGGTGATATTGGTGACATAATACAAATGTTGTCTGCGCCATTGGAACGAGATTGGCTGAAGCGCATTCGTCACAATGCTTACCTCAAACTGAACCGTCGATCCGGGGGTGGCATATTGGTAAAGCGGATTGACAACGACGGCGGGCCATCCGGGACGGTAGCCTAATTGTGTCGTCGGCGAGCCGTCAAGATTGACAGAATTGTTGTGGATTTTGCAGCGGCAAAACGGCGCCGAAGGATTAGCGAGGTTTGCGCCGGGAACCAATTCGTAGTCCACATCATTCCAATTGAAATCCGCCCAGGATGCCGGCGGTGAATGCGCGCCGTTCGCAGGGCAGAGGAGCCATTTCGGACCGTCGAGGTAGTTCGTCAGGTCCTGGAAGCTCGCGGGGAGATGGCCGGTATCACTGGCAAAGATTTCCGCGGCGAAGTTTATCTGGAGGAGGTTCCTCTCGCAATCGGACCTGGCGGTTACATCGTGCGCAAGGGCAAGCCCAGCGAATGGGAAAGGGACAACCGCTGCTGGCGCCGAAACGACGCTCAAAAGCAGTGGGCCAGAAAGCAAGATGGTGGTGACGTGTCGCAAACTTTACTCAAGCTTAAGAGCCGACTTTTTACGGTGTACCGCGAGTCTGGCGGAGCCGTGGTTTTTTGTAAAGAATAATTTGCGTGACCAGCAGGCTGCAAACGCGTGGCCGGGCGGAGGCGCAAACAATCCGGCATGTTTTGGACCGCGGCTGGCGCCGCCGCCATGCGGAACCGGCGTTGCGCCCGGCTCTCCGCCGAAGGTTGGGATTATCTCTGGAAGCAACCGCTGTTCGGAGCAGCTTAATGCCGGAACGTAACTTTCCCGCAACGCATCCGTGGGAGAAAGCAATCGCGTTAAAAGCTTGATTGTGGGTGCCGGGGGCGACACAGTTTTTAACCAGAGCGGTCAGAGACCGTTCGATTTTTGTTCGCTCGGCAAATGCAATGGAAGGCCTTTGAGGAAGTCGCAATATCGGCTCAGCCCGGGGTGGTAACTGCGCTCGGTGGCCAGCGCAGCGTGCTTCCGTCGAATGACTTCCATAAGCCGGTGGATCGTTTCATTGTCATTGATTCAGAGCGAGTCCGGAAAATGGGTCGCACGGGCGACTCGCCCGCGCCGGTCGGCGACCTGCCGACCGGAGGAGCGAGTCCGCAGCTCCGTAGGAGCGACCTATTTGTAGCTGACGGGTCCCACCCAGCCAAAAGCCCCGTCGGGGCGGCATCTTCAGGTTCGATGCCGCTCCTACGGAGCGCGTCGGGTCGGCGGGAGTCCCGCTCGGGTGCCGGTCGCTTAGCTTTGAATCGTTAAGCGGCGGCGCGCAGGTCATGAGTGAGGAAAAGAGCCATTGGATCAGAGACATGGTGATGGCCGTGGTTGTTTTGGCGACGCTGGGTTGGCTGGCCACTTATATTCCGGGGGTTTGGCCTTGGGTGAAGGCGACGGCTACGTGGTTTCTATCGTGGTTTGTGTTCAGCAAGGTCCCGGTTCCGGTCTGGCTCCTCGCACTGCTATTGATTGCCGCCGTTTTAGTGGTCGCGCGTTTCGCCGCTTCGTTGTTTAATCGGCGCAGCTCGAGCGCCCCGAACTGGCTCGACTACAAGAACGATTTATTTCACGGGGTGAGGTGGCGTTGGACTTTCGGCGCCTCCGGCATGATTCTCAATCTCTCGTGCTTCTGCCCGCGCGATGATACGGCATTGGCCCATACCGAACGTTTCGACGGCCGTACTTCGTTCAAATGCGGGAAGTGTGGCGCTACGTTCGGCCCGATAAGAGGCGACCGCGAGCAGGTCATGGCAACAATTGAGCGGCAGATTGACCGAAAGCTCAGAAATGACGAGTGGAAGAAGCGAACCCCGACCGTTGCGCCCTAAGACCCTGTTGAAAAACGCCACTTCCCGTAGCAGCCGAGGTAACGAGGCTTAAATTTTCTCGGAAACAGAAGCGATAGGAGAGCCTTCCCACGTCGAGTCGCGCATTCGTCTGCCGAAGCCGCTCCATCACTAGCGGCAAATCCAGCATTCCTCGCGCCGCAGCTTGTTCAACCAGTCCAATCGTTCCAATCACCGCAAGTCCGCAATGAACGGCGGCAAGGCGTCCGGCGCGGTCGTCCATCAGAACCGCATCGGCTTTGATCTCACACGCCAGGCAAATTGCTTCCAATTCGCCTTCGTCCACGTCCAGCGAGAGGTTGAGTGCCTTTGGCGTTTGAACGACAGCCCAAGCCGGCAACGAGCGCGCCCACTCCCGCACGAGCGGGGGAGTGTTCGGCTGTTGAAGTTCGCGGAAAACCGTCGGCGGAATCACCACCTCGCTGAAAAGGCGGGGGAGCACTGTTTCCTCGTCGCACAGAATGAGGTAATGCAACGGCGAAGTGTCCGAGACGACAACGCTCACGAAGGAGCGAGGATTTTCTCCAACGTCGCCTTGTCAGCTTCCAAGTCCGCAGCGGAGTAATTCAGCGGCACACCGCGTCCTTTGAGGAAAGCCTCCGCCTGCCAGTAATCAAGGCCCAGCAGCTCGCCGACTTGCCGATGCGAAAGGCGTCCGGCGCGATACCCCTCAATCGCGGCGACTTCCATGACGTGGCGCCCTACCGCGTCCGGCGTTGCTCCCCACTGGCGGGCGACATGATCGGGCAATTTCAGCGTGACTTGCATGACGCCTTAAACCTACCACAACGGCGGCGGCTGTGGCAAGCAGGGGTGGAGGTGTAATTTGGCCGGACAACCGCGGGGCTCAGGACTACCCTCCCCGGTGTCCGCGCAGGAGTTCACGCGCGCAAGCGGAAACGAAAATCTTAACCGGGATGATGCTGCGCTTGATATTACAATGGTGATTTGCGAAGCGCCACAAATCCAAAATCCACCACGCCCCTATAAGAGCTGGTGCCTCGGCTAGGACTTGAACCTAGAACCAATTGATTAAGAGTCAACTGCTCTGCCAATTGAGCTACCGAGGCAATCCAAGAACGCGGAAACATGAAGGCAGCAAAAAAATTTGTCAACCCCGCGCCCAAGTGCTGCGGCACGTCGGGGGCAAGCAGGCGCTTGCTCAGCCCCAACGGGGCTGAACAAAGGCTGGCTTGCACCCTCGGCCGCGCCCGGCCAAAAGATTGGCTTGTGGTCGCGGCGCGGATTCCGAATCATGGCGCGGTCGAAATTCTCGACCGTGGCAACTGAAATTGAGTGACTAATTTGACGACCGAACCCGCCATCACTCCCGCCCTCATCGAGCAGCACGGACTCTCACCGGGCGAATTCGACCGCATCAAGAGCCTCCTCGGCCGCGAGCCGAATTACACGGAGCTGGGGGTCTTCTCGGTCATGTGGAGCGAGCATTGCTCCTATAAGAATACACGGCCGCTGCTCAAAACTTTTCCCACCCGCGCGCCGCGAATCCTGGTCGGCGCGGGCGAGGAAAACGCCGGCATCATCGATATCGGCGACGGCCTGGCGATCGCGTTCAAAATCGAATCGCATAATCATCCCAGCGCCGTCGAGCCGTTCCAAGGCGCGGCCACCGGCGTCGGCGGGATCATCCGCGACATCTTCACCATGGGCGCGCGACCGCTCTGCACGCTCAATTCATTGCGCTTCGGCGATCTGGCGTCGCCCGAAGTTCGCCGCCTCTTCGGCGGCGTCGTGGCGGGCATCGCCCATTACGGGAACTGTTTTGGGATTCCGACGATCGGCGGCGAGATTTATTTCGACCCAACCTACGAAGGCAACCCGCTGGTCAACGTCTTTTGTCTCGGCGTGTTGCGCCACCACCAAATCGTCCGGGGCGCGGCCCGCGGCGTTGGCAACCCGGTCTTCTATGTCGGGCCGGCGACGGGGCGCGACGGGCTGGCCGGCGCCGCCTTCGCGTCCCAGGATTTGACTGAAGCGTCCGCCGAGCAGCAGCGCGGGGCGGTGCAAGTGGGCGATCCGTTCATGGAAAAGCTGGTGATGGAAGCCTGCCTCGAATTGCTCGCCACCGGCGCCGTGGCCGGCATTCAGGACATGGGGGCGGCGGGATTGACCTGCTCGACCTGCGAAACCGCCGCGCGCGCGGGCACCGGCATCGAGATCGAATTGAGCCAGGTCCCGCAGCGCGCGCCGAACATGACCCCTTACGAAATCATGCTCAGCGAATCGCAGGAGCGGATGCTCATCATCGTGAAAAAGGGCCGCGAAGCCGAGGTGCGCAAGATTTTCGACAAATGGGACCTGCCGTGGGCGGAGATCGGCGTCGTCACCGACACCGGCCGTATGGCGGTGAAAAACCGCGGACAAATCGTCGTCGATATCCCGGCCGCCAAGCTCGCCAACGAAGCGCCCATTTACCAGCGCGACGCGCGCGAGCCGGCTTATCTGAAATCGGTGCGCGCCTTCACCCTCGAGCAAATGCCGGATACCAGCGACGTGGAGGGGGATTTGAAGGCCCTGCTGGCGTGGCCGAGCATCGCCTCGAAGAACTGGGTCTATCGCCAATACGATCACATGGTGCGCGACGGTTCGGTGGTCGGTCCAGGCTCGGATGCAGCAGTGGTCCGCATCAAGGAGGATTCGCTGCCGCCGGACAGTTTGTCGGCGGAACGTCCGGCGCTGGAAGCCCCTCCCGCCATCCCGGAGAAGTTTCTCGCCCTGGCCGTCGATTGCAACGCGGCTTACGTTTATCTCGACCCGTACGAAGGGGGCAAGATCGCCGTGGCGGAAGCGGCGCGCAACCTGGCTTGTACCGGCGCGGCGCCGCTGGGCGTGACCGACAACTTGAATTTCGGCAACCCGCACCGTCCCGAACTTTTTTGGCAGCTCCAGGAATCGGTGCGCGGCGTCGCCGAGGCCTGCCGCGCTTTCAACGCGCCGGTGACCGGCGGCAACGTCAGCCTTTACAACCAGAGTCCGGCCGGCCCGATCGACCCGACGCCGACCGTGGCGATGGTCGGGCGGATCGAACGGGCGGAACACATCACCACGCAATGGTTCAAGAACGAGGGCGACGCAATCATCCTGCTCGGCGACTGGATCGATTCCAACGATCCGTTGCTGGGCCTGGGCGGGTCGGCCTATCTGCAAGCCATTCGCAAACTCAAGACCGGCGCGCCGCCCCGTTGCGACTTGGAAAAAGAAACGGAGTTGCACGGCGCGCTCCGTTCGCTGATCTATGCCGGCGGCATCCTGAGCGCGCACGATTGCAGCGACGGCGGCCTGGCGGTGGCCCTGGCCGAATCGTGCATCTCGCAACAAGTCGCCCGCGAAACGCCGCGGCTCATCGGCGCGCGCATCGATTTGTCCGCGCTCGAGGGAGTTCGGCTCGACGCCCTGCTCTTCGGCGAGACCCAAAGCCGCATCGTTATTTCCGTGAAAGCCATCGACGCGGTGAAAGTCGTTGGACGCGCGAAACTGCTCGGGGTGAGCGCCGCCCGCGTCGGCGCCGTGGGCGGCGAGACATTGGCGATCAAGACGGCCACCGGCGAATGGAATTGGCCGCTGGCCGAACTGCACGACCGCTGGTGGAACGCCATCGCCCGGGCGATGAAATAGCCGGCCATGGTTCGCGAGGGTCAACCCAGTACCTCGACAAGCGGAAAGAAGCGGTCCGATACCGGGAGACCAATTCACGAAAGTGGCAAGGGTGAGGACCGATGCGTTTTCGAGTTTGCAGACCAGCGAGACTGGCTTCCTCGGCGAGGCTCTCGGCTCGATTCAGGGTTGCATCACGGCACGATAGAATCTCTGGCGGAACTGGCCGGCGTTCGTGTCGATAAAGTCCAAAGGGCTAGTCGGTGCTGTGTTCGTATAGACGGGAGTCCAATCCGCCAGGTTGCTTGAAGCTTCAATGATCACGTTCACCGGTGGCCAGTTTTGGGTGGTTACTCGGAATTGCCCCTCCGGCATCGGAATCGGTGGATTAAACTGGATGCTGCCGACCACGCTGCCATCGGTGTTGAGTTGCGCGATTCGGTAACGGCGCAGGCCGTTCACACTTCGGAAATTTCCACCAATCAGGATCGTGCCGACAGGCTGCACCGCGACAGAAAGGACATCTGCCAGGAAATCTTCTTCCCCTCCCAGCCGTGTGTTGAAGGTCGCATCGAGGGAGCCATCGGGATTCAACCGCGAGACTCCGCGCGGATTGCCGCCCGAGAAGCTGGCCGCGTATCCCCCGATGAGGAGGCGGCATGTCCAATTATCTCAATCCCGACAATAGCAGAACTCCTGACGCACCCTGAAGAAGCGCGTTTGGGCGTTGGTGAACGAATTGGTCACTACAACGTCAATGGGCGCGAGTTTTGCGCGGTAGCGAGCCAAGGCCTGCCAGTTCGGAGGAGGCAGCGAGTCGGTGAACTCCACCGTGTAGTCGTATAGTTGCGGACCTGTGAGATGAAAGAGGATGGAGTTGCCATCGCGCTCGATGCGGTCAATGACGGGCGGGAGGACCAAAACCGCCACGACGTTGCTGTGGCTGAATCGGCTGGGGACATCGACGCAGAAACGCGGGTCTATGCCCACCTCGCCGTCGATGCGCAAAGCGTCGGCAGAGTTGCTGAGCGTGTAGATCCAAGATTCAAAATAGGGCGGAGGACCGGGATCAACGTGGAACACGATGCTGTTTGAAAAAATGAATCCGTAATCGAAACTGAAAATGATTGGATCACCGGGTGGACAGGGGACAACGCTGAAAACAGTCCGCGCGTCTTTCCCCAGAAATGTCATCGTGGCAAGCTCTCCCTGCGGATCGACTGTCAGTCTGACAAAGCTCTGGCTTTCATTCGGCAGGGCGGAGAGGAAACCCCCTGCAATCCCGCAACACTCGTTGTAGGTGCCCGATATGATTTGATACAGGCCGCTCGCAGCCTCGCTTTGTGCATCAGCCGAGTGGAAGGACACAACGAACGCCGACGTGATGGCTGACAAAATGATTCTATTCTTTAACATAACTTTCTCCGATTAACTGATGCCACCTAACGAGGCAGATACGAGACGAACACTAATCTTCTTCCGACCTGGCTCTCTCGCCAGCCCAGTCATTCTTCACGACTTTGGGCGGTGAGCCTTCATTAAGTACAAAAAGAAACGCACCCAAAGGTTACAAACCAATGGATTGCGATTTTTAGTTTGCCAATTTCACGTTCTTCAGGGAACTAAAGCTGGGTCATGGCGCCAAATCACTTCTCCCGGATAAATGGCCCGGCCGCGATTAACGCTGTCGGCATTCATGTCCACGACATCTTTGCCAGGCATGGTCAGCACGTGTCCGGCAACGAACAGGATGTTGCCGGCGCGGTTGTGGCGGCCGGGGAATTGGCTGGCGAAGGCTTTGGGCTCGCCAGTGTAGGCCGATTGGAATGGGCAAAGTCTCTCTTCTCCTGGAACCCCGTCGTCCAGAAAGAGCGCGGTTCTTTCAGGCACCTTGATTTGGGCCATCTTAAGTTCTTCGAAATTGGCAGGCCCCGGTTCTGGGCGGCCTTCATAATCCGGCATGAGCTTCGAGTTTATCGCCAGCGAAAAATTCGGATACGTGGCGGATACCGCCGAAAACCGGGCTCTCGGGCAGTGGAATACATTTCCTGGCGGATAAAACTCCTGCTGAGATGAGGGCGTCTGCGCGTACTGCGCCATGGTGGCGATTCCCATCGTGACTGCCAACGCGTTGTACCACACGTCGCTATTGGTGGAGGCGGCCGTTATTTCCCAGGGGTTGATTCCATCCACAGCCGATTCGCGAGGCAACGTGTCCTCATTGTCGTCGGCGTAAAGGTGAGTGGCGTAGCCCCATTGCTTCAGGTTATTCATACAGGCAATCCGCTGCGCCGCCATTTTTCCGCGAACGACGCCGCCAGCCGTCAACGCAAACAGCACGACCAGAATCACGATGACGACCAGCAGTTCCAGCAGCGTGAAGGCGGAGCAGTTCCGGCGTTTCATAAGAGTCTTTGCGTTTTCACGGAAAAGTTGGACCTGCCTCCTTCGTTTTGGTTGCAGGCCGTTCTTCCCGCGACCGGTGTTCATCAAATAATGCTTCTGCGGCCAGCTTCTCCCGCATGTCCGCGACGTCGTCTTCGACGCAGGGTTCGAAGCCACGCGGACTGCCCGGAAACATTTCGAGAATTTGATGATCCTTCAGGTTCACCATTGCCTGCTGAAACATTGTCGCAGCACCGGCCGGCAGTTTGCCTCGGCTCACCAGAAGATAAGCCGCATCTTGAAACCGCTTCAGCGGAACGAGCTTTTCTCCGGCGGCCACTTGCATGAAGCGCCGCTCCGTCACCACGCCAGCGTCATAGGTCGCATTGAGCACAGCTTCCACTGGCGTCATATCGCTGAACGGGTTGCCCAGCGTCGGAGCAACAGGCAGTGGACTGTTCAGTCTGGCGCTCTCGGAGAATTCCTCCTGGCCGTCCAGGTAACGGTACTTCCACAGGTCGTTCGCGCGGATTCCTGAGTCCGCTAGGAAAACCTTTGTCCAGAAGGTGAGGGTTGAATCCAACGTGCCGAACAGAAAAGATCTTCCCCGCAGATCCGAGAGTGTTTTGATGCCAGTCTCTTCACGAGTGAAGATCACTGCCGATTCTCCTCGCGGCGAACTTGTTCCAGACGAAGGCAGCACATTTACCAACGGTTCGATTCCCGGATCCTGCATCTTTGCGCGCAGGTATTCCCGGGCATTGATATGCATGAAATCCACAGAGCCGTTTAGCAGATCAGCCACCGCCTTCGTCTGGCCTTTGTACAATCTCAGATCAATACGGATTGGTGTTCGGGCCAGAGCAGTCATCCTTCGCTCGACGTGCTCCACGAGAGGCGCCGCTCTCAAGACCCGGTCCAACGGATTTCCTTCAGCCACGAAGGCGATGGTGAACCGTTTCTCCCCGCTGCGCAGTCGCGCGGGTTCCATGCCGGCCATCGCTGAAAGCGTCTCAGACTTAATCGCGAAGAACGGGTTTGGCGAAGTCCAAATCTCTTGAAGCTGGCGCGCGGTCTCGGTGCGAAGGATGGCCAACGCGATCGTTTTGCGCGTTTTTTCTTCGTTGGCTTTGGCCAGAAGACTGAGCGTCAGAACCATTCCGATAATCAATCCCGCAATCAGCGTTGCCAGCGCCGGATTCCTGACGACCCATCGACGAAAACGAAGAATCGGTCCGGCTGGCCGCGCCAGAATCGGCTCGCGTCGCTGCCAGCGCTCAAGGTCTTCCGCAAATTCCAAAGCGGAGCGGTAACGCCGCGCCGGCTCCTTATCGAGGCACTTCAGACAGATCGTTGCCAGATCGCTGTTCACTAATGCATTGACCGAGTTGGGGTGCGGCGGCTCCTGCTCCATCACCTGGCGCAAGATTTCGATTGGTCTCGGTCCTTCAAACGGGGGCCGCCCGGTCAACAGTTCATAGAGAATCGCGCCGAGACTGTAGATATCTGCCGAACCGGAAATCGGCCTTCCGGCGGCCTGCTCCGGCGGCATGTAGCTCGGGGTGCCGAGTAATTCGGCCGTTTGTGTCAGCGCCGTTTCCTGATCTACGAACTTGGCGATGCCGAAATCGGTCAAGTGCGGGTTGCCATCCTGGTCCAGAAGAATATTGCTCGGCTTGAGATCACGATGAAGTACGCCGCGCTCGTGAGCATAATGAACGGCCCTGGCTACTGTCGCCATGAGTCGGGCGATCTTAACCTGTGGCGGACTGGTTTTGGCAAGGCGCGCTCCCTGATTCGAATCGAATAGACCCAATGACGCAAAGTCATGGGCACGATCGGCGAGACTCACACCCTCAATGAGCCTCATCACCAAGAACGGATTCGCCTCGTGTTCGCCCACTTCATAAATCGGAACGATGTTTGCATGATCGAGTTTGGCCGCAGCTTCTGCTTCCCGACGAAAGCGGGCCAACGCTGCAGGAGAGGCAAGGTCCCCAACGCGAATCATTTTCACGGCCACAAGCCGGTTCAGCGAGCGCTGGCGGGCTCGATACACAACGCCCATCCCTCCGCGTCCGATTCGTTCCAGGATTTCATAATCCACCAGACCGAATTTCCGGTCACCGTCCGCACCGGGATCCAGAAGCTTGCGGTCATCGTCAGCTGCGGTCTGGCACGAAAGCCCAAGGTCCAACAAACACTTTGGACACTGGTGAAAAGAAACGTCCTTGTGGATTTCGCCGCCACAAGACGGGCACTTTAAGGTTTGGATTATGGGCGCATCCGCACTCATGCGTACATTAATGGTACAACAGCAATTAACTTACGCGGTTACAGACACCCGCAGCGGTAACAGCGCCAGCCGGTCAGGCCAGCCTGTAATAAACGAGCCCACTCGGCGCCATTCAGTTCAGGGCAGCGAACAACTGGCGGATTTCGTCGTCAATCTCATCCGGGCTGGCCACCGTTCGCTCGATCTGGCCTCGCACGAGCTCGCCAAAGCGACGTCGCAGCCGATGAACGGTTACTTTCACGGCTCCCTCGCTCAGGTTCAGTTCGGTCGCAATTTCGCGATACGGCTTTCCCGCGTTATCTCCCGTGAGATAATCCTTTAATTTCTCGAACAACTCGCCCTTTCGCGCGGCAATGTATTCGTTGCGAAGCTGGTTCATCACGCGCTCCAGAAGCATTAGCGCCCAACGACGATTAAAACTCTTCTCCGGGGTCAGGTGGTCACACGGTTCGAGTGATTCCCGATCCTCAGGTTTGAGTTCGTCCCAGGAAACGAACACGTGCCGGCCGCCGCGTTTCAGGGTGTGTGTCTTGTGCCATTCATTATCCAGAAAGTGTTTCAGCGACACCAGCAGGAAGGATCGAAAGCGCCCTTTCGCGGGAGCGACGCCTGCCAAACCGCGGTTCTCCAGAAGATGAGCGAAAAACGCCTGGGTCAAGTCCTGGGCTTCATGAACCGCATGGCCGCGTCGTCGGGTGTAAGCATAAAGTGGAAGCCAATAAATGCTACAGAGTTTGGCCAAGGCCGCTTCGGCCCCCTGGCCTGCTCTCAACACTACGCTCCAATGGGTGGTCCCAAATCTTGCGGCTCCAGTGGCAGAACCCTCGGATTGGCCGGGTGACGGCAGCATAGATTTATCACAGCTTACCCCAAAGGATGGTCAGGTCAACATTGGACTGAATCGAATCATTGCGCTTTTGTTCTACTCCGTGAACGTGTCGGTTCTGATCTTTGACACTTTGCTTATGGGTGCCATTCGGGATCCCTTTTTGGTTTGACTCCTTTTCGGTAGTTCGCTCCTGCGCGTTCCGTGCGCAGTTTCTCATCCGTGCCGCCTTCCTGCCAAATCCAACCGGAATATAAACCCAGTGGATTGATCGGAATGGCGCTTAGGTGACCCGTAAATCTTTGAGAACCCTTTGCGCGCCGAACCAGGCCAAACAAATGCGATCGTGCCCGACGAAGTCCACCCTTTGCGCTGTCACGAACGCATTCGGGATCGTTTTCGGAGTGCGCGCGTCTGGTACGCCGGCGCGGTTTCCTGCAGCGCCGCGACGGCTTCGACTGCCGGGTGAGGCTGGACAATCACAGGACGAACTTGAAATCGTGTGACACTTTTGTTGACCCGTAGTTAAACTGCTGGCATGCTTTCCCCGATGAAGCTGCGGGACAACCAGACTTTTATGTCGCTCTACTACGAGCCGAACGCCGTGGAGGTCGCCACCGGCGAGGCGGACTCGTTTGCGTCGGTTGATTCGTGGCCGCGGGAGACGAAGCAGTTGGGGCAGGTCGCCACGCCAGAGCCGGTCGCAGCCGCAATGGCGAAGTGGGTGATGTCGGCGAAACCGCGCACCGTGCTCGATCCAGCCGCGGGTTTGGGCGGGCTGTTGGCAGCGTGCCGACAACTCAGTGGGCGTGTGCAATTGGTGGGCGTGGAGCGTGACACTAAGACGTTGCAGCGGGCCAGAGCGACGGCGCCGCGCGGCACAAAGCTGATTCTGGCCGATTATCTCAAGTCCGACGGCGGTCTTTTCGACGGCATCATCGCCAACCCGCCTTACGTGAAGGCGCACCGGCTTCACTACACGGAGAAGGATTGGCGCTTCTTCGAGGAGCGGCTAGGCACGCCGCTGGACCGGCTCACGAATCTCTACGCGCTCTTCCTACTCAAGATTTGGGAGGACCTTGCGCCCGGCGGACGCGCCGCCGTGATACTGCCAGCGGAATTCATAAACGCGAACTTCGGCGAGGAAATCAAGGAGCGGTTGGTGCGGGCGATTCGCCCGGCGGCGCTCGTGGTCTTCGCGCCGGCGCTAAACGTCTTCGAGGGCGCGCTCACAACCAGCGCCATCGTGTTTCTCGACAAGGCCCGTGCAGCGAAAGCGCCGGGCTGGGCGAAGCGCATTGAATCCGTTGAGGAAGCGGACCGGTTTGTCTGCAAGCTCTGCGCCGGGACAGTCGAGGGTGCAAGCTACGGTTGCCTTGACCTTACGCTCCTCAATCCGCGCGACAAATGGCTGAACCTGCTGCTTAACGAAAAGGCCCAGACCGATTCAGCGTTGTTTCCGAATCGGGTCGGCGATTACTTCAACTGCCGCCGTGGCATCGCAACAGGAGCGAATGATTTTTTTTGTCTGAGCCGCGCGGAGCTGCGTGAGCATCGTTTGACGAAAGCGCAGGTTGAGCCTTGCATCACCAAGGCTGTGGATGGGGACGGGCTGGTCTTCACGCGGGAGAAGTTCGATGCCCTGGCCGCCAGCGATCGCCGCTGTTTCCTGCTGAATCCATCTCGCACGGGGCAGGACCTAATGTGCTATCTGAAGCTCGGAGAGGAGCGTGGCATTCCGCTGCGGCATCTGCCGAGCCATCGTCCGGTTTGGTATCTGCCGGAGAACCGTGCCGTGGCGGACATCTGGGCGGCCGTGTTCTCGCGCGAGTCAGCAAAATTCATCCTGAACACCTCCGGCGCGAAAAACCTGACCTGCTTCCACGGCCTCTACTGCAAGGCCGGCTGCGAATCCTTGCCGCCGCTGATGACTGTGTTCCTAAACAGTTCGGACGGGCGACTGGCGTTTTCCCAAGTGAATCGGTTTTACGGCGACGGGCTGAACAAGCTCGAGCCGAAGGACGTGGAAGATATGCCTTGCCCCGCAATGCCAAAGATGAGCCAAACCGAGGCGAGTGAATTGACGCGCACGCTGGCTGAGTTGGAGAAGCTGCCGCTGGGCGAGCGCACGGCGCGCCTTGACGAACTTGCGACGCTCTATTTCCAAACTAACCTTCAGCCAGCAGAACCTTCCTCGTCGCAGCGGCGTCGAGCTCGAAGCCGCCCCCTTGCGGCACGACATACGCATCGTGCCGTCCAAGTTCCGTGACGCGATGCTCGGCGGCGAACGTCGGGATGGCGGTGGCTCGCCCTATTTGCTTGCCGCTCGTGATGGGAATCATGATGGTGGCCTTCTCCTGACTCTTCGCAGGCGTCTCGATGGTGAAACCGCCGCCGCTCCCGATGGTCGCGAAGATGTCGAGGAAGTTGATGGCGAACACCGAGTCGAAGAACACCTGGCAGTAACTCTGCGGCACGCGATGCCGCTCCAACCACCGATAGACAACCAAGAGGTCTTCGACCTTCACCGTGAAACTCGGCGTTTGCCTGACGGTGGATTTGCCAGCGTCGCGCTGGCGCTTCCGAATCGCGATGTAGGTCAAAGCTTCGAACTTGCTGGAGCGAACCTCGACGGCCGCAACCGCCTGCTTTACCAGCGGCTCAGTATCCGCATGACTCTGCTCGGACAGGTCAGCCGCCACTGACGCTCCGACTGGAAAGAGGAGCAGGTCAGGGCGTTTTCCAAAACGGCGCGTCTCTTCAAGCCCAGCGAGGTAGCGCGTCTTGAATTCGGGATGGCCTGCCGCGATGCGGTCTGTGCTGCCG
>WNGR01001802.1_pt1 | contig 23721 bp, 33 predicted proteins | sample 5407581 | NCBI WGS metagenome assembly WNGR01 (sample SAMN13153383, study PRJNA577476) | soil metagenome | isolation source: 80 cm soil or saprolite under Garry oak tree replicate 2 | place: USA:California | collected 2016-06-15
AACTCCATGAAGGGGACTATGATGAAGACGGCAAACGGAATAAGCCGTAACAAGTCCTGTGTTGTCCGTCGCAGCTATACAGTGGACCACGGGTGTCGTCATTCAAACATGTTCAGGACAGAGCTCCTACGTACCTGCCTCCGCTCACGGCGCGTGAGGGTCTCGCCTTGGAGAATCTTCCTCTGTAGGCGTGCCGAAATGCGGACCTCTGTGGCAAGGAGTTTAGAGCCATGCCAATAGTGCTGGGCCTCGTGCTTAATCTTTTTCCACGCGCGCGAGAGGACAGGCTCAGTTGATTTAGTATTTTTGGGGGTTTTGGGGGTCGGTGGAGAAGGTGGGGGTGAGGAAGAGTCAGTGGTTATACTGGTCGACTGGAAGCGGGATATCGTCCAGGCCTGGTGAGGACGCGGAGGCATGAGCATACTATGCCGCGCGTGCAGATACGTGATGACGCGCGGATGTATCGCATGGTTGCGGCGAGCGACAGCAACAAGTGCTCGTGGCGGTGAGCGAGGCAACCATAAAGGCATCAGAACAGTGGCGGGACGGAAGGAAGGCGAACACCGAGAATGCCAATATGATGACCAACTCGGCGGACACGCGTCATTCCTGCCGGCCGACACCCGCTTTCAAATTTCAGTCATGTTGCTCGACCCAACCAGCAGAGAGTACAAACGCGCTAGGAGACACCACTATAAGACTACTAAGAATCGCGACGGGGACACTGATACCGATTGGACCCCGTTCAGGGCGGCAGAGAAGAAATACAAGGCTCGCTTCCCCCCTCCAGATCTCTCTGATGCACTTGACCTTGCTTTGTTGAACGCGAGCAGACACGCAGATATCGAGCGGACAGGATGGAAGGGGCGTCCCGATGCTGTTCAAGTCAAGGAGATCGATCTTGACGATGCTCGACAAATACCCGTCGTGGCGGGAACACGCAAGGCTTTCGTGGTTGTTGACGTTCCCGGTGGGTAGTGACCGCAGCCCCTGGGTTCAGGACCAGACTCGTGTCATTGCCGTTTGGCTGACGTGTGCATTTCCCATCTGAAGGTCTGGTGATTTTACCGTCATTTGTCTCAGAAGAGACGCAGCGCGATTTGATTAGATGGTCCCTCCGCGATCACGCCAAATATCCAAACGAAACCAACTTGGATACGCACTATGTCCTCCCGCAGTCTGGCCTCTGGTCTACATATCTCAGTTCGCCCGAAACTGTCGTTCAGTCTCGTCCTCATTCCTCCACAACTCTACCGAACTCCCCAGGTCCGCGGCGCCTTATCTCGAATACACCCGCCTCACCCGCTACATTCTCTCTCATCACGAGTACACCAAAGCCCTCGTCAGTACCATCTGCGTATGCACAGCCGATTAGCACTGCGCAGCTCGTCCCGCGTCTTCGCTGGGCGAACATCGGTTGGTCTTACCATTGGGGTACAAAGCAGTACGACTTTGCGCGCGAGGTTCAGCCAGTTGGTGAACCGTTTCGGGGGATGTGTATAGAAGTCGTGCGTAGCATCCGTTGGCAAGAAGTATTTGGGAGTGCAGCCACAGAATTGCTCGATGGTTGGGAAGGAGCCTTCGACTGGCGAACGTGGCAGGAGACGTACGGTTAGCATTCCAAATAGGCCCACTCGCATTTGTGGTTTGTGGTTGTGGCTCAAGCCATGCACCGCACCTTGCAGAGCCCGATGCTGGCATTGTCAACTTCTATCAGATTAAAGATAGTCTCATGGGTCATGTCGACCGTTCCGAAGTTTGCACCACCTCGCCACTTGTTTCGATTTCGTGAGGCCACCTCTCTTCGCCTAACTTCGTCTTGACTAATGCGCCAAAAAGTCTTGGCAACGCCGCTATCTTCCTCGTCGGCGGTCTCACGCGGGACGTCACGCCAATCCCCATCCTGCTGCGCTCAGGTGACATCATCGTCATGTCGGGCCCAGCCTGTCGGCGTGCGTACCACGGGGTTCCACGCATACTCGAGGGAACACTGCCGACGTATCTTGACGAGGGTGCTACTGTCACGGGGGGGACGTGGGCACCGTATGCGCAATATATGCGCACTGCGCGGATCAATATCAATGTGCGGCAGGTGTTTCCGAACGGGTTCGACCCTCGCCTTGCGCGAGAATAGGACCTTTGTTATTCGGAATAGTGGTGGGTTTGGCCCAACAGTCGCGGTTGTTACAGCCCTCATTGATTCCGGGTAACTTGGGTGTTGTGTTCTGCATCGCGCGCGCTGACACGCCTCTATTTGTGCGATGAAATGTTTTTAAGTCCATAACTTCAAATAATCAAGTGTTGGGAGCGAATGACACACTCATAGTGATGTGTGACCTAAACTGAAGCTAATAGACAGGCTACACTGCCGATGTGCCTTCGCACGTCGTGGTAATCAACATCATGGGCTGAGGTCCATGAAATGAGCTCTCCAGATCAGAAAAAAGGTAAACGACGCACAATCTTCAACTTCACCCCAGCGCTCAATTTGACTCGCGACTTCGACCTGGGATGCCAAAGCTGCCTGCTCGGCAGTAATACGACCATGAATAAGTGCGAGTGCTATGATGAGTGACTTCGTTGTATACGTGGCACGCTCCACCGCTGTCCATGACTTATAATGAGCGGATCACGTCACACGAGAGAGATCGCAGCGAATGATACGCAACCTGCCATTTGCCATGAATCGAGTTTTTGAAGCGCTTCATCTAGGATTTTCTTTGTCGCATCTGGTTGAGCGCTGAATAGAACAGACTGGGAAGTCAAAAGCTCGATGTTGAAAGTATCACGAGCCCAAGCGAGCAGGGGATTCCAGTGCTCGTCTTGTAGGCGCACAAGGGGGTCGGGATAGTCCTGGTGAAAGCTAAATCGCGGTGTGTCGGGAGGACGAGCAAGACCAAAAAAGAAGGAAGAACAGTACCAGATGGTATCGGTGTCAAGGTACTTGAGCAGGGCGGTGCGTACATCTGCACGCGTTGCAACGTCATTCATCGCGTCTATCGCACGTGCTGCCAGCGAGGTCTTGTCTTAAATATTAAACGAAGCGCTTAACTTGTAGTGGCAGGATCATAAATGGCGTACCATAGGTAGTGCATGCGGCTTCAGCACGTTCCGCTGATTCTCCCATTCTGTCACAATGAGCGCTGCGGAAATGAGCTTTGAGCGCGGCAGGAGTAAAGGTTTTCCTCCAGGGGTTTTAAGAGCACGAGAGTCAAGCTTGATGGCAAGAGAGTCTCCTCTTTCTTCGATTTCGACCCTTTTCCAAAATCTTTTAAGCGTGGTCTCTGCACCTATGGGCGTGTGGGTCTAACGAAGACAGCAATGTATGTGAAGACTTACGGTTTGTTGCGGTAACTGGAGTGCTGCGATCTGGGGCGACGCCTGATGCCAATCTTCGGGATGGCCATGTGGCTCTCTGTGGCGTACAGAGGCGTGTCAATGTGCGAGCTTGCGGGAGCCTCAGCCTGTACATCGTCCTCGTCGCCACCACGGTTGAGACTTCGGGGAGCGGACCGTCAAAACCGGGCTCAGTTCTCCCGGTCCGTATCCGTGACCGCGTCAAGCCTAAGTTCGCCGTCGCCTCTCCATTGGTCCGAGTCTTAGTGCCTTTGCCAGTCGCGTGCTATGCTGAAGAAAGAGTCCAGAATGCGACAACCAGTGATCTCTAGCTTCTTCTCGCAGAACCCTAAAAATGCTGGCTCTGCCAATCCTTCCCAGCCCCTATCCCGGGCCATGTCGCCTATAGACCTCACCATTTCAGACGGCGAGGAGCCACCAACGAAGAAATTGAAGACGGTACACGAACTAGCCCTTCGATCTCCTCAATTGCATCCCCAAAGTGCTCCTCCGCGTTCGCCTGGATCCCAATGGTGCTACGAGCCCTCTCAGTCGCCAGAGAAGCGCCGTATAGGTCCAGAGGCTAAGAAACGCCGCGAGCAATTTGCCAGACGACTCTTGGTAGCAAATAACCCATCCGTGGATTCCAACGGACCGTTGGACGTGTGCAGCACACCTACTGAACACGCTCAGGGGGAATTGGATGCTTCTGAAGATGAGTCGGAGGGCAAGTTCAAACAACTGCAGGAGTTATTCGCACGCAAAACGGAGCAGAGGAAGAAAGGAAAGGCCACTCAAGACAAGCCTTCGAAAAAGCAAGTAGAACTTGGTCCTAGCGGCGAGCCATACACTGCGCTGGAGTTGCAGGTAAATCAAGCTTCTCATCCACCAACACCGGAACATTCATCATGTACAGGTCCTTCAACTCAAAGTCAAACATGAAGGCATACTTCTGATGATAGAAGTCGGCTATAAGTATAAATTTTTTGGGGACGATGCAAAGGTTTGCTGAACCGATTTATCCTTGATATTGCTCATTCGAGTTTGTGCAAAGATCGCCGGCAAGGAGCTTGGAATCGTTGCATACCCGGACCGTAACTTCGTCGTGGCATCTATACCTATTCACCGGCGCGACATTCATCTCAGAAAGTGATCATCTTCGCATTCATTAGGTGCTTTCTCTGAGTTGATTTTTTTTTTGCCAAAGGCTATTATCTCGGGGTCATAAGGTCGGTATTGTGGCCCAGACTGAGACTGCGGCCCTGAAGAAGGTTGGCGACAACCGTAATGCCCCGTTCGGGCGAGAGCTCACGCATCTTTACACGGCCGCGACGTGAGTTTGCCACATTTCCAATTCCGTTCTTGGCTTTACACTTTCTGATTGACGTCTATCTAGATATGTTGACGAGATAGACTCAGTCGACGATGTGGGTGCAAATAGCGCTCCTCTGCTCATGTGCATAGTCGAGCAGCTACGTGGCGGCATGGGAGCAGATGAAAGGGTCAATGTCGGTATGATTGTCATCTGCCCTAGTACGGGTGACGTCGTATGGGATGAGTTCGAGGGTAAGTTCTTATTGAGTGCGTTTCCTACTTCTGCCAAGGTTGCCTTTAGATGGTCATATGCGCACTGAGCTCGAAGTAGGTTTGCCATCGTCTGGCTTTCAAAATGTCCTTGCTCATACCCTCGTGTCAGACAAGAATGGTGCATTGTAAACCTGCGGAGCTATTGCTAGCCGAGCAGGGGCTGACAACGCCCACTGAGCGCATGCTCAAGCACTTCGCTGGGTGCGTATTTTCGGCTTTCTTGCTGGTAGTTGAGATGTCGAAATTCTTGACAACAGGAACCCCACATCAGAACGCAGAATTCGAATAGAAAGGTACAAGAATCGGATGTCGTATACCGACGCGTTCGACTTTGTTACCCAATTTTACACGCGGAAGACCAGTTCTGGAAGGGCATCGACCAATTTCGCTTCGGGTCTGTACTGTAATCCATCCATGGACTTCAGCGTGCTGATGCGACACAGGCAAACTGATGGCTGAGGTGGCTGATTTTCCAAAACAAGTCATCATTGCTCTGGCGCAGAGCATTGAGTATTTGTCAGCCTTCTGCGTTGCCGATGCGCTCCTTGCTGCGAACTTCTTTTCCAAGTTTACGACCAGAGCGCACATGCTTCTTAATGGCAACACCCTTACAAACCTGTGCGTCGGTGCTCGCTGTGAAGGCGACGATGACTTAAAACACATATAACAGAGAGATCTATCAAAATGAAACGGACTTCACGAACAAAGGATCTTTAATTTGGATCTTGGATAAGACTGCCACAAAGTTTGGTTCTAGACTGCTGCATTCATGGGTTGGAAAGCCTCTCGTGGATGTGAAGTTAGTTCACCACTTCTAGTTCTTCCTCATGCTCATCACAGTGCAGAGTGTTGCAAGAGCGAATAGACGCTGTCGAGGAAATCATTTCGACTACATCTCAACATTTACATACCTTACGCCCAATTTTGAAAGGTTTACCAGATCTAGCCAAAGGTTTATGTCGGATCCAATATGGAAAAGTAAGCGCTTCGTCCTGCGCTAGCGACAGTGCTGAGATAGAGATTCCCAGTGCACCCCTAAAGAGCTGGCAGTTCTACTGCCAGCCTTCAACAAAATCGCCACCGCTTTCCCAAACTTTGAATCTCCTGCTGCGGTCGGGTTTAAGTCTGCCCTTCTCAACGGAATCTTCTTTGCGCTGCCCCTACTGCGAGAGTCGGTCCAACAACTCGTAAATGCTGTAGTATTGAAAAAAGCGGCAGCTGGAAATAAGGCTGAAATGTGGGTCGATCCCGAGCGATACCCAGAAATCGCGGATGCGGACGGAGTGAGTGCTAGTAGGGTCATTCACGCTACGATCCATTGCTGATTTATGAAGGCTATAATCTTAGTCGAGAAGGAACTCAACGACCAGCTCAAAATAAGTGCGTTGAGGTTTCAAAGGGTTGAGGTCAAAATCTAACCGATTCCAGTCAGGGGGCAGTTAAAGAAGCCAGGGCTTCAGTGGGTAACAGTCTCAGGTGATGAGGTAGGAACTCATTTTAGGCATGAAGCTCCTTTCTGACCGAGTGCATAGTTCTTAGTAGAGGTCAGCCGCTCTGAGGATCTGAGTAAAATCCCACACACGTGGTTCATGCATAACAGGTGAATTGCTCGTCGTTTCAGTGCGACTGTCGACTCATTTTACACAGCACAAAGAAGGTGCGTAGGTATTATACGCCCGCGGTGAAAGAAAGGCTCGCACTGCGCGAACAATTCCGAGAAACGCGGGACGCAGCTGCCAACAAAGCCTTCCTCTCCTTCCTCGAAGACATTGCGCGGGATCAATACGCAATCCTACGTGACGCTGTGAATAAGCTCGCAACTATCGACTGCTTGCTCAGCCTTGCCCTCGTCGCTCTGCGCAACGACTATGTCAAGCCGCAGTTTGTCACCGAGGAAGACGTGCTCGAGATCCTCGACGGGCGGCACCCAATGGTCGAGGCGATACGCGCCGATCCGTTTGTTCCGAATAGCATCGCCCTTGGAGACGGCGAACCACGTAGCAAGATTATCACGGGTCCGAATATGGGTGGAAAGAGCTCTGCTGTGCGCATGATCGCACTCATCGCGATTATGGCGCAGATCGGATCATATGTACCTGCATCCTCAGTGAGGTTGAGCATGTTGGACGGTGTTCTGACCCGCATGGGTGGTAAGTACCCGAATCGCACTTAATTCGCCGAGAAAGGTTTTACCAGATTCGCTTTCGGCAGCCTCGGATGAACTTGCGCGGGGACGTTCGACGTTTATGGTGGAAATGTCAGAGACAAGCGACATCCTGGTAAATGCCACGAGCAAGAGCTTGGTGATCCTCGATGAGCTCGGTCGGGGTACATCAACCTTTGATGGCGTATGTCCTAGCTGTGTCTGGCAAGACGGATAGTATCTAACACTCCAAACCAGATGTCAATTGCTCACGCCGTTCTTCACTACCTCACACAAACGAAGCGCTGCAAGACGTTATTCATCACTCATTACCCGCTCGTCGGGGCCGACCTAGCACGACAGTTCCCTGATGACGTTCAGAACCTTCACATGGGCTTTACTGAGGATACGCGTATCAGTGGCATACGAGAGATTACTTTCTTGTATCGTCTCACCAAGGGGCTTGCCAGCGAGTCGTTTGGGATCGAGTGCGCACGGCTTGCGGGAGTTGCGGAGGACGTGCTGGAGACTGCCTCGCGGCACGCGGACAAGATGCGTGTCTCAGTTGAAGAGAAGACTAAACGGAGCAGGTAAGCATCTCCACAGCCGTCGTGGTCTTTCTCGACTTGACACGGACGACAAGGGTCCGGAGGGCGCTGAAACTACTGAGCGCTTGCTCTGGTGCTTCTTCCGTCGATGCTGCGGCTGCCATGGGGGAATTACGGAGTATAGCACTTCCGGCTGATGACATGGTGCTTCGTACTCATATCTAGTTATTGTCTAATTAGTGTCATGCTGAGTGTTAGCGCCACATTCATCCCCGGAGGAAAATAATAATATAAGACGCGGTCACGTGATGGAAAGTCAACTGAGAGCAAAGAAAGTATAAAGTGAGTGAAAGCAGCTCCCGTAATTTTCGACCGACGACATGCAAGCCTTCTTTAACCCCCCTCCGGCCAACCTACGTTCCTATTTACGTGCTCCAGACCAGTGCACCCGCGTAGAGAACCCCTCACCATCTGACCTCGAACTCTCTTTTGCGTCAACCGTGTCTCTTCAATCTCTGCCTGGGTCAACCATTCATATCGAGGATATGGCTAAAAGCGATGTCGTTCCTATGGATATTTCCCCCGAGCCTTCCCGCTTTACCAGTCGGTTCGGAGCAATTTCTCTTGAGAAAACAAGGCACCCCCACGCATCTACGAGTTTTGCGAGGCTGTTTGGGCGTGACCTCAGCAACGAATTCCCCCTTAATCCTTGCATAGCATTGTCTCCCGAACCACCGGCCGCCCATGGTGGGCATACTCAATCCATCGGTCTTTCGTTACAGTCGGAACATAAATTAGAATCTGCGCAGCTTCAAAGTGCTCGTGATTCGTCAGGTGTGGTATGTGTGGCTTATATATAGCCAACCCCAAGTTCTCACTCGATTGTCACGTTAACTTCGGTCCTTATGTAGCCCAAACATGCGCCTTCCTCGCCCGATGCCATGGATATCGACACCTCCTTCACAGAAGCCCTTACCTTTCCTCCGAAGCCCGACTCCTCGCCTTCAGTCCCCTTTACCGCCGCTCCAGCAGTGCCAAATTTTCAAAATATTTTTTACGACCCATCCTCTCCTGGCTGTGCCCGTGACGACCTTTACGAGTCCAAAAAGCGTCGGTCTGCTTCCCCTGAAAGGACCCCAGAACCAGCGCATGGCCGCCGCCGTGCGGGAACGGTCAGCGTTTTCGGAAGCTCATCGCCTGCCGTGGATTCTTCCCCGAGTGTTCTCAAGTTAGAGCGTATTGCAAACCTCTCGAAAAAGCCCATGCTTAGTGGTCTTGGAATGCCATCTCATGATAACGCTAGGAACCCTAGGAAGCCAATCATGTCTGCGTTGGTGCCACCATCCGACGCAGCACAGCTTGCTCCACCCCCGCCACGCGGCTCCTCGCAAGACGACGAACATATGTCAACCATGCAAGATCACAGCACGGCACTACCACCCCCGCGCCGTGCTTTCTCTGCAATGCTTCCAGAGCACAGACTCGGCGCGCGTCCTTCCGGAGAGTCACCGTCTGGGCGCAACGAAGAATGCTCCCCTGCGCTCGCCTATGCACAGCGGCATAAAGTTAGGACCATCCGCCGTCGGGACGGTACGGATGACTTCCGCTCGCTTACGGGGGCCACAGCTATGGTCGTGCGAGATCAGGAAAGCCCACGCGCGCGGATGGTACCGCAATGGGGTGTCGGCTTAAGTGGCTTTGGTGACAATGAAGCGTTCGGGAAAATACTTCCATGCCACAGAGTTCGAGAGGATGGGCTGATGCGGATCAATTGCAAGACTGTAAGAAGTCTCATTCTCGTTGAAATAGCCGTCAACAACTCTAAACACGCAGCTCAATGATGTCTTGGACGGAGTCTTCAAGTCTCGAATTGCCTCGTACCAGGTTATCGACTGCCGATTTGATTACGAGTATAACGGCGGCCATGTCCGGGGGGCAATTAATATCAATACAACGACGCAACTAGAGGAGTATTTCCTCGGTGCAACCGCGAACAAACCAGTTCCAAGCGTGAGTGGTGAAGGTGGACCAAAGCATATCTTGATTTTCCACTGTGAATTCAGTGCCAAGCGCGCCCCTACCTTGTAAGCTTTATTCCCCACTTCTCGTTTCCCTTACCGATCTTTTTCTTTCTTTAACCTCAGTGCGAAGCACTTGCGTTCCAAGGATCGCGCCGTTAATAATCACAATTACCCGCGTGTACATTTCCCAGAGGTGTATATTCTCGAAGGTGGATACTGCCAGTACTTCAAGGAAAGTGGTGCACGTTGTGAACCGTCGGGATATGTCCGCATGGATGATCCGTATCACGCCGCCTCTCGAAAAGAAGACCTCGATCAGTTTCGCAAGGCAAAGTTTGGGCGAACCAAGTCGTACGCGTATGGTGATGCGATGGGCATTACCGCACTCAAAGCGTCGAAGCGCAATCCTGGAGCCGTCCAACCGTTGTTTGCCACTACGAGTGTGGCACATTCGCACCGTGATATCAGCGATAACGGACTCAGAGCAGTGCCCGAGGATCCCTATATCCTCCCGAGTGAGGACGAGGAGACAGACATAGGCGATAGTCCATGTCCGCCGCCGTCGAAGAACCCTGGAATTAAGGCAAAGAAGCTCGGCCTGGGTGGGACCAGGGGTCCGTTAATGCGAGCAGAGACGTATGGGCCATCAAGGTTCGAATCTGCCCGCTGAATTGCGCCAAGTCAGCAAATTGTTGCCGCCAACTCTTCCTTGTGTTTAGACGCGTTGCTCCTGCTGTTTGGCAACTTCCTGCCTCGTAATATCTCGATTCTGCAAGACCTCGATGCATCCGAACTCGCATGCGCACACGCTAGTGTGTTCCCCTTACTCACATTCTTCCTTGTCTAGTTTTCTGCGCTGTGCGACTGGCACGCTCAAGCTCGCTAAACCCCATTAGCCCCATCTCTATTGTTGTTGCGTCCAGGGTCACTCAAGGAAATCGGCGCCCTCACTCATAATCTTCACCATCTCATTGCTCCACTATGCATCATTCATCAAGCCAACCCCGCACTGCCAATCATATATCGATTACCGGTCAAGTGTACTACCCCAGTTCATAGATGCAGACTCACGCGCGGACTCACAGCTATCTGTCTTCATATATATCAAGCCACAACGATTCATCTTTGCTCTCCATGCGGGCTCAAAGTATTTCTAAAAATGTTCCAATCATCTTTCACTATCCAATAGTGCAACAATGGCAGAATTTATTGGTTTTTTCACTTTCGTTTGTCTCTTCTTCACGCGGATTGGGCGGCGGTCGTATTATTTGCTTTTGGCGTCTCAGTTCTTCGCTTCTCCTTCATCCAACGCTGCATGCTGCCCCATGTTGATACCTTCATACTCCTTTTTCCTCTTTGACACTTCTCATTTTTATTTATTGCACCGCGGCGGTTTGACACCCCGGATAGGTATGATTCGTAATCGCCTCAACAACCCGAATCCGCATTGTTTACACACCATCATCATTTTAACAATATATAGTCACGTCATGGACATTTCACGGACATTTAAGAGTTGGGGTTTTCAGAATCTATTTGCGTGCGCCCAGTTCTCCGTGCGATATGAGTGTGTTTGCATCAGAGTGAACACTCGATCATGTTCCTTGGTTGGTGACATTGCAGATGCGACATTGCGTAACCATTTCTTCTATACGAAGAGACACGCTCAAATAATCGAGGATGAAACGTATATAGGAAAGATCGAAGTACACCGAACGCTATACTTCAGTCTGACCTACGTGACCTTTTTTTGCGCCTCTGGTCGGAGGTGGGATCTGCTTCGTCCTTTTCTCGGCAGCGTTAGTAACCACGGAATCGTCGGCCTTTCTTTTACGCCCGGCGGTGGCCTTCACCCTCTTTCTCCCTACGCGTTCTCCACCGTCGGTCTTTAGCGATGGTTGTTGAGCCTGGATGCTTTTTACAATCTGCCTACAGAGCTCTACAAGCGACGCAGACTGCTTGAGGCGGTCACATAGCTCCGCCCAGATCGCGGGCTCCCATATGCGCACAGAAGTCGCGCGTTCGGCCAGGAGACGCTTTGTTGTCCGTGTACCGACAAGGGTCAACTTCAGCGCCTCTTTGAAGCTTTGCGTAGATGTGGTGTCTGCATCGCAGGTGGCAGATAAAGTGCTGTGCACCGCGCGCTGCAGCTGCCCCATGAAGACCGCCAACTTATCCAGCTCGTCTTCCGGCTTACAATATCCCCGTTAACAACGAGCAAGGCACAGGACAACAGAGCGAGGCACAGCACTTACCATAGGTGGCAGGCAAACCAGCAGTGCTTGCAGGAGTATGTAAGCCTGGCCTCGTCGGTAGGCATTGAGGGCTTTCGCAGGCGCGGCGAGCAGCGCTTCACGCATGTCCCACGCAGTGCGGGGGTGTCGCTTGATAAAGTCGGAAAAGAAATCCGTGTTGAGGTCAGAGGCTTTGCGCTCGGTGAAGTCCACCAGCGACAAGGTGTACGCTGTCCGCACGGTTGTGTCGGCGCCAACGTGGAGCAGAGCTTTGGACACATAGAGACTACAGAAGCTGATAGCAGTGAGAGCATCACCTGAATGCACCTTGCGAGCACGGACATGAAGATCGTTCAGTATATCCGAAGCTTTGGCGACGTCGATATTCGAGGGAACCACTTTGAGCTTATCGATCCGCGATCTCAAGAGCCCGATGGCTTTTTCGGAGAGCTGCTTCTCGTCGGAGAATGCAAGTGTAAGAAGTGGGACAAGGATTTGCATAATATGCGCGCTTTTGGGCTGCTTCTTAACGAGGATGCTTAAAAGATCGAGGATACGATTCTTGAAGTGTGTAGCCTCTCTCTGTGCCCCCACTGAGATAGTCGTCAACACAGGCAACGAGGGTAGGATGAGTTTGGGAACCTTTGCTTTTCTTCCCTCTTATCCGATCTTTGAATAACTGTGCAAGCAGATCGTCTACTACCATCATCTGGTCGTCATCGGGTTCAGGTTCGGATCCTTCATCGGACGAGTCAACCAATGAGTTGATGCACTCCTCTGTGGTCTTCTCGAAACCTTCATTTTCTGCCTCATTACTCCCAAGGGTTTCATTATGTTCATCCGCAGACGGCGACTCGCTGTCGTTATCATGGCCAGCCTCCGGAGAGTCGTCCTCAATAACGGACGAATCCTCATCGGAATCAACTACAAGGTCCGAAGGGTCCCGATGTTCCAGTTGCTGTGAACCGAATTAATGACACTGGAAGCTCCGCGGTACCACCACGCACGGAAAGAATTAGGTTGATGGTGCTGTCTTTGACTGCACCGCTGAGTAAGGAGAAGCTCTGATTGCCCGCAGCACGCATGTACGCAGTCCCCTTCTCTAAAAAGCCTATGATCACGTCCACAAGAACATCGATAGGCTCAATAGCGTGTTCGTCGTCTTGAAAGGGTCGGGAGACAACTGGCAATAGGTCCAATGAAGGAAATAACCGAGATGTGCCATCAATGCAGGACTAGACCGTAGGTATGTTAGCAAAGGACTTTGGTAGTTTGACACAGATATCACCTCAAGTGGTGCCACGTCTCTCTCATCGGTGTTATTCTCAAGGTAAAACTGAAGGATCGAAGATTGCAAGAGCAGCTCGACACCTTGTACGTCCTCACTTCTATCGCTCGAGACCTAGGCAGAAGACATCATAAGAGGAGGCCGAAATGGAAAACACAGATCTCAGACATGCCTTCTTTAACTTAGTAACTAAGTTACAAGCACGTTCTAGCATCACCCGATCTTCGGAACCAAAAGCCGAGAGTAGTTCGACGTGTTTGGAGTCTTGTTCCAGCCGACGGATTGTTTGCAGCACCCTCGAGATCCAGGGATCCCCGTCCGAGGTCACGCCTATCATCCTCTGCGCTCTGTCGACCGTTTGGGTAACGTTCGACAGTCGTGTGAGGTCCGCCAAACAGCTAAGCAGACGCTCTCGACATTGATGCCGTAAATCGTCCGTAAATGGGGGCGAAGGCACCTTGTGGACCTGTGGATTCAGTTGATATAACCAGCCTCTTACAATGGGGGGTATACGTACAGCACAGATTGGGCTGTTCGGAGATCTCTTCTTTACAACGAAAATCCCGTGAACGGTGAGCCAATCCAGGATCTGTTGTATCCACCCATCGTCCTTGGGTATTGCTCCGTTGCGAATGAGGGCCGCGAATTGATCAACTATCCACGAGCGATGTGGGTTAATCGGCTGAACATCAGACCTGACTCAGTGAGTTGTCGACAACATCCAGTATGGTCAGGATCCATACTTTGCAGAGCTAGAGTCTCCATCCACCTGCCCGAGTAGGTGGGCAATATAGTTCTTAATACCCTCTGCGTTCGTCATCATCAGAATTGACTCCACAGTCCTTGTTCTCGTCAGTTTGTCGAATTGTTGATTTCCGTATATGCCCGTCAATTGTAAAACGAAAGCGAACCCGAGTGATGGGTCCTTTTGCACAATAGAAAGAATGACCGTCGCCTACGGGAACCATCGGTCAGCATGGACTGACATAACTGACGCAGTGACAGGACTCGCAATTTGTTTAGCAAATGAATGCAAGTATCGGTCTGGATGTGATAGATGATTGATCCAAGTCCGCATAAAATTCTTCGTGAACAACATCGGCAGGTCTGCGGCCTTGACGCGTGGTAGCGCTTTCTTAAAGATCGCAAAACCCCAGTACTTTCGCTCATTAGATGCAGACACGGAAAAAAGAGACTCTGCGATGAGGTAGTTGAAAAATGACCGATTCTTCTCGTCGAGGCGACTTACCGTCGACAACGATGCGAAAGAACTCGGGGAAGGAGCCATTCGGAGTGTGCCCACTGCCTTGCAAAGGTAACAGCTGGTCCAATAACTCATCCCAGATGTGATGGACCTGAGGTTTCCACGCCCGGCCAGGAATCACCACGGCATTATCACCTTCACCTTCGAACCCGGTTTCCTGTACACTATTCATCCGCCGAGACAATAAGAAGTACTGTTCACTTACTCTGAGTATCCTCGCAAGCGTCACAAGATTAGCTTGATGAAAGATATTCCCACGCTTGAACGTTGGGGTCCAGAGCCAGCGCCACTCGTGCTCGCGTTCGGGCCACAGTCTCTGGGCGCGCAACGCAAGTGCAATCTTCTCCGGGGTCCACACGACTTTGCTCTTTTCCGCTCTCTCTTCAGCAGAAGAAGTCTCACCAAACTCTTCCTCCAACAAAGCACGGGCTACTTTCTCACGCCAGGGTAAATCCTCGTCACGAGCTGCGGCGAGAAGGTCCAACGCGCTCCCGATTGCCCAGTACGCCGCCTCGGCAAGCCATGATTTAGCGCGCGCGAGTGTGCGCAGGGCTTTGAGAACAGCTTCGCAGCTCTCGGGTGTGCTCGGTGCAGAGGCGGACTGAGGGAGTGGAGGATGCGTGCGAATGAGTAGACCGGAATGAACGATTGAAGCGAGGCCGAACAGGCGCGCAAAGAGCAAGTCACGTTCTTCTTGGCCAGTTTGGTTGCCCGTTGTACGGGACGCGTCGAGGACGAGCGCAAGGATTTGTGAGCAGGAAACAGTCGAGACACGGGAAAGAAGCTCGTGGCAGTTTAATCGCACTTTGATAATGTGAACGTAACGTTGTACATACCTCTGTCAAGGCGACAGCGAACCCAAGACGACTACTTTCCCTTGGGCTCGCGAGTCCACGTAACAGCCTGCGAATCGAATAGGCGACATCGGGAGAATTCAATACATCAAGCCTGAAGTTGTGCTCTTCTACGTCTTCTGCGGAGCAATCCCGCGGGTGGCCATCGACACCAAGGCTCTCTCCACTAGGCTCATCTGGCTCAGCTGACTCATTCTCAAATGTTGCCTGAAGCTTTTGTAGAGTAGCGACGAGCTCGACGGACGTGTCAAGACGTTTCTTCTTATCGGAAGAAGAGAGGTCCCAGAAGAGAGGGAGAATCGTGGACATGCCAGTGGGCGTACCGATATGCGAATGCAAATTTGGACAACGCGATAGTAGAGTTCGTAGCGCAGGAAAGTATTTCCATTTCAAGAAACCGCTCCGAACCGAAGCGCCAGACGCAATTTTACTCGAGTACAGTTCTATCATTGCAGGCATGATACAGCGCAAACGCCAAACTTCGAAGTTCTAATACACGCCAGGGGTAGGTAAGGCACCACACACACACCCTTCACCCCATAACATGCAGCCCACCACGCGGCAGTCTTGGCTCATCCTGCTTGTACAGTTGGCCTGTCTCCTTTCGCAAGAGATCGTTGATCCACTGCCCATGTGGCTTGATCTTCTCTCCACGAGAATACATGACCGCCAAATAGAGCCATGCGGCGGCGTTACCAACGGTGCCGACTTCATCGGACACGTTTTTACGCGCGAAGCTAGAAACGGCATCGTAGAGTTTTTCGTCCGTGTAGAGATCGTAGAGGTAGCCCGCAACCGCGTTGTTATCGCCTACCTCGCAGAGATAGCCCGACTTCCCATGTTGGATCTGCAGCGGGATGCCACCCGTGCGCGAGGCAATGACAGGTATGCCGGCGTGTAAAGCCTCAGACACTTTAACTTCGAAGCCCTCACGTGTGGACAGCTGTAATGCGATCTTCGAGTTGGCCATGAGCGCATTGAGAACTGGTAGGAGCGTCAGTGAGATGACCCCGTGAAATTGAAAAAAAGAGTACGTTGATCGCTCGGAGGCACGCGCATTACGACAATATCTTTGGCGAGGTGCCTGTATGCCTCTGAGTGGATGAGTTTGATGACCTGGTCGTAGATGATGCTTGCATCAGGATCGTCGACAGCACCATGTCCGCAGATAAGTAACTGAGGTATCTCGTCCCCGTCGAGCTTTCCTTTCGTTTTCAATAGCTCGCGGAATTTGGCGTACGAATCGATGACATTAGGAATTCCTTTGGATGGGTCGAAACGCGCAACCTGAACCACGTAATCCCGCGTAGGCCATGCTAGCTCTGTCGTCTTTTCCTTGGCACACAGCGAGCGGAACTCGCCCATATAATACTGGGAATCCCAAGAGTCAAGATCCTTGTTGAGGCCGTCCAACCTAAGTGGTCATGCGTTAGCAAACGGTAGCTACCTCGGGCAATACGCGCACCAGTCAGTGGCAGCGCCGAGCAAGCAAAGTTTTTCAACTGGGACGTCGCTCGGAACAAACTTATTCACTGGATGACCTAGGTGGGCACTAGATGTTAGCCCGACCTAGGGAGTGAAGGTACACGAAAATGAGCTACACGCACTGATAAACAGATCGGCATGTTGTATGTTGTTCCAAAGGTATTTCCACACTTCTTCTTGAGGTGAACCTTCCTTGTGTACGAGATCGCTACGAATCTCGATGTGTGAACGGTACACAATGGGCACCTCAGGCCGGGCCTTGCGGATAAGCGGGATCAAACCGGGCATCTGTGGGTCATCTTGGCAGCAAATAGAATCAGTATCATGTCAAGTATAAACAGAGAATGACACTCACCTATGAACGCCACATCGACGCCACCGGGCGCGAGCGGACCACCCTCAGCCGTCCAGCGTAGCCCATTCTTTTGAATCCAAGAGTCAAAGTTGTCCTTTTGCTCCTGAGTAAGGCGAAGAGTGGGTGCGGCGACCCCTTGCAAGATATTGTGGTTGTTCTTTGTCGTGCGGAATACCGAGGGTGACGGGTTCGGGACGTACCTGAGCCGATGGGAAAAGTAAAGGTAATCAGTTTATCGTGTTCGCACGAGAGAAGACATGTGATGAGAAAAAAGGGGCGGGGGGAACAACGCCATGAGAAATGTATTCCGAACTCGTAATCCAGCAAGTTATGGGGTAATGATTCGAGGTCCTCAAGGCACTCACCAGGCAGCATCGACGTCCAAAAGGGTAAGGAAGCGAATAAGCGCGTGTCTCATCTTCAATCGGATAAATCGAATTTGCATTAGCAGATGATCCTGACAGATAACGAAGTATAGACACTCACGAGAGCAACACCACCTGCGGACGGGACGCACAAAAAGGAAGCGAAAATGGGGAAAGGGTAGATGGAAGAATTCAATCTCAAATTCTTGTGGGAATGGGGCTAGACTCACCGCCCTGGGGTGTAGAAGAAAAGAAGCCGATCTTGACTTTTTTTTCGCGAAGCTCATCGGCGAGCTGAACGACAGCATTCCAGGTACCCTCACCAACCGAATTGCGGTACGCGTCGAGATCATCTATGAGGTGAATCTTACCAGCAGCATCAACAGCAACCTGGTTGCGGGGGCCGATGGATAGACGTGGGTTATTTCCAGGACCAAAATGCATGATAGCCTTGCGCGCAGCAGAGTCCGCCTGCTCGTCGATTGTACGAGGAATTGGAAGTTTCTGATGAACACCACCAGGGGAAAGAGTCGGTCCAGTGTGTCCAAGGACGGAGTGATCGACATAGACGGTAGGCGTTTCAGCACCCGAGGGCGCAAACGAACTGGTGGCCGACCCGATACGGTGCTTGAGATTAGTGCGAGTGGCCGAGTCCGTGTGATAAGGTTTGATATTAAACACGATGGGGACGATATCGAGCTCCAACCATAGGCGAGTGCAGAGATTGGGGGCCTAGGTGGTTTTAGAAAGGCCATTGCAGGATGGTGTTAGAAAGGAACCAACCTCCCGAAGGAGACTGAGGGTAACACCCGAACCCAGGAACTTGCACAGATGCTCCGAAGAGAACTTGCGGAGAGTAGAAATGATGTGGGACTCGATAACCTCTGTCTGCTTATCCGATTGTGCAGCATCGTACGGGAGGATCGTAGAACTGAAATCGGTGTTATAGACAGAGTCGTGGATAGAGATTGCAATCTCAAAGCCGGCTTTGTTGGCGAGGAGGGAACCCGCAATGCCGGCCCACATAGGCTACAGATGACCTGAGTGCTTTAGCGGGAAAAATAAGAGGAAGGGGCGAACGGTAAGACTACTGAAGGCGGGAATGTTCGGCTTGGTAGCGCTGGATATGCTGGAGAGCCTGCGCCTGACGGCGTCGGGAGGCTTTGACACGAACTGTTGAGGTGCCGACGGAGCCATTAAGGAAAGTGGGCAATTTGGATTGGGGGTGATAAAGGAAAAGAAAGGAACGAGCAAGTAGAAGAGCTTTTATAGGCCAATGCGGTGCTTGTCAAGCAAGAGGCTGAGGCCATGGCTCAGGCACCGTTGGGTTGGCCTCAGGCACCGACCTTGCCTCATAGTAATGTCCAGCTGCAAAGAATGCGGACATCCCACTCAATTCTCTCGAGACATTGGCTCTGCCGTATGCTCACACTGCGGTACTCTGGCAGATTCTTCCCAACAGAGCGCTCTCACTTCTGCCTCTGATTTCCTCGCCGATACCTACACCCACGACCTTCACACCAACACTCGTCCAACCACCCTCAAAAGTTTCCGCAGAAACGCTGCATGGGACCTTCCTGGGCAAGCTGCCAACCCCAGGAATGAGCGCAACAAGGTCTTATGTCCTTTCCCCTTCTTATTCTCTCACTCCCCTTTAACATCTTGTCGCTCTTCTCAGTTCATCCTTTATGAGTCCATCCGGGCTCTGGCTGACCGTCTGGGACATCGAGGTGCAGCTATCCGTGCCAAAGCCATTTTTGACTCCGTGATGCAGCGTCCTTCGGTTAAATGGGGTAGAGCAGCCAAACTTGCCGCGGGCGCTGCTCTCGTGTTCGCCATCAGAGAACAGGATAGGGGAGATCACACACACCACGTTGCCGTCAGTTTCTCTTTCTCTCTTCGCCTCTGTTCTTCCAACTAGACAGGCCTCCCTGGCCGTTTTATCCGCGCATTTGTTGTCTCTGATGAACAATGCCCTATTACCCACGCACACACATTCTTCTCACCCGTGTCACACATCCGGATATTTCGACTTCTGTCATTGGAATTGGCCGTCTGCAGCAGTCAAAATACCCTAGAAGCTTCATGTCAGTTTCTTTTGCCGCGCGCTTCCAAGGCACATCCCCATGCGATCATTAAGCGCCGCCTGTTGCTCCTCCCGCTTTCGGGTAGGACTGTCTCATGGCCCTTTTGTGTATGCCGCGATTCTTGCTTCCCCTTCCGTTGTGGTCGTGCCTCTTTGGGGATGTGGTGCAACCCCAAGACGTGTCGAATAGAATCAGTCTATTTACCTCCCATACATTTTTTTTTTCGGATGCGCGCTCCCGGCATATAACGGCAGGCTGACTGCCTTGTGTTCCCACTCCAGTATCTCCTCTCGGAACCAATCGTGGAATTGAAGCGCACGCAATTGCGACTCCTCCCCCACCTCGCCCTCGACCTTCCACGTAATCGTGCGATCTCACATCTCCCCTCCCTCGCTGCACACCTCAGTGCCCTCGCATCTGCTTCAGCCCCAACACTTTCCAAAGACACACTTGCCTTCATAAGGCCTTTGTTGTCCCCTGTCGTGGTGCAGGACGTCCTGAGGACAGCTTCGGCGCTGTACGACCTTCCCAATTTGGAGAGGAGTGCATTCAATGCAGGAAGTGCAGGTGCAGGTGGGTGCGCCCTTTTACTTCTGGCGCTTGAGGCGCACGCACGCCCGCCTCGCCCAATGCCGCATGTTCTTGTTCTCGCTTCACTGCTAGGAGCGGCTCTCGGTGCACGTGGTGCGGCAGTTATGGCACGCTATCGCGTGCTCGTGAGCACAGTCGAGGCTGGCGCTGCACGAATTCCATGGCTCGCAAATGCCAACACCCCAGGGAGCAAGCACGTCGCTCGGAGATCCAGGGTTGCGAGCGCCGTACTGGACGTTCTACAATTCCGCGAGGAAGTCGGACGGGCAGAGATTGCCGAAGGTGGTGGCCCAATTCATGTCGATCTCGAGGCAGAGGACGACGGAGGTGACGAAGAAGAAGGTGACACAGGTAGAGATGAAGCCGAGTTGGATGCGTTGCTCGCTGAGGTCGAGCAAAAGACGACCAGGAGCACGAGAATTTTGTCACATGGGCTTCAGGGTTCCTGTGTGATGGCGAGGACTACCGCAGCTCCAGAACGCAAATCCAAGAAGCGACGAACGGCCACGACCCAGGCGGCCAGTTTCCTCCTTGACCCCCTTGCGAACATCGCGCCGGAACGCCCTGCACTCGCCCACACATCGTACCTCTTATCTTCTGACGCTGACATTAGATCTGACACGCCGCCGACGAGGCTACAGCTCCTGGTGGCCGAACGCGGAGACACAGACGCGGTTCATGATGACGAGTTGTTCGGTGAGGGTGAGCTAGAAGGGATTGTGATTGGCACGGATGAGAAAGCGCATGATGAACGAGAGAAGAGGGCTCAAGCAATGTGGATGATTTGGGGCGAGGACGTTGTCAATTCCTCGAGAGAGGTCCTTGGCACAGAAAGTGTAGGGAAGAGGAAGCACCCTGGGCGACCTGGTGACTACAAGAAGAAGGGAAGGGAGCGAATCGATATGGATAAACTTGCGGCGCTGCTAGAGTCAGATGATCCGTTCATAGCGCTGGGTGTTGAAGGGTTCTGTTCAGGTGACGAAGACAAGGAAGGGGGAGAAGGTGGAAGGGAGGGCTACATTGGAGGTGGAGGAGGTGAGGAGGTGGAAAGTGAGTGGAGGCCCGCGTCTCCTGGAGGATTCGAAGTAGAATGGCTTGGCGAATATTAATGGTAATCAAATGGTAATTATGGCAGTAGCGTAGTTATACGTAGGTTTTGTGGCCGGGAATCGGCTTTTCCCAAAAGGAGCAGTGACAAAACCCATAATATATGTTTCTCATAGACGTCGAGCTATTCACCGAGGAAAATGGGGGTCTCGAGCTTCAAGCTTCAAGCTTCACCAACGATGGTTTATTTATGATAGGCGTAGTGGAGTTTGAGCGCTTTAGCTTTGACAAACGCGTCGCGTGCGACGCGTTTGAATTGATCCCATGATTAAAAATCATATCTCGTGACCGCGCCTCATTGTACCGTGACTAACTTAGCTCAGGCCCTAGTGCAGGTATCCCTTGACTCGGAGGTATCCAGCCGCTAAACGCAGGTCTACTGAGTGAATGTCCCGCTAATCTACAATGGAAATCGACTTGTACGTTCCCTCCTTTCGCACGGCTAGCAAACGTATGCGTTCCCACTCCCCAACCCTGTGCGAGCCCGACCGTCCACTCGTATGTGTTGTCGTGTTCTAATTTCATTCGTCGGTGCTGACCTTTGTATGCAACTCTGGTAGAAACGTCTATCACTCGCCGTTGGTGACCGTACATGCGACTCGCCGCTATCATTCCATTCCCCACATACGGCAAGTCCTGCTTCACCTGCGCGCGCGCAGTCGTTCTCCACTGTCTTGCTCGTTCAAAAGCCCGCGCAGTCGGTATGTATGCCCTCTGCAGATGCGGATGCGAGTGTCCAGGATGAACAGTGGGTTGCCCTTACACGCAACCTTACCCTCCTTCCTGCTCAATGTCCCACCGAGCACGAGATGACCTGGAGTAGCAACGGAGAAAATACAATGGTGTGCATTTTGAATACGACCCCTCGTCTTCCCGCTTTCTTTTTAACTGATGACAATTTCTATGGCGTTCTCTACTCTACAGAACCTCGACGAACCACCTCGGCCTTCAGCTCAATTATGCTCGCACGCTCAGCATTTTCAATGTGAGGCAGGCGAGCAATCAAAGATCCACATCACTGACGACACGACACCATCACTCGTGCATTCCAATCCGTGTTCATCTATGCCAAAGGTCTTATCTCCGCGGCTCACCCTTCCCCTAGTGGCAGCAACAGGATACTTGCAGATACCAGACCCAGTCGCGGTTCCCACGCCTCCTATCGGTACTGCTATACTTCCCCCGCATTTTCCCTTCAGTAGCGGATGCATGAACACCATGCCACTGGGTTTGCGAGAGTCGCAACAACCATCACAGCAGCAGCAGGCGCCTCCACGTCGCTCACGGTTCACTATGGGACCACGACCGGACTGTGAGAAATGTCGCCTTGGCGTGCCGGGACATTACGCACATTTCGACTGATTCACATAAAGGTGGTAAGAGACTACCTAGATGAGATTTCTCCTACTGTAGTGTAGTTAATTTAGGTAATAGCCTACGCATTTTGGGCGTCTCCGGCTCGGTGGATCGAAACGTAACGCGTAACACCACATGAAATGAAATCAGTACGCACTTTGAACACACTCATGCCCTCGAATACAGACAAGTGTGAATACAGCGCTTCCAAGTTCACCTTGATCTCGGTTGTTTGGACTCTACACATTGCAAAATCGAAACAGAAGTGACAGCCAAATCTCGTATGTGGCCGAAGTACCTGAAATTGGGGGACAAAGATGGCTTCTAACTTAGGTATCTAAACGTGTACATCCACTCGCTTCCGAAGAGCTATGGGTCTAGTGGCTGCTACCGTAGGGAGGGCATACATCCAACATTGGGGGCTCACTCCCTTCCAACCCCCAAGTTATATGATACAAGTATCACACATCTTGCTGAAGAACGCTCGACCCCCGACGTTAACCATCGAGTAGCAGGCTATACGAATGCGCTGTGCGAAACTTCACTAAGCCTACCTTCGCCCCACAAACTCCTCGTGCACAACCAGATCGCCATCAAGTAATAACTCGTTATCATCGTCTGTCCACTCCACGTTAGGTGAAACCGGCGAGCCAGGTAAAGATGAGTCTGCCTGTTTGTGGGCACCTTGTCCAGTTCCTGCATGGGATCGGCGTCTCCCTCCATGTACCCACCTCCATCTGTCCTTGAAAGATTTGGCAGCAAATGGTTTGAGCAGGGGATGCCAATTGGGATACAATGCATGCAAAGCAGAGTTTCCAGTCAAATAAAACCCTTAGAAAACCCAGTGGAGTGTTAACCACTTATCAGGGTTTATTTTTTCAAAAAACTTTGAAAAAAGAGTTTAAGTTTGATTTGGGGTGGCACAACAGAAAGAAAACTCTATAAAAAAACTTAAAGTTTTATTTCCACTGGAAAAAAGAGTCAAACTCTCCAGAGTCCCACAGATCACATGATCAACCCAAACAAAAGACTTGATTGTTCAGACTGTATCATGTGATCTGTGGGACAAGAAGAGTTTGAATCTCTTTTTGGGTGGAAAT
>WNGR01005655.1_pt1 | contig 23702 bp, 36 predicted proteins | sample 5407581 | NCBI WGS metagenome assembly WNGR01 (sample SAMN13153383, study PRJNA577476) | soil metagenome | isolation source: 80 cm soil or saprolite under Garry oak tree replicate 2 | place: USA:California | collected 2016-06-15
GGAAAAGAGAGAGGACGATCGGAAGAAAGAGTGATTCACCATGCACGCCAGTTTATGTGGCGGAGGCTATCTGCTGAAAGCGCTTGGCAGCGTGGCATCTTTTTTGGCAGACAGGCTATTTAACCTGTCAAATGACAATGATGTGTTTTTCCCTGTAGTCCTGTCGACGCTCTTGCCCACCGATTAATCCTTATTGGGGATGGTATTTGCTGGCTGTTTTAGCAGTTGGGTATGCCACCCGCTCGTTTCACTCAGCACAAGAGCTTCCACAGCCTGTACAAAATTGTCGATGGCTACATCATCTGTTACTTCAGGTCGGTAGGCAGGAGAGGTTCTCGTCTCAAACCTGATCAATTCGCTTTTTAGTGCTTCAGCGGTACTTGCGAAGCGCACCCAGTTCTGCTGCCATTGGAAAATGCCGACAAGTCCCGCCGCCATAGCTGCTAGTGCTGCTGGAAGGGCTTGAAGAGGCTTAGGAACATCGCTCCAAAGAATTAAGATGGGCGTAAGCCCGCCAAAGACTATCGCACACGTTTGGAAAAAGCGATAAAAAAAGGATTCTCTTGATCCATGGGCTTCATACCATTCAATCTGCTGAGCGCAACGATCAATGGCTTTCTTCCGGCGGCTGGTCAGGTCTCGGTACTCATCTAATTGATTCATTGCACTCCCTCCAACGAATTATGACTATTGAGCAACTCCACATCCATCTATCAAACAGGAGATATTTCAAAACTGCTGCCATTTCTTGATGGGGGAGATGGCCAGTGCGCTAGTGCTGGTCACGTCTTGGTGCTGGTTGGCGATGACCCACCGCAGCTTTTGCCTGTTGGGCCTCCAGCAGGGCAAACTGGAGACGGGCTAGCTGCTGCTGGGTCTGGGCATACTCCTGCTCAACCTCTAGTAAGCGCTCCACCAAATCCGCTTTGCTCGCCTGCATATACCGTCGCCGCGCCCGATCCACATTTCGATCTGGATCAATACGTGTCGAGTGAGCCTGCCCAATCACAGGAGCGCGGACAGACCGGCCAACCCGACGACCATTCCGCCGCTGGTAGGTCTGATAAGACGCGCTATGCTCCCGGTAATAAGCATGCGCCTCTGGATTGTCCAACACTCCTGCTTTCTGCACACCTTTTCCGTTAGGGTCTAGCTCTCGACTGAGGCGGCAAATCGCCTCAATAGTGACCTTCTGGCCTTCTTATTGTAGACGATCCACCGCCGCTTTGACTAGGGTCACGGTGCGCTGGCGTTTCGCAGCGTAATGGGCTTGGAGCCAAGGACGCTCCTGCTCAGGCGTCGGTATCGATGTGGAGGGGTGGCTCATCCTGTTCATCCTTCCAGTAGGCTTCAATTAACCGCATTTCTTCCAGCTCCGTATTACAGCGCTGGATCAAGGCCCGCATCTTTCACAATCTCTGGGCCAAGCTGCCGAGCCTCCGAGCGCTTCAGCCAAACAGCCGCCCAACGTTTTTGATCCACAATATCCTGACGCTGCTCTGGGTCAGGGACTTTGTACACACAGCCTGTACACGCGAAGGCAATCGGACAAATGGCGTGGCACGTACAGACTCCACCGGGAACCTTGGTTAACGTCCCGACCTGCTGTTGGGCTTTGATGAGTTGGTGCCGGAGGGTATTATGTAAATCCCAGGATTCAGCGGGAGGAATCAGTACAAGTATCTGGGTGGGTATATGGTCTGAAAAGAGAGGCTTTCGGCATGAGAATGACCCGCAGAATTATACGATTTTCTCCCGCTGAATCCTGGGATTTACACCGTGCTTGCCCTCACGCACGCCTGATACGGCACGCACAATTTACTTCACAGGCGGAGGCTAACCTGCGCTAGAGCGCTCAGACGTGCTAACTACTGAGCGTCAGAACCTTCAAGCACCTGGCATCTCAGACGTTCAGCAAAAGTCGAAGCCAGACCGCAACCGACAAACCGTTTATTTAGAGCCGGACCTGGACGACTGGATCCGCGAACACATCATCCGCGAACGCAAGAGGCTAGGCCACCGCGTCGAAATCAGCGATATCGTCAACGAAGCGGTGCGCCTCTACATGGAAAGCAAAAGCCCCAGTTCGTAGCTCCCGGATCAGGAGTGGTGCTCTCTGGCAATGGCCTTTGCGAGGTCAGCAACTTCTTCAGACGAAGTGACTTCAGCGCCCTCGGGGATCACCCTCTCCGGGACATGAGCAGCGTCCCAGACCTCAACAGTCATCGTTGCGCCTGGATGGTCTTCTGTTGCATGTGCTTCAAAGTCTTCTTGAATTGCCTGCTGGAGTTCAGCAAGATCGGTTGTGCGCTCCGCCGCAATAATCTGGAAGTGAAGCTTTGCTTCTTGCCCTGGATTCGTCCAGGTTGTTTTGACGAGCACAAACCTGATCTGATCATCGCCCAGATCAGTAAATGGGATGCTTTCGCTCTCTGACATACAGCGCCTCTCTTTCGCGAGCCGGGTGAGTCGTTCTCGTTCATGAATAACAATTCAGGCTTTACGGTTCCAAATGGCTGCTGGAGAAACGAATCCTTGCCATACCCCAGGATATTCCAGTTAGCGACTTAGCGCGACAAATCGCTAACTGGAATATCACCAGGATAAAAATTAGCCCTCCATCCGGGGGGCTAATTGGTTTTATCAATCAATCGTTAGCGACCAGGTCGGTTACATTTCAGTTTGGTCGGCTTGGCCGCGGCGGACTTCTACCTCTATCGCCGAGTAGATATCGGCGTCCGTTTTGCGTTGCCACTCGGGCAGGTCCTCCCAATCAGCCACATAGCCAGGCTTTGGATTCGGAATATGCCGAAATACCTGGACGTTCCATGCTTCACTGATAAAGCGCCCACCCTGCTCAGGCGTCGGATATACCCCGGCCTGCTGACCAGCCTGGATAAAGGCTTGCGTTTTCGCGAAGACGGCGCTCGCAGCTTTTTGCTCCCACTCACCCATCTCGCTCCAAGGAGCGATGTAGCCAGGTTTGGGTGCGCCGGGAAAGTGGCGGTACACTCCGGCAATCCAGGCTTCCCTAAAGTAGCGCCCGCCAGCTTCTTGATCTAACATTGGTTTCCCCTCCGATTTTACATAAGCATTGCCAAGTGCCTATCGAACGCCTGGACCGCGCTGGCATCCGCGAACGGCCCTAGCTGGTTTCTGAACCTGTGAAGCTCCTGTTTCAGCATCATCGAATTGCCCTGCGCGGCGATGTCTATAGCCTGTTCAGCGGCCTGGCACGCCTGCTCTACCTCTTCCTGCTGTGCGTAGGCCGTCGCTATATCGGTTAGGGTCATGGCACGCCGACGAACGGGATCGGGGAGCAACGCCAGGGCCTCTTGCAGCGCTGGCAAGGCTGCCTCGGGCTGTTCAAGGCGCACAAAGCAGCTTCCACGCAGGCCCGGTAGGCGGGATGACTCAAAACGCAGCCAGGCCGGGCTCGTATCGACCTGACCAGCGAGCTATCGCCGCGCTGGACCACGCGCCGGGCCTCTTGCAGCAGCGGCAGCGCGTCTTGAAACTCCTCACCATAAACGGGAAGATAGGCGTTGCGTGTTAAGGCGCAGGCCCACAAATCATAGTGGCCAGCTTCACGCGCTGACGAAGTGGCATAGGTATAGCACGATTGGGCAGAGCTGTAGTCTTTCTTATCGAAGAAAATCTCGCCGGCGAGCTGAGCTATGTCGCTGGTCAGTGCACAGAGCTGCTTATGCGCCGCCGGCGAGTTGGAGTCTCTGAGGAACTCCACCAGCGTTCTGAAGTGGCCAAGCACACCATCCAGGGCAGACTGCTTGGAGGAAGCGCCGCGGTAGATGCGCCAGTAGCGGTCGTTAACGGCCTGCAGGTCATGCAGGACCGCCCCATCCACGCGAGATGGTTTTACCAGCGCCGACTCAATCCGCTCCCAATCCACCGGCAGCGGGGGGAGCATGAGCGCAGCTCCGGCAAAAGCTAATAGACGTAACAATTCACGGCGTCTCATATCGTCACTTCCTGGTGCGGATTCTTCCTGCTGGTATTGTACCAGATAGAGGTGTTCAACGGGGCAGCCGATATAGCTGGCGATTGCCCCGATCCACTCACGGGGAACGTACACCCGGCCAGAGCAGTATTCGCTCAGCGTGCGCAGCGGGAGCCTGATCCCGTCCGCCACCTGATAGAGCTTGTAGCCGTGCTGCTTAATCACTGCCTTGAGGCTATTACCCTGCCTTGGAATGGTTGTCATGGCTCACTCCCTGCCGATTTCCTGCGTGTTTCTTGCCGAAAAAGTGTTCTATATCACGCACAAAACCGGCTAGAATCGTAACGAGACCGACAATACGATTGCACCTGAACAAACGGATCCGCCGGGTATGTTCCGGCTCCCATACGAGCTACACTGAAGTATCCGCAATACTAGCTGGCTGCTGCCTAGCCCTCCACTGAGCCAGGGCTTCCCTGTAGGGCTGCAGCAGCTTGAGCGGCGAGGACTGAACATCCAATTCAAACATCACGCGACCACTTACAGGTTCGCCCAACTCCTCAAATTCGGCGTTGCGTAAGATGCTGCGGCCAAGGTCAGTACTGCCACAGGCGTAGATGCTAACAATCTCGATGCCCTGCTTCCCCCACTCCTTGAGCTGGAGAGAGAGATGCATCAACAGCTGCATCGCATAAGTCGTTCTATGCGCGGTTGACGGAACGGGAGCTGAGAGGAAGTCAATGATAATGCAGCGAAGAGGGTGACCTGACTGGAACTGCTCAATCTGGTCAGGGCCGAATAGCCAACCGCGTTTTCCCTGTATGAATTCCTCTATCGCCTCTGGTTTCAGTGGCACAATGTTGATCGAGGCCACAAGATTCCCTCGATCGTACAGATGGTAAGTACTGTTTGGGTTGTAAGTGAGGAAAGCCCGCCGCGCGGCGCGAATCTCAGGGTTTGCCCCACCAGGCCAATAATTCAGATAGGCCAGGTAATTCTCCATCGCTATATCCCTGGCCGTCGCCTTACGAAACACTAAACCCTCCTCCAGATTTGTCGTGATCGGCACCAAGCTCTGCACATCCGGATGCTCCCGCTGCCACTCTGCAAAACCGCGCTTGTACCCCTGGAGCACAAACACATCCGACGAAGCAATATCCAGGTAAAACGTCATCCGGCCATCTTGGGGGATAGCCCACTGCTCCATCCCAAGACGCAGGCACATAGCAATACCCTCCGGGGTCTCGCTCCAAGCATAGACGCGAGAGATTGCAACACCCTCGCGCCCCAAGCGCTCCAAATCAGCTTGCACACCTCGGAGCAGGACCGCCACATAATTAGCCCTGGTATCTCTGTCGGCATCGGGATCGCTCGCAATACTTCCAATAATGCACTCGCTAATCTGGCCCGGTGCATAAGGCTCAATATCTTCAGCAATAAGGTCGCGCGCCCGAATCTCGTCACGCATATAGGCAAGGATGCGTTCCTGCCTGATAGGGAGCAAGTATAGTGAGGCTACAATCCTTCCGTCAAGGCGCCTCACTACATAATGGCCGCGTGGTTCCCTGGCGAGCCAGGAGCGGCGCTGATCGGCACTAGCAGCCCGCCCAAAGAGGCGTATAGCAAGCTGATATACGCCATCCATATCATCCGGCGTGGCCAGGGCAAACACCGCGTCAGCCTCCCCCTTTTCCCCAGACCCAAAGAACGCCTTGTCGGCGTCCACGATGGCCTGTACCTCACTCAACTTGTAAAATTTATGTTTGGGGTTTCCGTAGTAGGCGGCCAAAAAGCAACGTTAAGGACTCATTTCGTATTGTTAGCAGTCTATTTGCCCTGTTCTCTATCGTGAAAAAGTGGATTATCAAGATTTAACAAACAAAAAGACGCCGATGATCAGTTCCTACTGGAACCCCGTCTATCTTGTCAGCGGGCCTCACAGCCTCTCACTGAATAATGACGCAATGAACATCCAACGGGCCAGAAGGTTATGTTTTCGGCTTAGCGGGGAATGTGGGGGCTCGTTTTCGCTCTGGGAAGTCTTAGCGGGGAAAATGGTACGAAAAAATGTTATGACCCCTATTTGATGTCTCCCTTATCTCCTCCAAACAGATCGTCTAACCCATCCATGGCGTCTTTTTGCATTGATGGGAGGAAGTGCGAATAGGTATCCATGGTCGTGCTGATATTGCTGTGGCCAAGAAGCTCCTGCACCACTTTCGGGTGGATATTTATGCCGAGAAGGATGGTCGCTGCACTATGCCGGAGGTCGTGAAAGCGCATGTGCGGAAGTCCTGCATCTTTGAGCAATTGCGTGAAAAGCTTCCCGAGGTACCTCGTATCCTGGAAACCCCCAACCATGTTGCAGAAGACGAGGTCATGGTCGTGCCATCTTGCCCCTGCTTTTTGCCGTGTCTCCCCCTGGTGGGTTTTATGCTGTTCGAGCGCCTCGATAACGAACTGGGGAAGCAGAATACTGCGTCTGCTTTTCTGGGTCTTTGGCTCCCCCTCAATGAATCCATGCCCAGCAAGGTAGTTCATCGTCCGCCGAACGCGTAGGTGCCCGTGCTCAAAGTCGATATCGCTCCAACGAAGAGCAAGCAATTCACCCCGTCGCATTCCAGTGGCAAGAGCCACCGTCAGTAACGCTTCCAGACGGTGCCCACGTGCCGCCTCTAGCAACTTCTGCGCCTGTTCTTTCGTCAATGTCTGGGATTCATATCTCACCTGTTTTGGCAGGGAGACGTTGTCACAAACGTTATAGGCAACCAGGTGCCAGCGCACGGCATTCTTCAGCGCGTTATGCAAAATTGCATGAATGAGTTTTACGCTTTTGGGAGAAAGTCCCTCTTTCAGTTTGCCCGCGTAAAGGGCCTGGACATGTTGCGGGCTCAGCTTCTGTAGCGGAATATGCCCAAGTGCGGGCAGAATATGTTTATCAATCTTATTGCGATAGCTAGAGCGGCTACTCTTCCGAAGCGTCGGGCCGTGGACATCCGTGAACCAGAGCTCAAGATATTGCCTGACCGTTTGCTGCGGCCCGGTGGCAAGCCTCCCCTGTTCCAGATCACGAAGCATTTGTTGGAGTGCCTTATGAGCCTCCTGGAGCGTCTCCCTGTACCGTACTTTACGTGTCCCATCTTCCAGTGTGACTTGGGCTACCCATCGGCCATCCTTACGTGGAAAAACGGATCCTTCACGTTTTCCTCGTCGCTTTGCCATGATATACCTCGCTCGATTGAAATGTGAAACGATAAAGGAACCTGCCATACACCAGGAGATATCCACCTGAGCAAAACAGGCTAGAATTTACGGGGATGGGTGAACGTAAGTGGTAATACCTACCTACTTACAGGTTTAAGCGTTGCAATGTAGCTCCTACCCCGGTCGAAACGACACTGACAGCCAGTTTGAGACTATTTCCTTCCCTTGTATTGAGCTAATCCTGCCCATAGCAGCCCCAAAACGATGATGATAATAAGTATCCAAGGGGATATCATCGGCTTTTCTCCTTTGTCACTGGAAATCAAAAAAAGGGACCATACCGGGCCCTTCACAAACAGCTGACGACAAAAGAGGAGCGCGTGCTCCTCGTCCACGCCCCTCATGAAAAGTTATAAGCACTCTTCCAAAAAAATGGGCACAAGCGGAAACAGACCGTCAACACATCCATATAAGCACGCTCCTCTCTGTGCTTCATTGCTCCTTATGCTGCCTGTTGTGCGAGTGGCGTCTGCCAGTGCAACGTCCACCGGCTCGCCAGTATTGATATGACTAGTACACTGAGGCATAAAAAGCTCCACGATTAAGCAAGTCCCGTATACGTCCACTTGATGGGTTTGGCCATCGTCCGATTGTAATAGGCGATGAAGGCGAGAATCTGATCACGCAAGTCGTGTAGCGAAACGAAATTGCCCCGCTTGAGCAGCTTGCGCACCAGAATACTCAGCCAGATCTCGACTTGGTTCATCCAGGACACATGCTTGGGCGTGTAGTAAATGACCACTTGGTGCGTCGGGTCATGCAAGAACGCGGCACGGCTTTCCATCGACTGGAGAATCCCGCTTGTGCCTTTGACGCCCAACGTTTGCGGCGCGATGCCTTCCCGCTCGGCAATCCAGCGCACCAGCGCTTCGGATTGATGGATGTTGAGATTGTCCAGGATGATGTGCCACTTCGTGGCCGCAGGATCGCTGGCAATCAGTCGCTGGAAATGCGCCAAGGCATCCTCCTCGGTGCGTGTGGGTCCCCACGATGGTTCAACGATGTGTCCGGTGACGACATCGAAATTGATAAACCAGGAGAGCGTACCATGCCGGATATACTCGAACTCACGGCGCAGGACATGGCCCGGTTGCATGGGCAAGTCCGGATGTTTGCGCTCCAGCGCTTGCACCCCGGTCAACTCATCTGAGCTGATGATGCGTTCTCCTCGCTTGGCCCGTTGGGCAGCTGTCGCGTAGAGTCCACATCCCTCGACAATTTTCTCGTCGCGCTGCGCATCTGGGACGGCTGTGAGCCAATAGCGGAAGCGGTGCGGTTGGAGCCCCCTTTTTTCAGCAGCCGTGCGGCATGCCGTGGAGAAATGTGCTGGACGATGCCGCGCGCCATCACTTCGTCGGCGATTTCGCGTCCCGTCCATTGGCTGATGGGCCGTCCTGCCTTACTGGGGGCTTCACAGGCCAATGCGGCGACTTGACAGCGTTGTTCGGCAGTGATCTCTGGCCGTTTCCCTGGTCGTGGCGCGTCTTGCAAGCGCTCGGTGATGCTCAAGGTGTCCAGGTCGATCCCCTGCAAGCCGACCCAGCGATCACGCCATAAGCGCGCGGTGTCCACGTTGATGCTCAACTGGCGCGCAATCTGGGCATTGGACTGTCCCTGCGCTGCGGCTAAGACGATGCGTGCTCGCTGCGCCACTTGCTGTTCGCTGCGATAGCGTCTGCTGATCCGTGTTAACGCTTCCTGCTCTTTCTCACTGAGCACGACCTGGGTGGCTCGTTTCGGCATGGGCTGTTCTCCTTCTGTTGTTTCCTCCTATCTTATCATGGATTCTCTAAAGCCTCAATGTACTAGTAGAGTCAGCGCCAGGGAATGCCCAGAAACGAGACTCGTGACGCGGGAGCCGTGTCTTCTCGTCTCCCACGTCGCGGCCAGCGAGGTAGAGAATTTCCGTCCCATCTGGGTCATCAAAGTGATATTGTGCCGGGATCGACAGGGTTGTCGTGCGCCGTACGACGGCCTTCATGCTAAAAGTCAATTGGAACCCGAACCCTTGCAGCACAGCCGCTACTTCGTTCGGATTTGGACAACTGGAGCAGAAGGCCTCCAGTGCCTTGGTGTCTGTTTGATGCATAGAACGAACCTCCTCTTCTACGCAGCCCTCGCCGCCTGCTGCTCACGCGTGGCAATATCTTGCTCGACGATATCCAGTTGGGCCGCTGTGATGGTGTTGATATCCAATCCAGGGAGTTGCAAGAGCTTGCGAATGTGGTCAACGAAACCGCTGTTCGTCTTACACATGTTCATTGCCTTCGCCCGTTCGTAGAGACTATTCAACCGCTCCCTGATGGCCTCATCGACATGACCATTTCTGGCAGCTTTCGGAGATGCCATACTTCCCTTTTCAGCAGGATCGATATCGCTGTCCAGGTCGGTCTCTAAAGCCAATTCGGTTGAGATCCCGAAGTCACGCGCACATCGCGCCTTCGCTGCCGTTTCTACCCTGTCCGTCGCTGAGAGCCGACCTTGTTTGAGGGCCTCGGCGACGGACAGGGTTGACAGCAGTTGACATTGTATTGTAATTACCCTCTACTTTCATGAGTATGGGAAGAAAGAAAACAGCAGGGCCACAAGCCCCAAAAATGGTGCGGGTCCATGTAGCAGCTCATGAATTGGGGCTGCATCCTTTTACCGTGCGGCGTTGGATCAAGCAAGGCAAAATTCAGGCGGTGCGTGTGGGACTGGAAGCGCGCATTCCGCGAGCCGAGATTGAGCGACTGGTCGGCAAAACCAACGAGCGGTTGCTGGTCCTGTATGGCCGGGTGAGTGGTCAAGGGCAACGAGATGATCTTGGTCAAGGGCAACGAGATGATCTCACTACGCAACTTGCTCGTCTGGAGCAGTGGGCCGACACGGAGCGCCCAGGCCAGCGCCATCCATGATGCTCTCTGATATTGGCTCTGGCCTTTCCACCAGCCGCAAGCAGTTGACGCGACTGCTTGAGATGGTGTGTGAGGATCGCGTCGGAGAGGTCGCCATCATGTATGCTGATCGCTTAACCCGTTTTGGGCAGGCCTATTTGGAATGCTTATTCCCACGAGACGCTCATGTAGGGCTACACCACCCCCAAGGAAAAAGAGTAGAATAGGAGAAGATGCTCCGACAGCAGAGATCGCGCGCATATTGTGTCTCTGAACCAGACCACGAGACTGATCTGGGTGGGCGCAGGAACACGAGACTGATCTGGGTGGGCGCAGGAACCACCCCTTGTTGCGCTGGCGAGTGAAGTTTCGCCAGCAGCACGCAGAAGAGAATCTTCGTTTCAGCCCATCCAAGCCGGAGCATCCTTTACTCAAAAGGAAGAAGAGCACAGGAGCAGTGGAATGGAAATTCTCTACACCAACTGCGCTGGATTGGATGTGCATAAGAAGACCGTGAAGGTCTGTGTGTTGACACACACGTCCAATGGTCAGCTTCAGAAAGAATTTCGTACCTACTTTACCACCACCGAGGAGTTGTTGAAGCTCGGTGATTGGCTCAAAGAACAAGGCTGTACGCATGTGGCCTTCGAGGCAACCGGGGTATATTGGAAGCCGGTGTTCAACCTGCTGGAAAGCAGTTTTGAAGTGCTGGTGGTCAATGCCCAGCATATCAAAGCTGTGCCTGGAAGGAAGACGGATGTCAAAGACGCCGAGTGGATCGCTGACCTGTTGCAACATGGTCTGCTCAAAGCCAGTTTCATTCCCTCTAGCCCTCAACGCGAACTGCGTGACTTGACGCGCTATCGCGTCCGGCTAACGGAGGAGAAGGCAAGAGAGATCAATCGTGTGCAGAAAACCCTGGAAGATACGAATCTGAAGTTGGGTGATGTGGTCAGTGATATCATGGGGAAAGCCTCTCGCATGATCTTGCAGGCGATCGCGGATGGAGAAACCGATCCTGGCCGCTTAGCCGCTCTAGCAGTGGGCCGGGTCCAAGCGACTCAAGAGCAATTGGAAGCGGCATTGAGGGGCACAGTCACGGATCATCATCGGTTTTTGCTCGTCTCCGCATTTGACCCAGATTCACCATCTCGAGCAAGCCATCGAGCGGGTAAGCGCAGAAATTGTGCGGCGTTTCACGCCTCCTTCTCCTCCAGAAGATGCAACCTCTTCTCAGCAGGAAGCAGAAACAACCCCAGAACTGGGGCCTGACTCAGCTTTCCTGCAGGAATCTCCATCCTCTTCACCAGCCGCTTTGAGTTGGGCAGAAGCCATGGTCTTGCTCTGTAGCATTCCAGGCATCGGTGAGCGTACGGCCATGGGGATTTTAGCGGAAATCGGGCTCAATATGCAGCAGTTCCCCACAGCAGCGCATCTGGCATCGTGGGCTGGCGTTTGCCCGGGCAATCATGAAAGTGCGGGCAAACGCCTCTCTGGGAAAACGCGCAAAGGCAATCCCTGGTTACGATGCCTCTTAGTTCAAGCTGCTCATTCGGCCTCTCATCAGAAGAATTGTTACTTGGCTGAACAATATCGCCGCATTGCCAAACGGCGAGGGTCGAAACGAGCTGCCATCGCCGTCGCTCACAGTATCCTGGTCATGATCTACTATCTCTTAAAGAACCAGACCACCTATCAGGAGAAAGGAGAAACCTTCTTCGAGGAGCAGGAACGTCAAGGTGCTGAGAAACGGTTGGTCCGTCAACTGACTCGTTTGGGATATCACGTTGAACTTCAGCCAATGGCCCAGGCGGGATAATCTCTTACCTGAGCCGTTGGGGGAGGGACTTTTTCAGAAGAGATGCGCAACGAGGTTTGAGCAAGTTGCTGGTGGAAGAGGAAGGTGAGATCATTGCCTGGGTATCAGGTGCGGTGCGCTGCCGAGGGCTGGATGTTCTGGTTCATGCGGAAGAAGTTGTCGGGGTCGTACCTGCCCTTGATCTCGGCCAGACGGTTCAGATTGGGGCCGTATGCTTCGTGGATACGCTGCTCCCCTTCTGAGCCGAGGTAGTTGACATAGACTCCCGCGGCGGCCATCGGTCGGACCTGTTCCCACAGGTCGCGCGCCCACGCCATGTTCGCCTCAGACTCCGAAGGGTTTTCCCAGCCGGCGAGGATCAGAAAGCTGTAGGCCGCGGATCGGTGGCTGAAGGCCGTCTCGCTCGCCCCCACCCGTGCCACCGCGCCGCCCATCTGCTCGAACGCGATGCCCGAGTAGCGAGACGGGACTCGCCTGAAGGCCTCGACGACCAGGTCGATCACCTCGTCGCTCAGCTCGGCGAGGAAATGCGCTTTCCAGTAGTTCAGCCGTCCCGCCGGGAAGTTTGGATCAACCAGTTGCTGGATCACTCTGTAGGAGCGCGGGCGGATCTCATCAACAATCGGCGAGCCGAAGCCGCGCAGCTTGCGGACCGCCTCCTCACCCGCGGCAACGGGTCCATTGAAGGCCGCCCGCATCCCCATCCTCGGGGTCCCGTCGGGACCGTGGCCAAGGGTGGCATAGACGATGAGAGCATCCGCTGCGCTGACGGTAAACTCGCGATAGAAGCGCAACGTGTCGCGCGCGGCAGAGAGCGGATGCGCGAGGCCGCCAGCGAGCAAGACCGGACCGACGGGATGGAGCTGGAACTCGAGAGAGGTCACGACGCCGAAGTTGCCACCACCGCCGCGCAGGGCCCAGAAGAGGTCGCTGTTCTCGACTCGGCTGACCAGAAGTTCGCGCCCGTCGGCGGTCACCACCTCGACTGAGAGCAGGTTATCGCAGGCGAGCCCATAACTGCGCATCAGGTAGCCGAGTCCTCCACCCAGCGTGAACCCTGCGATCCCGGTCGTCGACATGAGGCCTCCGGTCGTCGCAAGCCCGTGCCGCTGGGCCGCTTTGTCCAGTTCGCCCCATACCACACCTCCGCCCGCTCGCACCCTCTGTTGAGGCGCGTCGACGACGATCTCCTTCATGAGAGAGAGGTCGATGACGAGCCCACCATCGCAGATGGCATTCCCGGCGACGTTGTGGCCCCCTCCTCGAATGGCAACGACCATGTCAGCCGTCCGCGCGAACTCCACGCAGGTGGCAACGTCGGTCACCGTTGCACACCGGGCGATGGCAGCGGGACGCCGATCGATCATCCCATTCCATACCCGGCGCGCCTGATCATACCTCGGGTCAGTCGGCTCGACGAGGTGACCGGAAAGCCTGGCTCTCAATTTCGTCAAGTCACTCATTTCAACTCTGCGTTCCTCCCTGGCCCGATCTGGGCCTGTTGAACGTCCTTAGAAGGCGAATAGGTACGGCTCGTGGCCAACCAGGTTCCTGCTAGCGTCCGCATCAGGTGCAAGGGATCATGCTCCACTATGGTCTCCATAGACGCTGACCAGATCATGTTTTAGCAAATCTCATTTCGATCCTTTTGTACGTGGTGGTGGATGTAGTAAGTATACCTAAGATCGGTGAAAAATGCGACCGTTTTGACCCTGTTCCGCTATCACATGACAACAGTTTTAGAGCCACTTCCTTGAAGCTGGACAGCTCGTTGCGCATCTCGTGGGTACAGGCGACCGCCATCGCGGTGGCTATCAACTTGGTGCGCATCCGTCAGATGCTGCAACGCACCCAACTAGTGGACTGTCACAGCTCATTTGAAAGGAGGGGAAGAAATGGGGTATCCTTGAGAGCAAGAATGATGAAGAGTCTTGCAAGGAGCCTCAGATGAAAAAGAAGAGTGTGAAGTTAACGCAAGAGCAGCGTCAGCAGCTCGAGCAGCTCATTGGGAGTGGAACGGCACCAGCGCGCAAAATCATGCACGCGCACATTTTACTCAAAGTCGATGGGAGCCAGGAGGGACCGGATTGGTCTGACCAGCAGATTCAGCAGGCCTTTGGCGTCGGAGCAAGCACCATCTGGCGCGTGCGCCGTCGCTTTCTCGAACAGGGACTCGCCGATGCGCTCAATCGCCGTCCACAGCCCCAACGGCCACAGAAGCGCAAACTGCATGGGGAACTGGAAGCCCACCTGATAGCCATCACCTGTGGAGAGAAGCCAGAGGGAGAGGGGCACTGGAGCTTGCGGCTGTTGGCCAACAAGCTGGTCGAAGTCGGGGAAGTGGAGCAAGTCAGTTATGAAACGGTGCGACGGACGCTTAAAAAAACAAACTCAAGCCGTGGCTAAAAGAGCAGTGGTGCATTCCCCCAAAGCAGAATGCCTTGTTTGTCTACCATATGGAGGATGTGCTGCGCGTGTACACGCGCCCCTACGACCCTCGCTTTCCGCAGTTGTGCATGGATGAGATCAGCAAGCAATTGCTCAAAGACAAACGCCCTGGGCTGCCAGCGCGACCAGGGGATGTGGAGAAGTATGACTACGAATATGAGCGAGAAGGGGTGCGCAATGTGTTCCTGGTGTGTGAACCCTTGGCTGGCAAGCGCTATGCCAAAGTGACGACGCGCCGCACGCAAGCCGATTGGGCCGAGTTTATGCGCGAGGTGATCGATGTGCACTATCCCAAGGCGGAGAAAATTGTGTTGGTGATGGATAATTTGAATACGCACTCGCCGGCTTCCTTCTATCAAGCGTTTGCACCAGAGGAAGCGGCGCGCTTGTGTGAGAAGCTGGAAATTCATTCTACGCCCACGCACGGCAGTTGGTTGAATATGGCCGAGATTGAACTCGCCGTGCTCGCTGGCCATCCCTTGAAGCAGCGTATTGGCACGCAAGCCCAGTTGGAAGGGGAGGTAGCCGCGTGGCAAGAGGCACGCAATGCCAAAGCCGTCACGGTGGATTGGCGCTTTACGACCGCGGATTCCCGCATTAAGCTCAAGCATCTCTACCCTTCACATGAAGTGTGACAGTCCACTAGGACTCTCGCCCCGGCCCAAGCGTCCTCTGTCTCCTTTTGCACGCTTGCGATCGCTCTTGGCGGCATGATGTCCGGACACAATTTCCCAGCAGAGTCATGAATTGCTTGAAGGCAATCAACCAGGCGAGAGTGGGTAGCGAAAGCGGAACGGATAGGAAGCAAATTCAGGCCTTCTCTTCGAGAAGATACCAGAACAGCTCTTGAAGCGCGTCAATGGCTGCTTTCGTCACCTGCGTTGTGCTTCTGGAACAAGGAGGCGCCACCCGACGCCACCATGATGAGCGTGAGTGCGACAAGCGCACGGAAGCCAGTGGTTTCCCTATTCAACAAGTGAATTACTTGCGACCCTAGACCGGGCAGGCCGCGTCATTCCGACCACAAAACCGCCCTTCATAAGATACCGCTGGCGAACGAAACAAGTGGTGCAATGCGGCTGGGCGAGGACAAGCCATATACCGTCCCCCAGACAGGGTTCCCCTACTATGCTACGGCGAATCTGCTACGAAGGCCGTCCATAGTAGGGGCGATGGCTTGTCCTCGCCCGGGGTGGGGCTAAGGCGCTGCAATCGTGGCCGTATAGATGTCCAGCCCGTGCAAGGTCCCGTCCGGGTTGTTCCCCGTGCTGTTCGAGTTGTCGGCCCACGCCGGATGGGCCCTCCCGCCGTAGAACGACAGCCCCGAGTAGTCGCCGTAGTCGATCGCATTCCCAGAATCGTGCGAGTTCGACGTGCCTGCGCTGATCTGGATGTTCGCAGTGAACGTCTGCCCAGCGTCTGTGCTGAACGCTCCCCAGAACTGGGCGTCGTCGTTCGGCACGCCGTCGGTATCGCCGGGCCCCCCGCTGCCGAGGTCCTGCCGGGAGTCGTACCACACCACTGCGAGGTTCCCGCTGGTCGGATCGAGCGAGATCTTCGGCAGGAACTGGCTGTTCTTCGTCTGGTCGTCGTTCACCCGCACCGAACCGCTCCACGTGGCGCCATCGTTATCCGAGAAGCGGACGTAGATGTCCATGTTGTTGCTCTCGTTGGGGTGCTCGAGCGTGTACACCAGGTACACGCGCCCGTTGTGGGAGCCCCCGGTCCGGTCCCAGGCGAGCCCAGGCTCTGCGTCAACCGAACGGTCGCGCTGCGCCGGGATGAAGTCGAACCCGCCGACGTGCGTCTCAGTCACGAACACCCGAGAGCCGAAGCCAGCCGGCCCCAGTCCGTCGGGGTCCACGTTCACGAAGAGCTTGCCGCCGCCCTGCCCGCTCTCGGTGAGTGTGCAGACCTGCATGACCTCACCCCCCGGGCCGATGGCGACGTCCCCGTACGTGCAGTTGTTCGTGCCGGGGACGACCTCGGGGGTGATGAAGGCGCCGACCTTCCCAAGCCCCGAGACTTTCGCTCCCGTGGCCACGATCGGACCTCCGCCGTTGAACACCATCCAGACCTCGCCCACGCCGGCCGTGATCGTCGGCTGGTCGACGAACCGGAACAGGCCGCGTCGCTCCCCGCTCGCCGGCAGGCTCTGCTTCGGCGGCTTCGCGATGTTCGCGATGAGGTTGAAGTGGAGGCCGCTGTCGGTGCTGAGGGCGATGGGGACCTTGTTCTCGACGTTGTAGAGGTAGGTCAAGAAGAGGTTGCCGTAGCTGTCGAACGACAGGCTGGGGTCGCAACACGCGTCTTTCAGGTTGTCGTTGTCCCCGATCAGCTTCGTGGTCCAGGTCGTGCCGCCGTCGAAGCTCACACCCTCGAACAACCCGGCCGCCGGGTGGTCCACGTTCGTGACGATCACAATGTTGTTCGGGTTCGTCGGGTTGACCGCCACCGTCTCCTCGGACTCGCTGCCGGACCGCCGGCTGACGTCGACGTTCGTCGGCGTGGGGTTGAGCCCCAATCGCCTGCTGGCCCCAGCGGCACCGGCCGAAGTGACCACAAGCGTGGTGACGATGAGAAGAGCCACCAGGAGAGGGCGGATGTGTTCGTTCAGGTAGATCTTTACCGTTGAGTGACGGCCGTGCATATTCACCTCCTGAGCATGTGCTTCTGTCATTAGAAATACAAGAACAATGAGTGGATTGCCCGCCTCCAACGAGCGATAAGTATTGGCCACCGAAGGAAAGTGAGCGGTGCGATACTCTATGCACCGCTCGCATTGAACAGTCAAACGAATTGAACGACCAGACGAATTGCTCAGTGAATGGCCGTCGCTAGATCATGCACCAGGTTGAATGCGGAGGGACTCCCAAAACCCGTCGTGAGATCCCAACCGGCAGTGGTCGAGTAGCCTGGGATGCCCGAAGCATACTCCTGGTTGCTGTCGAGCGTGGTGACTCCTGCGCCTGAGCCGAAGGTCTGTGGCACGATATCGTTGAAGTCGCTAGCTGGCAAGGTGTAGAGTAGGGGGTTGAGGTAGCCGACCGAGTGCTTGCCCATCTGTGCGGCCAACTGGTTGGTCAAAGCCACCATAGCTGCAATCTGCGGGGTCGACGCGCTTGTTCCACCGACGGTGTGCCAGCCGAGGCGCGCTCCACCAAAGCTCGTGTAGACAAGCGCACCCCCATCAACGGCAGCGTTCCAGGAGACGTCTGGTAAGCCACGATGGCCATGCAGGAGGCTCTGCGGAATACCGGACTGGAAGCTCGGCGTGGGGTACAGGACGCTCAGTCCACCTCCCGTCGCGGCTGGCAGCCAGTCCTCCTTCCACACAGCCTCGGTGCGCCCAGGCCCGGTCGTGTAGTTCAGGTAGGTGGCAGCACAGGTGTTGAAGGGGTTACCCGCGGCCAGGCAGCTGTAGAAGGTCGCTGTTGAGACTGTGGGGTCCCACCGCCAACCGGATTGCAACCAGGTCCCTCCTGCCGCAGTCACCAGGGGATCCGAGGCTGGCCACTGCGCCGTGGGGAAGGGATAGACCCGACCTTGCTTATCCACATTAGCCGTCCCTGAGTCACCAGTTGCACTCACCACCGTTATGCCGTTAGCGACTGCCTGCTGATAGACTTTGTCGAACTTGGCGACTTGCTGCAAAGCCGCGGCATTGAACGACTGCTCCGTGACGGCGAAGCTCTGGCTGATGACCGAGCCAGGATAGTGATCTACCACGTACTGTTCGCCTTTGAACATGCTCGGGAAGCCCTGCTCGCCCTCGGTCTCGGCGGGATTGGCCGCCACCAGCACGATCTTGGCATCTGGTGCCATGGCGTGCGCCCACTGGAGGTCCAGGCTGGTCTCGAAGGCCCAGCCAACCTGGATGCCGTGCATCGCTGGGTTGTAGGCGGGCTTGCCAGTCGGATAGAGAATCGTGAGGTTGGGCTGGGGCAGCCCGAAGGTGGAACTGAAGAACTGGAGATCTTGCAGGGCCGTCGGGCTGCCATAGGAGTCGACGATCACGATGGTCTGCCCTTTGCCCGTGAGACCTTCGGCATGAAGCCTGTCGACTCCATAGGCCGCTTCCATCTGAGCCGGGGTATAGCAGTGGAAGAAGGCGTAGGTGAAGACAGGGGAAGGCGTCGTGCAGGCCGGCGGGTTCGTGGTTCCTTGCGAAGAAATATCGGGAGCCACGGCGACCAGGGGTGAAAGCAGGGTATTGGGGAGGGTCGCTGCCGCACTTACGGGAGCAGCGCGCCCAACGGAAGCCGCGACTAGCACGACCAGCGCCATCGTCAGAAATAGGGTCAGTAGCCTTTTCATACTTGTCCTCCTTACTAATCTACTCTGTTAGTTTTGGGAGGTGCAGGAGGGCCACAAGCCCTCCTGCACCTCCTCTCGCCGCCGCAGGCGGCACAGAAAGAATCTAACAAAGTAGGACTAACTGGAAATACTTAACAAAATACCACCGGAGAGCGGGAAGAGCGCACTCCCACAGATCACCCTCGATCAGGTGGACTGTTCTCTCAAACCGACCTAAATGGGACAAAATTCGGTGTTGCGTTCCTGCTTCACCGGGAAGAGTTTCACCAACACCCACATGTTGACCAGCACTCTTCTCCCACAGGCGTTCATTCCAGGCGAACTGATGGTATGTATACCCCCGTCGAACATATTACAACATAGAGGAAGATAAAGTAAACTATTTTCTGTCTGGAGATGAGGCTGCAGCCCTTGACGCCTATTGTGTGGTGTGCAAGCCCCTGCTGGATTTACAATTCCGGCCAGCGACCCGCCCACGGCCTTGCCTCCTCAAAGCGGGCAGAAGCACGTAACACAGTTGCCTCGTCGTAGCGGCGACCGATGATCTGCAATCCTACCGGTAGCCCATCATGGGTGAAACCGGCAGGCACGCTCGCTGCTGGCTGGCCTGACAGGTTGAATGGGTAGGTGAAGAATAGCTCCAGCGCCCTGGCGACCGGTTCGCCTGCTACTTGATCAGGGCCGAATATCCACAGGCCATAGGCCGGTGTGGCCAGCGTGGGCGTCAAAAACAGATCGTACTCCTGGAAGAATGAGACGAGCAGATCATGGATAGCATAATCGCCGTAGACGGCGGCATAGGCATCGCGGGCAGACATGGCGATGCCAAGCTTCAAGAGGGAGACCGCCGCAGGGTCCAACTGTTCTTGGAAGTTGGCCGGCAGTTCCTGCTCAAACTGCACCAGCAAGCGCGGCACAATCTGTCCCAGGAAGAGCTGGTCGGGATTGAGCATGCCTGGGCTGGCTTCTTCAACCTGGCATCCCAGGTCGGCAAACGCCTGTACGGCTGATTGACAGATGGCCAGCACCTCGGGATCGACGCGTCCATAGCCCGGGGTGGGACTCCAGGCGACGCGCAGTCCCCGGATGTCTCCTTCGCAGGCGCTGAGATAGCTTATGCCCTGGCCGGGCAGCGAATACCAGTCTCGCTCGTCGGGCCCAGCCATAATATCCAGCATGGCAGCCGCATCTCGCACGCTGCGCGTGATCGGGCCCTTCGTGGTTGAGCAGGTACCATCCATTATGGCGCGGCCAGGAGGGAATGCGCCCGAACTGGGGTTTGATGGCATACACCCCACACACCGAGGCCGGGACGCGGATAGAGCCGCCGCCATCGTTGCCAACCGCCAGTGGCCCCATCCCGGCCGCGACTTGGGCCGCGGCTCCACCTGAAGAGCCACCAGGGGAACGTTCCAGGTTCCAGGGATTGCGCGTCACGCCAAAGACTTTGTTATCGGTGGCGAATTTGCTCCCAAACTCCGGTGTATTGGTCTTGCCCACCATAGGGCAGCCTGCCGCTCGCAGGCGTTCCACCAGCACGGCATCCTGGTCAGGCACGAAATCCTGGCGAAAGAGAGAACCAAAGGTGGTGCGCAAGCCTCGCGTCTCAATCAAATCTTTAATTGTCACAGGCACGCCAAATAAAGGGCCGCCCACTTCCCCCGCCGCCAATCTTTCGTCAATCGCCTGCGCCTCGGCCCGCGCCGTAGCAGCCGCCAGCGTGACAATGGCGTTGATTTGAGGATTAACCGACGCAATACGATCCAGAAGAGCCCCCAGCACCTCAGTAGCGCTGACTTCCTTCGCCGCGATGGCCTCACCGAGGGCCAGGCCCGGCTTTTGCCATAATTCCGCCATAGTGGTTCCTCCTTTATATGTTTCCACGAGGGAACATCCCTATACGCAAGCATACTCTGCAATAACATCCAGTGTCAATATATGACTCTGCTGGGAAATTTTGTAGAGATGTCCGGACAAGAACAAAATGATCCGTTCATAGAGAACAAAAGGAGCGAAAAAAGCATGAGAGGCGAGAATCAGCATCCTCATCAACAAGGAAATTGCTCTCGAACTACTTCTTATGCTGTTCATGTCGTTCATACTCCTCCAAGAGAGGCTTTGGTCTCCTTGTTCTCTTGTCCGGACAAAATTTCCCAGCAGAGTCATGAATATACTTATGGCACAAGAGAAAGTTATCTTTGCTCCTGGAGGTAGTGTCTATGAGCGGGTCAAAGCTATGGTTCGTCATAGCCGTCAGATACTCAATCCCCTGAAAGGGGATAAGCTTGTTGCTAGCCTCCACCGCAACTCGATACCCGAAGATACCGCTTTGGCTTCACCGGCCGCAACATCATGGCAGTGCAAAGAAGACTGCACCGGGCCGTCTGGCAAGCGGCCCGTCCTTGCTCAGCGTGGCTTGCCCACTTCCGAACAAGGAGCGTTATCACTCGACCGAGAACGTTTTACCTGGACACGGCGTTCTTGTCCAGAACCCGACCGTTCAGTTGGAAAGGTGCCAGGAGGCGAACGGTCTCTCGCTGGCGAACCAGAGTGCCTAAGCCTCCATAGCTGTTTTTGTTGTGATATGCAAAAACGGACGAGAGGGCTTTGCACTACGTGTCAGAGCAAAACAGGTCAAATTCTGACGATTTTCTGAGCCAGAGAGCCATTGATGTACCTGCTTGTAAACCGACGAGGAGCGGGCAGCGGCTCCTACCCTGCCGGAGGTTTGGCCCCAGCTGCAAGAGGCGCTGCGCGACCGGATTACCCTGGTGGCCTACAACGCTGACTTCGACCGTGCACGCCGCTACCATCTGGAGGCCCTCACTCAAGAGTGGGCATGTGCGATGGAAGCCTATGCCGCGTTTTGTGGCAACTGGTCACACTACCGCGGCGATTATACCTGGATTCCGCTTCAGGGTAGCCAGCGAGCGGTAGGGGATGCGCGGGCAGCGCTGGAATGCCTGTGTGAAATGGCGGCGGTGTACGAGCGAGAATATGCGTCGCCGACAGAAGTAGAGCAATCGTAACAGCAGATTGAGGCAGGCCTCCGGGCCTATCCCGCTACGATTGTACGATCTCTTTTTATAAGTAAAGCCTCTGTACACCTGCCAGCCTCCTGCTTTACAACGGCTCGGATTACTAGTATGATACACACCACACACTGCTAGAGGGGAAGTGACATCGAAAATGGCGGCGAACATGACAACGGGTATCACGGTGAACCGGCAGAAGATACAGCAGCATCTGCGTGCCTTTCACTTCAAGGCGCTCTTTGTGGAAGAACTGGGCTGGGAATATCCTCAACGAACACCCTCTCGTGATTATCATCGAAGGGGTGACGTATGTGCTGCAGCCACAGGTAGAGAAGCGCGGGGTGAAGGTCTTCGTGTGCGACCCGGATACCGAGGGCAAGATTCCCACCGATGGATTGCTGCGCAAGATCGAGCGGGAGGTGACCAGCCACGCTTACGAACATGTCATCATCTATGTAGACGCGGCCAAGGGACACCAAGTTTGGCAGTGGGTTAAGCGCGAGCAGGGTAAGCGACTGGTCTCGCGCATGCATCGCTATCACAAGGGGCAATCGGGGGAACTGCTGGCGCAGAAACTGGAGCGGCTGGCCATCGGGCTGGAAGAGGAAGAGCGCATGCATATGGCGGAGGTAGCCGGGCGCGTGGCAAGAGCCTTTGATGTCGAGCGCGTGACCAGGAAATTCTATGACCGCTTCAAACGCGAACTCGCCGCGTTTCTGACACTTATTCAGGGCATTGACGCACAGGCTGACCGCGAGTGGTATGCCTCGCTCATGCTCAACCGCCTGATGTTTGTCTACTTCATCCAACGCAAGGGCTTCCTGGACACAAAGGCGCCGGGCAGGCTCGATGGCGACCCCAATTATCTCTCCAACCGGCTGAGGTGCGTGAAGCAGGAACGGGGAGAGGACCAATTCCATACCTTCTACCGCTATTTCTTGCTGAAGCTCTTCCATGAGGGGCTGAGCCAGCGTGAGCATGCATCAGAACTCGAAGAGCTGCTGGGCAAGGTGCCCTATCACAATGGTGGCCTGTTCGATGTGCATGTGCTGGAGCGCGCGAACCCGGAGATCACCATCCCAGACGAGGCTTTTGAGCGACTGTTCGCGTTCCTCGATGAGTTCGACTGGTACCTGGATGATCGCCCGCTGCGCAACGACCGTGAGATCAACCCCGATGTGCTAGTTGATAAGAGGGATTACCTGTGGTATCCTCAAACACATCTTGATCGATAAGGAGAAGCACCAATTTGCCGTATATTAACTGGACCTGTTGTCCTTTAGTTGCTCAGAACCCGACCATGCGAGCTTTCATAGAGCAAATCGCCAAGGAGCAAAAATCTCCAAGCACGATTGAAAACTACAGCCGCGACCTCAACGACTTCCTGGCCGCTTTTGCAAATATCCCTTTTCCCGAATTACTCGAAGCAGATGAAAGTCGGATTGCAGACTACATTGATTGGCTCTGGAAACGCGATGCATGTCGAGGGTCTGGACACAAAACCGATAGAAGTAGCATTACCTACCTCACTGGCTCAAAACTTGCCCCGACTACGATCAGACGGCGCATCAGCACCTTGCGTAGCTTTTATCGGTGGAGTATTCGCTTGCGCCACCGAAGAGATCCCATCAATCCCGTCCGTGAAGGTGTGCGAGGACAAGAGCGAGGGCCCATCTCTGTTCCTACGTCGATCCCCTGGATTCCTGATGAGCGCCAATGGAAATCCATCTTGAGCTATGTACTCACGAAGCTCTCTGTGAGAGATCAAGCGATCGTGCTGTTAGCCCATGATGGGGCATTGCGCCGAGAGGAGATCGTGTGCCTGCGGGTCGACGATATCGACTGGCCCACGAATTGCGCAACGAGATGTACTAAGCAGTAGCGACCCAGCCTAAAAATATGCCTCCTTGATGAGGAAGAACACAAGTGTTCCCAACAAGGAGGTAGACATGACGAGTATCGCCGATATCTCGGTACGTATCCAG
>WNGR01009758.1_pt1 | contig 23701 bp, 22 predicted proteins | sample 5407581 | NCBI WGS metagenome assembly WNGR01 (sample SAMN13153383, study PRJNA577476) | soil metagenome | isolation source: 80 cm soil or saprolite under Garry oak tree replicate 2 | place: USA:California | collected 2016-06-15
AGTTCAAGACCACCAGGTACACCAACTTCGGCTCGGTCTCCGGCTTGCTGCAACTGGCGCCCGGCCAGTCCGGCACGCTGCACGTGAACGCCAAGACCCCGGCCAAGCCTGGTGACCTGCCGGCGGCTGTCGAGGTGGACACCGCGGCCCACCAGCACTTCGCGGTGCCGCTGGTGCTGCGGAGCCTGGTGCCCAACAACGGCCACGGCACGTTCACCGGTGTGCTGCAAGGTGGCAACGGCCGTGGCGGCGGTCCCGCGCAGACCAACACGTTCCGTTTCGACGTGCCATCGGGCAAGAAGAACGTCGCGCTGAGCGTGTCCCTGCAGGGCAGCCCGAACTCGCCCACCACCGGTTACCTGGTGAGCCCGGACGGCCAGATCGTCGGCCAGGCCACCAACGTGCTGTCGGTGGACCAGAACGGCAGGCCCAGCGAGTTCGGCCAGTCGCTCCAGGTCTACAAGCGGAACCCGACGGCGGGTCGTTGGGAGTTGGTGGTGATCTTCGCCAACTCGGTGAGCGGCACGACCACCCAGCAACCGTTCAGCGGCAAGCTGCAGTTCAACACGGTGGACGTCACGTCCACCGGCGTGCCGACCAGCGCCAAGACGGTGCTGGCGGCCGGCAAGCCGACCACGGTGACCGTGCAGGTGCACAACACCGGCGCCGCAACGAGTTCGTTCTACGTGGACGCCCGTTCGACGGCGATGTCGGACATCCAGCTGATCCCGAACGGGACCGCGTCCAACGTGCCACTGGCACCGTCGGCGACGTTGGGCTACCTGGTGCCGACGGACTCCACGCAGGTCACCGGAATCACATCGGGTTCGGTGCCGGTGTCGGCGGACCTGGCGCCCAACACGGGTGAGCCGGAGAACCTGGCATTCCCCAGCCCCGGCAACATCTCGGTGGTGACCGACCGGTCGCCGGTGCTCAGCCAGGGCCTGTGGCTGCTGGAGGCCGATCCGATCGGTCCGTTCGCCGGCCCGAACGCCGGCACGGTCAACTTCGCGGCCGTGGCACACACCCAGGCGTTCGACAAGGCGGTCACGTCGTCCACCGGCGACCACTGGCTGGCCGGCGTCCTGGCCCAGCCGCCGGCGTTCACGCCGGTCACGGTCGACCCGGGCGGCAGCGGCACCATCTCGGTGACCATCACGCCGAACGCGGCGCCGGGGACCGTGGTATCCGGCTTCCTGTACGTCGACGACACGACGGTGTCCAACGCGGCCGGCGATGAACTGATCGCCATTCCGTACACGTACACGGTCGGCTGACCGAACGGCTCCACAACAGGGCCGGCGAATCCTTCGGGGTTCGCCGGCCCTCGTCTATGCAGGAGGTCTACCCGTTGGTCAGACAGAACGGGTGCCCCGCCGGATCGGCGAAGACCCGGAACGTCTTGCCACCGCCGTCCAGCCGCGCCGCGCCCAGCTCCAGGGCCCGCGCCTCGCCGGTGTCGAGATCGTCGACGATGATGTCGAGGTGCCCCTGCTGCGGGTGCGCCGGATCCGGCCACCGCGGCGGGTGGTAGTCGCTGACCTGCTGGAACATCACGCTCTTGCCGTCACCGACGATGAGCGCACCCTCGGGACCGTCGTACGTGACGTCCATCCCCATGAGGTCGGCGTAGAAACGGGCCAGCCCCGACGCGTCCGGCGCGTCGATCGTGACGGCGAACAGCGCCATCACCGGGCCGACGCCCTCCTTCTCACACAGGTCGAACGGGTGGCCGGCCGGGTCGGCCAGCGTGATCCAGGTCGCGCCATCGGCCAGCCGGGTGGCGCCGAGGCCGACGGCCCGCTCGGCAGCTGCCTCGCGCCCCTCGACCTGGATGTCGAGATGGAAGTGCTGCGGCAGCTCCTGGCCGGGCCACTGGGGCGCGACATGGTCGGACGCCAACTGGAACGCGAGCTCCTGGCCGTCCCCGGTCCGCATCGTGATCCAGTCGGTGTCCTTTCGGACGATCTGCCAACCGGTGAGTTCGGCGTAGAACGAAGCGAGTCCATCGATGTCCTGCGCGTCCAGCGCCGCGAGTTCGAGGTGTCCTGTCACAGTCATGCGGCCATCCTGCCCCCACCCACCGACAAAAGCGCTGCTAGTTGTCCCGGTGGGCCAGTTCCGCGCCGACGCTGGCCACGCTGCACCGTGATGAGTGCGCCCGAACGGGCCGTGAGCTACTATGAACGTACCCCGCCGATCCGCGTGATCGGCCCGACGGCCCCCAGCTAGGGGCCGTCGTTTTTTGTTGGCCTATCAGCTGTCTCGTGTTGGCACGCGGCCCAGGTAGACAGGAATGATGTCGCGCAGCAACTGCACGTCGTCCTTGGTAAGCCCACCCGGCAGGGTCAGGCGAGCGGTTCGCCCGTCGGTCAGCGGGATCGGCAGGTCAATCGGTGGGCTCTGTGCATCGCCAGTCTGCTGATCACCGCTGCCGTCGCTGGATCGGCCGACTCTCATCGCATCCAGGGCCAGCGTTGTCGAACGTCGACTGCGAACCGGAGGCGCCCAATCGTCCGGGCTCCGCAGATAGCTGAGGAACGACGGCACCGCGCGCCGGAAGTTCGACTCGTACGTCCGGATCGTGGCGTCGGAGAACTGGTCGCCGGCTACTTCCTTGAACCGTGCTACCGCACCGTCGATATCAAGCCTGCGCACATCTTGCGCCTGCCAATTCGGCGACACAGATTGGACTGCCTCGCAGGCGTTTCGGTAGCTGCCCGCTGTGTTGGGGTTCATCTCCCCCCGCTCCCCAACCAAGCCCCAGAACTGGACCAACGATCTTCCAGTAGCATCCACTGCAACCATCCCTCTCTACGTCACATGGTAGACCGTAGCAGATGGTGTCTAGATGTACTAGAGCAGATTATATGGCATTAAATCGTAGAGATGGGGTCACGTGTCCCGGTGTGCCAGTTCGGCGCCATCCCAGGTGGTGTGGGTACAGGCGACGCCTCGGCCGGACTTGGGGCGTAGTACGTCGTAGATGTGCATTCTGGGGATTCGGTCGGAGACTCCCCAGCCGCTGGGCCACGTGATGATCCAGTCCATGTCCAGGTCCACCAGCAGGCCGAGCATCCGGGCGATCGTGGGGTCGTCGAGGCGTTCGAATGCCTCGTCCAGCAGGACGAGTCGTAGTGGGGCGACGTCCGAGTCGCCGACGCCGCTGATGGCGCCGTAGAACGCGGCCGCTGCCGCGAACAGGGTCACGTACGACACCAGGCGCGTCTCACCCGAGGACAGTTGGCGCATGCGGCGGGTTCGTGGCTTGCCGTCCGGGCCTGCGTCGGCGACTCGGACCGTGAACGTGTACCACGAACGGTAGTCCAGTGCCCTGGTCAGGATCTCCGCGTAACCACCCGAATGGGTGTCGCGCTCGGCGTCGATTCGTTCCGTGAACGCGCGGCGCAGCATGGCGTCCTCGTCCTCGGTGCGGTCGGCGAAGGGGGTGCGCACCAGCTTCAGTGCCTCCAGCGTCGTCTCGTCCAGTGCTGCCGACGGGCGCCATTCCAACCGCACGTGCACGCCCTGGCTGGACCGGGCCACGTCCAGTACGTCGTTCATCCGGCGCGTCAGGTCCTCGGCGACGGTGATCTGGCCGTGCAATCGTTCGGCCAGGTTGCGCAGCATGAACGTGGCGAAGATGTCCTGGTAGCGCTCGCCGAGGTAGCCGCGCTGCGCCGCCAACTGGTCGCTGACCTGACGTGCCGCCTCGGCTACCGGGCGTGGGCCGTGCTCACCCGACACGGTGACGGTGAGGATGCCGGCGTGCCGCTCCGGGGTGATGTCGTGGCTGCCGGCCAGCGCGGTCTGCAACGCCTGCAACTTGGTGATCACCACTTCCTCGCTCACGCCACGGCGCTCCATTGTGGACAGCGCGGTGATGACATCATGCTGCGCCACATCGTCCGGCAGGGTGGCCGCCAGGACGCCGGGTGCGGCCAGCGCGGCACGCAGTGCGGCTGCCGCCGCTGATGTCGCGTCGACCTTGCCGCTGAGGTCGGTTTCCTTGCCCTCCAACACCGTCTCGGTTTTCACGACCTGATTGGACAGTTCGGTCGCATGAGCGCGGGCGGGCGGCAGCGCGGCACGCAGTGCCCGACGCTCGTCCTCCAGTTCGGTGAGCTGGCTGGCGACTTCGTCGGCCTCGCTGCCGATCGCGGTGGTCAGCTCGCCCAGCGCGACGGCTTCGCGGGCGAACTCGGCGCACCGGGTTTCCGCCGACGTGGCCGCGTCGCCTAGGTCGTCGATGGCCGCCTGGTGGTCGTGCAGCGCGTCGGTCAGGTCCCGGACGGTGCCGACGCAGCGGCCGATCGCCGATCAGCGTGTCCCGCAACGCTTCCGCGCTGCCTCGGGCCGCGACCGCCGCCCGGTGCGCGGCCTGCAGGGTGTCCACGTCGGCCGGTAGTCCGGCCTCGGCGGCGGTCTGGGTCAGCTCGACCTGGAGTGCCTCGTGGTGCTGGTCGGCCGACTCGTACTCGGCCCGCAGCCGGGTTCCCTTGGCCGTGGCCTCGTCGGCCGCGCGGACCGCCGCGCCCAGGTTGGCGTGGGCGGCGATGAGCGCCCGGTCGTCCGGGAACGCCGCCAGGTGCCGTTCCCATGCGGTCACCCGCCCGGCGCGCTCGGCGTGCTCCTGATCGGCCGTCGAACGCAAGCCGGCCAACGTGTCCAGGTGTTCGGCCAGCTCGGCGCCACGTCGGGCCCTGGCGGCGGCACGGGCGCCGGCGCCGACGAACTCGGCTGTCTGCTTGGTCATCGCGCCGGCCAGCACCCCGGCCCGCCACTGCCCGCTGACGGACACGGCGAGCCCGTCAACGGCCGGCAGCGGTCCGTCCACCAGGGTGACAGCGGCCAACACCTGCTCCACCACCGAAGAAGGCACCGGACAACCCGGCTCGACCGCAGTTACCAAAGCAGCCGACAAGGGCGTAGCCGAAGGCGTGCCGGCCACCGCGAACAAGTCGGCGATGCCAGGGTCGACCTGGCCGTCCGCCCGCACCCACGCCGCCAGCAGACCGCTGGCCTGCAACGCCGCCTCGAGGCCGGCCCGCGCGGCCGCCGGCAGGTCGGGTGCGAAGTCGACCAGTTGGTAAAAGGCCGCACCGGCCAAGGGATCGCGCGTCGCGTGCGGCGGCATCGGCGGCGCCGCACCGACGCCGCCGCGCAACGCGATCAGCTCGGCCTCAGCCGAGGCGATCCGTTCGGCCACGTCGTCCACCCGCCGCCCGGCCGCGACCGCCGCCTGCCGCAGCTCGTGCAACCGGGGCGCGGTCCACTCCCTGGCCGCGTCCTGCGCCGCACGGGCGACGTCGGCCTCGGCCCGAAGCCGCGTTAGATCGGGTGGCTCGGGGGGCCGCGCGTCACCGTCGAACGGGCCGGACGTGGTCCATGACCGCGCCCGCTCCCACCAGGTGGCCACCGCGTCCTCCAGCCGCTGGGCCGCCTCGTTGCGCCGCCCGACGCTCTCGGTTGCCTCGAGCTGGGCTTGCCGGGCCGCCTGCCGCAGGCCGTCCAGCCGTTGGCCCTGCCGGTCCACGCCGACGGATCGCTCGTGCAGCGCCAAGGTCAGCGCGGACCGCTGGGCCGCCACCGTGCTGGCGTTCTCGGCCCGTTCGGCCGCGGCCCGCAGCTCCGTGTCCAACGTCTCCGGCTCGATCGACGGCGGCGTGCGACGCTCCACCTGGACCGGTGCCGCCTCGGGATCCGGCTTGGCGCGTACCAGTTCCACCGTGCTGCCGGCCACCGCGCGCGGGGCGATCGGCACGTGCGGGCACAGCGCCGGGTCCAGCCCGGCCGCGGACAGTTCCCGCCGGGTCGTGTCGGCCAGTTCGCCGGCCGCTTCCGCGTCCTGTTCGAACCGCCGCAGCACGGTCAGCACGGTCTCCACCGCGCGGTCGGCGTGGGTGCGGTGCTTGGTCGCGGTCTCCAGCGCGGCCTCGGCCGCCGCACGCGCGTGCGCGACGAGTCGCTCCCGGTCCGACAGGTCCCGCATTCCTTGGTAGGCGGGCAGTTGCTTGAGCGAGTCGATCGTGTGTTCCAGCTCGCTGTCGCGCTGTTCCTGCGCTGCCACACCGGTGACGGCGTCGGCGTGTGCGGTGCGTTGGCGGGCCAGCGTCGCGGTCAGCCCGCGGATCGTCGCGTGCTCGTCGTCCAGCGCTTTCTCGGCGGCGCGGGCCTTGTCGGCCGACGTGCGCAGTGCGGCGAGCGCGTAACCGGAGTAGCTGGCCAGGAACGCGGTCAGGGCCGTGTCGGCCTTGCTGAGGCGGGTGATGTTCTCCCGGATCGACTCCAGGTCCTCGAACGAGCCGGCCAGCTGCTCGATCATATCGGCGTCCAGCGGCGGCAGCGCGTCGGACAGGATCTGTTCGAGCTGCCCCTCCAGGACCTTCAGACCGACGTCCGGGTTGCGCAGGGTTCGTTGCAGGTGCAGCAGATCGCCGTAGCGGCTGGCGGGCATGCCGTAGACGAGTTCGGCGATCCGGGCGCGGAACGCGGCATCCTCCATGACCCGGTCCGCGCCGATCTGCTCACGCAGTTGCACCGGCCCGAGTGGCACCCGGTCCGGCCCGGCGAGCGTGAAGTCGATGCCGACGCGGGCGTCGGTCAGGAACCGCCACGAGTCGCTGACCTGCTGCGATGTCGCCGACGCCTTGAGGCCGAGGCCGCAGGTGAGGAACAGTTCGACGCCGTCGGTGTCGATGCGGCGCAGTTCCACCCAGGCGTAGCCGATGCGGTTGGGGCCGCCGTCGTACTCGTCGAGCATCAGCCTGCGGATGCTGACCGTGTCGAAGCCCTTGGAGCCCAGTTGCCGCAGGTCGCCGTCCAAACACAGCGGCAGCAGCAGTTCCAGGGTGCGGGACTTGCCGGAACCGTTGGTGCCCTGGAGGATCGCCCGGCCGCCGGAGAAGTCGAACTCCTGCTCGTCGTACTGCCAGATGTTGACGATCCCACCGCGGTGCAACCGCCAGCGGTCGGTCGCCGTCATGCCGTTTCCTCCTCGTCGAACAGGGACCAGCCCGGCTCCGGCTCTGGCTGGACCTCGGGCACCGGATTCTCCCGTGCCGGCCGTTCGTCCGGTTCGGGTACCCACCGATGTGCGGCGGGGGAGACCAGCCAGCCATCGCCGTCCGGTATCGCCAACCCGGCCGCGCGCAGCAGCGCGAGCACGTCGTCGGCCAGCACCGCGAGGTTCTCGGTGGCTTGCTTGGACCAGGCGGCCGGATAGTCGTTGACCAGCCGCTCGCACGCCAGTCGGACCTGGCCGATACCGGCACCCGTCCGTCTTGCCTCCGTACGGGCTCCGTGTCGTCGTCCAGTGCCGGTTCCGGATCGGCGACCAGATCTGGCAACGCCAGCAGTGCGATGCGGGCCACGGTGCTCGCGCCCGGGAAGATCAGGTCGCTCAGGTAGTCCTCCGGGTCGGTGACCGCGACGCCTTCCGCACGCGTCTCGGTGACCAGGCCGAAACACCGCTCCAGCAGTGCGGACTCCCGCCTTGCCCTGCGGCGCAACCACTCCGCCTGCTCGACCGGCAGGTCCGCGTAGAGCGTCACCGGATCCTCGACCAGCCGCCGGCGCACGGCGTGCTCGACACCACGCGGACCGGGCCGGGCGGCCAGCGCGAGCAGGTCGTCCACGGTGTCGGCCTCGGTCAGCGGACCGACCAGCAACTGGCCCAACAGGTCCGTGTCGATGGTGATCAACGCCTCGCCTGGGCGGGATGGCGGGGGAAATGCACACAGCTGCTCCGACACGGAGCCTTCGGTCTCGGTGATCACGCCCAGCGCCAACAGATGCCGCAACGCGGCGGCCAGCGCACGCCGGTCGGCCACGTCGTCAGTGGCCGCGATACCGGCTTCCACGGTCGCCGCCCGCACGTCCGCCACCAGCCGCGACAGCAGTACCTGCCGGCCGGCACCGGTCAGCGCGGCGATCGTCAGCGCGAGATAGGCGTACCCGGCGGGGCTCAGGCCGGTTTCGGTGCGCGGCAGGTCGGTGCCGGGCGTTGCCTTGTAGAGGCGGGCGAACTGCCGTTGCACCACGAGGCGGTAGCCCAGCGTCTGCGTGAACAGGTCCGCCAACGGCGCCCGGTGCCGGTACACCAGCGGCAGCAGGTCCCCGTCCGGCCCGCCGACGCGCAGCAGCGGCCGGCGCAACAGCACCCTGGCGCAGCGCACCACGTTCGCGGAGTCTATTTCGGACAGACTGTCCAGCACGTCAGCCATGGGACCGTTCCAGGACGAGCGCGGTGTCGGTGAGCGTCAGTGTGCCGGTGGCGCTGCGGATGCGGGTCGTGTGGCCGACGGTCGGTGTCACGGTCAGTGTCAGGCCGCGCACCGGATCGGCGGCCGCGCCCGCGTCCCTGGTGTGTTCCCGTTGGGCCATCGCCAGGGTGAGCAGTTCGCACAGCGCGGCCAGCGCGTCCGGGGAGAGTTCGGCGTGCTCCAGGTCGCTCGCAGCCGATGCCAGTTCGGCGGCCGCGGCACGTCGGCGGCGGTCGGCCTGTCGTGCCTGTGCCAGCAGGGTTTCCCGGCCGATCGGGTCGTCAAGGATGCGTGCCGGCCGGCCGCGTGCGCCTCGGTCGCCCCGGCTGCGCACGCTGACCGAGATGTCCAGCACCGGTCCGTCGCGCCACGGTGTCCGTTCGTCGTCGCCGTCGTTTTCGGGTGCCGGCAACAGGTTGCGTGCCGAGAACAGCCCGAACGCCGCCGCGTACAGAGCGTGCGCCCGTGCCGGCTCGCTCTGATGGAACCAGCCGGCGAGTTTGATCAGCTCGGCCCGCCGGTTGGGCAGCAGGCCGCCGCCGGCCGTGGCGCGTTTCACGGTGGCCAGCAGCGCGCCAATGGCCCGTGCCGTGGCGTCGCGCAGCGCGGTCACCTGGCTCGGGCTGCCCGGCCGGTCCACGAACCAGCCGGTCAGCTCCCGCCAGTCCGCGTCGGTCCGGCCACGCGCCCGCTCCACCTCGACACCCAACTGCTCGCCGGCACCGAGCAGGTCCAGCATGTCGGGCCTGGCGCCGACGAGGCTCGCCAGGGTGGCCGCGATGGTCGGGGTGTGCCGCAGCACGTCCTCCACCACGAGCTGGATGTAGTCGACAAGCAGGTCGCGGAACCCGGCGATCTCGTCCGGCGCCAGGTGGTTGCGGGTCAGCACGTGGCCCAGGTAGGCGTAGAAGTCGCGGACCGTCACGGCCAGCTCGGCATGCTGCAGGAAGAGCGTGGTGACCTGTTCCGCCAGGATCTCCCGGCTGCGCCGCGCGCCAACGGATCCCGGGTCGCGCTCCCGGGTGGCGCCGGCCTGCGCCAACGTGCCGCCCAGCTGACGGAGGCCGCGCTCGATGGCCGGCAGCAGCTCCCGGGACACCTCACGGGCACCCTCGGGCACGCGGAGCAGTTCGTCCACGTCCCGCTGCACGCGCACGGCCAGCTTGCTGACCTGGTAACGCATGCTGCCCTGCTGGAACTCGGCGATGCTCGCGGCGATCGTCTCCCGCCGCCCGAGCACCAGGTTGCCCCACTCGACGAGCTGCCGCAGCCGGGGAATGACGACGTCGACCTGCGACTCGCCCTCGTCGATCCGCTCATCCCGCTCGGCGGCGGCCAGCGCCGTTGCCACCTCGCCCGCGGACAGGTCGGCCAGCAGCGTCGAGGTGAACAGCCGCATGATGGCCAGGTAGGTGCGGTGGTTGCGGCCCGGCTGGAGGTAGGCGAACAGTTGGAGCCGGCGGTCCACGCCCGTGGTCCGCTGGCTGCCATTCTGTTTCGACTGCACGGCGTGTTCCGACTCCACGGCCGGCCACCTTACGTCGTCGGCCCCCACCACGATCGAGCCGGAGCACCCCGGTACGGTCGTTTCGCGGGTTCCATGTCGTTCTGAGGGGTGCGGGTGAGCGTGGCACGCGCGATCGGACTGTTGTTGGGCATGGCCGCCGACGGCGTGTTCGGCGATCCACAACGTGGTCACCCGGTGGCCGCCTTCGGCGCCATGGCCAAGCGAGCCGAGCGGGTTCTCTACCGGGACGGCAAGGCATCCGGCGTCGTGCACACGGCGGTCGTCGGCGGCGGCGCGGTGCTGGTAGGTGCCCTGGTGGAGCGGCTTGGCCGGCGCGGTCCGGTCACCCAAGCCTTGACCACGGGCCTGGCCACGTGGGTGGTGCTGGGCGGCGCCTCCTTGGCCGCCCAGGGCACCGCGATCGGTGCCGAGTTGGACGCCGGTGACCTGCCCGCCGCCCGTCGGCGGCTGCCCAATCTCTGCGGTCGCGATCCGTCCCGGCTGGACCAGTCCGGCCTGTCCAGGGCCGCGGTCGAGTCGGTGGCCGAGAACACGTCGGACGCCGTGGTGGGTCCCCTGATGTGGGGTGCGATCGCCGGCGTGCCCGGCCTGCTCGGCTACCGGGCGGTGAACACCCTGGACGCGATGGTCGGCTACCGATCGCCGCACTACCAGCGCTTCGGCTGGGCGGCGGCGCGGCTGGACGACGTCGCGAACCTGGTGCCAGCTCGGTTGGCGGCGCTGTTGACGACCGTGTGCGCTCCCGTGGTCGGCGGTTCGTCGTCCGGCGCGTGGCGGGCTTGGCGACGGGATGCTTCGGCGCATCCGAGTCCGAATGCGGGGCAGGTGGAGGCCGCGTTCGCCGGGGCGTTGGAGATTCGGCTGGGTGGCCGGGTTCGGTATGCGCATGGGGTTGAGGAGCGGCCGGTCTTGGGGGATGGTCGGACACCGGATGCGGGTCATGTCACGCGGGCGGTCGAGTTGTCGCGGCTCGTGGGTGCGGTGTCATGTGTTCTGGCGGCGATTCTGGCGGTCGTGATGGGTCGCCAGGCACGGTAAACTTTTGTCAGAACCCTTTGAGCGTCTCCCCGCCTCGACCACCAACGACAGCCGGTAACTCTTTGGGTTGGCCACGTCGAGGCTCTGCACCAGCACGACGCCGCACCTCGACGCCTGTTGTGACGCGTACCGGTGTGCCATGATGCCGAACACGATCCACTGCAACGCGTAGGACAGGAACGGGCCCGAGTCGATCTGGGGCAGTGGCAACACGTTCAGCACACCGGGCTGGTTGTCCACCAACGCGAAGTAGCCGGGATCGACCGCCAGACCGGTGAGGTCCGACACGACCGTGGTGTTGATCGAGTAGATCTCGCGGTGACCCTGCTCGGTCAGCGGTGGGCGGTGTGGGTCGCTCTCTTCGGGGTGCATGCGCGCGGTCAGCGTCACATGGCCGCTCGGCGCCGGGGCGTAGTTGGGCACCTCGCCGTTGTTCGGCGACACCCAACCCCGGTCGACGAGCATGGTTCGGCCGTCGTCGGTTCGGAACGGGGTCAGGATCTCGTCAGCAGGCTGGTCGCTGACCTGGCGCAGTCGGGCCACGATCTCGTCGGCCGGCAGGTAGTGGCCGGCCATGGTGACCTCGCGCCACGCCTGCGTGGCCGGCGGTTCGACGCCGACCGGGAGCAACTGCCGCAGCGGCACGGCGGGGTCGCTCACCGCGTTGGTGATGTCGCTGTTCAGTGCGGACCGCTGCGTGTTGCGGCCGAACTGCCACGGGGACAACACCCAGAAACACGCGCCGGCAAAGATGATCACGCCGATGACCAGGGCGAGCCACCCTGGCCGGAGCAGAAATCCGAGCCGCCGCACCCCACCACAGTAGGTCAGCGTCCGGCCCGCCGTGCGGCCGCCACCGCCTGGCCCAGGTAGCCACCGCCGAACAACTCGGCGTGCACCAACAACGGGAACAACTGGTGCAGGGCCACCCGGTCCGCCCAGCCATCGGCCAGCGGGCTGACCTCCTGGTACGCACCCAACAGCCGGTCCAACGACGGGCAGCCGAACAGGGCGAGCATGGCCAGGTCGGTCTCCCGGTGGCCGCCGTGCGCGGCCGGATCGATCAGCGCCGCTCGGCCCTCGGTCCAGACGACGTTGCCGTGCCACAGGTCACCGTGTAGTCGTGCCGGCGGCTCGGGCGGGCCGGCCAGGTCCGGTAGCCGCTTGATGACGCGGTCGAACACCGCCGTGTCGGTGATGGCGGATCGGCGCAGGTAGGGCGTGATCCGGTGCTCCGCGTACCACTGCGGCCAGCTTGGCGCCGGCTCGTTGACCATCGTCGCCATGCCGATCCAGGCGTCCCGTGGGCCGTTCGGTGGTGGCTGGCCGAACGCGGTGGCGCCCATGGCGTGCAGCGCGGCCAGGTCGCGGCCCAACTGCTCGGCTTTCGCGCGGCTCGGCTCGTCGGGTGTCAACCACTCGAGCACCAGACAGTCGTCGTCCGCGCCGAGTATCGCCGGTACCGGCACCGCGTCGGCCAGCCAGCGCAGGCCGGCTGCCTCGGCCGCCATCGGGCCCTGCTTGACGACCATCAGTCGGCCGTCGGCCAGTTCGACCCGCTGGACCGAGCCACCGAGCGACGTGGTCCGGACCGCCGCGTGACCGGTCAGTCGGGTGACCGCGTCCATCAGGTCCGCAGCCGGTCACGGATCGAGGCCAGCAGGGTCGTGGCCGGTCGTCGGGTCGAACGAGCGGAACATCCGGACCCGGTCCTGGTCGCCGACCAACCGCCGCAGCGCCTTCTCGTGGCCGGAGTCCATGGCCAGCAACAGATCCGCGCTGAGGTGGTCCGGGCTCACCTGAGTGGCCACGTGCTCGGTCGGATAGCCGCGCTCGGCCAGCACCCGCCGTGCCCGTTCGTCGGCCGGCTCGCCGACGTGCCACGGGCCGATGCCGGCGCTGGTCACCCGGATCCGGTCGGCCAGGCCGGCCCGGCGTACCTGTTCGCCGAACACCAGTGCGGCCATCGGGGACCGGCAGATGTTGCCGGAACAGACGAAGCTGATGTGGTACGGGCGGGGAGCGGTCACCGGATGAATTTCGCACACCGTATGTCACCCGTCTGATTCGGCCTGGTTACACGATCGAGTCGATACCGGATGGACCCGTAACACGATCAACAGCCGCCGCGAACCAGTGAGCGTGTTTGCCGATCAGTCAACCCCGGTCCGTCCGGTCTCCAGTCATTCCGTGATCGCCACGTTGCTCGGCGTCGTGATCGGCCTGATTCTGGCGGCGGCTTTCGCCGGCCTGTCCCAGGCGTCGCATATGGACAGACCGACGATCGTGAACCTGGGGCTGAACAACACCTACGACGGAGCCACGCTGACCGTCGGCCTGAGCAGGCCGGTCGCCTATGCCGGCGTCGTGGGCCGGCGTGCCGTGACGTTCAACATCGCAGTCACGAACCGGGACGCGACGCCGTTCTCCCTTACTTCCCTTGGTATTCAGGCCGCCTCCGGCAGCGCCCAGGACGCCCAGATCACCGATCCGGCCAACAATGTCGGCGCGTCGTCCGCCACCGTGCTGCCCGACCGGTCCCTCGTCTGGCAGATCGCCTTCGCAGTCCCGGCCACCGCCGACGACATCACCGTGCAGGTGTCGCCCGTGGACGGCGGCCGGACCGTGGTGTTCAGCGGCTCACTGTGAACCGGCGAGCGCCTCAAGGCGGTCAAGGCGTTCGCCGATCCTGGTCAGCGCGGCGCGCAGCGCGTCCGCGCCGCCCTGGTCGGCGCCGCCCTGGTCGGCGCCGCCCATCTGGGCCTTGGCGTAGACGTAGCCACTGAGGATGGCGGCCACCGAGCGGCGCGCCAGTCGGGGCTCCGCGCCTCGGGAGCGCAGGATCTCGCCAGCGCCGCCGTCGGGTTCGTTGATCAGGCCGAGCAGCAGGTGCTCGCAGCCGATGTAGTTGTGGCCGAACGTGATCGCCTCGTGCAGCGCGGTCTTCAGCGCCGCCGCGGTCGACGTGTCCAACTGTCGGCCGGCGAGCTCGCCTGCCGCGGTCGTCGGCTCGGTGGGTGCGGGGCGGGCGGCCAGTTCCTCGCGCAGGTCGTCGGGTTCGATCTCCAGCGAGCGCAACACCTGGAGCGCCAGGTTGTTGCCCTCGTCCAGGATGCCGGCCAACAGGTGTTCCGTGGTGATCATGGCCACACCGCTGTCCCTGGCCCGCTGGATCGCGAACGACACCGCGGCGCGTGCCTTGTCGGTGAAGTTCTTCAGTCGGGCGGTGGGATCCTCCCCGGTCAGTTCCAGTTTCGCGGTCTCCATCAGCCCGGACACCCTGCGCACCGCGGTCTCCAGCGCGTGCTGGCAGATCGGCGATACGGGCAGTCCCAGGTCCTTGACGGCCGCGAGCAACTCGTCCGACACGTACACGTTGATCTTCGGCACCGCTACCTCCTGTGGGGTTATGCTGGGGTTAGGGAGACTCTATAACCCCTATGGGGTTATAGGCAACAGGTCATTAGACTTGCCGTGATGACCGGCGACTTCTCGGACCAGCGCGCCCAACTGCGCCACCACGGCGACGTGGATGCCGCGCCCGGGTTGGCCGACTTCGCGGTCAACGTCGCGCTGGACCGCCCCCCGGCCTGGCTGCTGGCCGAACTCACCGCCGAACTGGCCGGTCTTGGCCGCTACCCGTCGGTCGAGTCGGACGCGGCCGCCCGGCAGGCCGTGGCCGACCGACACGGCCGCACCCCGGACGAGGTGCTGGTGCTGGCCGGCGCGGCCGAGGGTTTCGCGCTGCTGCCCGGCCTGCGGCCTCGGCTGGCCGCCGTGATCCACCCGTCCTTCACCGAGCCCGAGATCGCACTGGTCGACGCCGACGTGCCGGTGCACCGCGTGCCGCTGCGTCCCGATGACGGCTACGCGCTGCGGCCCGACCTGGTGCCGGCCGATGCGGACCTCGTGGTCCTGGGCAACCCGACCAACCCCACGTCGGTCCTGCATCCGGCGGACACCGTGCGGGCGCTGGCCCGGCCGGGGCGGGTGCTCGTGGTGGACGAGGCGTTCATGGACGCCGTGCCCGGTGAACCCGCCAGTCTCGCCGGCGACCGGCTGCCCGGCCTCGTGGTGCTGCGCAGCCTCACCAAGACCTGGGCGCTGGCCGGCCTGCGCGCCGGTTACGCCCTTGCGGCACCGGACCTGCTCGCTCGGCTGGGCCGCTACCGTCCACAGTGGCCGGTCAGCAGCCTGGTGCTGACCGCGGTGCGGGCTTGTGCCACGCCGGCCGCGGTTGCCGAAGCCCAGGTGGCCGCAGCGGATCTGGTCGCGCACCGGGCCTGGCTGATCGACCGGCTGGCCGAACTGCCCGGGATCGACGTACACCAGCCGGCCTCGGCGCCGTTCCTGCTGCTGCGGGTACCGGACGGCACGCGCCTGCGGACCGCGTTGCGGGCACGGGGCATCGCGGTCCGGCGGGCCGACACGTTTCCCGGCCTCACCCCGAACCACCTGCGGATCGCGGTCCGCGCTCCGGAACGCTGCGCCCCACTCCTGGCCGCGCTGCACGCCGAACTCACCGAAACCGAAGGCGCACTCGCCCGATGACAACGCTGGCCGACCTGATCACCGCGCTGGAACGGGCCTACCCGCCCGAACTGGCCGAATCCTGGGACGCGATCGGCCTGGTCTGCGGCGATCCGGACCAGCCCGTGACCCGCGTACACGTCTGCGTCGACCCGGTCGAATCCACTGTGGACGAGGCGATCGCCGGTGGCGCGCAGCTGATCGTGGCCCACCATCCGCTGTTGCTGCGCGGTGTGCACGGCGTGCCGGCGAACACGCCCAAGGGCGGCGTCGTGCATCGGCTGATCCGGTCCGGTGTCGCCCTGTACTGCGCGCACACCAACGCCGACGCGGCCGATCCCGGCGTGTCCGACGCCCTGGCCGTCGCGCTCGGGCTGACCGTGACCGGACCGCTCGTGCCCGGTCCGGACGGCCGCACCGGCACCGGGCGCCTCGGCACGCTGCCGGCCGCCGAACCGCTGCGCGCGTTCACCCAGCGGGTCGCCGACGCCCTGCCCCGGACTGCCTCCGGCGTGCGCGCGGCCGGCGACCCGGACCGTCCGATCAGGACGGTCGCGGTGTGCGGGGGAGCCGGCGACGGCTTCCTCGACGACGCCGTGCTGGCCGGTGTCGACGCCTACGTCACCGCCGACCTGCGGCACCATCCGGCCGGCGAACACCTGGCCCGGCCGGGCGCACCCGCCCTGGTCGACGTGGCCCACTGGGCCAGCGAGTGGCCGTGGTGCGAACAGGCGGCCGGCATACTGCGCGTGGCGACCGGCGGTACGGTCGACACCTTCGTGTCCGCCCGCCGCACCGATCCCTGGACCGTGCACGCGGCCCGCCGGACACGCGCATGAACTGAATAACGACAGTGGAGGACACAAGCGTGAGAGCCGACCCAGCGGTACAGCGCCGGCTTCTCGACCTCGCCGAGGTCGACGCCGAACTCAACAGGATCGATCATCGGCGTCGCACACTGCCCGAACTGGTCGAGATCGTCGAACGGGAGAACGTCGAGCGGACCAAGCGCGACAAGGTCATCGCCATCGAGACCACGCTCCGTGACCTCAACCGCGACGCCATCCGGCAGGAGACCGAGATCGAGGCCGTCCGGGCACGGGAGGAACGCGACCGCACGCTGCTCAAGGACGGCAACGTCAGCGCACGCCAGCTGGTGGACCTGGAGCACGAACTGGGGACGCTGTCCCGCCGTCAGACCGCGCTGGAGGACGACCTGCTGGAGCTGATGGAGCGCCGCGAGGCCGTCGAGCAGGACGTGGCACACGCGAAGTCCGAGCACGAAGCCGCCGAAGCGGCACTGGCCGACGTGCGCAAACGCCGCGACGAAGTGTTCGGCGACCTGGAGGTCTCGGAGATCCGGCGCACGAAGGACCGGGCGCAGCTGGTGCCGGTGTTCCCGGCGGACCTGCTGGCCCTCTACGACCGGATCCGCAAGCAGAAAGGCATCGGCGCGGCCCTGCTGCGGGCGCGCAAGTGCGGCGCGTGCCGGCTGGAACTGGACCGCAACGCCATCGCGCACATCAGGGACACCGCGCCCGAAGAGGTCGTCCGCTGCGACGAGTGCGGCGCGATCCTGGTCCGCACCCCGGAATCGGGCCTGTAGGCCATGCGGGTCGTCGTGGAGGCCGACGGTGGTGCGCGCGGCAATCCCGGACCGGCCGGCTATGGCGCCGTCGTGCGGGACGCGGCCACCGGTGCGGTGCTCGCCGAGCGGAAGGCCGGACTCGGGCGCACCACCAACAACGTCGCCGAGTACCAGGGCCTGATCGCCGGGCTGGCCGCCGCCAAGGCCGTCGGCGCGTCGGCGGTGGACGTCCGGATGGACTCGAAGCTGGTGGTGGAACAGATGTCCGGCCGGTGGCAGATCAAGCATCCGGCGTTGCAAGCGCTTGCGGCGCGCGCCGCCGAGTTGGCCGCCGACTTCGGCACGGTCACGTTCGAGTGGATCCCCCGTGCCGACAACATCGACGCCGACCGCCTGGCCAACGAGGCGATGGACGCGCAGGCCCATGACTGACCATCTCGCGGCCGCGCAGACCGGCCCGCCCGCCGCGTGGACCGGCGCCACGGGCACGCCGACCCGTTTCCTGCTGGTCCGGCACGGCCAGACCGCGCTGTCCGTCGCCCGCCGCTACTCCGGCCGTGGCAACCCGCCGCTGACGTCGATCGGCCTGCGTCAGGCAGCTTGTGTTGCCGCCCGGCTGGCCTCTTCTGCTGAGATCACGGCCGTGGTCAGCTCACCGTTGCTGCGCGCACGTCAGACCGCCGACGCGATCGGCTCGGCCGCCGCCGTTCCGGTCGCTGAGCTGGATGATCTGACCGAAACCGATTTCGGCGCGTGGGAGGGCCTGACGTTTGCCGAGGCCGCCGCGCGTGACCCGGCGGCGCACCGGGCGTGGCTGGCCGACCCGTCGGTCCGCAGTCCGGGCGGTGAGAGTTTCGACGAGGTGCACACCCGGGTTTCCCGGGCCGGAGAGCGGATCGTCGCCGACTACGACGGGTCGACCGTGGTCGTGGTCAGCCACGTCACGCCGATCAAGACGTTGCTGCGGATCGGTTTGGCCGCCGGCCCGTCGGTGTTGTTCCGGCTGCACCTGGACCTGGCGTCGCTGTCGGTCGTCGAGTTCTATCCCGACGGCAACACGTCGGTCCGCCTGGTCAACGACACGACGCACCTGCTCGGCTAGGGCACCTGGTGGCAACGATATGATCGAGGACGCGGACGAGTCGGCAGGGCGGCCGCGGCCGGCGCGAGCCGGTCGAGGAAAGTCCGGACTCCACAGGGCACGGTGGTTGCTAACGGCAACCCGGGGCGACCCGCGGGACAGTGCCACAGAAAACAAACCGCCCGACTTCGGTCGGGTAAGGGTGAAACGGCGGTGTAAGAGACCACCAGCACCCCGGGTGACCGGGGTGGCTAGGTAAACCCCACCCGGAGCAAGGCCAAAAGGGAACTGTGCGGTTCAACAGTTCCTGCGCAGGCGCTCGAGGGCTGCCCGCCCGATGCCTGCGGGTAGGCCGCTGGAGCCTGCCGGCAACGACAGGCCAAGATGGATGGCCGCCACCTGACCGCCGCAAGGCGATCAGGCCACAGAATCCGGCTTACTACCCGACTCGTCCGCCCACCTGCCGAAATGCCCGGAGGTGGGGTGCGGCTTGTCCGTTGTACGCGATCATCCGCGCTACTCTGAGTACACGCTGCCGGGTGTGGCGGACGGGCCGGGGAGGTGGGGCATGGTCGACAAGTTCGATGATCCGCTGTTGACCCCTCGGGAAGCCGCGCGTCATCTGCTGATCCCGCGCGCAACGATGTACTACTGGCTGCACGAACAGGCCGACGGCACGCCGCTGGTGCATCGGGTCCCGCCCGAGAGACGTGGTTGGCCGTCGATGCCGTTCGTCGCGGTTGTCGAGGCCTATGTGTTGCGTTCGCTGCGCGAACTGGGTCTGCGGAAGAACGTCATTCGGGATGCCGCCGCTCGGGTTCGGCGCGAGTTCGACACGCCGTATGGCTTGGCCACCAAGAGGATCGCGACCGACGGCATCGACATCTTCGTGCAGTACGCGGATGACGACCTTGCCAGGGCCGGCGACAACCAACTGCCCATCCGTGACGTCATCGCCGACTATCTGCACTACATCACCTGGGACACGGCGGACGATTTCCCCGCTCGGCTGCGGCTTCGGCAGTATCCCGATGTCGCTCCGGTGATCATCGATCCTCGGTTCGGCTGGGGAGCGCCGGTCGTGGAGGCCACGAAGGTGCCCGTCGACGCGGTCGTGGACCTCTGGCTGGCCGGCGAGCCGTTGGAGGCCGTCGCCGAGGAGTACGACATGACGCGAGAACAGGTCGAAGCCATCTGCCGGACCGCGCGTGCCGCCTGAGTTCTTCCTCGATCGAGGACTGGGACGTGGAGTAGCCGACGGCCTGACCGAGTTGGGTTGTGCATCGCGTTGCCGAGCACTTCCCGCACGACGCTCAGCACGTCCCGGACCAGCAGTGGCTGGCGTACGGCCTGGAACGTGGTTGGACGGCTCTCTAACGTGGTTGGACGGCTCTCTGCAAGGACGGCCGGATCAAGGGGCGCGGTGCGGAACGTGCGCCGCTGGAGCAGTACCGGGCCGTGCTGTTCTACCTGGACAATCAGCGACTGCTTCGCATCGAGATGGTCGGCCGGTTCCACCGGGCGCAGGATCGGATCTATCGGGCCGTGCTGCGTGGCGGACCTGCCGCCTATGCGGTGAATGCCGATGGGGTCCGTAGGACTTGGCCGTGATGGTGCGCGGCAAGAAGGTGCCGTACGACCGGATCCGCCACCCGGCCGCACAAGAAGACCGCCGTTGTTCTGGATCTTGGGGGATGGATCCGGCCGGTGATCACACCCGACGAACCTGACAAAGTGATCGGGATTCTGGGCCGACACGGAGTGGACGTCGCAGCCAGCTGATATCTGACTCATCGGCAGTGGACACAGCCGCCTGACTACGCCAATCGGGTATACAACGGGCCTAATCGACAGCTGGCGGGTGAGCCGGCGCGTCCAGGGTCACCTCGGGAGTCGGGCCGGCGCGTCTGCCCGGCGGCATCCGGAAGACCGGCTGGAACGGCTGGCCGTCGTTGAACTTGGCCTCCAGCTCCGCGACTCGTTCCGCTACGGCCGGGTTCACGATGTCGGCAAGGCTGCGGATGCCGGAGCTGGGCTCGTTGCGGGCCAGATAGGTGGCCGCCGCTCTGGCTCGGTCCAGGATCTCTCGGTCGAAGTTCACCGTGCGCTGCACCCTTCGGCCGGGGGGCGGCGTCCTGCCGGTAGCCTGGGTGCCGTCCGGCGGAGGTGCGGTGTCGTCCGGAGATTGGATCACGATGTCCCTCCTTGCCGGGCCGGCACGAATGACTGCTCATTGTGACGCAGGGCACCTCCATAGCCGACTCACGGTCTCGTCACCGCTTACCGCAGGTAGGCCGGATGGGTTCCACCATGTGGGCGACATTCACACAGAGCCCATCGTTGCGCATACAGGCCGTTACCAGCGGAGACGCGGCCGAGTGAACTCGTCGGGGCCTTGGGACGAACGGGTGGATTCCATACCTGTCCGGCCCTCCCGCACCCGATGATGTGTGTGGCAGATTAGACGTAATACTCGACGACGGAAACGGGATTGGACCTACGCTGCGCGCATCGACCACTACACCTCGTCAGGCTGACATGTTGTACTCGTCACTAGCACTACACGAGGCAGGTGCCATCACCGGCAGGTGGCAGCCACTCGCACCCCTCGCACCAGGGAGGACGAGATGACCGGCTCGGCCCTCAAACCGCTCGCCGCCAGTCTCGGCACCAGCGGCATCAGCCAGTGGATCCTCAACAACGCCGTCCCGCTGCTACTGCTGGTCGTCGCGCTGCTCCTGCTGTACCTGGGCGGCGGCAAGGGCGACAACGCGGGTGTCATGCGGCGGATCGGTGGCGTGTTCGTGGCACTGGCCATCATCGGTCTCGCCGTCTCCGGCGCCGGCGTCGACCTGGGCAAGTGGCTCGCCAATCTGTTCACCGGCTGACCACCTGGGGGCGGTTGTGCGGGTTCGCACCGACGACGAGATCTACCGCGTGGACGCGGTCTGGCTCGGCCCACCCAAGGCGACCTTTCCCTGGCGGGCGAGGTACGTGGCCTGGGGGGTCGGGATTCTGGTGTTCGTGCTCGCCCTGGCGGTCGAGCGATTCATCGGCTTCAGCGTCGGCTTCTTCACCTTCGCGTGGGCACTGGTGGCCACGATCGTGCTGACCCGGCTGATCTGCTCCCGGATCAGCCACGAACGGCCGTTGGGCGCCGTGTTCACGATGTGGGTGCGCGAGCTCAACTCACCCCGCGAGACGTCGGCCGGCGCGGGTGGCGCGGCCAGTGCGACACGGGTACGGATGCGGTCCGGCCGGCCGAGACCCCGACAAAGAGGCCAGAAAAGGCAGAAACAGCAACCCGGACACCGCAGTGCACATTCCTCCCGCCATCCCGCCCAGGTGAACCAGCAGGGCAGGCGGGCGAGCCAGCCCGCGCGGCCCGTCCAACACGTCCAGTATGTCCAACATGCCCAGGGCTGGGCCAACCAGCCCAACGGTGCGGTACGACCTCGCAGCAAGGAGGTAGGCGGTGTTCGGACGCAGGGCAGGACGTGATCCGGGACGGGATCACCGAGCGGCCCACCGGGTGCCCCCGCAGATCGTCCCGCCCCAACCGGAACGGCCCGTGTACAGCAGGCGCGGGCGGCGGCTGCCCGGCGAGCAGGCCGTCCCCACCTACACTCCGTCGATCGCGGCCCGCACCATCGACGGGCACCTGCTGCGCACCGGGCAGGACGTCTACGCCTGGTACCGGCTCGGCCCGCAGCGCTGGTCGTTTCGCTCGGACTCGCAGCGCCAGGACCTGATCGAGGCCATCGCAGGCCAGTACGCCGAACTGCAGGGCCGCTGGATGCACCTGCGGGTGACCACCCGGCCGTTCCCGATCCGGATGTGGGCCGAAGCGCACGTGCACAACGCCGTGAACCGGCTGCCCGACACCTCGGGCGCGTTGTCCTTCGACGACTACATGGTCGGCGAGCAGCAGCAGCTGCTGGGCCGCTCGATGGCGGAGAAGGAGGTCTACCTGGGGGTGCAGGTGCAGACCCGACGCATGGTGGACCGGGCCGTCGAGCGCGCCGCGCCGCTGTTGCGGCGGATCTTCCCGGACGCGGTGGACGCCGAACTCGTCGCGCTGGACAGCGAGGTCGAGCACCTGGACCAGGTGATCGGCTCGCCCGGGCTGGACGGGCGGCCGGTCTACGCCGAAGAGATGTCCTGGCTGATGCACCGGTCGTGCTCGCTGGGGCTGCCCGCGCCGCGCAACCTGCCGGCCGTCCCGAGTTCGACGTGGGAACCGGAGGATCTGGCCAGTTTCACCGACGCGGCCGACTTCCACACCGAGCCCTACGCCCCCACGGTGACCGTGCGCGGCCGGACCGGGTCCAACGCCGGCATCAAGCGGCACGTCACCGTCCTCACGGTCGGGCAGATGCACGGGTTGCAGATCCCCGAGGTGGACGACCCGTGGGTGCAGCACTCCGACGCCCCAGTCGCTGTCCCGCCAGGCCGCCCGGGTGCTGGAGATCGACGACGAGATGACCAGCGGGTTCACCGCGCTGGGCACCCGGGTGCGGTCCTGGTGGCGCCTCGCGGTGTCCGGCGCCACGGAACGTGAGGCGCTACGGCTGGCCCAACAACTGCTGGAGCTCTACAAGCCGAAGGTGGCCATCGAGCACCCCGAGGCGCAGTACGCGCTGGCCAGGGAGTTCATCCCCGGCGAGCCGCTGGCGAACACCGCCTACCTGCGGCGCGGGTCGGTGGTCTGGGCGGCGGCCGCGGTGCCGTCGGCGACCGCCGAGGTGGGCGACCGGCGTGGCGTGCTGCTGGGTGAGACGTGCACCGCGACCCGCCGTCCGGTGGCCTGGGATCCGTGGATGGCACAGGAGATCCGGGACGGCTCCGGCCTGAGCGCGCTAGTGGCCGGGTTGGGTGGTGGTAAGGCGCTCGCCTTGGACACCCCTCTGCCCACGCCGAGCGGTTGGACCACGATGGGCGAGGTCAAGGTTGGCGATCAACTGCTGGGAATGGACGGTAAGCCGACCCGGGTGATCGCGGCCACAGACGTCTTGCTTGATCGCCCGTGTTACGACGTGGTGTTCTCCGATGGATTCGTGATACGCGCGGATGCTCAACACCAGTGGTTGACTCGGACCAGGAACGACTGGAAGGCGCAGGATCGTCTCGACGAACGAGCCCGACGGGCTGCCGCTGTTGCACCAAGTCCTGATGTGCCACCGGGCCGTTGCGCATGCGGTTGTGGCCAGCCGACTACCAGGTGGACATACCGGCGGACCCCTGCCGGCCGCGGCGACGGCACGTTCTACTACTCGCGCTTCGTGCACGGCCACTGGCGTCGCGGTGAGATCTCGTTGGTGGCTAATCGGCGTCCCACGGTTCACACGACCGCCGAGATCGCTGAGTCTCTGAGGTCCGGTCGGCAGAACAACCACGCGGTTCCGGTCGCGGCCGTGTTCGACCTGCCAGAAGCTGAGCTGCCTATCGACCCGTATTTGCTGGGTGCGTGGTTGGGAGACGGAACCTCCGTTCGAGCTGCCATCACCGTTTTCGATCGGGAAATCATCGACGAGATCGAGGCTACCGGCCAGGAGTGCAGGTATCTCCCCTCACAACGGAGTTACAGTTTGCCGGGCACAGTGCAGAAGCGTCTGCGGCAGATGGGCCTGCTGGGCGACAAACACATCCCGGCCAGCTACCTCCGAGCCTCG
>WNGR01001805.1_pt1 | contig 23691 bp, 15 predicted proteins | sample 5407581 | NCBI WGS metagenome assembly WNGR01 (sample SAMN13153383, study PRJNA577476) | soil metagenome | isolation source: 80 cm soil or saprolite under Garry oak tree replicate 2 | place: USA:California | collected 2016-06-15
TGTTGACGTCAACGATACTCCTTTAGGCTCGATCGTTGAGCCATCCCCAACCCCAACACCTTCTGTGGCGAGTGTGAACACTTGCCACGGACCCAGTCATCGGCGCTCTCGCAAAACCAGTCTGTCGATACGGACATGGCTTGGGTCCTTGTTATCAGCAGCCGAGCGTGTCCAGCAGGTGTATATCACGGCAGCGATGGCAACGCTTGTCTCAACAGATTATACCTCGGATGGGCAGATGCAGGACGTTTCATCCACTGTGGCACCTTCAACGCGCCCTCCGTGGGGTTGGCGGGCACAGCACAATGACGTAGCCAAGTTTACTTCAGGCACACCATCTGCGAACCGGGTTACCGTCCCTTATCTCGTTTTCCACCTCGTTAAACTCGAACGCATACCCCGTTCCCCCCCTCCCGCGGTTCAATCACCCATAAATGGCCAGACTCAGGACTTAAGTTCTCCTGCTGACCGCCATATCTTCAATGCCAACCGAGTTCACCTCCTGTCTCGGGCGCAAATTAACTCATGGCGCTTCCGCGGTACGCCGGGCGCCACGCCCACGCGGGTGTTCTATCGTCCTGAGCTATTTTACCGGCTCGAACCTAGCGGTGGCTCCTCCCGGGGTGTAAGAGGCGGAAGTGCACTCAAGTGGGGCTGGCATGTCGTATGGGACACTGAAGGCAACGTCGTCGGGTAGTAGCTCCTGCCTTTCCCCTCCTCCTTTCTCTTTGTTATGGACAACCGTTTGAGATAATAGTTCGCGTATTTCATTCGTTTTGGGCTCTTGCTTTCGCATTGCTGTGTTGTATCCACGTTCCACTCTTACGCCACTTGTACTATTCTGTCATGACTCACTTTATGTACACCTGTGTACTGTACATCGGTGTCCCGGCACCATAGATACAGTTTCGGATTAATGACTCCCTAAACTTACCTATCGTATACCACACCTCTCTCGGTTTATTGGTAATGTGTTGGAGAGCTGTAGAATGGCACCGGACTTCCTCTTCCAGATTCACGAACGCTATACAATGACGAGTGACTATCTGTCGTGAATGGGTGTCTATGACACGCTACCACCCCACACTTCTCCCTCGTCCCCCAAACAACACTCCCCTCCCGCGTCCACCACCGGGACCACCACCGCCGACCCCAGGGCCTTGCAGTTCCATCGTGCGCGCAAGGCCGGGAATTCCAAGTTGGGGTGGGGGAGGTTTTTGTTGTTGTTGAATCTGAGCCGCCATTGGGCCTTGTCCAGGCATACCAACACCAACACCGGCACCGTTACCGTTACCACCGCCAGCAGCAAAAGGTCCCCACGACGCACTGACAAACACGCCAGAGGCGCGATTTGCCAGCGTCCCGCCGCCGCCAATGGTGCCAGTAGTGGCACCATCGGCGGCCGTGGTGTGGTCTGGCGCGTTGGGTGGCGTGAGCGCGTGCAGACGGCTTGGCGTGGCGGCGAGACCGAGCACGCTGGGATCCTCGCGGAAACCGTGAGTAAACGGGTTAGTCGGCTCGGCGCCGACGTTCGCCCATGCCGAGGAGCCCGCCGCGACGGGTGGCTGCGCCGCGCTGTGGAGGAAGAGGGACATCGTCATGGGCGGCTCGGGGTCGATGTCAGGGATGCCGGCCGCGACGAGCGAGGTGGGGTCTATCCCGAGGAGCGCACGGAGGCGCGCGTTTTCGGAGCCGAGACGGACGATCTCGAGTTCACGCGCTTCCGCCCAGTCAACTTCGACTTCGGGCGCCGGCTCTGGCTCGTGTTCCGGTTCCGGCTCTGGTTCTGGTTCTGGGTCTGGCCCTAGTTCTGGTTTTGGTTCTGGTTCTTGTTCTGGCTCGGGCTTTGGCTCGACGTGTGTGGGGGGTTCTGCGATGGAAGCAAAGATCGAGGTGGCGCTTGCGCTGTCATCGGAGGTGGCGGTGGCGGTGGCAGAAACGTCTGCGGTAGCGGTAGTGTGTGAGAGAGAAGATCCCAGCGGGGATGACTGCGTCTGGGGTTCAGGTTCAGAATGTTGATCAGTTTCGATATGGGGTTGTGGGGATTCAATGACTCGAGACTCTGCATCCAACGGGTCTAGGTGCGTGTGACTGGTCAGTGGCTCAGACGGAGGCGCAGGTGGCTCGTGCAGATCATCCCCTTCTGCACTTGCATCTGCACCTTCCGATGTCGATGATGTCTCTTCAGGGACGTCATCTCCAATAGAATGTAAAGCAGCTTGCAACGCTTGGTTGAGGCGGTGGAGTGCTATATTTAAGGTCGGGTTGTTGGCCGGCTCGGCAGGAGGTAGTGGTTCGTGGGCGAGCAATAAGTCATAATACTCTGTGAGGGAAACTTGGTGCTGCTGGGCAGCGACCTGCCCAGCACCAAGGGTGCATAAGTTGGAGAAGCCGTAACAAAGAAGCAGTGGAAAAAACGTACCGTGTGGCTGCGAAACTTGGTCATGATGGTCTCCATGGTTTGCTCATACTCTTTGAGCAATAGACTCAACTGTTTGTTCTCCTGCTGAAGGGTATGGTTCTCGATGATAATCTGGGCGTTGGTCCGCTCGAGCTCAGACTCGAGAGATTCTGCAAGGAAAGCATCGGCTCAAGGTAAAAGTTTCCGCCCTCGCGTCACAGTGCGCACCCTTGGAAATGTCCACATTGAACCTTCTCAGAGTAGATTCGGACTTCAGGTTGCCCGCATCGGCCTTGAGGTGGCAGGGGCGACTCAGCGAACCAAACCAGGGACGCGAGCGAGATGCGGTGAGCGCACCTTGAGGGACTCTGCCTGAGAAAGCAGAGAGGACGCGAACTTTTCGTTGTGGGCGAGCTGGTCGCTGATTTCACTGATTATTTGCCATGCTCTGAAGATAAAGTCGCCCTCGACGTCGTTGCCGTACATTTTAAGGCGAGCACGACGGATGGAGTGCTATAAGTAAGCGTGGGACACGGGACTTGACTAACTTCAACTTTGATCCAGGTCGACAGCACAACCGTATCCTCCCACAGCCATACTCGTATCCTGCCTTTAGTCCGTTCTTACAACTTTCCTAGTCTCTTCTTTTTTTTTCGCCGCATTTTTTCCCGCATTTCTCATGGCGTCGTCACTCTCTCAACTCTCCGCATCAGTCACGCGCATCCTATCTTTAACTGGTTTTCCCAAGGAGCTCAAGACACGCGATATTCAACTTGCCTTTTCAGAATGGGAGAATGCTAATGGAGGTTTCAAAATAAAGTGGATAGATGACACTAGCCTCCTCGTCGTCTTTGTGGACGCTACAGTCGGTGAGCAGGCATATACCCTCTAACCACCAACGATCTATATGTCCATCGCCGCCTTGACGCTAACGGCATGATTCTGCGAACAGCTAAACGGGCATATCTCTCCATTATCGCAAACCCGCCGGCGATATTTTCTTCACCAACATCGGAGACTTCTGCTATCATCCGTCCTTACGATGGACCGGATGCTCAAACGATCATCCAGAATGTCAATTCGCGGACGCAGAATCCGAGTCGGGGACATAGCGGGCGTTCTGCATCCATTGCAGTTCCGAATCAGCGCACACGAAGCAACGGCAACGGCGTCAGCCTCGGTAGCCTTACAGTGGGGATAAACGGCAACGGCGCGACGGACTTGCAGGCAAATGTCCTGCCCGTTTCCGGCCCCATTTCACCTATCGGACGCGAGGGTTCGCCTACGTTGCCGAATTTACCTTCACACCCAACGCTGGATTCGTTAATCAATTCATCTTTGGGCGATGGATCTGCGCCGCCTTCCGACCCGGCTATCTTGGCCATCAGCCCCCAGGCGTCTGGCCCTAGAATTGGTGATCCCGGTAAGCGTATGCTGGGTGCTGCATTGGGGGTACGGCATCCGGGGCTACCGCCACGCCAAGTGGGCAATGCTGAGCAAGCGATGAAAGAGATTCAGCGAGCGATGGGTGGGTTGACAGCAGCAGAGTAAGCGCAAGTTATATTCGAGTTGGTACTGATGTAAACCACACTCGCCGTGTCCGCGTTCGTTGTCGTTCGTTCTTTAGTTGAATTGTGTTGTTATCATTGTTGTTCCAGTAATTGTGACCGGTGACCACTGTTGCGTGTGAGTGACGTGATTGATTTCCTAACAGTCCTTCTCCTCGGTATCGGTGCCAGTGCGCGATGTGGAGTGGCAGCGTCTGTTATAAACACTTTGAACTTGAACTTCTCCGTCCTAGTCTACTATGCAACGTCCCATCTCTTTTGACATCCCCTCACCCATCTCTATCCTCCCCTTCAACACTAATCACCCCATATATTCTCTTCGTGCCACCGCAGAGGCATCCACCCCCTCTGCGTCGTCCATAGACACCCCCGTACAAGACCGTTTCGTGGTTCAGCCAACTCCAATTACTGCCGACGAGTCATGTCAGGGCTATTCGTATTCGGGTCAGGCGGTTCATCCATGCCAGTGCATGCCGTCAGACCCTCTCGACAGTTTTCCTTGGACTTCCTCGTCTTCTAAACCTTGCCTTAATGGAGAAGGCGCAATCTGTGGGTATCAGGCGCCACCCCCGGCGCTTCTCAATCCACACCGCGTGATGTGTAAGTTGGGGTCTTGTTGCTCCTGGCACGTAATTAATCTCCATGCAGGCCAACCCTCACAGCACCCTTCCTTGGCTTACTCTACAACCAACCCTTCGGTCCATTCCTGTCCCCGTTCCTCCGGCCCACCTGTTTTCATTCCTCGCACCTGTCATGCACAATCCCTCACTCTGGCTCCAGCTTCACATGTTTATCCTCCACCACCCTTCGTGCAACACCATCGGCACGCAGAAACGACCATGAACGTTAACGTTGTTTACGATTTGACAACCTCGTCCACCCAAACTAGCACCACGACAATGACTGTACTCCAGAACGGACTCGCTTCTTCTGCTAACGCATCCGCCGCACTGGCACCCGATCACTGTCCCCCTTACGCTCCGACTCGTTATGCCCCTCATCATTACCCAATTGTGCGGTCTAGGTTGACCTCGAACGGTTGGCAACCGCCAAACACATCATCATGTCATCCATTTCCTTCCTACGTGGCACCTGTACCCCAGCCCACATCACCCGTGCCATCCGTGCCCCTGTATCACCCAAAGCCCGTGCATCCGCTCCCAGAATGGACCAAAAAGTCATCTCTCGTCCTAGATGAACTCTTCTGTGAGGAGTCTCTCAAAACTGATTCCTCTACGATCCTGGCGCATGGTGTACCTCCCCTGCCAAGTGGGACCGATGCATCTTCTTTGGGCGAGTACTGGAATTATGGTGCACCTATCGCAAGCGCTGCAATCGAGGAAATGATCGATCCTCAAGACAGCAGTCGCAATGGTGATGACTATGATGATTTTGACGAAGACGAAGACGACAATGATGATGACGAGTACGATAACGATGAAGACACAGATATGGAGGGCGATTTCGAGATGGAGGTTCTCTCTGGAACAATGCCTGAGTTTCATGGAACACCATCGGATCGTCAAGCTCCATTTTGCGGAACGCTCTCATCCGCGGCTGTCCCTCTGTCCTCCTCCTCACTTCTTTGTCAACCTCTCCCCGGCTTCGTGCAAAACCAGTTCAGGCCCTCGGCAGCGTAGGCACCCGCAGGTGCAGATGCTCATGCGTTTTATGTGCAAGTCACTTCGGTAGTACCACCTTTTGTGTTTTCTTGAACCGCTAGAATGAACGTGATTCCATTCGTCTCGTGTATCCTTGGGGCTCTAGTTTTCTTGTCATTTGTATCATGTAGATCATTGTGCAATATCAATATCAAATTCACCGTGAAAACCAGACTCTCTAAGTATAAATAGATATTCAGCACAGTCGAGAGAACTGCCCCTTCGGGTTATTCCCGGATGCCGTTCCGCCTCGGCCCTCGAGCCGTTCTACGCGGTAATGACCTTGCCGCCTTTCCTTCTTCGAACTTGCCACCTCTGATTCCTTCACTCCTCCAGGCGTGCCATTTTGACTCTGCCATGTCGTTCAAGGCTTTGGTCTATGCCTATATCATTGGCGGCTTTACATTCATCCCCGTGCTAATCCTCTCCGTAATTGCGTTTACTATCTACACCTCGGTCCCCGTCAATGATACAGGCGTGTCCAAACAAGTCCGGGAAAATGCAGAGCTCCACGACAGCGACACCGCGGAGGCAGAGGAATCCCCCTCACCAGACCCACCCTTCGATTTGAATGATCTTCCAAAGACACGCAGGGGCTGGCTCACGATGCGGCGCACATTCGAGGAAGTTACCTTCGACGGCTCATATGTCACCCTCATGAAATCCTTCTTGGATTCACGCTCCAAAGACCCCAAGCGGTCGCGTCCGCGGGACATGTGGTATGTGGTACTCAAGGGGAAGGTGCTTTATTTGTACGAAGACGAGGGCATGACCGAGTGCGAAGCCGCCATCGAGCTTGGCAGTCACCACGTTGTGATCTACCCTGAAGGTCTTTCCGATGGCGAACTCTTCACCAAACGCCATGCCATTTGCCTCCGGCCGAAGCAGGAAAGGGGCTCGCCCAGCGTGGCTTCCGACACGCAGCTCCCCTCACAAAATATCGACGAAAAGGTAGAGGAACGCAATGGCTGTAACACAAAGAAGAAGCAAAAAGAGAAGGAGCGGCCCAGCGAGCTCGAAAAGCAGCGCGACTTGGTGCGGGAGGCGTCTGACCCGTCTGCCCCATGGTTCATCTTCGTACGATCCAGCGTCGAAATGGAGGACTGGTACTTTTCCTTGATACATGCGTCAGACAACCCTGCCAACTCGTCGATGCTCTCCCCTCTGCAAGCCATCTTCTCACCTGCGGACATGAACCACCTTGTGACCACCCTTGACGGACAGCCGGATGTCATCCCGATGCGCTGGCTGAACGCTCTCCTGGGTCGCATTTTCTTCAGCTATTACAACACGGATGCACTCGAATCATACGTTATCGGGCGCCTGATGAAAAAATTGTCCAAGGTGAAACGCCCGAGTTTCCTTTCCGAGGTGGTCGTCACGGAGGCGAACATGGGGAACAAGCCCGTGATGTTTAGCAAACCAATGCTAAAGGAGCTCACAAAGGAAGGCGATGCTGCTCTCGAGTTGCACGTCCAATACAAGGGGGAGATGCGGATCACCATCAAGGCCGTCGCCACCATATCACTTGGGTTTAAACCGTACACGGTCAAACTCGTTCTGGCCGTAGTGTTGCGAGAGTTGGAAGGCGACCTGGTAGTTCGGGTCAAGCGTCCGCCTAGCAACCGTATCTGGTATGCGTTCACGCATATGCCAAAGATGGTCTTGAACGTGGAGCCTGTCGTGAGCGACCGTCAAATTACATGGGGCATGATTCTTCACACCATCGAGTCAAGGCTGAAGGAAATTGCAAGTGCCCAGTTGGGTTCCTGCGAAATCACGGTACTGATACGTGCTTCTATAGATTCTAGAGTCCATCGTCCTACCAAACATGGATGATATTACGTTCTTCGATAGCTCGTCCTATCCCCGTCGAGGTGGTATCTGGCCCGAGGCTGGCCGCCGCGAGAAGCCGAACGTTTCTACGGTCTCATCTGCCATTGACGACGATGCGCCCGCTACACCAACCCCTCCCGAGGTGGACCCCTCGCCTTTACTCACTTCAGGCGACTTTGACAAGGGTTCCCACTCGGAGGGGGAGGCTAACGTGGAAGCTAACCACCTGCCGACACCACCTCAACTACCACATCATCCCGCATCGCTACCAACCAGTAGGGGTTCATCCCCAACTCCCACTCACTCGCTTAATCACCATGATCGATTGTCTTCTGCGAATGAGCACGAGCCGCACGCCGAAGACCCCGACATACTGACAGAGGTTGCGCCGCTTGAAGCCCACCGTCCCCCGCTTCGCCACCAAAGCTCCAGCATCAGTGAGAAGAGTAAGAAGAAGCGGTTTCTCGGCGTACGACGGACGACTCGCTCCCCGTCTCCAAGCCTTGCTTCGCATTCCTCGTCCCGTGAACTGTCTCCCGCGCCGTCGTTTGAAAAACTCAGGAGCTCGAGTCCTGAGCCACTGTCTGGAGGGAGTAATCATACCCCCATGCGCCCGACCAAGTCACCCACTATGTCCAGCCAGTCTTCGCTCCTTTCGACACTGAAGTCTCGCACTGGAGATCGGCAGGCATTGAGCAGCACAGCAAGGGAGACGGTGCGCAAATGGACTGTCAGTTGGGGTGGCTTGAAGAAAGGTCGTGATTCAAATGCAGCATCGTCTGATGATGCACGGGATGGTCAGAATCGTTCTACTTCGCAGAAGGTCAAGTCTAGTTATGCGGATATCCGGGCGGCCGTAGATGGGCGCAGAGAAAAGGAGCGTCGAAATTCTGATGCTTCATCTGCGCCCATACGTATACCCGACCGCGGACATAAAGGGCGAACAGACAGCGTCTCATCATTGCATGACCGACAGGGGTCTTCGTTCTCCTCGTCACAAGTCGAGTCATCTCCGGCGTCGTCGTTCGTTGGTGGTTCTGTAGATCCACCAGTCGACGAGACTGCTCTTCCAGAGCAGCCCGTCAATCGGCCGCCAACGATTGACGTGGACGGTGCGCAGGTAGACTTGGAGGAGGAAGCAACTGAGACAGATCCCGCGCCAGTGACGGTCATCTCCCCTCCAACACCGGTCCCTCTTCCACCGCGTCCGATCCAGTCTCAGCCTTCGCAAGGGAAGACGATGACTATACCGGGCATCCATGCGCGCCACCGCGGCGAGGTCATGTCCATGGGTTATGTCCCGCCTTCTCCGCCCGCCGCGGAGGCGAAGACCGGCGTTTCTAGCGTCTATCGTCTATGGAAACACTCGCCTGCCGCTGCTCAGTCCGAACCTGCGAGTCGAGATGACGAGCGTGCTCGCTCGCATTCACCCCCGGTTCTGAATGCGGACGGAGCAGAGACCACGCCGGGGTCACCACCTCCCGCGACTGCGACTGCGCCTCGGCCCACGGCTCCTCCGCTACCTCCACGGTCACCGACTTCGTTACGTCCGGTGCCGAAAATTCCGTCGGGACCGTCACCGGCGTCTGAGGCTCTGATGTCGATAGTGTCGCGCGACGAGCTGAGCCGTGCGGGATCCGAAGGCACGCAACGCGATGACGGCGGTGATGGTGGCGATGGCGCTGAGACGTTGACACCGAATCCCCCACCCCCGGGCCCTGCTAGTCCCAAACCCCCATTACCAGCACGGAAGATTCACGCTTCTGCTTGACTTACGATACGATCCTTCTTGGTTTTTTTTTCGTCGTTCGAACACTTATTTATGGCTTGTCATGTACACTAAGTGGGATATCCCGCATTCTATTAGCACTTTCATTATACAAACCGACATATTACACGAGACGCGTGTGTTATTATATAGTAGCCACGTTTCCTCTTTAACTAGTTGTCGACAAAGTCGACAAAGACCTTTGCAAATTGTGCGTTGTCTGAGATTTAACCTCCTTACATTGGACAGCTCGCAATTGAGGGGCAAACGCAGTACGAGTAATGGCACGTGTTGTTGGCGGGGTTATTGAATTTAGACGCCTGCGATGTGGGATATCTCTCACAAGCGGCGTCCATCATGGCCAACTTGGTGCGATCCGCGAAATCGGGTGGCAGATGGGGGATGAATGAACTCATCGCATTCAACATCCAAGTCATCGACGTAAATGCACAAACCTTCTTTGGTAATGCCATCTTGCCTCAGCCCACGGTGTCATCGGTTATCCCCGATAATTTGGAAGAACCTGCTGGCTCCTTGCACAAAGCCGATATGGACTTCTTTGCTTACATGGAAGACGCTATGACCATCTCTCTCGGCGAGGAGTCCCTTGTTGACAACTTCGCTGCCTTTATTCTCAAGGTGATGCGCTATGATGAGGGTCGCCATATCATTCGCTTATGGAAGGAGAGAGTATTCGAAATGTGTGGGCAGTGTGTGGGTGCCAAAGCAGACGTTTGCGTTATGGAGTGCTCCGGTACAGGTGCAAAGTATTTGCTCCTCGTAAGGTCCGTAAACCTTTGCGTGTTGAAGATTCGCTCACCTGTAAGGCTCAACACGTTAAGCCCACCTGTCCAGGGATGATCCTGAACCACAGCTTATTGCGGGGGCGGTAGCAGCTTTTTACGAGACTAACAGAGCTCGTAGAGCAGCTGGATTACTAAAACTCCAGTCTAAAAAATTTGCGGGTATTACAATGGTCGGAACCGCGCCGACGTTCTATAAGATACCTGTGACAAATGAAACTCTTATCTCCTTTGCGACTTCGCAGTATCCGCCCCAAGTTACCACCGTCGAAAGGCTCGTTCCCCCCGTTCCTTTCCCGAGAGGCTGGAAAGCGATGGTATGAAGCCATTGTCCAACAGACGCATCATATTGCAGCGCTTTGAGGCTTTTCGACAATTTGTTGTGGGTTGATCAGCCCACCTAGGTGTAAACCCATCATGAATTGAGACGAAGACCACTACTACTAGTTGTCGACTTTGTCGACGAAAACCTTGCTTGTAGTTCGCAGGAAGTGTTTATGATTCACAGAATCTTAGGAATCGAGATTCTCTTTGGTCATGTTTACGATCTGCAGAATGCTTAAGTAATTCCCACCTGTGAATGACCTTGACAAGCGAGTTGATCACTGATCAGAGTTAAATAAAATCATTGATCGTCCACACCACCCTGAGCAAGCCCATGCCTCCAATGTAAGCCTCAAAAATAAAAGCGAAAAACAGAGGGAGAGCTGTCGTGTTGTTCATTCTAGCCGAGATAAATTCACCATTCATTCTAAAGCTGTGGTGTGTCAAGATGTTGAGCTCAAGGGCGACATTACCATTGGCTCAGGTATTTCCTTTCCTTTCCTTTTTTGTAGAAACACTCAACTGAATGGCCATTTACTACTGGTTATGCCGGAAGGGACTATCGTACATCCAAAAGCAACCATTTTTGCTATTGCAGGACCTATCGTGATTGGGACCAACTGCATTGTCGAGGAAGCCGCGATCATCGTGAATAGGTAAGAAAGCGACACACGGTCCTGGCATCGCCTCTCACGTGTTGGCGGTTCGCCGTTTCACGCAGGCGTAAGGAGGTCATGCGAATAGGCGACGATAATTTATTCGAGATCGGGTGCCGTGCGTCCCCACCGCACTGCCCTGAATGTCGGCCTCATGTCCGTATATTGCAGGTGTCGAATCGCCGAGTGTGGGCAACTTCAACACGGTCTCGACACGAGCTCGCGTGCATCACACCGTGCGAATATCCTCGTATTGCGTCATCGGCGCAGGTTGCCTCGTGGTGCCGGCGGATGATGAGGTCCTGGACGAGTACACGGTCATTTATGGGCCGTCTGCGGAACGCCGCGTTTGGAGTGGGCGTGGAAGGGTGCAAGAGGCGGATTTGCGACGGAAGCACGCAGAGTACCTCCGGGAGACGTTGCCCAAGTTCAATCGGCTGAGGAGAGGGGAGGCGCAGCCTTGATAGTTCGAACTGTAGAGACGGTTATAGTACGATCATCGAACCGGTTCGAGTGGCTGGTAATATGGTTAACCTGGCGAGGCCGAGCCAAGGGTCGTCGTCGAGGGTCTTCGCCTCAGCTCATGACGACCACCCGCCAATCTTTCATCCCTCTTTCTCCTTCTTCTCGTCCAACATCTCCCCTTTATACCCAACGTTCTGCAATTAGGGTTAATACAACCTTGCTTGTGCGCCGCGATTCTATATTAGCTAACCATATCAAGCCTATTGCTCACCCTCTTTAGCCCGCCCCCGTAAAACCGCCCCTACCCACAACACCCAAGCCCAACTTCCGGCGTTCCACACATATGGAATCGTCCCACGCCGACCATGCTTCTCACACTGCCCCCGTGACAACCGTCGACACGAGTCCACGTGAAGTATCTGCCTTCACTAGCCAGGTTCTCGACCGACCACCCACAACGAACCGTCTCCGTCCATGGGAGCGGGCAGACCTTGTCAGAAAGTCCCGAAAGTTGACTCAGCTCCTGGGCGAAACGCCCTCTCCGTTATCTGTCTTAGCTCTGCGGGCACCAGGGAGGGCGTCCTCTGAGGAGCCTTCCTCCCGGGTAGGGCGCTATCGTCCCACCTGGGCGTCTCCGGCAACCACACGGTCCGCCGACTCCATCGATACCCTTCGCAGACATTCATCCCCACCTAGCCCTATAGAAACCCTGTCATATGTGGGGCTTTGGCCGGCGGGAGAGGGAGGGGGATACAGGAGGAGTGGAAAGGACAAAGTAAGAGGTAACAGAGGGAGACCTGAAGCGGAAGCCGGAATAGTGATCGATTCGGCTTCGTTTATGGACCTCTCAGATGACGAAAATCCTTCTTTGGCCCACGTCCAGTCCCCACAATTTTCCCCGTCCCCGCCCCTCTCTCGCCCGTTTGACTCACCCGATTCTATGACACACATTTACTCTCCAGAAGACGATCGCCGGCGGAGGAGAGAAAAGATCGCCAAGCTCCATCGCTACCTCGGCTCTCGTGTTCCCACTTCTCTCGTTCTTGGTCCCAACAACACAGATGACGCCCTGCCGGCTCTCGATCCTGGCATTGGCATCGTCAGCGCTCGTCACCCAAATCGGCGCAGGAGTAGCTCAGCCGCCGAGCTTAAGAGGAATTGGTTCAATGGTGATGATCGAGTAAAAGAGGAGCTCGACGAACGCGAGAAAGCTATCAATGTCCGCAGAGCGGTCAAGATGGAGAAGGTGTGGTCTGTCTTGATGTCTTCTCTCTGATCCGAGTAACCTTAAAGTGTTGTTTTTGCCCAGATGTTCGGCGTACAACCCCCCCAGACTCTGTATCACACTCGGCATTCCCCAAGGCCGACAGACAGGGTCCACTCGACTGAGCGGCCATCTCATACTGAGCGAGAGGCTGTTCAACCTGCCGGCCGGAATGCCAACCAGACTTCATATCTGAATAAGGGTGGCAAAATCAAAAGACACCGCGCAGGGAGCCACTCGGAGTCAATTATACCTTTACTCGACTCTGAGGCTCCTGGCTCGCCGGGCAAGCGTGCGTCCGCCGTCTACGTGCATTACAGATATTCCCTCGACTCCCTCAGTGAAATAATCGACCGCGTGAGTCCTCCGTCGCCCTTACCTCTCATCTATTTTAGGGGTACGAATGCTCCATGTTACATATGCTCACTCCGATGCCCGCAGGACGACAGGGAGTCTCTGGCCGAGCTCCATTCAATCTTAACCAACGATCAGCCGGGGGCCGAGGGCTACACCACCACTCCAGCGCGCGAAGACGATGCAAAGAATGTCCGTTCGGAGCGTCGACGCTCGCTACCCACTCGATCGTCCAACCTCTCCCTCGCCTCACAATTCAATCTTAGCAGCCCTTCTTCCCCCGAAATGGCTTCATTCCAAGCCCGCAGGAGGCAGGCTGCAAAGCTTACACACTTCTTTGGCGTGGACTACCGCGATCTTATTGGTGATATTCTCGAGAGTATTGAGCACGATGTACAAGAGGAGAGCAACAGGGGCAGTCTCCACCCCGAGGAGATTCAGGTTTGTCGACTTTTATTTTATTTTTAGAACGACTTTGACTCGAGTGGCTGAATTTGAATCTGCGACTTGTAGGACCTATTGGTCAAGCTGCGCAACCTGAAGACGAAGCGTACTGCGGTAATGTAAAATGATCGATGTACGTCTCATGGCCTTGCTGTGTATAACCATGCGCATCTATAATACTTGCTCGGTATCTCGACTAATAACGATCTCATGTGATGTGTATATATATATCTCAAACTGTCATGAAAAAAAACACGCCGCATGTAAAAAAAGAGTATAGTTGTGCTACAGGACCACCAGCTCTCCTCTACACGAGTGACACCAGAAAATGTGAGACTCGTCCAAAAACTGGGATCGCTTGTGTAGACTGTGGGCGTCATTGGCTGCATGCGGGTCCAATGGGGATGCTTTGTCCAGATCTGCCGCTGCGCTCGCATGGTGGTGCAAGTGCAGAGGCGAGGCCGCACGTGACGTAGGAACCGAGGGTATCACCCCCGCGGCCATCTCACTGTCAATCCGGGCCTTGAGCATTCCAAGACTAACTTTGCGTTTGTGCCGCGTTTCAGGAGACAGATTTGCGCCGAATGCCGACGCCGCGCCAGACCGTGGACCCCCTGCTGGGACGCCAACGCCACCGCCTCCGCCTCGGCGCTGCGACAAAGACGCGCGCCGTAGGTCGTCCGACCGATTCCGTTGCCGACTCGATGGCCGTGAAGAAGAAGGGTTTTGTCCTGTGGGGGAGAACGACCGCTGTGCTGCCACGTGCGACGACGCCGCGCGGAGCTGAGCGAGCTGGTCCTCGGACTGGCTGAGCTGCTTCTGGAACGAGTGCGCACGGGCTTCGGCTTCGAACACGCTGGACTGGAGGGCACGGATCTGTGACTGCGCGGCGGACAACTCGAGGCGGTGTTGCTGCTTGAGCGCGTTCATCATCTCCTTGTCCAGGGAGGGTGATGAGGGTGATGATGATGACGACGACGCCGAGTGCGCGGCCGCGGCGGAGACCTCTGCGCGAAGTTCCTCGATCTCTTCAACTTTAGCCACCAGATCGGCCCGGAGGACCTCGATGTCCGTGCGCGCACGTTCCAGAAAGTCCTGCTGCTCCACTTCGGCCAGCTTGCGCTCCTCGAGCTCTTGGTGCAGCGACGCGATTTCCACCTTCAGGCTGTGTGAGGTAGACGACATGCGGTCGAGCTCGTCCACTCGCTGGCCGGCGAGCTGACGCTGTCCCGCCCGTTCCACTTCTAACTCTCGAATACTTGCGAGCGCATCGGATAGCTCTGTTTCGATTTGTGCATATCCCCCTTGGAGCTCGTCCTGGGTCTCTTGCGCCTCCGACCTGTCCCTCTCGCGCGCAGTTTCAGAGTCCAAAAGCTTTGAGGCTAAAGACTCGTTTTGATCCTGCGCAGCTTGGAGCGATGACTCCAGCTGAGCAATCACGCCGTCCCGGTCCCGAACTGCCTGCTCTAGGAGGTTAACCTTCTCGCTTAGCTCGAGTTTCGCATTCGTGAGTTCGACTATTTTTGGACGCATTTCATCTAGGGAGCGCATTAAGGACGAACCCTCATTTTGAAGATCTTGATGGGTGCGTTCGGCCTCTTCTGCGCGCCGTATGACGTTTCGCAAGTCAGCCTGAGATGACCGTAGCTGCCGGTTGAAAGCCTCCTGGTTAGCTGCAGACTGAGAAGCAGCTTTGCGCAGACCAGCAATAGTACCGAGATGTTCATCGAGCTGAGACTGCAGTGAGGTCTTCTCCAGACGCAGAGCCTGATGTTCCGCGGTAACAGAGGTCAGTTGTTTCTGGGCAAACGCATGCCGCCCCTCCAAATCGGACTGTTTCGCAGCCAAAGACTCTGAAGAGGCAGTTCGCTCCTTAAGCTCATTTCCAATTCTGTCATGGTCTGCTTTGAGCGAGATGTTGGCCTATACATTTTGTGAGATCTAAACCGGAACAAAAGAACGAAGGACATACTTGCTTGGACTTGGAGAGCTGAAACTCGAGCTCGCTAGCCCGGTTTTGGACGTTCTTCAGCGAGGCTTCGAGCTGTCCAACACGATCATCGCTAATCCGCTCCTGCAACTCACGGACGAGCCCCTGCGATTGCTCGAATTCAATTTTCAGCCCCTCAGCGGAGTTCTTGGTAAGCTGTAGCCCCCGTTCCTACCAAGTGTTGTAAGTAACTACTTCGTATCAGGAACGAGAATACTCACTTGCTCTCGACACCTTTCTTCCAACTCTTTCTCCTTTCGTGATAACCTATCAATTGTCGCATAATGCTGTTGGGATTCATTGTCCTGTTGCAGCATCTGCTCTCGAAAGGTTTTCGCAGCGGCCTGTTCGTCACGGAGGAGAGCCTCCAACTCGCTAGCCCCTATCATCATCATCAACAAATCTCAATCGGACAACGCGTTGCAGATTCCGGGAATGATCGAACGTACTACTTGAAACGTCGGACAAACGCCCCAAAGATGTGCTCAACGACATCTTCTCCCGAACGAGTAACGCGATGGTTTGGCGTTGATTTTGCACCTCAGCGCGTAGACTTTCTAGTTCTACATGAGACGGAGAACCCGGCAAGGAGGGCGCGCCAGGTGGCGCCGCGTTTATTGGCGATAAATTATCAGAAGGGGATACAATAGATGGTGTCCCCACTCGAGGCAGAGACGTTAGCCATTCGTTCTCTGACACGTCTTGCGCTGGTAGACCTGTGCCAAGTCTGATACGTGTTTTCAATCGCTCGTACTCGCAGCCAACGATGGAATCCGATGCTCACAGATCCGTCACGTCGGTCTTGATCTCCTCCGAGGGGTCCACGAGAGCAGGGGAAAACGCTCTGACCAATGGCGAGCCTGGTGTTGGTGTTGTTGATGTGACTGCACCAGCGCCCGCGCTTGGAGTCGAAATGGGGCCAGATTTCTTTTGCTGTCTCTTCTTGTTAAGCTGAAAGAAGGCGAGGTTAGGTGTACCTCTAGAGTGTTTGAGCTGGAGATACGAACGAGAGCCTTAGCGCGCGCAGCCTTGGCTGCACGATCATCGTCCGACATGTAGCTTTAGTACGCGTCTAGTCGTGGTGTTTTCTTGGTATTATCGACTATTGGGTCAATGCTGACCGCTGACGCTGACCACAATGGAGACAGAGGACCGGTGACGAGTGACGGTTGACCACGACACGAATGGGGTTACGAGAGCGTCAAACAGTCTCACGTGATTCAGACCAAAGCTAGTGAGAAGGGCAAATATTTCACAAACAATGTAGCTATGGGACTATAGGGAACAATTGCGAAAACATACTCTCAAGCACAGGAAAAGTCTACCAGCGATGAAAGGTCAAGCTACGGTAGCACAGTAATGACAGGCGCCCTTTCCGAGTCGTAGACAGGTGAGAAGATAGGGAATGACACAAGATACGACCGCAAAATAACGAGCAAATAAAACCGAGCACGAGCGCGGCGCGTGGTCCAAAGGGTATGAGAAGGTAGCGCCACCGATTTGGCATATCACGGTCCATTTAAGCCCAGACCTAAGCAGAGATAAGTACCCACCAATCTCAAACATTAGACGCTTTCTCACCTTGAGAGTACTGTCCCAACTTCCCGTACAGAGAGCCATCCCATCCACGCTCACGCCTAAACAGCTAACGCGGTTTTCATGACCGGTGAGAACACCGACACGTTCGCCTTTCAACGTGTCCCAAACGTTGCAAGTCCAGTCATCGTAACCACCGAAAAGGATGCGACCCGAGATAGAAAACGCCACAGAAGTAATACCGCACAGTATGTTGTCGTGCGTGTATGTATTTAGCTCCCGATCTGCGCGTATGTCGAACAAGCGACAAGACGCATCGTCGGACCCCGTGGCAAACGCATCTCCGTTTGGGAAAAACCTAGAGGATGTATGATAAGCTCCATGGAAAGCGAGGAGCAATGAAGAACCCACTGGACGGCGTTAATGTCAGACTCATGGCCAGTAAAAGTCTGAGTAGCTTTCCCGCTGCGAATATCCCAAAGTTTGGCGGTGGCGTCGCATGCACCCGATACGAACAAGTTTGGATTTGGGCCCAATGAGAGGCTGAACAAAAATAAGTATGACCACCTCGTCCACATAATGTTAATCCTACCTCATGACGTCGCCAGTATGGTCACTAAATTCCACACTGCGCGATCCTGTCTCAATATCCCATAACATGCAAGTCATATCACCAGAGCTCGTGACAATTTGACGATCGTTGATAAACCTGCAGCAGCTGAGGTAACCAGAATGTGCGCTCAACTCGCGGGCGCCTCTGATGCTATTGCCTTCTTTGCTGTGTAAGTTGTAGATAGAGCAGATATTGTCAAGGCCACCACAAGCGACAAAATTTCCCGACGGGGAATAAGCACAGGTCATGACCCAGCTGGAGCGAAGTGGGATAGCGTGGACTTTGTTGGTGGTGTATGCATCCCATACGATGAGTTTTCCGTCTTGAGATGCAGAGACAAGATGTCGCTTGTCGGTGGCCCAATGCATTGCGTATATTTTGGCAAGATGACCCCTCAAAGCGCGACGTGGCTTCATGACGATGCGCGGCAAGGGATCAACCTCTGCGGCCATAGCTCGGACTGATGGTGGGTTAACGATCTTTAAAAGCTGAGCGAGGATAGACTGTAAAGACTGACGACTCGTATCCGCCGAGGACTCTCGTTTTGCCCGGATTCGTTCTCTCAAACTGTCCGCCTCGCGACGAGCAGCCGCGATTCTTTCTTGGATGTCACCCTGGGCTTGAGACATAACTGTTGATTAATTGGAAGGAGACAAAGATGACAACAATCAGATCCTATTTTTGCTAACGAGTGTGAGGGAAGAAGGGCGACGAGTAAATCCTAAGTAACTGAGACAAACCACGAATTTGGGGGGATACGTTTCCTAATTGATTTTGCGCACTGAGGTGAGAAGGGGTAAAGATCGGGGGAGAGGGGGGAGGTCGGGAGTGTCCGGGAAGGGGAGTCAGAAGAAAAGAAGATAGGCGAGGAAAGAGCAGAGAAGCCCTGGTGCTAAGGAGGGACGAGAGCGGGAAGATGGCGACGAGGAAGGACTGAGGAGAGCGCTGAGACGACCAACAACTCATCGCCGCCCACATCTCTCCGGCACTTTCCGACCATCAATTTCACCCTCCGATAGCCAATCACACGTGCCCACTCGACCGTATCAAGTCCACTGCTGAAAACTAAACTACTGGGGATGCTGTCTTGCTGCGACTGTGCAACACATACAACACATCAGGGAAACAGCAATGGACTGTTGGATGCGATGTCCTACACTGATTGGCGCCCCTCTTGCTTTGGCTCGGCTTATCCAAATTCGCTACCCAAAACCTTACCCAAAACGTACAGCAAAGTAACTTCATCGACCCGACTGTATATCATATTTTTTTTTTCATATTTGTTTCGTCACTCACCACACCACGTACCCCATTTACACCTTGCAACAGTTCCAAGGCGCTCAATGTCAACGGCAAATAAGCGCTAGCTGTGCTCGAGTCACTGAAACATATACACGGACTACACCGATCGTTACAAACAGACAAATCCGCGCTCTCGACAATGATTCACAATTTTTGCTTGGTTTGTTACCGGAGCTTCTAGCTCCTCTCATGTCATCCAAATATCCAACTTGGTCTTGTCGGCTTTTGTCTCAACGGAACTTACTTCTCGTATCTTTGCCTATCCTGACCCTCACTCTTGTCGGATCTTGGCTGCGGCCTGTAGTCCGTTGTCTCCGAGTTTTTGACCTATCCCCTTTGATCTGCCGCTCTGCGTATTGCCGTACAATGCCCATGGTTGGCGGCAACATTTTCAACCAGCGTACCCCTCTACGTTTCCGAGGATCGCTTGACTCGAGCCTCATACCCACCTTCATCGTTTTTGGCATCATTCCGAGGTGACTGTCCTTGTTGCAAAATCCATTAGCTCATCGTTCGCTCGGTCACCCCCCGGAGTACTGTTTTGGTCGGAAGGTATAAAATGCCCCCCTCCTAACGTCGAGTCACTATCTGTTCAAAACACCCCTTACTCCTCGAAACTTATCCGTTACAACTCCCGCGAAAAGCTACTATGTCTTCCAACCCTGGTAGGGTACATACACCTCCGAGTCACTGTTTCTTAACACTAGTTTGGGCAGACTATATTCTCATCTTGAACAATTACCTCCAACGTACCGGCGAGGCTCATCTTTTGAGCTGGGAGTTCAGCCATATTGGGCCCGAACATCAAGCGACTCATACAGCAGTGGCGAAGCGTATGTTCACTCCTCGATTGTTAGCCTGATAGTCCCGCTCATGGCTCATAGTGAGAGGTTACCCTGTCAGCCAGGGTAGTGCCACAACCAGAGCCATTGCGAGGCAGATCGCTTCGTATCATTTCCTCAAAGGCAGAAAAGAAATATGATACGTTCTGTGTTCGGCACTGAATCTTTGTCCTCGGACACACGTAGAAACTAATCCTCGCACTTTCTCTCCTCTTTCTCGTCTCGAATGCACTGCTCAGTTACGTTGCTATACGTTTCCTCCCACGGACACGGGTTTCTGCTACAAACCTAGAATAGACGTACAAATAATTGGCTATCTGGGGGGATGCACACACGTCAATAGTCCGGGTCTGTCACGATCGCTTGTATGTATCAATACTAGACAATACAACCAATAGCTTCTGGACCTGAGTCGACGTTGTTGGAACCGAACAGATGTAGGTTTCACGTATAGCCCAACTATGATGTTTGCAGGGAGTGCACTTGCTCCCCACTGTGGGAACCAGACACTAAGGTGTCACGAGATTATTCGTTACGTACGGAAGGAAAGAATGTTAAAGTCGGTGCCCTGAGGTGCGAAAGGGGGATGGGGAATGGGGCCGAACAGGACATGCACAGGCAAGGTGCGAATGAGCTAGCCGTAATTCCCAGCAAATGAGTGTTCGATTAAGCGATTGCTCGATTACGACCAAATAAGCAATTTGAAATTGCGCCACGGTGGACTGAGCGGTGCCAGGACCTGACTTGGGCTTTGACGGACGTCACGGTGTAGTCTGCTTGCTGTGTCCTTCTCCACGCCATGTAGCGCCTGCTGTAGGTGTTCTGAGATGGGATTGATATGAAGCTCGCTCCCCGTGACAACTCGCGGGAACGTGTTTCGGCTTTACTCCTGCCGCCATACCCCCCCCCATCCATCCCCCCATCCATCCCACCCATTTAATCTCTTCCTTCTCCGGTGCTAGGGTTCAAAACACACCTTCGTATGTGCTGCGCGTCAAATGTGGAGATTAGATAGCAAGTACTCTTTGATCCATTCATGCTACGACAGACCAGCTTGACGAGCTGTCGTGTCGCGTCCCCGCCGCATCAGAAAGCGACTTGACGTGGACGTTGCCTCGCGTTCGCACATTGAAACTCCGAGCTAGATGTTGATATAGCGTGGAGCTCTCGTCTGGCCGTGACACCGTGCTTTTAGCGTCCTGCCGTGCCTAGTCTGTCGTCTTTGCACCGAGACAGCCTGAAGGCAACACTCGGAAGCAAGAAAATGATCAATATACGCCATGGTGCCTCGAGGTCAACCGCCGCCTGGCATTTACGATCGTTATTCCTGGCTCCGACGTAGCATCCGACGTCCATAACCTGCGAGGCTCGTAGTACATGCACCAACCTTAGAGGCCTTGCTTCTCTTCCCACCGTCCAAGATCCGTGTAGTGGAGCTGCGGATTCGGTATGCCAACTTATTTCCGAAATGTAGCTGAAGTTTCGGGTTCATGACCAGTTCCCTTGACTGTGCACTCTCAAGGACGCCTGGCCATCGTTCACATCACTGTTAATAAACTTCTACAGTTAGGGGCGTTAATTCTTGCGTCCCTCCTAGGTATTGTCGAGTCGAAAGTCTGGGCCTGACTGTAACTCCGAGACTGGATGGCACAGAGGAAACCCCTGACATCAGACTCCACCCTGGATCGATGCGCACAGGTACCTGGGATGAGCACCCTTGCTCGTGTGTTCCCTTGCGAGACACACTTTGACCCATTGGTTCTTATAAAACTGGTTGCGCTGAGCTTTGGGCTGTAGACGACTCCTGCATCATCATGCCTCCTGGTAAGTTCTCGGAGCGTATCATACCCTTGTGCTGACTAGTAGCGTAGCCACGGGTACCATCGCTCTGAACAACTGTACGGAATACCACGTAAGGCAGGTATACTCGAACTGATTCCTCTCTCAGTTCTCCAGGCCAGGCGTAAGCTGGCCTCTCTTAGCTGGGTCGATACATCGTCCGGGCCCGCACATGAGCCTGAATGGTCATCGGTCTGCAGGAGTGCGTAGCCGTCGCAGCTAATTATTAGAATGATTCGTGAGTTTTTCCACAGTTGATGGCAAAGACATTTCGTCTGGCACTGGTAGCCATAAGCATCTCTCGCGCGATGCTGCAGCTGAGAAAGCACTGGCCATCTTAACGGCAGAATGGGCCTGATGTAGCGTTTCAAATAATCTCCCTTTGGCATGGCTCTGATCTCTACTCGTTGAACTCTCAGTGTTTCTGTATTTATTTGCGTATTTCCCATGTTCGTTTGCGCCGTTCGGACCGTCGGCTTTGTCATTTCTACGTTCTATTTATGTAATCTTCTCCCCATGCATATTTTATTTCATCTCCACGTCTCCATCATTGAAACAGGCATACGGGACTTCAGTCGCACAGGTTGACCCAGGATTCTGATGAGACATCTCAGAAGTTGCTGATTGCTAGTATCTATCATCCATCCTTTCTCCGGTTTTCTGATGAGCCACGTTCCGCACTGTGGACCGTCATCATCGAGACATACTGGAACCCCAAGTTCCCACCACGGATCTCGGTAGGAAACCATTGTCCATCGCTCAGCGATAGCAACCATTTTCACAGAATGTTGATTCGATGTTCGAAATCTGCAGAGTACAGCTTGAAATTGTAAAGCATGAAACGTTCACCTACGCCTCTGGAGATGGTCACATGCTCTGGCGCTCACATGCTCTGGCGCCTAAAGGCTAATGGTGATGAACGAGAGTATTGTATGTGACCCAGATCAGTACACCAGGGTGTCGTCTGGGAGTGTTCAAGGTATTCCCGACAACCTGGGACACCTTTGATACCCGCAACGGCGTCCTAGTCTTTGTTGATGGAGGCACTCGAGGGCTATCCGACTTCCATCTGATTCGAGCTGGAGCGTAAACGTAGCCACGGAGTAAGTACAAATCAGATGTATCCCACTTGTAAGCTGTCGGTAGCACTGACCGTCTTAATCAGCCCATCGGATATTTTGCACGGTGGAACGCGCCAGTCATTACCAGACGACTAAGTCACTGCCTCACCTGTTTTTGGAGGCGTCTGCACAACGTTTCTATGATCAAGAAACAACGCAGTTCAGATCAACAAATACAATCCCTGGTTGCTACAACGCTTCTTGACACCGCGACTAATATCACTGGCATTGTCAGTGATGCGCCTCGGGTCGCGTATCTATCCCTTTGGCACAGCTACGAACTATGTGTCTACGGCTACTCCGAGCCCCCGGTTCGCTGGTTCCGTGGCGCTATGCCACGGCACCGTACACCGAGAGTGGGCACAGTGAACGGAGGCAACCTGGCACGGCCCTAGGGCCCCTACAATGCAAACTTAATTCTGGAGCACTATAAAACCACCCTCCGAGTCCCCCTTAGCGCAAGTCATAAACATCCCTCAAACTCTAGTTCCCGCATCGAATAATCCCCAAGACCAGTTCTTAATCCTCATGGCCTCTAATCTCCGTGCGTGTACTGGGTTTCACACACTCTCGTAGTGGGTTCATGCTCACATTTCGCGCTCCGTAGCGCCGACTGTCCGCCTCAACAACTGTCTGTTCTTGTCTATCTCCCTTTGGTTCCCACTTAATTCAATTCACACAGACCTCCAAGGTAAAGGGCGAGCATGGTCAATTAGTTATTTTGAGAGGGACAACGGGCCAGCTACTAAGCAAAGATGGTCTGTCACGGTCAAGAGTGAGTAAAATTTGTTGTATTTTCAACGTCCTCTCTTGAACGGCGTTCCATTACAGTCGATGGGCAAGAAATGGGATCATCTAGTGCACCGCGCTTGGCTGCGGCCAAAGAGGTTGCTGCCGAACAGGC
>WNGR01004568.1_pt1 | contig 23688 bp, 25 predicted proteins | sample 5407581 | NCBI WGS metagenome assembly WNGR01 (sample SAMN13153383, study PRJNA577476) | soil metagenome | isolation source: 80 cm soil or saprolite under Garry oak tree replicate 2 | place: USA:California | collected 2016-06-15
TGGGTCATTCGCGGCTGGGTCGAGCCAACAGCAAGTCCGACCAATGTCCGCTCTGCCGCCGAAAGCGGAAGTAAATTCAGAAGGGCCATGCTGACGGCCGCCAAGCTGGTCGAACCCGCCCTGGACGAGTTCTATGCCACGCTGAGCAGCGAGCCGAAGGCGCGCTTCACCAGCCGCGTGACGGGTGATTGCTTGCTCGAACTCAACGCTCTGAGCCGAAAGACGCTCGCGAGGAAGGCATGATCGAGAACGCGGCCAGGCAGGGCGCGCGCCCCTGGTGATCACCAGCGACCAGGTCGACTGGGCGCTGGAGCGGTTCGCCACCACCCTGACGCAGGATTTCTCCTGAGGCTGCCTGCGTCGGAAGACCGCAATGCCGGCCGCGGCCAACAACGAACCAATCCGCCACCTGTGCGTTGAAAATTGTGGGCGATTACTAGCTGGGAGCTACGATCATGCTTCCGCGTGGCGTTTGCTTGACGGCTTTTTTGGTTAGTGTCTCGATGCTGGCGGCGAGCGTCGGCGCGTCCGCCCAGGACCATGGAAGGGGTGGACCACCGGGAGCGGCTGCACGGCCAGCCGCGCCGCCAGCCCGGGCGGCACCACCACCTGCAATGGCCCGTCCGGCGGCGCCCCCAGCCATGGCGCGTCCAGCCGCGCCGGCATTCCATCCCCCGGCCATGGCGCAGCGCCCGGCCATGGCGCCGCATCCGGCGCCACACATCGCCTCACCGCCGCCGCGGGCTGCCTCGCACGTGGCGGCGCCGCGGCCTGAATTCCATCGGGCGCCGGCAGCGCCGCAGCGTCCGGCCATGGCACCGCGGTCGACGCCGCATATCGCCGCCCCCTCGCGCCCAAGCGCAGCGCCGACCGTGAGCGATCGGCTGTCGCGACGGGAGCAGATCGAACAGCGCGCGCAGCAGCATCAGCAGGAGCGCCAGCAGATGGTGCAGCAGCGGCAGCGCGAGGTGCTGTCGCGCCAGACCGCGGACCGCCAGACCCGCATCGACCGCCTGCAGCAGCGCGTGCAGCAAGTGCAGTCGCAAAAACCGGAAGGCGCGCGGGCGCAACGCGAGCAGCAACGGATGCTCCAGACGCAGAACCGCTTGCTTGACCGTGAGCAGCGCGCGCAGCAAAGTGACCTCTCGCGCCAGCAGCGGCTTGGATTACAGGCTCCGGCCGGGCACGCCCCAGCTACTGCAGCTACTGCGGCCGCCGTGCAGGCCGCCGAGCGTGGACGGTTTGCCGCGCACTTCCGCGAGCAGGTGACTGCGCAAACCCAAGCGGCCCTCGTCGCCCGCCAGAGCGGCTGGGCTCCCCGGCAGGCCTGGCAACATCGCCATCCCGCGGTGTTCGTGGCGTGGCTTGGGCCCGTGTTCTGGCCTTACGCCTATTCCGACATTTTTGACTACACGTTCTGGTCCTATGCTTACGAGCCCGGCTATTGGGCCTACGCTTATGACGACTTCGTCGACACCGTGTTCTGGGGCGGTGACGGCCCCTATTCCGCCTATGCCAGCACCAACCCGTATGACTATCCGCAAGCCGGCGGCGGCACCCGCGCGCGCCAGCGCGCCAGCGTGAGCCCGCAAATGCTACAGCAATTATGCGGCACACCGGACAAGGGCGTCACCGCCTGGCCGCTCGCCGATATCGCGCGGGCGGTGCGGCCGACGCCGGAGCAACGCGCGTTGCTCGACGAGTTGAAGGCCGCGGCGGCAAGGGCCGCAGATGTGTTCAAGGACTCCTGCGCGGAGACCTATGCGTTGACGCCGCTCGGCCGCTTGCGGGCGATGATAAACCGCGTCAGTGCGACGTTGGAAGCGGTCAAGATCGTGCGACCGGCACTGGAGAATTTCTACAACTCGCTCAGTGACGAGCAGCAGGCCCGCTTCAACGCGCTCGGCCCCAATGTCGGCGAGCGCTCGCCGCCGCAGCAGGAAGCCAGTGCTGAGGGCTGCGGCGATCCGAAGTCCGGCCTGACCCAGTTGCCGATTCAAAGACTCGAGGCCGTGCTCCACCCCGCGGGCAAGCAGAAGGAAGCGCTCGACCGCCTGAGCGAAGCGACGGCCAAGGGCGTTGAGGGCCTACAGGCGGCCTGTCCGAACGATGTACCGCTGACGCGACCTACACCACCGTCCTGTGCCGCGCGATGCAGGTGCGCAGCACGTCGTTCATCGATCTGCCCCACCAGTCGTTGGAGAAAATCTCGATCTCGGAATAGCCGGATTTCTCTTGAGGCTGCCTGCGCTTGAGGCTGCCTGCGTCGGAAGATCGCAACGTCGGAAGATCGCAACGCCGGCCGCGCCCAACAACGAACCGGTCCGCCACCCGTGCGCTGAAAGTTGTGGGCGATCTATAGGGCGCATACTCACGAATCGAGCTTTATTGGTGCAGGCTTGCCCAATGTCCGTTTTGCCCTGGTGGCGATGAAATATCGCACCGCGTCGAAACGACGCGACGGGCCAAAAGGCGACGCTCTCCCAGCTTTATGGAGGTGGTCCTAGCCGCAGCACGCGCTCTTGCCATTCTCTTGAATGGGCGGACACGGCACGCTGCCGTAGGAGCAAAACACGCAACAGTCGCCGGCCTTGGGCTTCAACCTAGTGCCGCAACCGCCGCATTGATAAAAGAACTGACAGGCATCGGTCGGCATGGTCTCCGTCTTGGCGACGCCGCAGTGCGGACAGCTGATGGTCGATTGCAGAAGCATCAGATCAGCTCTTGGGCGCGGACGGATACCCGGCCTTGGTGGTGGCCGAGGTCAGTTGGTTTACATCGGCCTTGGCATCGTCATAGACGATCGTTGCCGTCTTGTCCTTGTAGGATACTGCAACCTTGGCCACACCGGGAACCGCTTCCAGGCTTCCTTTGACGATAGACGGGCATGCCGCGCAGTACATGTTCTTCACCGACAACGTTATCGTTCTCTCTGCGGCCATCGCTGTTGGCGCAGCGACAATGGTGACGACGAAGGCGGCGTAGGCGAGAACCTTGTTCACAGGCATTTTCCGATCATGAGTTTAGAAAAAGGGGAGCGATAAAATCGAGGCCAAGCGCGGCGGCGACGAGGATCGTTGAAAGGATGAGGCTTGCCCTGACGACGCGATTTGGCACAGGCCGCGTGCAGACCCCACCCTCTGCACATGCGCGCGTTCCGGATCGATAAACCGACCAATAACCGCACCCCAAGCACAGCAGTGTCACCGCGACGAAATAGGGCTGATACGGCGCAAGCTGAGTGAAGTTGCCAATCCATGCTCCACTGACACCAAGCGAGAAGAACAGCAGTGGCAGGACGCAGCACGACGAGGCAGCCAGCGCGCCAAGGATACCGCCGGCGGCCATAAGCTCTTGGCCGCGCCACAGGCGGGCTTCAAGAGCATCATTTTGTTCCTTGATCGTCATGTACTGACGATGCATCCTGTAGCGACTACAGGAGCAAGGAACTTCGATCATGCCTCAAATCACAGCTTCGCGAGCGGGCCGACGCGACGGTGTGCCTATCGGCGAATTGTCGCGATTGACCGGCGTCAATATCGAGACCATCCGCTATTACGAGAAGATAAAGATGCTGCAACCGCCCCCTCGCACCGAAGGCGGCCGCCGTATCTATGGTCTAACCGATGCTCGTGTTCTCGCCTTCATCCGACGCGGCCGGGAACTTGGTTTCGGTCTCGAAGAAATCCGCGCCCTGCTCGCCTTGGGGGGACCGGGCAAGGCCTCATGCGCAGATGTGCGCAAGATCGCGGCACACCATCTTGATGACATCCGCACCAAGATCGCCGATCTGAGGAAGCTCGAAAAACTGCTCGCAAAGACGATCGCACAATGTTCCGGAAACAGGGTGCCAGATTGCCCGGTCTTGGACATTCTCGATCTCAGGCGTTCCTGATGGGCTTAAACATCATCGCGCAAGGGAGGTCTGAAATGGGTCATTCGTCAGGCCGCCAAGCTGGTCGAGCCCGCGCTGGACGAGTTCTATGCCACGCTGAGCAGCGAGCGGAAGGCGCGCTTCAACACGCTGCAACAGGTCGCAAGCCCGTGAGGGCGGCGCTCGTGGGATCGGAAGGTGTGGGGTCTGCTTGGCGGCAGTCCCCTTCCGCGGACCGAGTCCGCGGAAGGGGACGCATGCCTACCGCGCTGGCGCGCGCATCGATGCCGGCTGGCCTGGCAGCTTCAGCCTGGGCCCTACCTCGGTCAGCTTTCCGCTGGCGAGCTGAAACACCTGCAGGTCCTTCTCGAAATAGTTGGCCACATACAGGTAGTCGCTGTTCGGACTGTAAGCGATACCCTCCGGCAGGCCGCCGAGCGGCGCACGCGCAGTCACCGTCAGCTTGCCGTCGGTGCCGATCGACATCAGAACGAGTTCGCCGGCTTTGGTCTTGAACCAGTCGCTGTCCTTGGCCGCGGTGCCGAGCAGCAGCGGGGTGGCTGCGGTCTTCCCATCCGGCGCGATGGCGAAGCCTTCCGGTCCGGTACCAGGGGTCATCACGTCGACCACGTGGGGATGTGGGCCGGTCGCTTCGATGATCACCTCGGCATCTGCGTTGTTCTTCTGTGCGCCCGTGTTCGAGGCGATGACGTATTTGCCGTCTGGTGTGATGTCGATGTTGTAAGGATTGAATGCCGATGAAATGTCCATCGACTTGTCGTAGGTCACGTTTTGTCCATCGATCGCCAACACGCCGATCTTGTTCGCAAGGTTCAGGCAGACAAAGGCGCGCTTGCCGTCGGGTGCGATGACAACGGCGGCAGCCTGTTGCTCCAGCGGTACCTCGCCTACGGTCTTGACCGTCAAGCCCTGGATCGAGACAACGGAGACACTCTTGCCGTCTCGATTGGCGATCAACGCGAGGTCGCCCTTCCTGGAGATCGACAGACCGGACGGTTGTCGCCCTACGGTAACGGTGTCGATCAATTTCGGCGGGTCTGCGGTGAGGTCAATAACGTACAGTTTGTCATCCGGGACCGGCTTCCAGGAGTTCCCGTCCTGCACATGAACCACGGAATTGGCGACCAGGCCCAGCTTGCCGTCTGGCGTGATCTGCAGGTTGGTTGGCGGGCCCAGCAGGGAATTCGACAGCGGCAGGCTGGCGCGGATCTTGGGTTTGGCGGGGTCGGAGATATCCAGGACCAGCACAGCGTCATGACCCGGAGCGCCGTTGACCTGCCCTTCGGGACCATAGGTGATCTTGCTGTCAAGGCCGATCAGGATATCGTTGGTTCCGGCCTGCGCCAGGCCGCTGCCGACGATGCCAGCCAGGCACATGGCGCAAAGAGAACTGCGTAAAGTCATGATGCGTTTTTCTCCCCGTCCCGACCCATTTCTAGATGAGCCTGTTCCACCACCGTACTTCGCAGCCTTTAGTGCTGGCAACCATTTACCGCGCTGACCGGCGCCGGGACCTTCGCCAGCGCCAGGTGGACCATTGATATCCGAGCAGCGCGCCGCCCAGCCGGGTGACGACCGCTTCGGGTCCTTCGCGACCGGGTCCAGCCAGCAGTAAGTCCGACCAATGTCCGTCCTGCCGCCGAAAGCGGAAGTCAATTCAGAGGGGCCATGCTGACGGCCACCAAGCTGGTCGAGCCCACCCTGGACGAGTTCTATGCCACGCTGAGCAGCGAGCAGAAGGCGCGCTTCAACACGCTGCAACAGGTCGCAAGCCCGTGAGGGCGGCCTCGCATTCTCTCGTTGCGATTTGCGCAGCGGCCGAACGACGTGGGTGACGTAGTCGCCCTGCTTCAAGGTCGACGAGAACATGTGTGTCCGGGCCGCGGCTCTCTGTGAGAAGTGCGGTGGTACGGAATGCAAACGACAGCCTCGTTCTGACCTCACGCGGCGGAAATCGTCTTCCGTCAAGCGTCATTCGTGTTTGTGATCGCTTGAGGCCGCTCTATCTCATCCAAGCTAATGGCGTTGCATTGTTGGAAGTAAGAAGACATCTCAAGATCGGCCAGGTGATCCCAGTATTCTGCTTCTGCGAGCAGCTTCCATTTGTTCATGCTGTTGTACGCGGCCTGTTGGCGGCACAGCGAACCCATCGCACGCAAGCGTCGCACCTTTTCCACTGCGAATCTCCCTTCGCGCTTGTTTGCTTACAAGCGCATTTGTGTTCTCACAATTTCGCAGATTGAATTGACGAGTGATAGTCCGGTGTTTGACGGTCAATCGATGATAGCGCAATCGTCTGACTTTTCGCCGAAGTGAGCGGCTCCAGCCCTGAGGGCAATGTCGGGTTCTCAGCACCGCAGCCCCTTCGGCCTGCGCTGTACGCAGGCATGCAACAAAGTTCGCATCGGACGATGGGTTCCTAAGTCGCAGGTGCATTCCATTTCAAGACTGAAATTTTAATTGTGAGCGGCCTTCCCTGGATGGTGGTTAGCTTGCCATCAGACCGGGCCGGACAAAGTTTGATCCCGAAGCTATTTTGGCCCGGCGCATGGACTGCAAGACCGCCTGCGGGCGGTCTTTCTTTTTCGCCACAATAGAACGGGTCCGGGGCTGGACCACGCCGGGCCTTCGGCAAAAGTCGCTAGCCTTGCCACGCCGATCATAACAATGGCCCCGACGATTGCACGTCGGGGCCATTCAAGATCATCAGGCATGGGTACATCCGCCGTGCCTGCCGATCGTTGATGCCACTGATTACCGCATCCGATCTGGCACAGAGTGTGGCGAGGCAGCGGCATCGGGATGATGACATTCTGCCTGAAAGCTGATGGCTGTCCACCTCATCATTGGTGGTACTCCAACCAGCTCGCTGAACCGCCAGTGTTCTGGTCCGCAATGGGTCCATTCGCGGCCGGGTCGAGCCAGCGGCAAGTCCGAGCAGTGTCCGTTCTGCCGCCGAAAGCGGGCGTCAATTCAGAGGGGCCACGGCTGACGGCGGCCAGGCTGGTCGAACCCGCCCTGGACGAGTTCTAAGCCACGCTGAGCAGCGAGCAGAAGGCGCGCTTCGACGCGCTGCAACAACAGGTCGCAAGCCCGTGAGGGCAGCGCTCATGGGACCTACACCACCGTCCGATGACGCTCGATGCAGGTGCGGAGCACCTCGTCCATCGGCTTGCCCCACCAGTCGTTGGAAAAGATCTCGATCTCGGAATAGCCGGCATAGCCCTGCGCCTCGACCGCGGCGCGCACACTCTTGATGTCGATGACGCCGTCGCCCATCATGCCGCGGTCGTTGAGGATGTCCCTGGTCGGCACCAGCCAGTCGCAGACATGAAAGGCCAGCAGGCGATTTTGGCCGGCGCGCGCGATCTGGCCCATCAGCTCCGGGTCCCACCAGATGTGATAGACGTCGAGCGCCACGCCGAGCATGCCGGTGCGGCCGGGATCGAGCCGGTCGCAGATGTCGAGTGCCTGCTTTGTGGTGTTCACGCAGGCGCGGTCTGCCGCGTAGGCCGGATGCAGCGGCTCGATCGCCAGCGGCAGCTTTGCCTGCTTGGCGTAATCGAGCATTTCGGCCAGTGCTTCCTCGACCTGCGTCCGCGCGCCGGCGATGTCCTTTGAGGCCTCGCTGCCCGGCCGCGAATATTGCGGCAGGCCGCCGACGACCAGCACGATGCAGGGCGCGCCCAGCGCCTTGGCCTCATCGACACAGCGGCGGTTGTCGTCGCGGACCTCGCCTCGGCGCGCCGCGTCGGAGGTGAACATGCCGCCACGGCAATAGCCCGACAGCTCCAGCCCCGTATCGCGCACCGCACGCGCGGCGCGTTCAAGTCCAACGGCCGCGACCTGATCGCGCCAGGGATCGATGGCGCGGATGCCATGCTTCGCGCAGGCCTCAATGATCTGAACGAGGTCACCCTGCTTGCGGACCGTCGCCGTATTCAGCGACAGCCAGCGATGGTCGGACGAGAAATCACGCATCAGGATTCAATTCCGTGCGAGGCCAGCACGGTCTTCATGCGCCGCGTCGCCAGTTCCGGATTGGCCAGTAGGCCTGCCTGATCGGCCAAGCGGAACAGCTCGGCCAGATGCAGCGTCGAGCGCGCGCTCTCCTGGCCGCCGACCATGGTGAAATGATCCTGATGACCATTCAGGTACGCCATGAACACCACACCGGTCTTGTAGAAGCGCGTCGGCGCCTTGAAGATGTGGCGCGACAGCGGGACGGTCGGACCCAGCACGTCGTGGAAGCCGGCCTCATCGCCCGCTGCGAGCCGCGATAGCGCGTAAGACGCTGCCGGCGCGATGGCATCGAAGATGCCGAGCAGCGCGTGCGAAAAACCCTGCTCGTCACCCGCGATCAGCTCCGCATAATTGAAATCGTCGCCGGTATACATCTTGATGCGCTTGTCAAGACGACGGCGCATGTCGATCTCGCGCTGCTTGTCGAGCAGCGAGACCTTGACGCCATCGATCTTGGTGGCGTTGTCGTTGATGATGGCAACGGCCGTATCCATCGCCTTGTCGAGATCCTTGGTGCCCCAATATCCCGTCAGCGCCGGATCGAACATGTCGCCAAGCCAGTGGATGATCACGGGTTCGCGGACTTGCGACAGCACGCGGCCATAGACCTTGGCATAGTCGTCAGCGTTGCGGCCGAGTTTCGCCAGCGCGCGCGACGCCATCAGGATGATGCGGCCGCCGATTTTCTCGACCGCCGAGATCTGTTCCTCATAGGCGCGAATCACGTCGTCGATGGTCTTGGCATCCTCGACCGCGAGGTGATCCGTGCCGGCGCCGGAGAACACCAGCGCGTTGCGCCGCTTGGCGGCCGAGGCCGAGGTCCCAGACATGCTCGCGGAAGGCGATGGTCTTGTCCCAGTCGACGGCTGCGGAAAGCCAGGGATCGTTGTCCGCGAAGGGATCGACGACCGTGTGCACGGCCGAGAACGCGATGCGATTCAGCGTGCCTTCGAGTTTCGCAGGAAAAATTCGCGACGCCGAATTCGCGACGCCGCGAGCCGGTAAGTCTCGATCGAGCGATCGGCTTTCGGCAGCTTCAACGACAGGGACGACATCGGCCAGACGGGCTTGTTCATGCTTCCCTCCTCAGACCTTGATCGGCGCGACGTCGATCCAGCGCCGCTCCTTCCAGCTCTTCAGCGCGCATTCGGCAAGCTGCACACCCTTGACGCCTTCGAGCAGCGTGAACTTGTAGGGCGCATCCTCGTAGACATGGCGGATGAACATCTCCCACTGCTCCTTGAAGCCGTTGTCGTAGGAGACGTTGTCCGGCAGCTTCTGCCAGTCGCCGTAAAAATCATGCAACCGCTTCTCGTCGGGATTCCATACCGGCCGGGGCGTCGCCTGCCGCGCCTGGATCATACAGTCGGAAAGGCCTGCGACCGCCGAGCCGAGCGTACCGTCGACCTGGAAGGTGACGAGATCATCGCGATAGACGCGCGTCACCCATGACATGTTGATATGGGCGATGGCGCCGCCCTTGAGCTGGAAGGTCGCATAAGCCGAGTCATCGGCGGTCGCCTTGTACGGCTTGCCCTGCTCGTCGTAGCGCTCGGGGATGTCGGTGTTGCCGATGCAGACAACGCTCTGGACTTCGCCGAAGAGATTATCGAGCACGTAGCGCCAGTGGCAGACCATGTCGAGGATGATGCCGCCGCCGTCCTCGTCGCGGTAATTCCAGGACGGCCGCTGCGCTTCCTGCCAGCCGCCTTCGAACACCCAATAGCCGAACTCACCGCGCACCGAGAGGATGCGGCCGAAGAAACCGGAATCGCGCAGAAACGCGATCTTCTTCAGGCCCGGCAGGAACAGCTTGTCCTGCACGGTGCCGTGCTTGACGCCCTTGGCGTTGGCGAGCTTGACGACCTCGAGGGCTTCTTCAAAGTTCGTCGCGATCGGCTTCTCGCAATAGACGTGCTTGCCGGCATTGATGGCTTGGGTCAGCAAGCCCGGCCGTGCCTGCGTGGTCGCGGCGTCGAAGAACATGGTATCGTTCGTGTCGGCGAGCGCCGCATCGAGGTCGGTGGTCCAGCGCGTGATGTCGAACTGCTTGGCGAGGCCTTCAACTTTTTCGGCGCTGCGGCCGACCAGGATCGGATCCGGCATCACGCGGTCGCCGTTCTTCAGCCTGACGCCGCCCTGGTCCCGGATCGCAACGATCGAGCGGATCAGATGCTGGTTGAGCCCCATGCGGCCGGTGACGCCGTTCATGATGAGGCCGAGGCGTTGGGTGGTCATGCCGATTTCTCCCAGAGTGATTTTGGCTGTTCGAGCGGGGCGAGCGCCGACCAGCCCGGATGGACCGACGTCGCAAAGCCCGTTGCGGTGAGCGATCCGGTCAGGAGATCGCCGTTGTGAATGGAGAGCCGGATGCCATGGCCGGCATCAGCGTAGAGATCGGGATGCGCGGCCGCGAAGGCCTGCGCTTCAACCGCGGGCGTATCGCCAAAGCCGTCGACGTAATGATGGCCGTTACGTTCCGCGTGGGTGATGCCGATGAAGGCGCCGAGCGCGAGGTCCTGCTGCACGGCAAGGCCAGCCTGGCAGGTCAGATCCTCGCCCGTCACAAAGAACCTCGCTCCGCCTGCACTCCATTTCGCCGCGCGCGTCGCGTTGACGATGGACTTGTAGAGCCCCTTGCAGGATTTCGACGAAATGCCGCAATAGCCGAGCGCCCGTGCCGACGGGAACGCATCGTAGGAATCGTCGGCTTCATCGATGATGAAGCCGTGCGCGGCCAGCGAGCCGAGCGGGGATTGCCGGGTGATGTCGCGCGGCATTGGTTGCTCGACATAGAGCAATCGCGACGAGATCGGCCGCAGGGCGGCGTCGCGATCGAGCCGATCTATCAGCGCGCGCAAGTCGGCAAGATCGGCGTACTGCTCGTTCGCATCGAGCGTCACCTTGTAGTCATGACCAAGCGTGTCGAGCTCCTTGCCGATGCGCGCCAACCGCATTGCATCGGCGGCGGGATCGCCGGACAGCTTCAGCTTGAAATAGCGGGCACCGGCGTTCTCGCGGGCATCGGCAACACCGCCCTCGCCTTCAACGGTATCGTCGAGACCGACCGTATGCCTGATAGCGACACGCGGCAGCGGCTTCCGATCGGCGAGAAACTGCGCGATGTCCGTCGCCTTCAGATCGGGCGATAGCCGCGCATCGATGCCGGCGATATTGCCGGTCATCCCCTCGAAAAAATTGGTCTCCACGGCACGCAGCACCGCATCGAGGACCGCCTTGTCGATCTCTGCCGGGCCATAAGCCGCGGCCAGCGACGGAATGTCCTTTTTCGCACAGGTCGCGACCTGGGCACCGATGCACGACGCATGCAGATCGAACGCCGTCAGGAATTCTGTCCGCGCCAGATAAAGGCCGCGCGCGATTGCCAGCGAGCGCCGCAGCCCGTCGACCGTCTGCTCCGGCGACAGCTCCGGCCGCTTGTCGAACCATTTCGGCACCAGCAGCTCGGCGCTGGCGCCGATTGCGCTTCCCCTGCCCTCGACCTCGATCTCGACCCGCACGAACAGCTGTGGCGTCGCATTGATCGTGATCGCGCCAAAGCGGAACGGCCGCGCGAAATGCACGGGTCGTTCGAAGAACGCGATGTCTCGCAGCTTCAGGCGCGGCGCCATGGTGCTAGTTGATCCCAAAAATCTGGCGGCGGGGACGGTCACCTCTCCCGCTTGCGGGAGAGGTCGTCGCGCGAAGCGCGACGGGTGAGGGTTTTCTCCTCTTGGGGGTTCTTCGTTGCGGAAGCACCCTCTCCCCAACCCTCCCCCGCAAGCGGGGGAGGGCGCGCATCGTGCATGTGGTCCGTTCAGAGAACACCATCCCCATCTAGTCCAGTGCACCTTGTGAGAAGAAATGCTTGCGGATGCGTTGCACGAGCTCGGTGAAGACCGGGTCGGCCATCACGTCGAGCGAGCGCGGGCGCGGTAGCGGCACGTCGTAGATGGCGGCGACCGCACCGGGTCGCTCCGTCATGACCAGCACGCGATCGGCGAGGAACACGGCCTCGGGAATCGAATGCGTGATCAACAACACCGTCTTCCTGGTCTCGCGCTGGATCCGCATCAGCTCGACATTCATGCGCTCCCGCGTCAGCGCATCGAGCGCGCCGAACGGCTCGTCCATCAGCATGATTTTTGGATCATGCACCAGCGCGCGGCAGATCGAGGCGCGCTGCTGCATGCCGCCGGAGAGCTGCCAGGGCAGCTTTCTTTCAAAACCCTCCAGCCCGACCATCTTCAACAGTGCCTTGGCGCGGGCGAGATATTTGTCCCGCGGCAACCGCTTCATGTCGATCGGCAGCATCACGTTGGACAGGATGTTGCGCCAGGGCAGCAGCAGCGCATTCTGGAAGACGATACCGACATTGCCATGCGGCGTCGTCACCTTCTCGCCCTCGACCAGGATCTCGCCTGATGTCGGCGGCAGCAAACCGGAGATCAGCTTGAGCAGCGTGGACTTGCCGCAGCCGGATGGGCCGACCACGACAAAGAACTCGCCCTCGTTGATGTGGAAATCCAGCGGCCGCAGCGACGGCACGTCGCCATCGCGCGTCCGGTAGGTCTTCGACACGCCGGACAGTTTTATGCCCGACGAATCGCCAGCGGCCCGGTCGCTCACCAGTCTCAGATGCGCGGCCGGCTGCACGGCCTCGCTCGGTATTGTCGCCGGTTTCACGAGCCGCCCTTCGGCAAATAGTCGCTGGTGTAGAAGGCCTTCGGGTTCTCCTTGGCCTTGGCATCGAGTCCGCCATATTCGACCATCAGATTGACCGTATCAGTCATGTTCTGGTCGGTGACCTGGAACGGCCGCTTGCTCTTGGTCTCGGGCGTCCGGTACAGCGGAATGGTCAGCTCAAAGCCCTGCGTCAGCGTATCGATCTTGCCGCCCTTGGGGTTGGCATCGAGGATCGACTGCGCCGCCGCCTTCGGCTCCTTTTCGGCGGCCTCGACTGCCTTGGTCGTCGCCGACATGAAGCGGCGGACGAGATCGGCATTGGCCTTCACGTAGTCGGAGTTGGCAATGATCCCCGAAGAGACCATGTTGATGCCGTAGTCGGCGAACTTGATCGGATAGACGTCCTTGCCGGTGGCGTCCTTGATCTTCATGGACTGGTCCATGACGTAACCGAGCAGCAGATCCGCCTGGCCGTTGATGACGGCGTTGAGCTTGGTCTGGCCGTCGCCGGCAACGGTCTGGAAATCGCTCTCCTTCAGGCCGGTCTTCTTCAGGAACAGCGGCCAGATCTGGGTCATGGAATCGGCCGGCGTGATCGCCACCGTCTTGCCCTTGATGTCTTCCGGCTTCTTGATGTTCTTGTCGGCAAAGCCCATGGCGGACATCGGGCTGGTCTGGAGCAGCACACCGGTCGCGATCACAGGCGCGCCCTTGATCGCGGCGCGCATCATGGTGGGAACGTCGACATAGCCGAAATCGGCGGTCTTGGCGGCAACGGCCTGCGTGGTTGCAGCCGAGCCGCGGCCTTCCTGGATCTCGAGGTCGATGCCCTCGGCCGCATAGATGCCCTTGGCTTTGCCGTAATAGAACGGTGCGTGCTCGCCATAGACGTACCAGTTGAGCATCAGCACGACCTTGTCGGCCGCCTGTGCCGGCACGGCCGCGAACATCATCAGCGCCACTGATGCAGCCCCTATCCACCGCTTCATTGCTACTCTCCCTTGTCGTTATTTGCCGGCCGTTGGTGGCCGTTCGTTTGCTTTAGTTAAGAGGCAAAAATCACGTCCTCGCGCTGGCTGACATGCCAGGGAATGACCAGCTTCTCGATGCGGTCGACGATCCAGAACAGGATCACGCCGAGCAGCGCCAGGATCACGAGCGCTGCGAACATCGTCGGCAGGTCGAACGTGCCGATCGAGCGCTGCATCACATAGCCGATGCCGGAATTGGAGCCGACGAACTCGCCGACGACGGCGCCGACCACAGCGAGCGTCACCGAGACTTTGAGGCCGGAGAAGATCGCGGGCAGCGCATGCGGCAGGTTCACCGCGCAAAACACCTGGAAGCGGCTGCCCTGCATGGCGCGGGCGAGATCGACCATATCGGGATCGACCGACTTGAAGCCCTGCACGGCCGACACCACCACCGGAAAGAAGCCGAGCAGGAAGGCCGAGATCACCTTCGGGATGATGCCGAAGCCGAACCAGACCACGAACAACGGCGCGATCGCGATCTTCGGTACGGATTGGGAGAACACCAGCAGCGGATAGACGTAGCTCTCCACCGTCTTCGAGCCCGCGATCAGCATCGCGACAGGAATGCCGAACAGCGCCGACAGCATAAAGCCGCAGACGGTCGCATAGGTCGTCGGCCAGGACTGACGCAGCAGCTCCGGCCAGTCAGTGCGGAGGACCGCAAGGACATCGGCGGGCGACGGGATCTGGTAGGCGGGGATTTTGAACAGCCGGATCGCGAGATCCCAGGCCACGACGATGAAGACCAGGAACAAGAACGGCCGGATCCAGGCCGCATTCAGCATCTTGGACACCGCACTTTGCGGCTTCAACTCAGCCACGTCTCACTCCCGGCATTCTTCTTCGTTCGGGGAAGAAATTAACCCGTTGGATAAATACTGTCCAGTGGTTTCCCTGTGACGTTTTGGGCTGGGGGGTTCCGGCTTTGGGGGGACGCGTTGGCAGTGCCACATCTTCGGTGTCATTCCCCGCGAAGGCGGGGAATCCAGTACGCCGCGGCTTCTCCGTATCCCCTCACCGCCTCTGGAATACTGGATCGCCCGCCTTCGCGGGCGATGACAGTTGAGATTGGGGGAACGGCAGACGATCCGTCCACCAGTGCGCGGATTGCGTACGCCGCTACACCGTCTACGCGACCGCCGCGCGTTTTTTCGGCGGCTTGACGATCTGCAACAACTCCGCCGACTGCCCCGTCAGCGCGGCGAGCACGAGGCCGGCCATGTGCGCCAACCGCTCGTCCTTGGCGTCCTTGGCGAGCAGGTCGCGCCCGAAGATCACGCTCAGCGTGGCCGAGTTCGAAAGATAGAAGAAGCTCAGCGCCGCGATCGAGATGTAGAGCTGCACCGGATCGACCGCGACCTGGAAGTCACCACTGTCGACGCCGCGCCGCACTACGGTGCGGATCATCTCGACGAAGGGCGAATGCATCGACTTGACCTTGGCCGAGCGCTTCAGGTGCTTTGCGCGCGCGAGGTTCTCGGTCTGGAGCAGCGACAGGAATTCGGGATTGCGCAGAAAGTAATTCCAGGTGAATTCGATCAGCCGCCTGATGGCCTGGGGCGGATCGAGATGTTCGAGATCGAGCCCGCGCTCCTCGCTGCGGATCTTGTCATAGGCGCCCTCGAGCACCGCGAGATAGAGCTCGTCCTTGTTGCCGACGTGATAGTAAAGCATGCGCTTGTTGGCGCCAGCTTTCGCCGCGATGCGGTCGACGCGCGCGCCGGCGAGCCCGTGGGCGGAAAACTCCTGCTTGGCGGCTTCGAGGATGCGCAGCCGCATCCCTTCGGGATCGCGCTGCCATTTCAGAGTTCGCTTTGCCTTCGCCAAACCGGTTGCTCGCTGGGTGCTCTTAACACGCATGTAGCACGCGCTGGGGCGTTTGAGAACGTTCGTCATTCCACCGGCTTCGGCGAACGCTCAAGCAGCACCGTCTGAATCCCGCAGGTGCCGTTCCGCACCGTCATGATCCGCGTGCCCGGCTTGCGGCCGTTGCGCACTTCGGTGACGTCGAGGCCGGCGGCGAGCAGGCGGGCGCGCGTGGCGTCGATGTCGGCGACCCGCCAGCTCAGGCCCCAGAGACGGTCGTGTTTGGAATCGCCGCCCGCCACGGGACGGCGCACCACCTCAACGACGAGGTCGCCGCAGCGGAAGAACATCAGCTGGCCCCAATCCTGGTGCGAGCGGTCGAGCGCCAGATCGAGCCCGAGCCGCGCGCCATAGAGCGCCGCGGCGCGATCGGAATCCTCGGTCGTGATCACGACGTGGTCGAGTGCATCGATCGGCGCGACGTCGGTCGCAGCCGAGAGCGGACGCTGCTCGGCCAACTCGAGAAAGAACATGCGCACGCCGCGCGTGAGTTCGGTTGCGGCCCGCGTGCGCTTCCAGTGCAGGACTGCGCTTGTCTCGGCGTCGCTGCTTTCGACCTCGGCGACCGGATCCGGCTTGAGCGCCACCCGATCCAACCGCCGGTGCATCTTGCCCATGTCTGCGACACGAAAGCACAGGCTGGCGAGCACGCCCTCGCGGTCGTCGAGCAGTGCGCGCATCCGGTCCGCAGGCAGGCTGAAGCCGCTCGGCGCCATCAGCTCGATCGTCATGTTCGCAAGCGTGAACAGCACCCGGTCGGCGCCCTCGCCGGAATTTTGCCAGGCCGGCGCCCGCCCCAACAGCGTCTGATAGGCCGCCTTGGCCGCACCGATATCCTGGACCAGAGCGACGACATGATCGAGGCCGGTGATCATATTCCCCCCTTTTTATCGACCTGGAACAACCGGCCGAAACACGGCATTTGTCCGGGCTTGGCATTGCCCTGTCATGGTCGTATTCCGGCCCCATGCCGACCTCAAGCGCCTCGTGACAATTTTGCGAATAATTTCAGCGTCTCCCGCGCGGAACCGGTGCTAGAGTAAGCCCGCCGGCCGGGACCACAAAGCGCATCACGGACAACCAATGCAGGCTCTCTTTATCGGACAAACCTATATCGACGTCGTCTTCATCACTGACCACATGCCGACCGGCGACGAGAAGCACGTGGCTTCGGACTACGCAGTCTCCTTCGGCGGCAATGCGGTGACGGCGGCGTTCTGCTGCGCCAAGCTCGGCATCGTTCCCGATCTTATAGCGACCGCAGCCAATGACTGGCTGGGGCGCATGTTCCAGGACATGTGCGCGAAATACGCGATCTCGCTGCACGGGCGGAAGGTGAACCAGTCGTCGCTGTCCTTCATCATGCCCAAGGACGGCAAGCGCGCCATCGTCCGCTGCCGCGACGACGAGCACATCCATCCGTTCCCGATGCTCAACCTCGGCGGCTGCCGCGCGCTGCACATCGACGGCCACCAGCCCGATGCCGCGATCCATTATGCCAAAGTGTGCCGCGAGGCCGGCATCCTGACCTCGCTCGACGGCGGCGGCCTGCGCACCAACACGCATGAGCTTCTCGAATTCATCGACGTCGCGATCGTGGCCGAGCGGCTGTGCGAGCAGATGGATCTGACGCCGGAGAAGATGCTCGACTATCTCAAGAGCCGCGGCTGCAAGATCGGCGGCATCACCATGGGTGAGAAGGGCCTGCTCTGGTACAACGAGACCGGCACGGTCGAGACCATGCCGGCGATGCCGATCCCGCGCGAGCGCGTGATCGACACCAATGGCGCCGGCGACGTGTTCCACGGCGCCTATGTCTATTCTTATCTGGCCCATCCGGGCAAAAGCTGGCGCGAGCATTTCGACTTTGCGCGGGCCGCCTCGACCCACAAGATCCAGCGCCTCGGCAACGAGGCCGGGCTGCCGACCCTTGTCGACATCGCGAAAGTCAGGCACGAGTTCGAAGTCAAGGTTTAGATCTCGTAAGGGCTTATCATGGGGCGCGTCTTCGTCGCCGGCAGCATCAACATGGATGTGGTGGCGACCGCCGATCGCCATCCTCGGGTTGGCGAGACCGTCGCCGGCAAGCAGGTGCTGTATTTTCCGGGCGGCAAGGGCGCGAACCAGGCGGTGGCGGCGGCGCGGCTCGGTGTGAGGACCACGCTGATCGGCCGGCTGGGCCGGGATTCCTTCGGTGGCGAGCTGAGGACTTTCCTCGGCGCGCAGGGCATTGACCTTGGCTCGATCAAGGAGACGGCGGAGGCGCATACCGGTACGGCCATCATCACGGTGGCGGAGGCCGACAACACCATCGTCGTCATTCCCGGCACCAACGCGCTGGTCAGCGCCGATGATGTTGCGGCCGTTCCGCTGGCGAAGGGTGATGTCGCCGTCAGCCAGTTCGAGATCCCGCTGCCGACGATTGCCGCGTTCTTTCAGCGCGCCCGCGATGCGGGGGCCACGACGCTGCTCAACCCGGCACCGGCGCAGAAGATTTCGCGCGAGATGCTCGCACTCGTCGACATCCTCGTGCTGAACGAGACCGAGCTCGGCTTCCTCGCCGGCACCGAGCTCGCCGACAGTGACGAGGCCGCGCGGATCATCGACGTGGCGCGAGGGCTTCAGGCGCGCGAGGACCAGACCATCTGCGTCACGCTCGGCAAGCGCGGCGTGCTCACACTCGCCGGCCGCGAGGAATTTGCGGTGCAGGGACGCGTGGTGAAGGCAGTCGACACGACAGGCGCCGGCGATTGTTTTGTGGGCGCGCTCGCGGCGCAATTGGCTGACGGCGTGGCTCTGCGCGCAGCCCTCGCCTTCGCCAACGCCGCCGCCTCGATCAGCGTGCAGCGCATGGGCGCCGGGCCGTCGATGCCGACGGCAGCGGAAGTTGCCGCCGTCTTGTAGGGCGGAGCGCTTTCTTCACCTCGCCCCGCTTGCGGGGAGAGGTCGGATTGCATCGAAGATGCAATCCGGGTGAGGGGGAGCCTCCGCGAGTCCAACTCTCACCGTATCCGCGGATAGACCCCCTCACCCCAACCCTCTCAGCGCGAGCGAAGCTCGTCGCGGCCCCGTAAGAACGGGGAGAAGGAGAAGCACTCAAGCCAGCGCGCCCTTCAGGTCAAAGCTTTCATCCGCGGCCTGCTCCGGCGTGATCGAACGGTCCATGCCGAACAGGCGGCGGCCGAACATGTGATCGCCGGCGCGGTTGATCGACTCGATGCCGAGCAGCTTCTCGCCCTTGTAGCAGAACGCCGAGAACGCCTTCTTGGTGGGATCGCCACGCAGCACGACCCGGTCGTAGCCTGTGGTCAGGCCTGCGATCTGAAGCTTGTCGTCGCCCTGGTCGCTCCAGAACCAGGGATGACTATCATAGACCTTGCTGTCGCCGGTCAGCCGCGCCGCCAGGCAACGGGCGTGATCGGTGGCGTTCTGCACCGACTCCACCCGCAACGATCCGCCGAAGCGCGGGCTTGCGAACAGCGCGCAATCGCCGATCGCCGAAATGTAGGGATCGGCGGTCGAGAGATATTCGTCGACGATGATGCCGGAGGCGACCGGCAGTCCCGCCTCAGCCGCGAGTTCGATGTTCGGCAGCACGCCGACGCCAACCACGACGAGGTCGGCGGGCAGATGCCGGCCGTCGCTGAGACTGACACCAGTGACCTTGCCGCCCTCGGCCTCGATCGAGGTTGCCTGCACACCAAGATGAATGCGGATGCCGGCTTCGCGATGCCGCTGCTGAAAGTAGTCCGAGACCTCCGCCGTCACCGCACGCGCCATCACGCGCGGGGCGAGCTCGAGCACGTCGACTTCGAGGCCCTTGATCCGCGCGGTCGCCGCGAACTCCAGGCCGATGAAGCCGGCGCCAATGATCACGGCGCGCTTCTTCGAGGGAATAATCGCGCGCAGCGCCTCGCTCTCGTCGAGGATGCGTAGGTATTTCACGTCAGGCAGATTGGCATTGGGCAGATCGAGCAGCCGGTTGCGCGCCCCCGTCGCCAGCACGAGGTGGCCGTAGGCAAGCGTCTCGCCCGAGGCGAGCAGCACCTTGCGCCCGGCGCGGTCGATCGACACGGCGCGGCCCGCGATCAGCTCGATTGTCTGGTCGTGGTAGAATTTCTCCGGCCGGAACATCAGGCTCTCCGGCCCGGCGGAACCCTTGATGTAGGCTTTTGACAAAGGCGGCCGCTGATAGGGCAGATGCGCCTCGTCATTGATCAGGCAGATGCGCCCGGAAAAACCCGCCTGGCGCAGGGATGCAGCGACCTGGTAGCCACCATGGCCGGCACCGACAATAATCACCGGACCGTCCGTCATTGGAACAGCCCGACTTTCTGGACACAGGTGTACCCCACGTCGTCCCCTCTCTTGCTGATTTGGCTTGTCAGCCTCGTCGATTGAGGAGCCGGCGCTCGTGTCCGTCCCTAAACGATGGCGGGCCTATTTGAGCCTATCGTTCCGGCCCGCGCAAGGGTGCTACGCGGGGATTGTCACCCCTCGCCTTCTGCGATTTAGTTGCAGCAACGACCTCATGCCGGGGATTTTCCAATGACCGCTCCAGTCTCCCATCCCGATGATCCCGCCTTGCTGCGGATCGACGGCCCGATCGCGACCATCACGCTCAACCGCCCCACCGCATTCAACTCGGTCAACCTCGCGATCGCGCAAAAACTCGAACAGCTCGCGGCCTATCTCGAGGGCGACGACGCGATCAGGGTCTTGGTGATCGAAGGCGAAGGCCGTGCCTTCTCGGCCGGCGGCGATTTGCAGACGATCGGTGCTGCCGCCGAAGCCAACACGGTGACGCCGGTCGTCGGCGAGCTGCTGAAGCACTATCACGCCTTCATCGAGATCATTCGGCGGATGCCGAAAATCTCGCTGTCGAGCGTCCACGGCTCGGCCGCCGGCGCCGGCATGGGGCTCGCCTTCGTCACCGACCTCTGCATCGCCGCGGAGGACGCCAAATTCACGCCGGCCTATGCCAAGATCGGCGTGTCGCCGGACGGCGGCAGCACGGTCGGCATCGTCGGCACGGTCGGCTCCCGCCGCGCGCTCCAGATCTTCCTGTCCGAGGATAATTTTACCGCGCAGCAGGCTCATGAATGGGGTCTGGTCGCCAAGATCGTTCCCGCGACCGAGCTGAAGGCGGCAACGCGGCAGTTCGCCGAACGGCTGGCGCAGAACCCGCCGGCGGCGATCGCCGGCACCAAGTCGCTGGTCTATGCGGCCGCCACCACGCCAGTGAAGCAGCAGCTTGATGCCGAGGAGCACAAGATCATCATGGCGATGAACACGGAGGAGTTTCGCGTCGCCGTGAAGAAATTCACGAGCAAGGGGAAGTGAGCGCGCCGGCACCATCACGTTCGTTCTGCGGCCTGCGTCACGGCGCGACCAACTGGAACCGGCAGGGACTTTTTCAGGGCCGCACCGACAACCCGCTAAACGCGGATGGTCTGGCGCAAGCGCACGATGCCGCGAGCTTGTTGCGAGAGGCCGGCATCACCCGCATCGTCAGCAGCCCGCTGGTGCGCGCGCTGAAGACAGCCGAGATCATCGCCGCCGCGGTTTCAGCACCGCTGACGATCGACGAAGGCATCATCGAATGCGATTTCGGCAGCTTTGAAGGCCTCCCCGTCCGCGACACCATGATCAAGCATGGCGTCAAATCGGCCGAGGGCCTCGTGTCGATCCTGCCTGCGGATGGCGAAGCCTGGAGCGTCGTCACCGAGCGCTCGCTCCGCTGCATCTCGCTTTGGCTCGAGCGTCATCCGGACGACCATCTCCTGTTCGTCTGCCATGACGCGGTGATGCAGGCGATGGCGAAGTCGCTGTGCGGCAGCTATTTCAAGAACAGCCATGGCACGCCGTTCCGGTATTTCCGCGAACGCGACGAATGGCGGGTCGAGCAAGTCGTTACTTAGGACAGATGTAGCCTGTCCCCGCCGGCGACTTGAAGCAGCCGACCGATTCCGGCAGCACATGCTGCGGCAGCCACAGCACGACGCTCGGGAAGTAGATCACGAACGCGATGGTGGCGAAGAACACGACATAGATCGGCAATGCTGCCCGCAGCGCTTTTGCAAAGCTGACGCCGACGAACTTTGACGCCATCAGCAGGACCAACCCATACGGCGGCGTGATCAGGCCGAAGGCGAGCGTGGCGATCAGCACCACGCCCATGTGCACACCGTTGATGTCGCCCGCTTCCGTCAGCGTGTTGACCAGCGGCATGAAGATGATGATGGTCGGGACCGGCTCGATGAAGTCGCCGACCACGGTGAAGAGCAGCACCATCAGCAGCATGATCAGATGCGGATCGTTGCCGGCGATAGACGTGATCATGTTGGCGATGTAGCTGGCACCGCGCAAGTAAGCGAGCATCCAGCCGAAGGCATTGGCGGCGCCGATCGTGATCAGCGGCAGCGAGAAGATCAGGCCGGCGAGACAGAAATCATAGGGGATCTTCCTGAAGTGCCCGCGGTTGAGCGCGGGGATCACGACCAGGATGATCCAGACCACGGCGACGACGCCGGCTTCCGTCGGCGTGAACCAGCCGGTCAAAATGCCGCCAAGCAGGATGATAGGAATCATCAGCGGCAACGCTGCGTCTCCGGCAGCGAACACCACCTGCCGCAGCGGCGCGCGCGGTTTGCGCAGGCCTGAGGGGCCGAAGAAATAGCAGTAGATCATCAGCCCGAAGCCGATCATAAGGCCGGGCACCACGCCCGCCATGAACAGGCCGGCGATCGAGACGTTGCCGACCGCGCCATAGACCACCGCGGTGATGCTCGGCGGCACCAGCGCCGCAATGGTCGAGGCGGATGCGATGATCGCGGCGATGAAGGCGGGCTCGTAGCCCTCGCGCTTCATTGGGCCGCCGAGCGCGCGGCTCATGACGGCGACGTCGGCGGTGGTCGAGCCCGACATTTCCGAGAAGAACATGCTGAAGACGACCACGACCTGCGACAGGCCGCCTCTGATATGCCCCACCAGTGATACCGAGAGATTTGCTATTCGAACAACCACATTGGCCGAGCTCATGAGCTCGCCAACCAGCAGGAAGAACGGGATCGCCAGCAGCGCCTCGGAATCCACGCCGTCAAAGATCTTCTGGATGATGGCCGCGAGCGAGACATCGGACAGGATCGCGCCGATGAAGACGCCGGCCATCAGCGAGAATGGCACGGGCACGCCGAGATAGCCGAAGGACAGGAAGCAGGCCGACATCAACGCCAGGACGATGGGTGCGCTCACGGCTGCGCCCTCATCTGCGCGTCAGTGACGGTCGGCGCAGCGTCTTCGTCCGGCGGCTCGGGATGGTCAAAACCGTTGCGCAGACCGTTGACGAGCTGCTCGATGGTGAACAGGCCGATCAGGACACCCGACAACGGGATGATCGCATAGAGCGAGGCGATCGGCGTGCCCGACGGCAGGCGAAAGCTGCCGAAGCCGCGGAGATAGTTCTGGTAGCCGTACCAGATCAGGCAGAAGGCGACGCCGAGCACGACGAGGCGGATGATGATCTCGACGATGATCCGCGGCACGCCATGCATCGCCTCGGAGATCGCGGTGAGATAGAGATGATCGTTGCGCCGGGTCGCGACCGCCGTGCCAATGAAGATCGCGTAGATGAAGAACGTGGAGGTCACTTCCTGGAGCCACAGCCAGGGATGGCCGATGGTGCGGGTGACGATGTCAGCGGTGACCGACAGCGAAAAGCCAAAGCAGAGCAAGCCGCAGAGGATCATCAAGGCGAGCTCGAGCCAGTCGAGCCAGCGCCATTTCAGATGACGCTGGCGTTGCAATACGAGCTTGTCGGCGATGGCCATTACGTCCTCGTCGTCCCGGAGCTATCGCATGTGACAGCTGGGAAGCTGCCGAACGTACTCGGCCTGCATGGTGCGAGACGCCCGCTTTGGGCGGGCTCCTCACCATGAGGGTCTAAAATCTCGCCGCAAATCGTAACCTCATCCTGAGGGCCCGCCGTAGGCGGGCGTCTCGAAGGATGGCCGCAAGCCGTCTTAATTGATCGACCGGATCAGGTTCTTGATTTTCTCGGCGTGCGGGCCGAGCTCCTTGGCGAGCTTGTCGAGATAGGGATCGGCGATCGCCGTAAAACTCTTCTTGTCGACGTTGTCGACGATCTTGACGCCCATCTTCTTCAGCTTCTCGGCGGCCGAGCGC
>WNGR01001918.1_pt1 | contig 23678 bp, 20 predicted proteins | sample 5407581 | NCBI WGS metagenome assembly WNGR01 (sample SAMN13153383, study PRJNA577476) | soil metagenome | isolation source: 80 cm soil or saprolite under Garry oak tree replicate 2 | place: USA:California | collected 2016-06-15
GAAATCACCTATAGCAAAGATGTTGCGCCCATCCTGTACAAGAATTGCGTCATGTGCCATCGTCCAAACGACATTGCTCCCATGTCGCTCCTGACCCATGAAGAGGTTCTGCCGTTCGCCGGCTTGATTCGGCAGAGCGTGGATCAGCGCAAGATGCCGCCATGGCATGCGGATCCCAGTGTCGGTGAATTCATGAACGATGCGCGCTTGAGCGACGCGGATATCGCCGCCATCGATGAATGGGTCAAAGGAGGAATGAAAAAGGGCGACCAGAAGGACATGCCTCCGGCCCCCGTCTTCGAACCTGGCTGGCACATGAAGCCGGACGTCATTTTCACCATCCCCGAATTTCTCGTGCCCAAAACTGCCCTGGACGATTACGAATACATTTACGTTCCCACGAATTTCACGGAGGACAAGTGGATCCAGGCAGGCGAAGTGCTTCCCGGCGATCGCCGTGTGGTGCATCACGCCACGGTTTCCGTGATCGATCAAGCCGAATATGCTAAGCACCTTGCGGAACATGCCAAAGAAAATACCGGCGTGGACGAGTATCACTATCGCACCGGGAAAGTATTGCATCTCCGGCCGGATGCACCGGTTATTGACGACGGTTGCTCGGCTCCCGATGGCGGCGGAATTCCCGGTCACAGTTCCGGTTATTTGAATATCGTTCCGGCGATTTACTTGCCGGGCCACATGCCGGAAGTCCGGCCTCCGGGATACGCGCTGCGGATTCCTGCCGGTGGGTATCTGCAATTTCAGATTCACTACAGCAATCATCACGGCCTCGATGTGAAGGATCGCACGAGCGTCGGCCTGGTGTTTGCCAAAGAACCGGTAGAGCACGAAGTCGCGCAGTACGAAATCTGGAATAACATGTTTCGGATTCCTCCGAATGACGGAAAGAGGTCATCGCCGTGGCCTATACCGCGCACATGCACTTCCGTGGGAAGAGCATGACCAGCAAAGCGATCTATCCCGATGGCCATGAAGAGGTGCTGCTGGACGTGCCGCACTATGATTTCCGCTGGCAGGAGACTTATTTTCTGAAGAAACAGTTTTTGCTGCCCAAAGGCACCAAGCTGATGACCGTCGCCTATTTCGACAACTCCAGAAACAATCCTTTGAATCCCGATCCGTCCAAGGCTGTTCGTTGGGGCGAGCCGAGCGATGAAGAAATGATGGGCTTCTGGCTGCAGTTCGCCGATCCGCAGATCGTCACGGCCAAGGCCGCAGACGCGCAAAAGTGAGCGGCGGGCAATTCTTGGTTGCGACTCCCCTGGAGAACGGCCGCCCTAGTCTAGGAATCGCCCTTAGCGAGCACCTGGTTACACGCCGGCTTGTGAGAATAAGCCTGTCGCATTCAATGAGTTAGCGAGAGCGAATGCAGGTGGTTCTTTAACTGCGATGAGAGGGCGGCAAGGTTTGCTTCGTGCCGCGCACCGGGAATATTTATCAGAAATGGCAGGAAGCGACGCCGCGCTTTTGCAAATATTTCTGGTGATACTCTTCCGCGCGGTAGAACTTTCCTGCGGGGGTGATTTCCGTCGCAAGGGGCCGCCGGAATTTGCCGCTGGCTTCCAGAGCGTCGCGAGCCTTCTTCGCAATCGCTTCCTGCTCCGGCGTGTGAAAGAAAATCGCGGTGCGGTACTGAGTGCCGAAATCCGGACCCTGCCGGTTCACTTGCGTGGGATCGTGGATCTGCCAAAACACATTCAAGAGTTGTTGGTAACTTACCTGTGCCGGGTCAAACGTCACCTGCACTACCTCGGCATGGCCGGTTTCATCCGTACAAACATCCCGGTAAGTCGGGTTTTCCGTGTGCCCGCCGCTGTAGCCCACAGCCGTACCCATCACTCCGGGCACGCGCTGGAACGCGGCCTCCACTCCCCAGAAACATCCTGCGCCAAATGTTGCGATCTCTGTCATCGACCTCTCCCTTTGCTTCCCGCGACTCCCACGAAACTCTTAGATGCGCGACCCGCTCCCTCCGATTCAGCAGGAGCAACCATCGAATCTATGACGCTTTCCGCCGTGCCGGCGCCGCCAGACCTTTTAGCTTTTCCTGCGCCAACGCCTTGTACGGGCTATTGACCGAGGCTGCTTGAGTGAACGCCTCTTTCGCTTCCGCATTCTTTTTCAAATTCAGCAGCGCAAATCCCAAACGGTATTGATTGCGCGCGTAACTTCCGTCATCGGCCTTCACCAATGGCGCCGCCGCTTTCAGATTGTCCACCGCCTGCGCATTTTCCTTCTTTTCGATGTTAATCTGCCCCAGCGAACTCAAGGCCAAGCCTTTCTGCAGCCCCTTTTGTTGCGTCCACTGCTGGTCCGTCACGCCTTCGGGCTTCACTGAGCTCTCCACCGTGGAAATAGCCTTCTTCGCGTAAGTCTCGGCTTTGTCGAGTTGCTCGCCCTTCTCGCCGTAGTAATCCGAAAGCAGAAGCAGCATCCCCACATCGTTTGGGTCCTTCGCGAGCAAACCGTTCGCCACCTCCAGCATTTTCGCGGTGTTCTGTGCCTGTTGATAGGCCGTAGCCGCGACGCCCAGAGCCTGGTTGGCAAACGCCGAATCCGGAAATGCTTGCGCGAATCTCACCAGCAGCGCTGCCCGCTTCGCCGGATCTTTCGCCTGATACACGCCGCGGAACACCAGTTGCTGGACATAGGTGTAACTATCTTTGTTTGCTTCCAAGACGCGCGCCTTCTGCTCATCCCACATCGCTGCCGATGTGCCTTCCGGCGCGGCCGATGCTTTGTATCGTTGGATGATCGCACCGGCTTTTTCTCCATACGAGATCAGCCGGTCCACGTCGCTTTTCTCGGCGGAAGCTCTCACCATGTTGATCGCGTTCTGAAAACTGTCCGGATCCAGAGCAAAAACCTTGTCGCCGTATTCGAACGCTTTGTCGTAGTTCTTTTGGTTCAGGTAATAATCAACAAAAAGGCCGTCCGCAACGAGGGGATAGTTGCCCTCCTTCCCAGGTCCGTCGGCAAACTTTTGAATCAATGCCAGCTTTTGTGTTGGGTCCGTCGTCGAATTGATTTCGTTTAAGGCGTGATCCACGTCCGAGCCCGCCTGGATCGGGACATACTTTCCAATTTGTTGCGCGACGGAGATATTCCAGCCACTCAACAGGATTGCGGCGCCCGCCAGCCATTTGATCTTTCGCATAAGAGACCTCCCGCGACCCCGCAAGGCAGGGGTCCGCTTCAGCAAGGGTGGAATTGCCTGCATCTTAGTGCCGTGCCGCGCGTCGCGCAAACAAAATTCTTTACCGGACTCGCCATTGACGGTCTCTGCCGTTTTGCGAGACGATGACAAGTTTCGACGAGGTGCCGGAATGGATCTGGGGATCACGGGGCGCGTCGCGATCGTCGCGGCTGCCAGCAAAGGACTGGGCCGCGCCGTCGCGGAAGAACTCGCCCGCGAAGGCGCTCACGTGGCCATTTGCGCTCGTACTCCGGCGACCCTTGCCGAGACCGCTGCGCACATACGCAAATCCACGGGCCGCGAAGTTTTCCATGAGGCGCTCGATGTCACGGATTCCGCTCGAGTTGCTTCGTTCGTTTCCGCGGTTGAAGCCCGCTTTGGCCGGCTCGATATTTGTGTCACCAATTCCGGTGGTCCTCCGTCCAACTCTTTTGAGAGCACCAAGCCAGAAGACTGGGGCTCCGCGGTGGACCAACTGCTGATGAGTACGGTCTTTTTTGCCAGGGAAACTCTGCCGCACATGCGGAAAAACAAATGGGGGCGTTTGATCACCATCACCTCGTCGGCGGTGAAGCAGCCGGTCGACGGCCTTTTGCTCTCCAATTCCGTGCGTGCCGCCGTCACCGGCCTGGCCCGCACGCTCGCCAATGAATATGCCGCCGACGGCATTACCGTGAACAACGTTTGTCCCGGCTACACGCGCACCGCGCGCCTGGACGGCCTCGCAGCCACCATTTCCGCGCGTAGCGGCTCCAGGCCCGAAGAAGTCTTCGCCGGCTGGGAACGTGAAATACCCGCGCGACGTCTCGGTACGCCCGCGGAATTTGCCGCCGTGGTTGCCTTTCTAGCTTCCGAGCGCGCCAGCTATGTCACCGGCACCTCGATCGCGGTGGACGGCGGTCTTGTCAGGAGCCTGCTCTAAACTTGATGCCCACGATGCCCCGTCATTTCGAACTCTCCCTCTTGCCCAGACCGTTCGCGCTATTCCGGTTGGCACCCACTGCGCCTGCTCCCGCATGGGCAACGCAAGGCCCTTTTTCTTCCATCCCAAGGACGGGAGACGAACTTTCTATTGTCTGCGAACAGTCCCTGGTTCCCGCTGAAGTACAACTGCAATCGAGTTGGCGGGTTCGCAAGGTTCATGGCCCTTTTGTGCTAACCGAGAACGGCGTGCTTTCCGCGTTGGCTTCGCCGCTCGCCGAGGCCAGGCTCAGTTTGTTGGCCATCTCAACGTTCGATACGGATTACCTGCTCGTCGCTTCCGAAACCATCTCGGCCGCCATCTCGAACAGGGAGGACATATGATTCACAGGAGCCAAGAAGAATGACCATGCAATCCCTTCGCACTGCAAATTGCCCGCGCGTCGCCGCTGTTTTGCTGGCTTCGCTGCTGGCGGTTTTCGTCGCCCTGTCGCCGGTTCGCGGCGATGAGCCGTACGCTCGTTCCCGCAGCTACGATCTCGAGCATTCCCGGATCGCCCTGCGCTTCGACCTTGAACACAAAAAAGTTCTTGGCGAGGTGACCCACACCCTTTCCATTCTCCGCGACGGCACCACCAAAATCGCTTTCGACTCCGTCGGCCTAACCATCGAGAAGGTCACTTTGAACCAATCCCCGGCGAAATTCGAAACCACTGCCGAGAAACTGATCGTTCCTCTTCCGGCTGCCGCCAAGGCGGGCGAGAAATTCGACGTCTCCATTCGCTACGAAGGCAAACCTAGCAAAGGCATGTACTTCATTCTTCCCGACAAGGACTATCCCGACCGTCCCATTCAAATCTGGACGCAGGGCGAATCCGAAGATACGCGTTACTACCTGCCTACCTACGATTATCCCAACGACCGTTTGACCACCGAAATCATCCTCACCGTTCCCGCGTCCTGGCTGACCGTTTCGAATGGCAAGCTCATCAGCGTTTCCGATGCCGGCAAGGGACTGAAAACCTGGGACTGGCGCGAAACCGTCCCCAGCTCCACCTACCTCATCACCGTTGTCGCCGGCGAATTTGACGAAGTCAAAGATTCCTGGCGCGGTCTGCCGGTGACCTATTACGCGCCGAAGGGCCGCGGTGATCGTCTTTCGGTCAACTACAGCCGTACCCCGGCAATGATCGATCTGTTCAGCAAGAAGCTCGGCGTCCAATACCCCTGGGAAAAATACGCGCAGGTCATGGTCGATGACTTTGTCGCCGGCGGAATGGAGAATTCCAGCGCCACCACAAACACCAGCAGCTCTCTCAATCACCCGAAAATCGCCGCCGAAATGCTCACCGACGAAGACGACCTTATCTCCCACGAGCTTGGCCACCAGTGGTTCGGCGATCTCGTCACCTGCAAGGACTGGGGCGACATTTGGCTCAACGAAGGCTTCGCCACTTTGCTGGAAGGTGTTTGGACCGAAGCGCATTACGGCAAGGACCAGGCCGACTACGAGCGTTGGGAGGGCTCACGCGGATGGTTCTCGCAGCCCAATCTGTTCGACAAGCCCATCGTGCGTTACGACTTTGATGATTCGAGCGAATTCGACGGCAACGCCTACACGAAAGGCGGCTGGGTGCTCGACATGCTGCGGTATCAGCTTGGCGACGACGGTTTTTATCGCGGGCTCAAGCGCTACCTCGAGGTCAATCGCGGCAAAAACGTCGTTACTGCCGACCTCGCCAAAGCCATCGAAGAATCGTCACACGTCAATGTGGATCAATTCTTCAGCCAATGGCTGTACGGTGCCGGCGCCCCGAAATTTGACTTGGGCTATTCCTACGACCACGACAAGCATCAAGTCGAATTGACCGTGAAGCAAACGCAAAAAGTCGAGGGCCGCGTCGGCATCTTCCACGTTCCTGTGAACGTGGAAATCACGACTGCCTCCGGCCCGAGGCTCTATCCCATCACCGTTTCGAAAGCCGAGCAGGTCTTCACGCTGCCCTCCGACTCCGCCCCCCTCATGGTGCTCTTCGACAAGGCCAACCGTGTCCTCAAGTCCACCGAATTCCATAAAGAAAAGAAGGAATGGCTCTATCAGTTGAAAAATGCCGGTGAGTTTGCCGATCGTGCCGACGCGGTCTCCGCCCTTGAAAAAATCAAGAACGACGACGAAGTGGTTAGCGCCCTTGGAAATGCCCTCCGCAACGACAAATTCTGGGGCCTCCGCGCCACGGCTGCCGACGCCCTCGGTCAGATCGGCTCGCCTGCCGCATCCAAACAGCTCCTCGACGCGCTCGATTCTGCAAACGAGCCCTGGGTGCGCTATCGCATCGTCGCTGCTCTCGGCAACTTTAAGGACGATTCCGCCATCCCGGCCAAACTCACCGAAATCGCCAAGGCCGACAGTTCCTATCGCGCTCGCGCGGCTGCCTTACAGGCACTCGGCCGGCTCAAAACCCCCGATGCCCTCGCGACTCTGGGAGCCGCGGTCTCCGGCGATTCTCCGGACGGCTATCTCCGGAATGCCGCGCTTCGCTCGCTTGGCCCGCTCGGCGACGACAAGGCTGTGCCGCTTCTCGAACAATGGTCGGCACCCGGCAAGCCCATTCCGTCCCGCACCGCCGCAATTCGCAGTTTGGCCAGCCTGGAGAAAAACAATCAGGACATCACCAAGCAAATTGCTGGCTACCTCAGCGAACCCAATTTCCCGGTTCGCATGGCGGCGGTCTTCTCTCTCGGGGGCCGCGGTGATGCCATTGCCGTGCCTGCCCTCGAGGCATTGCTCAAGAGTGACGACCTCAGCATCGAGATGGTTCCCATGATCAAGGGCCAGCTTGCCCGCCTGAAAAAGCCTCCCGCGACCAAGCCCACTCCTCCGAACGCAGAAGCGGCCGAATCGGCCGGCGCACCCGGTTCGGCGTCAGAGAAGTCCGGCGACTCCGATGTGGTGCTCGAGCGGCTGGATAAACTGGAGCATCTGGTTGAAGAAATGAACGAGCGCCTCAAAGCCATCGAAACGCGCCTTCCTCCAGCGAGGCCCTCGAGCAAATGATTTATCCAGATGAGAAATGAAGATTAGGCCATTCGAAACCGAGGCCCTTCGTTTCTTTTCTGCAGGCAGTGTTCCTTCTCTTCCCGGTGTTCCCGCTGTCCAGGCGGTGCGCCCTCTGCATGGATGTTTTCTCCTACCGGTCAGCCAGCAGTATCCGCAAATCCCGCAAATTATTTCCCGTGCGCCCGGTCAAGATCGCGTCACCCAGCCTCGAAAAAAACGTAAATGCATCGCTTCGCTCAAAGAAATCTCTCGGATCGAGTCCCGCCTCCTTCGCACGCTCGAGCGTCCTGCCGTTTGCCACCGCGCCCGCCCCGGAGCTATTGCCGTCAATCCCGTCAGTCCCCGCACTCAGCACCGCCACCTTCTCTCCCGCGATTTTTTCCACGCAAGCCAGCACGAACGCCGAATTCCTTCCCCCAATTCCGTTTCCCGTCACCGGCGAGCTTACTTCTCCATCGGCAATCAAAGCGACGCGCCGCCCGCGATGCATCACGCGCAACTCCGCGAGCTGCCTCAGCAACGCTTCCGCCGCTTTCTCGACCGGCCATTCATCGGTCGAGTTATCGCAACACGTCACAAAACCCAATGCTTCCGCCGCGTGGTGCGCCGGATGAAGCAAATCGTCCATTCCCAGTGTCAGCGAAAAGGACGATTTCCGGAAGGCCCCGTCGCCGGGTTTTGGCGTTTCCGGCATTTTCTCGTCTTTGAGCCATTTTTGTAGGGCCAGCGGGAATTTGTTGCCAAGCGCATATTCCTTCATGACGCGTTTCGCATCCGCAGCGGTCGTCGGGTCCGGCAACGTTGGCCCCGACGCCAGCGCGGATTCCTTTCCTACGGGCACATCGCTGACCGCCAGCGTGATTTTCGTGGCCTCCGGAGCCGTCGCCGCCAGCCGCCCGCCCTTCACCGCCGACAAATGCTTCCTCACCGTGTTGATCTCATCGATGCTTGCCCCGCAAGTCACCAGCGCCTTGTGCCAATGCTGCACGTCCTCCAAGGTTTGCTTCGCATCGAGCGGCAGTTCCATCAGCGCTGATCCGCCGCCCGAAAGCAGGAAAATCACCAGTGTCTTTGCGTCACATTTTCGCAGTAAAGCGAGAATGGCCTCCGCCGCTTTCCAGCTCTGCTCGTTCGGCGTGGGATGTCCCGCCGCAAAATACTTCAGGCCAGGCACGGGCTTCTTTGGAAGCGAGGGAGCTGCCACGGCCCCTGCAAAGCCCACAAAGGGGGCAAGCGCAAACACCAGCCCTTCGACCATGGCGTGAGCTGCCTTTCCTACCGCCACCACTCGTATTTTTTCGAAATCCTTCAGGTCAAGTGTCTTCTCGCCGCACACGATCCGCGTGCCTTGCCGCCGCAGCTTCCTCTGCATCGTTGCAGGGATATCGATCGCGGCCAGGGTCTCGTGAAGAATTTGGCGGGCAATTTGTTTAAGGTCCGCCATGGGAAGGATGACCCCAGCTTTCGCTTATCCTTTCAGTACTTCGGGGTTCAGAATGTTTGCAGGACGTCGCCCCTCGAAAGTCGCGATCACGTTTTCCGCCGCCATGCACGCCATCCTTGTACGCGTCTCGAGCGAAGCCGACGCGATATGCGGCGCAAGCACCACGTTCCGGCGATGCAAGCCGGAGTGAATGGCCGGCTCTTTTTCAAATACGTCGAGTGCCGCTCCCGCGATTTTTCCGCTCTCGAGCGCCGCCACCAGCGCCGCCTCGTCCACCACCGGCCCTCGCGACGTGTTGACTAGGAACGCGGTCCGCTTCATGCGCTCGAATTTCGCCGCGTTGAACAGCCCCCGCGTTTCGGGCAGCAGCGGCGTGTGGATGCTGATGAAGTCTGACTCCGCCAGCAGGGCATTTATGTCCCGATACTCCGCACGTAACTCTTGCTCCGCTTCGGCGGTTGCACGCACCGCATCCGTGTAAATCACTTTCATCCGAAACCCGCTCGCCCGCCGGGCCATGGCCTTCCCGATGCGCCCGAATCCCACGATCCCTAACGTTTTCCCCCACACATCCGTTCCCACCAGTTGATCCAGATCCCAGCCTTTCCAGTCGCCTGACCGAGCCAGCGCGTCACCTTCGCCGAGCCGCCGCGCCACCGCCATGAGCAAGGTCCACGCAAAGTCCGCGGTCGTCTCGTCAAGCACTCCCGGCGTGTTGGTTGCAATAACTCCGCGCCTGGTGCACGCCGCCACGTCAATATTGTCAAAACCAACCGCCACGTTCGCCGCGATCTTCAATTTCGTGGCCGCCAGCAACAATTCGTCGTTCACTTTCTCCGTCAGCAGGCAGATCAGCCCTTCTTTATCCTTTACGCGTCGTAACACCTCCTCGCGCGGCGGACGCTCCTGCTTCTCCCAATACTCCGCGTCGCAGTTTTCCTGCAGGATTGTTCTCGCGGGGTCAAACAATCGGTGTGTCGCAAAAATCTTCGGTTTCACCGTTTATCCTCAGCCGAGGTCTGGGGGCCTTCACACTAACACACTCGCTTACCTCGCTTGCAACTTCACGTTGCGCGGCTGCCGGAAATCTCACTATAGTGCGAGATGCGCATTTTGCAGGCTACTCCTAAAATACGCGTATTTGAGGAGGTCGGGGCTGCAGCCCTCAGCTAGGTGCCTTGTCAAAAGGAGGCTATCGCCTTTGAAGCTCATGAAGAATGTTCCTTCGGCATCCGGTTAAAAGGCGAACGCTATGGATTCTGGCCTTCTTCGCGATCTCGAAGACTTTCTCGGCTCTTCCTCCGTTCTTTTTCAAGCGGAAGATGTCGTTCTCTACGAATACGACGGATCGGTTGAGAAAGGCCGCCCCGACATCGTCGTGTTTCCCACCACGACGCAAGAGGTCTCGCAAATCGTGAAACTTACCGGAAAGCACAATGCCCCCATCGTGGGCCGTGGCGCCGGGACCGGTCTTTCCGGCGGAGCGCTCGCCCGCACCGGCGGCGTGATGATCGTTTTTGCGCGCATGAACCGCATTCTCTCCCTCGACCCTCAGAACCAGCGCGCCGTCGTCCAGCCCGGCGTGGTCAATTTCGATCTTAGCCTCGCCGCCGCACCTCACGGCCTTTACTTCGCGCCAGATCCCTCCAGCCAAAAGTCCTGCACCATCGGCGGCAACGTCGCCGAAAACGCCGGTGGTCCCCACACGCTCGCCTATGGCGTCACCACCAATCACGTCACCGCGCTCGAACTGGTCCTTCCCGACGGCGAAGTTGTGCGGGTCGGCAGCGCCCAAGGTGACGCTCCGGGCTACGACCTGACCGGCATCTTGGTCGGTTCGGAAGGCACGCTGGCGCTCGTCACCGAAATCACCGTGAAGCTCTCCCGCAAGCCCGAAGCCGTCGAAACGCTCCTCGCGATCTTCGATTCCGTCGACGACGCCGCCGAAACCGTCGTGGACGTTACCGCGCGCGCCATCATTCCCGCGGCTTGCGAAATGCTCGATGGCTGGACACTCCGTGTCGTCGAAGACTTCGTCCACGCCGGTTTCCCGCGGGACAGCGCCGCGGTTCTTCTCCTCGAAGTCGAGGGCCTCGCGGAGGCCGTCGCGGCTCAGGCTAGAGCCATCAGGGAAGTTTCGAACGCCCACCACGCCCGCGAAGTCCGCCTTGCCCGCGACAACGCCGAACGCGAACTTCTCTGGAAAGGCCGCAAGAACGCCTTTGGCGCTCTTGGCCGCCTCGCTCCCAGCAACTATGTTCTCGACGGCGTCATTCCTCGCACCAAACTTCCGCAAACGCTTCGCCGCATCCGCCAAATCGGCGCGCGATATGGTTTCGACATTTGCAATATTTTCCACGCCGGCGACGGCAACCTTCATCCCATCGTTCTCTACGATCCTCGCGATAGGGGGCAATTCGAACATGCCATGCAAGCCTCCGCGGAAATCATCCGCTATTGCGTGGAAGTTGGTGGCGCACTCACCGGCGAACACGGCATCGGCATGGAAAAGTCCGAGCTGATGCCGCTTCTTTTCTCCGACGCCGATTTCGACCTCATGCGCCGCGTCCACGACGCCTTCAATCCCGCTTGTTTGCTCAATCCCGGCAAGATCTTCCCGCTCAGCAAAGGCTGCGGCGAAATTCGCACCCGTTCGAGCGCGCCATCTCATTCTCGCCCGAGCGCCACATGATGCCTGTTGCCCCAGTTCGCCTCCTTGACCCCTGGCTCTTCCTGCCTCTTCTCTTTCATCCCTATTTCCTTACTCCTCAAAAAGCCTCCGCGTTTGTCCCGGTTTCAACTGTCGACCTCTTCTGGCTGCGGTTGTCCCATGACTAGCGCTATGTCCAACTTCGCCTCCCGTCTCGAATCCGCCATCGGCGTTTCCCACGTCTCCGCCGATCCTTCCGTGTGCTCCGAATACGTCGTCGACGAACTGACGCCCTCGGCCGTCGCCAAGCCAGCTTCCGCGGGAGAAGTTGCCGAAATCGTCCGCTTCGCCGCCCTCGAAAAGCTCTCCCTGATCCCTTGCGGCCATCGCACGAAACTCCAAATCGGCATGCCCCCTTCGCGGTACGACGTCGCCCTCGACATGACCGCCCTCGACCAAATCGCTCATTACGATCCCGGCGACCTCACCGTCAGCGTCGATGCCGGAGCCAACTTCAACGACCTCGCCGCTCCTCTCTACCAACAAAAACAATTCCTGCCACTCTCTGTCCCGTTTTACTTCGAATCCACCATCGGAGGCATCATCGCCTCCGGCGTGGACTCCTCGCTTCGCCATTCCTACGGCACTGCCCGGGACTTCTTGATTGGCGCGGAATTTGTCGACGGCACCGGTCGCCTCTGTAAGAGCGGTGGCCGCGTCGTCAAAAACGTCACCGGCTACGACCTCCACAAGCTCCTGATCGGCTCGCTCGGCACTCTTGCCGTCATCACCCGCCTCAACTTCCGGACCTTTCCCGCGGCGCCCTCGCGCCGCGGTTTCGTCGTCTCTTTTCCCGCGCCCGAAAATGCTCTTGCGTTCGGCCATCTCGTCGAGAAGTCTCCTCTCGCTCCCGCTTCTATCGACGTAGTCAGCCCCCAGCTTCTGCAACTCTTCCTCGAGGCCGAGAAAAATTCTCCGGAGCCTCCGGCGGCGCCTCTTCAGGGAAAATTCCCCGGAGACTCCTGGCATCTTTGCGGCAGCATCGAAGGCACCTCAGAAGTGTGCGATCGCGCTTCTAGCGAATTCACTCGCATCGCGGCCCTCCCGGAAGCCAAACACTCGCAGCTTATTACTCTCAACGAAACCGAAGGCGCCGACCTTTGGCACTACCTCGGCCAATCCGTTCCGCTTCTTCTCGAAGCTTCTTCCGAAGCCGCTGTCTTCAAAATCGCCATTCTTCCGAGCCGCCTTGCCCCGCTTCTTGAGCAGTTGCGGACACTTGCAGATCAAGCCTCTCTTCCTCACGCAATTCTCACGCGCGCCTGCGGCGTCGTGTACTTTGCTCTCCTGCCACAGGCCGGGGAATATACTCGACCGGACCATGTCCATCGCCTCGCTAAACCCACCTTGTCCGTTTTCTCCCTGTGCGCTTCCGAAAACGCTTATGCCACTCTCCCTTGGTGCCCCACACAACTCAAGCGTGAAGTAAACGTTTGGGGTCTTGATTTTGTAGCGCCGGCCTCTGGGCGGCCCGCTTCTGGTTCCGCTCTTTTAGGCGCGACTCCGCCAGTCCCTCTTCCGAACCTTGCCCTCATGCGCGGCCTCAAAGCCGCGTTCGACCCGCAAAACGTTTTCGCCCAAGGCCGCTTCCTCGGCTAAGCTTATCCGGACGTCTTCCGGCCCACCTCAGCCGTTGGAAAACGGTTGAAGTCCTAGGCGGTATTGCAGGCGTAGAACTCCTTCCTGTGTTTTGCGTCATTTTTTCTTCTTGGTGTTCAACAATAAGATGAGCCCCTCGGCACGGTTCCGAGCCCTCCGACCGGTCGCCGAGGCTTGTGTTTCCAGCCCTTGATGTCCCCCCCGAAAGGATGGAAAACGATGAAGAAGCTGATGTTGCTTGCTGTAGGGATAGCCCTGTTTGCCATTCCGTCGCGCGCGCAGTCCGTGGATGCTTCGGTTAGCTATTCTTATTTCCGTCTGGGTGGCTCGAACGGAGTGAACCAGAACGGGATTAGCGGCTCTCTGGCCTTTAATCACCTGTGGTTCGGGATCGTCGGTGATTTTGGCGTTTATCATGCCGCACCCTCCGGCGTTGCCCTGAACACCTACACCTTCCTGCTCGGTCCGCGCCTGACGTTCCGCAACCCCACCAAGATCAATCCTTTCTTGCAGGGCCTGGTGGGTGGCTCCCGGCTCAGCGCTGGGTATGGAGGCAGTTCGGCCGCTTCCAATCAGTTTGCGTTTGGTTTTGGCGGTGGTGTCGATATCGGTATGGCTCCGCACATCGCTTTGCGTCCGCAAGTGGACTACGTCGGTCTGCGCAACTCGAGCCAAACCCTCAATTGCACGCGGGTGTCGCTCGGGATTGTCCTGCATCTCTAATGCCTCCGCGAAGCAACATCCTTGCGGGAGCCACAACAAGTTCGCGGTGCGAGGCGTAGTTGAGAGTTCTCCAAATCTCTGCCGTGCGCAGGAAGGAGCATTCCTTTCCTTCCTGCGCGCAAGACGCGCCGTGCTCAATCAGGGCGCAACTTCATCCATCTCGGTCTCGGCCTTCTGGAGTCTGCTCCCGGATTCCTCTCGCCTCAGCCCGCCATACCTCACTAGCATTCTCTCCGGCGCGGCCTTACGCTAGACTCTCAATTCGACGGCCTTCCGCCATGAGAGGTGCGCTGCATGACCTGCTGCGCCGGTCATTGCGCAGCTGCGGGCTTCTTCGACTCCCGCATTGCGGATCGTGATTTGCGCCGCTACCAGCGACGCGGCCCTGACGCCAGTACGCGCATGCTCCTCACCGAACTCCGCCGCTGGACGCTCCACGATCTCGAGCTTCTCGATGTCGGCTCCGGCATTGGCGTAATCGCTCGGGAACTCGCCGCCGCCGGCTTGGCCAGCGTGACGCTTGCCGATGCCTCGCCCGCCTACCTCGAACTTGCGCGCCGCAACGTTGGGTCGCGTTATGGCTCGCGTCCCACGCAATTTATTCTTGGAAATTTTGCGGCGATCGCCGCCTCGCTGTCCGAGGCGGACGTTGTTACCCTCGACCGCGTCGTCTGCTGTTATCCCGACGCGAGCGCGTTGCTTGGCGCGGCGGCCGCGCGATCGCGCCGCTTGCTGGCCTTCACCCACCCGCCCGACCGCTGGTATCTTCGTGCGGGATCTTCGGTCGTGAACTTTTTCCTTTGGCTCGGACGAAGCGCCTTTCGCATCTTCGTTCATCCGCCGCAGCAGATGGCTGCGGTCCTGGAAGCTGCCGGGTTTGTCCGTGCCGCGCATCGCGAATCGTTCCTCTGGTCGTTCTCCCTTTACCGCCGCCCTCAAGTCTCTGCCGCCTAATCCCTCCTCTCTACCAGCACCCCGCGTGATCGGCCGTCGGTCGGCCAGGTAGCGGCGGGTCTTAAAGGACCGCGCACTTCCTTTCGGAATCCTTTTCATGACCTCGTCGGCCTGAGGACCGGCCGCTACAACTTCTTGCCGGGCGCTTAGATTCCGTCGTCCTGGCGCGAACCGCCCTTGGCCCGCTTCCGAGGCGTACAATGAAGCCAACGAGCGTCTTGTTTAGATTGCGAGCGGCGAGGGAAGCAGCCACAACCGTGACGGGAGGAGTCTATGATCACTTGCGACCTCTGCGGAGGAGCCAAGGATTGCCTGCCAAAGGAAATTGCGGGCAGGGAGTACGACATCTGCAGCGCGTGCTGGAACGCTCTCGCGGAAAAACTCCAGGGGAAAGGGAGGAGAATTCGGGAAACGGTGTTCTTGCCGTCGCCGCGAACGCCCAAAGAACGCGAAGAGGAGGAACCGCCGCTCCCTGGCGGGCCGCCCAAAATCTGGGGCGCGCCCGAAGCACAGTATTGAGTTGAGACCCTATCAAGTGCTTCCCAGGATTGGAACGAGCCTAAAGAAGGTCGCCGCAACTTTCTCGATGGAACATTCCTCGGTGAAGCCCCGTATCTGCTCTCGTGTCGTTCAAATCCGAATGAGAGGGAGTCGCGATGAAGAAGTTGTTGGCTTCGCTAAGAACGATGTTGCTTTTGCCGTTGCTTGCGCTTGGCGTCGCCCCGGCGAGCGCCCAGACTAGCCTCGAGCCGGTGCCGGCCTTAGCCGATATCAAGTCGCAGGAGGAGTTGGCGAAGGCGGTGGCGGTGCTCGATGCGGCGCTGTTTGATTCCTACAACCGGTGCGATTTGGCGAAGTTTGCCTCGTTCCTCGCGGAGGATGTGGAATTCTACCACGATCAAGGCGGCGTGACGCTTGGGAGAGCGGCGTTGACGGAGAGCGTGAAGAACAATATTTGCGGCAAAGTGACCCGGGAGCTCGTGCCGGGAAGTTTGCAGGTCTATTACATGAAGGGCTTTGGCGCAGTGGAGATCGGGGTTCACCGGTTTCACCATCCGGGGCATGAGGATACCGAGCCAGTGGGCGAGGCGAAGTTCATCCATTTGTGGCAGTACAAGGATGGAATGTGGAGGATCAAGCGGGTGATTAGTTTCGATCACCATCAGGCCGCAAAGTGAGGCCAGAACCGCTACAAGAAAGAACCGGACGGGGTAGCCCGGCCGCTACGCGGAGCGGGTTCTCGGGTTAGAGCGCGCGAACCATGAAAGATCCAAAACTTCTCGAAGGAGACTAGGGCACAAAGCCGGCTCTTCCAGAGCTCCCCTAGACTAGGGGTCTTGCGTTTTGGGCGTGGGCGAAGGCGGAGCGGAAGGCGGCGTTGCCGATGTGCCAGAAGCAGGGGCACTCGCGGGCGCTTTGGGAGCCGCCGAAGGGGCGGTTTTGGCGGCGGCCGCGGACTTGGACTTTTGGTACTTGCGCTTGACCTGGTTCACGTAGGAAACCGTCTCGCGGTAGGGCGGAACGTCGCCGTATTTCTGCACTTTGTCAGGGCCGGCGTTGTACGCGGCGAGCGCGAGCGTCAGATTGTTGTTGTAGAGCTGCAGAAGCTCTTTCAGATAGCGCGTCCCGGCGTCAATATTTTCCTGCGGATCGAAAATATCTTTCACGCCCAGACGCGCCGCAGTTTGCGGTGATAACTGCATCAATCCGCGCGCATTCTTGGGGGACACGGCTTTCGCGTCGAAGTGGGACTCGACTTCCATCACGCTGGAAATCAGCTCGGCGTCCACGCCATAGCGCGAAGCGGCGGCACTGACCAGTTCGCGATAGGGCGGCGCGATGGGTTGAAGGGGGACCGGTGGATCGGGGACCACGGGCGTAAAGACTTCTTCCGGTTCGATTTTCTCCACGTCGGCGGTTTGCACATCCACCCAACCGCCTTGCAGCTGCAGCCGGTACTTGTCGCCAACCAGCTGGTACCCGTTGACGTGGATGCGCTCGCCGCTCCGGAGAACGATGTATTCGGCGCGAGCGGAGGGGGCAGCCAGGAGCGCGAGCAGGAGAGGAAGGGCGCGGACACCCCAACGCGGTGGAAAAACCAAAAGCCGAGACAGGCCGCGCACTTCGTTCGGAACGACGGGGTTCGAAGTCGAGGTCAGGCGCATGGGGCAGCCTCGCGCAGGGCAAATTGCTCGATAGCATGGGCGACGCCGTTCTCGTCGTTGGTGCGGGTCTCGTGCCAGCCAAAGGTCTTAAGTTCCGGGACGCTGTTGCCCATGACAACCGGTATGCCGGCGAAGCTTAGCATTTCGAGGTCGTTGTGATTGTCGCCGATGGCCATAACCTCTTCGCGAGCGTAGCCGCGCAACGTGGCCCATTCGGCGAGCGATGCGCCTTTGCAGCAGATCGGATTAAGGACATCAATCATTGCGAAGTCCCGGTGCTCGTACATGGTGACGGCCAGTGCATACGCTTCCGCGAAGGACGCGCCGCGCAAAGCGCGCTCGGCGTCGCGCATTACTGCGACTTTCCCGGACAGCATCACCTGAATTGGGTCTTCGCTCAAGCAGGTCTCAAGTGGATTTGCTAAGCCGATAAACTCTTTGTTTCGTGAGTAATAGGCATACCTAAGAGAATCGTCAGGATCGAGCCGCTCGAGCATTACTTGGTTCTCGGCAGGACGGTCGAAAATCACGGCCGCGCCTTCGCGCCAGGACTTGGTCAGGCGGAGAACCTGCTCGGCGACGCGGCGGGGAAGCAGGTGGCACAAATGCGTGCGGCCATCATTGGAGCGGACCAGGGCACCGTTGCTGACGATCATGGTGAGCGGGGCCTCTAGCTGACGCGCAACGGGCATGGCGAAGTCATAGCGGCGCCCGGTGACGAGAGCGACTTCGATACCCCGCCGCGCCGCTTCGGCGATTGCGTTGCGGTTGGCTTCGGAAACCTGCCAGCGGCTGTCCAAAAGCGTACCGTCAATATCCAGCGCAATGAGGCGTACGGGCATCCCCCTATTGTAACGGGAGGGAGGGTTTGCAGGTTGAAAAGTTTGCCGGTGGCATGGCGAGCGGTACTGGCCCGATGAAAATGACAGGGAAGCGCGGCGTTCGCAGCTGGCCGGCCGGCGTGTCGATAACGCCACGATTCCTCGCTGCGCCCGGGATGACCGGGCCGTGGAAACAAGCGGCCAGCACCTCGTGCCAGAAGGTGAAGGCATCTAGCGAGTACGGTGCGATGCGATGAGGATGATAGACTGACGGAGTTATGAGTCAACCGGCAGGAATTGCGACAATGAGTTCAAATTTGATCGAGCTCGAGTGTTCGGCGTGCGCGAAGAAGTACGACGCGTCGCGAGAGCAGCACTTGTGCACATGTGGCAAGCCTCTGCTGGCACGCTACGATTTGAAGCGCGCCGCGGGGACGTTTACGCTCGAGACGCTAAAGGATCGCCCGCGAAACCTCTGGCGCTACGCAGAAGTGCTTCCCGATGATCCGCCGGTGTCACTCGGCGAAGGCATGACTCCGCTGGTCCATGCCAAGCGCCTGGGGGCGTCCCTGGGCCTCGCGAATCTCTACGTGAAGGACGAAGGGCTGAATCCCACGGGCTCCTTCAAAGCGCGGGGTATGAGTGCTGCGGTCACGCGAGCGAGGCAGCTCGGCGTGAAAGCGCTGGCGGCGCCCACCGCGGGCAATGCAGGAGGGGCACTGGCGGCGTATGCGGCAGCGGCTGGGATGGCTGCGGTGATCGTGATGCCGGCGGATACTCCTTCGGCGAACGTGATGGAGTGCCAAGCGTTTGGCGCGAAGGTGGTCAAGCTGAATGGCCTGATTTCGGATTGCGGAAAATACGTAGCGGAGAACAAAGACCGCGAAGGATGGTACGACGTCTCGACGCTGAAAGAGCCGTATCGCGTGGAAGGCAAGAAAACGATGGGCTACGAGTTGTGGGAGCAGTTTGGCGGAAAACTTCCGCATGTCATTTTTTACCCGACGGGAGGCGGCGTGGGGCTGATCGGGATGTGCAAGGCGTTCGACGAACTGCAGCAGATGGGGCGGATCGGCGGGGAGCGGCCGCGCATGGTGGCGGTGCAGGCGGAAGGCTGTGCGCCCATCGTGAAGGCGTGGGAAGCGCACCAGAGTTCGGCGCAATTCTTTCCAAACGCGGCCACGATTGCTTCCGGACTGCGTGTGCCGTGGCCGCTCGGAGATCAATTGATTCTCAGCATGCTGCGCCAGACCAGGGGAACTGCCGTGTCGGTGACCGATAACGAAATGCTGCACGGGGGCAGGGAATTGGCGTCGCTCGAGGGCATCTTGGCGGCGCCCGAAGGCGCTGCGACGGTGGTAGCGGCGCGCATTCTCGCGGGGTCCGGCTGGATCAAGCCGCATGAGACGGTGGTGCTGTTCAACACCGGCACCGGATACAAGTACTCGGAGGCATGGCAGAAAGCTTTACAGGCTTGAACTCCAGCGGCAGTTCAACCAGCCGCCCAGGCCAGAGTGAGTGCCTGTATCGCTAGGATTTGACATCCTCCCCGCCGCAAGCGGCGAGGATTCCTACGGCCTCTCGGTTTGTCCCGAGATGGCTTCGGTGGGTTCCTCCCACAACCGCCCTACTTCAGCGGAGGACCACGAAGAGGCTTTACTTTTGGGCTGCCCGCCCATAGGTCGTTCGGACAGAAATACAGAGCAGTTCGGAAGGAAAAGAAAGAGGGGCCTTATATCCTCGGCCTAAAAACGCCGAGGCTTTACGGCCCACCTGGTAAGCCCACCGCAATCATGGCGACACGCCGGCTTTATTACGACGATTCCTTCCAAAGAGAATTTACGGCCAGAGTCTTGAGTTGTGAGCCCGCGACGGCTTGTCCTTCCCCGCAAGCCAAGGCTTCCTCATGGCAAGCAATCCTGGATGAAACGGCTTTTTATCCTACTTCGGGCGGTCAACCGCATGACTTCGGGAAGATCGGCGATGCGCGAGTTTTGGAGGTAAGCGACCGCAAGGACGAAATCGTTCACCTTGTTGACCGCAGGCTCGAATGCGTTGAAGTAAAAGGTTCGATCGACTGGCCGCGCCGCTTCGACCACATGCAGCAGCACACCGGCCAGCACTTGTTGTCGGCGATGTTTCAGAAACATTTTGCTCTACCGACCGTCTCGTTTCATCTTGGTACGGAGGTTTGCACCATCGATTTGCGTGGACAGGAGCCATCGGAGCAGGTTCTGGAAGACGCGGAGCGCCGAGCGAATCAGATTATTTTTGAAGACCGCCGCGTGAGCGTTCGCTATGGGACGGCGGAGGAATTGACGCGCTTGGGAGTGCGAAAAGAAGTTGACCGCGAGGGCGTGTTGCGGGCGATCGAGATTGAAGGCGTGGAGTTGCAACCGTGCGGCGGGACCCACGTAAAAGGCACCGGACAAATCGGCATGATCCTTGTGCGGCGCTCGATGAGGATTCGGCAGGATTGGCGCGTGGAGTTTGTTTGCGGCGGGCGTGCCGAAAAAGCGGCGCGCCGCGATTTCGCATTGCTTCGCGAATCGGCCGAAGAACTCAGTTGTGCTCAAGAGGAAGTCGTTTCTGCACTGGGGCGGGTGCTTGCGGAGCGCGACACCCATTTCAAGAATTATCGAGAGCTGCTCGAACGCCTGGCGGCAGCGGAGGCGGCGCTGGTCTTGCAATCGACTCCCGCTGATTCCGAGGGCATTCGCGTGATCGACCGCGTCTTCTCCGACATGCAACCGGAATTCCTCGGTTTGTTTGCGACCGCGCTCGCAAAGAGGGAAAACACCATCGCACTGCTCGGCCGCATGGAAGGCGGCCAAATTCTCTTTGCGCAGCATCCTTCGTCGGGAAAAGACATGAACGCACTGCTCCGGCAAGTGTTAGAGAAAACTGGCGGCAAAGGCGGTGGAACCAGAGACTTCGCGCGCGGGAAGGTCGCGGATCCGTCGCACTTGAAAGAAGCACTGGTTCTGGCCAGGGGAAAAGTGTCCGGGCCTTAGACCCGCCGGCAAAACCTGTGGGAATTCTCAGCGCACCTTGCTGAGCTGTTCGATCCAGCGGCACAACAGGCCATGGTGCGGTGGCTCAAGATCGAGAAACTCAATGCCCATGCCGATGCGCGGCTTGACGATGCGCACCATCCCGAGAGCCTCTAGTTTCTGGTCTTTCTTCGTTAGCGTGACGCGTACACGGGTGTTGGATGCCAGCGGTTTGCTGGTGCAGACGAAAATTCCACCCAGAGACAGGTCGCAGGTCACACCATCGGTTCGCGAACCGGTTTCCAGGTTCAAAACGACGACATCCGCCGCAAAAGGATAGCGGATACAGAAGCGGCGGTCCCGGACGGAGAGACTCCGGGATTCGTCGTTCGATGTTCGGTCACTCATGAAAATGACGTTGCCCACAAGGATTCACGCGTTCAAAGATGAGCGCTGCCGGCATCGTACACAGCTACCCAGTATGGACGAAATCCGGACCGCCGAGGCGCCTTCGGTTGGATGAACATGCGAAAGAAGCAATACCACGACCGTTTCTACGCGCCGGGATTGGGTTATTACATGGAACGACAATCCGTCCCACAACCGCGCTATGCAAGGTTTTTGCGCATGTTAGCCTGAAAGTCGGAATCGTGCCTAACCACGTTTATGAGCACACCATCTGATAGGCTCCGCCAGAGCGACCGTATCAGCCTCCGCATGCCCGTCGAAGTTGCCTGGGCCACGGCGCAAGGAGCCACGTTCTCGCAGACCGTGGAGACGCTGCTTGTCAGCCGCAACGGGGGCGTGTTGCGCTTCACCGAAAAACTGGAGGACGGCCAGGAACTCCATTTGCGGCGGCATATCGAAGGGGAGCAGTGGAAACACACCCGCGCGCGCGTCGTCGCGGAAATCGATCAAGATGCGAACGGTTTTCTCTATGCCATCCATATCCTGGAGCCGCGTTGCGACTTCTGGGACATCGAATTTCCCTCGTTGCACAAGGCGGAAGAAGCGCTCGCTCGGCTGCTCATGGAATGCAGCTTCTGCCAGCGACGCGAAGTCGTGTACCTGAACGAAATGCAGCTGAAATCCTTCGAGGTGCGGCGATGCGTCGCGCGGCACTGCCGGCACTGCGAGTCACCCTCCATCTGGATTGAATCGCTGTCGGAGGCGGCCGGCCTGGAAGGTGATGGCACGCACCCGGCCGAAGAACGGGTCGTTCCGCGACGCAACCGCGCACGGGTAAAGGCACGCGTGCTGGCTTGCATCCGGCGCCGCGGCTTTGCCGAGGAAGTGGTGGTCTGCGAGGACCTGTCCAAAGGGGGCATCAGCTTCCGCAGCCGCAATCAGTACCCGGTGGGCACGCGCGTGGAAGTTGCCGTTCCTTTTACTCCGGGCACGGGCGCCATTTTCGTTCCGATCCGCATCGTTTTCTCTCAAGCAATTCCCACCGCGGGCCTTCACCGGCACGGGGCAGCCTATATCAAGCCGCCGAGCGACAATTAGATTCAGGCGGATTCCGAAAACTTCCTGGAATTTCTCGTTCCGTTTGAACCAGGGCCTGCCACTTTACCTCCGCCCCCGAAGGAGTTTCTTTCGCCAGGAGAACTTCGGTTTCCACTATACTGTTCGCGATAGCGCGGGCGACTCTCCCGTTGCGAGGCGAGGCACTCTCTCCCATGAAGCTGGTCACCTTCAACCGGCAAAGCCGCGAAGACCGCATCGGCGCACTGGAGGTCGATGAAACGATCGTGGATTTGAATGTAGCGTATGCCCTGTATCTGCGGAATGTGCAGCACGAAGGCGCGTTTTATGCGCTGGCGGATGCGCGCGTTCCACCAAGCATGCGGGGGCTGTTTGAGAATGGCGACCGCGGTTTGGATGCGGCGCGGACGGCGCTTGACTACGTGGTGAAGGAAGGCGCGGAAGCGGGGCCGTCGGGAGAGTCTCTGCGGTTTCAGAAAAGGGAAGTGCGAGTCAAAGCCCCCATTATTCCGAAGAAATTTTTTCACACCGCGGGAAATTTCCGGGAGCACCACGTGGAAGCGCAGAAGTCCGGTTTTTCGCATCCGGTTTTGCCGTGGATTGTTTTTTTTCAGAACGTGGATGCGATCATCGGCCCTGACGAAGCGATCGTTTATCCCGAGCATTTGACGCAGGAGCTTGATTACGAACTGGAACTCGCGCTAGTCATGAAAAAATCGGGAAAACATTTTGACGCGGCGCGAGCGGCCGATTTTATCGGTGGGTATGTGATTTTCAACGACATTACCGCGCGGGACATCCAGCGCACCGAGATGAAGTCCGGCGTGTTCAGCTTTTGCAAGGGGATTGATACGTTCTGCCCGCTCGGGCCGCACATCGTCACCGCCGATGAGATTCCCCAGCCGAACCATCTCTCGATGCAGCTGCGCGTGAACGGCAAGACGCGGCAGCAATCGCATTCGAGCAAAATGGCCGTCACGGTGCAGGAGATCGTCGCACATTATTCCCCGATGAGCTATTCCGCTGGGGACGTGCTTTCAACCGGAACGGTTTCCGGTGTGGCGGCGTTCAGCGACGATCCGAAGTCTCTGTATTTGCAACCAGGCGACATCGTCGAGTGCGAAATTGAGAAGATCGGCGTGCTGCGGAACCCGGTGGTTTCCTACCAGGAATTGCACGGCGGAAAAGCGGCGAGAGCCTGAGTGAGAAGATGGCGGAAACTTCTTCGCAAATGCAAAACGGATTCTGGATCAGCGAGCTGAACCGGCGTCCCGAGGTGCGAAAGGGTTTTGCCTCGCGCCGAGCAGTGAAGTTTTACGACACTACGCTGCGCGACGGCGAGCAGAGCGTCGGCGTGGTTCTGACGCCCGGGCAAAAACTGGAGATTGCGCAAGCACTTGATGAACTCGGCGTGGGACGCATCGAGGCCGGTTTTCCGCGCGTGTCGGCGGATGATGCGGAGGCCATCGAGCTGATTGCCAGGGCCGGATTGCAAGCCGAGGTCTGGGGCTTTGGCCGCGCGGTGAAAGCAGACATCGACGAATTGCTGCGGCTCGGATCTCGCAGGGCGGTGATTGAGACACCGACG